>ERZ869909.296-NODE-296-length-68627-cov-8.984843_pt1 | contig 68627 bp, 79 predicted proteins | sample MGYA00520892_ERZ869909 | MGnify/ENA primary metagenome ERZ869909 (study PRJEB32215, sample SAMEA104723947) | bioreactor metagenome | biome: bioreactor; feature: anaerobic bioreactor; material: water | place: China | collected 2015-03-12 ...
ATCAAGGCTTCGCAGCTTTTTTCGACAAAACTGCGGTCTCTTCGCTGAAAGATTTAAGGCCCCGCAAAAAACAAAATGCCTTGAACCAAATTGCAGTGTAGTGCGGGTCTGCAAATCTTTTTAACCGCTTCGTTCCTTGTTTTGTTACCGAAAAATCTGCAAGGCCGTTTGAATGTGAAGCTAACCAACCGAGACAAACCTGGCAAAACATTTTATCTAAACGAAATGCCATAGTGGCAAGAAAGCGGATATTCATACTAGTTTTTTTGACATTTATCAAAAATCCCCTTCCGACACCCTCCTACTTTTGTGCAGGCTATCAATCTGTATAATGGTGGATCTCTATCGTATCTCCAAGGGCCCTGATTGAGAACACCAGTATTCAGAGGATCTTCCATGGCCTTCGGGCGCACCTCTTTAATGGGAGCGAAACAATATATCGCTTCCAATCACCAAAAAACAACAAGTTATGATCAGGTCAAAAAAAATCGTTTCACTTTTAATTACATGTATTATGTTGACAAACTGCATCACCACCCGCGAGAGTTTAACCCAAACCCGGAAAGCCAGCTCAGACACAGAGCGGATCATTTACTATGCATCGCTCGCTGGCAGCACTCACAACACCCAACCCTGGATTGCAGACATCATCAGCGATACATTATTGCTGGTAAGGGCCGATTTCTCCAGGAAACTTCATGTTGTTGACCCCACAGCACGAGGCATATACATCTCTCTGGGGGCCTTCATCGAGAACTTATGCATAGCCTCAGAATACTTTGGTTATGCGCCAAACGTTTTCCTTACTGCCAACTCCAGCAAAGACAACCTGGTGGCAGAGATAAGCCTGAAGCCACAAGAACGTATCCTTCACGAAATATCCAGGCTCGAAAACCGGGCTACATTGAGGGTTCCTTTCAGGACAGACACCCTCAGCATTGAGCATATAAACATCTTAACCGGTCAGAACACAGCCAGCATACACTATTTCACGTTGCAAAGCGAGGCAGGACGTTACCTATCCGCAACAAACCTTGAAGCCTATACGCAACAGGCAAACCGCGAGGATGCCAAGGAAGAGCTGGCCAGCTGGATACGCTTCTCCAACAGGGATGTGAAAACCCAACGTGATGGACTTACAACATCGGGAATGGGGATCAACGGGATAAGTGGCTTTATGGTGAGCCGGTTCTTTAAGCCCTACGACTCGAAAAAGAAATCCTTTGTGGATGCAGGGGTAAACAAAACCCTGGCCCAGACCCAAAACTGCGCCGGGTGGCTGGTCTTTACGCAGCCCGGCAACACTCCTGAGGACTGGATGAACACCGGCAGGCTATACCAGCGCTCGCACCTGGAGTGCAGGGTCCTGATGATAGGCTTTCATCCCATGAACCAACTGATTGAAGAGGAAAGTTTTGAAACCCAGGTGAATGAGACTTTGGGCCTGAACCAACCCATTCACCTTGTAGCCCGGATCGGCTATGTAGATACCTACACCGAAGCGATAAGTGTACGAAGAGAGATACAAAGCTTCATCAGGGACTTCAGGCGGTAATCTCACCGCAACAGCAGAAAATGCAGCAGGTTATCCTAACACCCGGCCATTTCAAAATCAATGTGCCGGAAAACCTCCACAACATCAGCCTCCCTTTTCACATCAAACTGCAGAGTGCCGCTTTCGGCACAGCGGGAAGCTTCTCTCCATTGATCTTCAAATACATCCAAAAGAACGCAATCCCAGAAAGTATCGAAAGCTTTCTGGCTAAAGGTAATTGCCACCTTGAAATAACCGTTGCAAGGGATTACAAAAAACAGATTGTTTGTATTCAGCACTGCTGTAAGTACCCAACCCGATTGGGGCCCAAAGTATTTCCATTCGGGCGAGGAACCTCCATAAGCATTATTTAGGGAATCCATCAGGTTTTCAAAAAGTGACCATGTACTGCCCAAAACAGTTGAAAACTGGCTTCGATCAGGAATAATGAACCTATTGTTAAAAAAACTTGCAAACATAGTATCTGGTAAAGGGGGTATTTTGTTTATAACATGCAGACATCAAAAAAGCGGCAACGCAGTCCACTCTCAAATGAGAGAGTGGGTAGCTTCCGATCATTTGTGTTTTACTTTGACTTCCCCTTAATCAAAATCTGCACCCAACGCGCTAAAACACACATTTTACATTATTTACACCTCAAACGCCGGGATATAAGAAACAGCAATTATGTGCGAAAATGTACATAATTGCTGTTTACCGGACACTCTTTTTGCTGAGAACTTCTAGCATCCGGACTGTTGAGAATTCATTCTTACCTATGAAGCACAAAGCTTAATTTCAATATGGCGGGTTACAAAATGGCAATCTCTCTGATCTTTAACATCAAATTGCACGGTTCTTCCTTCTGCATGTTTTGGAGCTTCTTTCCATTGCTCTTTTATATGATCGGGCAGGTCGCTGACCCATATTCCAGCCAATGCTTTTTCACCCAGGGTAAAAGCCACCCTGAAATACCCATTGCAGGGAATAACAAAGAATAAGTTTTTCTTTTTCTGCAACATTTTAAGCACCCATCCCGATTTAGGACCGTAGTATTTCCATTCGGGAGTGGCTGTACCATATTTAGTGGCTATGAAAGTTCTGATTTTGTCATACCATTCATAACTATTGCCCAATGCATCAGCAAACCGGGCTTCGTCGGGAAGGATGGCTTTGTCGGAAAAGAAGCTTACGGACATATTTTTCAGTTTTGATTAACCTATCTTACAGAGACTCTATCCTGCCGGAGAATTTCTTTGTCCAGAATTTCCCTGAATTTCTCAGGCTCCTCAAACAGGGGGCTATGGGCCGATTTTTCAAAGATAAAAAAAGCCTTCACAGGAGCATTCAGCTGCTCGTAATAATCTCTGGTAAGGTCAACGTTTACGGTTAAGTCGTACCTGCCACACATAAAAAAAACCGGAATATCCAGGGATGGATAGGTGGCAGCAAAATCGGTCCATAACGTTTCGCTCCGAAGGTTGGTTTTGGGCAAAAAGGAGAATTTCGACTGCCACAGATTGAGCTTTTCTCTCAGGGTGTAAGCTTTGCAGGTCCAGGACGGCAGAAATATGCCTTTGATGATTGATCTCATTTCTTTCATGGTACCTATACCCAGCTGGTGCATGGCCTCATCGCGAAAACCGGAGTTGTAGAAAGCCAGCAGATCGGCATCAGATTCATGTACACGGTATTTCTCCATCTGCTTTACGGACCGCTTGTCGTTGATTTCGTTGTATTTTTTCAGCATGAAATCCCATGCGATTTTTTCGGATTCGCTTTGCCGGGTGAGCTGGGCCATAGCAATGTAAGCATGAAAAAGCTCAGGCGCCCTGGCCACCAGTGGCAGACCAATGGTGGTTCCGCCCGAATGGCCCAGAATGTAGATCTTCTCCTGCCCAAAACGCTCGCGCAGGTAGTTCGTTACTTCAATGGCGTCGCTGGCAAGCTGGTCGATATGCATGCTTTCCACGGTAACCGCAGAGGTATAGGAAAGCCCACCTCCGCGCTGCTCCCAGTAGCAAACCGTAAAAAAATCTTCGAGACCAGGGTTGTACTTTTCGATAAGGTGGTAGATGGGGAATCCGGGCCCACCATGCAGGTAAAGCAAAACCGGATTGTCGATGTTTTTACTGCGGATAATCATCCCCTGCTCCACCCCACCTATGGTAACAAAAATCTTTTCAGAAATGCTCCCTTCCAGCAGGTTTCCGTTTTCATCAAGGAAGGTTGCGGGTTTGCCAGGGCTAACGATAATCAGGTAAACGAAAAGCGAAATAATGAACCCTGCTAATGGAAGTAATACAAATAGTATCATGGCCTTCATCCCCTTTTTTATTGTTGATTTTCTGCTTGTTGTCATCTTGTATCCTATTTAATCGCAACTACAGGTGCCTACCAAAAAAGCTACATAGAAGGAAGGCCCACTCAGTTGTCGGTTGTTGATAAAAGTGAATTGTGAACCTGTAACGAAACGATAGGTTATCCCCAGGTCAATTTTCAGGAGCCTGCCAAAGCTGATCTGTGCATACAACGATGGTTCCAGCAGGGGAAACAGGTTGATCTCGCCCTTAGATCTGGGGTAAATCTCCTGAAACCCTGCCCCCATGGCCACCAGAAGGTTTGAGCCACACCGTATCCTTCGCCCTTCAGAAAATATATACCCAAACTCCAGCCCTCCATACCCCATTTTAAAAAACTCCAGGGTATCAGTCTTGCTGGTTTCTAATTCAATCCCCTTGGGCATTCCCCATCCTGCACCGCCAAAAGTATAGCGGTTATTAAAAGTAGCTGAACCACGTCCACCCGTCATCACACCCGTGTGGTTGTAAACCCGGGTAAAGAGAATACCGGTTCCGCCAAAGGCAAAGGTGGTTATTTGAAACCTCTTTTCACCATTATTGTAAAAATCCTCTGGATCGTTCGCGTTACATTGTAAACTTATGAATACAAGCAATACAGGAATGAAGACTGGAAGACGGCAATGGAACCTGAAATGCAGCATCTCTTTAAAGAATTAATGTGGTTAAAACTCAATTTTATACCCCAGGTGCGGGAAAGGCATTCTCATCTCATCAATGATCACATCATTTTTCATACGGCTGTAGAACGGATCGCTGTAATCGGGTTGCATGAGGGTATTTTTCATCATCAGATACCAGGTGCCGCTATACCTTGCCCTGTTCATCTTGTAGGTGATGGAAACATCTACGCCGGTAGTGGACGGGAACTGGCTCTCATAAGCCCTGGAATGGTCTGGCATGGCCCATTTGGCAGCCATGGACTCTTCGTACAGAACAGGAGTGTAGCGCAATCCGCCCATCCAGGTTACTTTGGCACTTACACCGAGTACATCTTTTCCATTCAAGAGCCACTCTTTACCAGCAAGAAAATTCACCACATGCCCCCTGTTGTAAACGGTATTATACTCTATACCGTCGCCGCCGGTGTATCTGGAGTCGAAAAGGGTTGCCGTGAAAAGGTAGTAATAGCCATCCTTCAGGAAACGCTCGAGGGTAAAATCAATCCCAAGGTTCTTGCCAGTACCGGTATTCTCAAGTCTACGGTTGATGGCCCAGTTGTTTGTAACATTGAGGATCGAAAAAGAACTGTTGGGATACACAGGGATGTCTGTGAGCATCTGGTAATAGGGCTCCACTTTTATGCGAACCACATCGTTGATCCTTCGGCTGTAGCCCAGCACAAAATGGTGCGATTTCATAAAGCCGAGGTCCTTGTTAGGCAGCTCAATTACCCCGTTATTTTCCACTTCCGAATAGTATGTCCTGAGCTCTTCCATTTGCGAATGCAATCCGTAGGCGAAGCTCAATTCGTCATTGCCGGAGAAACCCCATGTTAAGCCGGCCCGTGGTTCAAGGGTAGCTTTACCATTAAGATCCAGGTACATGGATTGCACACCGATGTTGGTTGATAAACCGGGCAATAATTCGATCCTGAACTGGGCAAAGGACTGTGAGGAAAAAGCGGTGCCATGGTTATCAACAAAACGCATCAGATTGTCGGGGTCATGGAAGAATGCCTGCTTCAGATCATTATCAAAGAACAGCCTGTTCAGGGTAAAGCCTGTTCTGAAACTAACTGCGGGGCCAAATCTGTGGTTCAGAGTGCTTCTGAAAGTGTATTTCCCTTCGGTGCTTTGCGCGTACAACACAGGCAGCATTCTCATATCCAGGGTGTACTCTCTTTTGTCATAGGTATATCTGATTCCATCGGCACTGAGCACGGTATTCAGGTAAGTGTTGTTGCCGATGGTAATACGATGCGACAACCCGATGGCTCCAAAACGGTTTTTATACCTCTGGGTCATATAATCTATGGAAGTAACCCATTGTGTGGTGTCGGCCTTTGCATCTTTGTTATTAATATCGTCGGCACCCATACCCCATAAGGAGAAAGTGCCCGCTTTTTCAGTAGGGAAGTCAAACTTAAAGGTGAGATCCTGGAAAGCGGGCAAATTGGGAAAGTTTACCACTTTACCCATCAAGCCAAGCGTTCCGTAGCGGTAGTTGAAAAGATAGGTAGCTTTTTTCCCTTTCGCAAAAGGGCCTTCTGCGGCAAAATCAACCCCCTGGATCCCAACTCCTGCTGTAAATTCGCGGTTTTCAGTGTTTCCCGTTCTCAATTTCACATCAAACACACCAGAGAAGGCATTGCCATATTCGGCAGGGAATGCGCCGGTATAGAAATCGGAATTGCGAAGCATCTGGCTGCTGAAAACCGTATAGCCTCCACCCCCCACAAAATCCACATTGGGAAAATGAAAGGTAGCAGGCACATCAACCCCTTCCACGCGCCACAATACGCCACGGGGAGAGTTACCACGTATTATAATCGCATTGTTGGTAGTTTGGGTTGTGGCCACGCCTGCAAAACCAGACGCCAGCCGGGCAGGGTCGTCCAGACCGCCGGCATACCGACTTGCCTCTTCCACACTGAAGGTGCGTGCACTCAGGGTGGCCATGGAGTTGGTGGGCCTCTCCTTATTTGAGCCGGCTCTTACCACAACCTCTCCCAGAGATTGAGTAGATTCCCGAAGTTCGATGGATAATACCACCTCCTTGCCGGTTCCCACCATCACTTCCGACATTCGGAAAGGCTCATACCCCACATAGCTGACCCTGAAATTGTGTCGTCCCACGGGAATGTCATCGAACCGGAAATTACCGTTCAGGTCCGTGGTGGTTCCCAGCAGCGGCTCAATACCTTCCACAATTACAGTAGCACCAGGCAGCGGGGTTTTGGTGTGAGCATCTAGAACATACCCGCGAACCGTTTGACTTAGATTGCCTTGCGAACTTGCCAGGGAAGAGAAGATCAGGATAATCAAAACTGTTATTATACCCGAAATGCGTTGTATTCCTTTTACTTTCATGATTATTTCTTTTACTGAATAGAATTACGAAAGCAAAAGTAGTATAGCGGTTTCCCAGAGAAAACTAATTGACAACCAAAGCAGAAACTTCAGACATGAAAGTGCAGCTGGGAGTGATGAGGGTGAAAGGAAGAAAACCTGCTTCCATGAAATCCATCATTAATCGGTTTAATGAAGATGACAGTAAAATTCCTTTTTGTTTGAGTAAAATCATGTGAAATCTGAAATAATATCGCTCGGATTGGTTAATTTTGAGTACCATAATTTTTTACTATGCCAGAGATTTTCCGGAAGTTTGGATTTGTATTTTTCTTTTATTCTAATGAAGGACAAGAACCCATGCATGTTCACGTAAGAAAGGCTGGTGGTTTCGCAAAGTTTTGGATGGAACCTGTAGAACTTGATTTTTCTCAGGGATTAAAAGTACAGGATATTAAGCAGGCTGAGGATCTGATATTTGAACACATTAACTTAATAAAGGACAAATGGCATGAAATACATGGTAGCTGAATTGATGTTTAAAGCATTGAAGGTTTGGTATGATAACGGGTATATTTATTTGTTGCTTTCAGACAGGAAGCAAGTTTCCTTTCCGGTAGACTTGAATAAAAAGCTCCGAAATGCGACTCCAGAGCAACTCAGTAACATCGAGATTGTTTGCAATGGAACAGGCATTCATTGGCCCGAACTGGATGAAGATCTTTCGGTAACAGGAATCATGGAAGGTCGTTTTGGCAGTAAAAAATAATTACCACAACTCTCACTGATGATTCTATGCTAAATGCTACCTTTAGCAATTTGGTGTGGGGTGTACTGACTTCTCTATACTTACCGGCTGCTATGAATTCAAACCTATCCTACCGAATGAAACTAATCGTAAAATTCCTTTTGCTTCCAAAAAGCCTGTGCAGTACGAAATTATGTCTTTCTGCAAGTTCCCGTATTTCATCCACCGTCATTTTATCCGGATCGCCTGCCTGTTCTGAAACGGAAAGGATACCCCCCGGCTTCAGCATCCGGTACAACTCCTTCATGTAAACCTCTTTGTTTTCCACTTCACCCAGTACTGTGACCATAAAAGTGCGGTCAAAGGTGTTATCAGGATACTCAATGCTGGTGCCGGAACAAAGATAATACTCCACATTTTCGAGCTTTCTTTTGGCCATCCTCTTTCTTGCATAATCCAGCATTTCCTGCTGAATATCGGCAAGTACCAGTTTTCCGTGGTTTAGCTTTCTGGCAAACGGAACACTGAAAAATCCTGGTCCCGGACCCAGTTCCAGCACAATATGGTTTTCCTTAAGCTCCATGCGCTCCATGAGTTGCCTGGGCGATAGGAAGATGTTTCGCAATGGAAACAGCAGCGTAAATGCCCATTGGTGGGGGAATATCCCTTTGCCGTAAAAGCTCTTTTCCATGGGAGTTATGGATTGGATGTTTTTCGAAAAGTGGTTTCTTACTTCACCATAGCCTTTACCTTCAGATCCTTAGGCATTTTTTCAATGGCATACCTCAGTGCAGTGCGGGGCATTACAGCTTTGTTTTTCATCACAAATCCAAAAATGGCTTGCTGGTGTGCTTCGCTGGCCGCCTTGAGCATCCAGCCGTAGCCCTTTTGCACCAGATCATCACTGTCGGTGAGTAAAAGATCGGCGATATCCATTATGTCTTCGAGAAATCTTCCTTTCCGTGCCGGGATGATCAGGGTTACTGCTGCTGCCCTGCGCATCCACCGGTTTTCTGAAGTGGCAAAACCTTTCAACCGGGTTAAATACTCAGGATACATCTCAATAAACTCCCCTACTGTATGGTTGCAAAGGGTATCGCACGATGCCCAGTTGTTTACATATTGGTCGATCCATCGTTCAAATACCCGAAAGTCATCAGGCTCGTACCTTTCCCGGATAGAATACGACCAGTTGCAGGCAATGAATGATTCTTCGATGTAGCCCGATTGCCATAGATTTTCACAAAGCCCCAGTATTTCAGCTTTTGATTTCGATTCCACATATGGAAAGTAATCTTTACTGATCCGGTTTACTGTGGGCACCTTTACCCCGTAAAAGCTGATCTTCTCTTTAAAAAAATTCTGAGAAGTGGAGAGGGTTTTCTCATCGATACTATTCTTCAATTCGTTTCGGATTCTGCTTATGATGTTTTCCATTTTCGGACAGTTTAATTCTACCCTAATGTTCCTGAATCTGGCAAATTGGATTACCTATACACAGACTTTAATAGTGCGCAGATTACCTTGCTACAAAAAAGCGTTGATTGTTAATGGTCCAACACCTACACATCAATGCTTCCAGACTGATAATTTTGCGCTAACGTGTATTTCAAAAAATTGATTTACAAGAATATAGAATCGCAGAGATTTTTCACAAATCAAGGAAATTATACCAGTAAATACCCCTTGCTACTGTTTTTCGAAAATGATGCCTTTTGATCTTCCGCTTGAAGCTTCAAAACCGATAACTACACCATTATCATTCCTGATGAATTTAAGTTCCGGTATGGGGAAAGCTGCAATAAAACTATCTTTCTTCTCCGGATTTAGTTCCAGATCATCAATACGTCGATGACGAAGCACCAGTTTGTTTTCATCGTTAAAGGCAATGGTGTAAAATGCCTCCAGTTCCTGGCTGAAATACCTGCCAACATACATTGCAATATCTTCTTCATTGGGTTTCCAAGCGGGTTCGAGAATTCTATTGGCACGGTGGTCTCCATTCTGATGAAGCGTAATATGGTCTACCTTTCCTTGGGTATTGCGATGGAAGGTTACTGCCGCTTCTACCACTTTGAGGTAAAAAGTAGAATCGGAACTGGCAAATATTTCAAATACAGGTTGTCCGGTGGCCTGGGCTAGTATTTTATCATCCTCTCTTCTGAATTCAAGAATAAAACCGGGAGCAGCTTCCAGTTCATACCTGCCGGCCAGTTCGTCAAACTTCTCCACATCAAAAACAAAATCTTCAGAGCTGTCAATGGGTTTCTTCTCATCTTTTATGTCCATTACATCTGCAAAAAATATTTCAGCAATTTTACGTGCAATCTGACCTGAAAACTCATTGTTGTTGCTTTGGGTAACCACTGCCCCATTTACATCAGGGAACAACAGAAACATAGACCGATGGGCAATATCTGCACCTCCGTGATCAATCATATTTAACCCATTCAATTCTCCCAATACCAGCCCCCATGCATAATTCATAGTATCACCACTGTTGAGTGTAAAAGAAGTCTGAACCTTTCGAATGAGTTCCATATTTCCTAACCGTGGATGGTAGAAATTATCAATCCACTTTGCCAGATCGGGTAATGTGGTATAAATCCCACCGGCTCCGGCAGAAGCCGGGATGTCCATCACCTCCACAAAAGTTTCATCAGGTAATTTGATGTATCCCTTTGCACTACCCGGAATTACCTGTCCCGGACGGGTGCGAACCTGGGTTTGGGTCATACCCAGTGGCATAAAAATGTTTTCTTTCATCCACTCAGGAAATTTTTCACCTGTAACCCGCTCAATCACCATGGCCAGCAGGGCATAACCCGTATTGTTATAATTGTAGGACTCGCCGGGCTTGTTTTGTAATGAAGGCTGGTTTTGTACGATGGGAATGATCTCCTCAGGCCTTACCATATCACCCATTTGCCTGCCAGACATAAGCAGAGAGTTAAGGTATTCGCGATATCCGCTGGTATGCGAAATAAGATGCCTGATACGAACAGTATCCCCCAGATCGGGCAATTCGGGAATATATTTTCTGATGTCATCATTTATTGATAAAAGTCCCTTTTGCTCAAGCAATGCAATACCAAAGGCTGTAAACTGTTTGCTGGTAGAACCAATGTTGGTAGGTGTGGAAATTTCAAAGGGGATGCTATGCGTTAAGTTTGCCATTCCAAAAGATCTTTCGAAAATGACCCGGCCATCACGAATCACCATGATTGCACCCCCTGGGGTGGAAGCATTATTAAATTTTTCAATGAGCTCAGCTACAGCCTCCACATTTTGTTCAGTTGAGTGTTGAGCCTGAATAAATGATATATTGCTCAAAAGGAGTATTGCAAAGACCACTGAATGTGCGGTAGTAAAAAACAGGTTTCGTTTCATAATCTTTAGTTTTTTTGATGTGATGTACTATTCTACCCAACAATTTAATACTTAAGATAAATTTTTACACGTCTTATGCTTTTCAAAACATTACAAGTCGAAATAACATCATCAAATTTAAGCTTTGTCCGTACATGAACCAAATAAAAATCATTAGAAAATATTTTGGTTAATTCATTGGTCGTATGCCTGCCCCGCCTGTGCGAGAGAACTTGCATGTCTATTTTGACTGCGTCGAGCTTCGGTTCATCTTTTTTTATGAGCCGCAGTGCTCATGCAAGTTTCATACAAAAAATTCAATTTTAATCGATTAATTGATAATCATTCTTATGGCCTTACCGGTTCTGCTTTGAAACACTATTTTCCTGAATACCTGGTTCTCGGCAAATTGAGGATACCATTCTTTTGTCTGCAGGCGATAAATTATTGAAGATTCTTGTTTTTCCTCATATCTTTTTTGTAATTCTTCAGCATTTTTCCAAATTCTTTATCTTTCTTGCGTCGTTCTTCAAGGGTTGATTCAAAATGTGCTTTTTCTCTTTCCATACGCTGGTAATTTTCAAAGGTGCTTTTTTCTATTTCTCCTTTTTCAACGGCTTCAAGAACAGAACAGCCAGTCTCGCCTGTATGGGTGCAATCTTTGAATTTGCAATCATGAGAAAGACTGATAATTTTGTCAAAGGTGGTTTCTAAACCGTATGCAGAGTCTGCAATTCCTACTTCTCTCATCCCGGGATTGTCAACAAGAATTCCACCGCTTTCAAGCACAATCAATTCTCTATGGCTTGTGATATGACGTCCTCTATGGGTACTTTGACTGATCAAATCCGTTTTCATTATGCTTCTGCCGGAAAGATTGTTCAACAAGGTTGATTTCCCAACGCCTGAAGAACCTAGCAAACAATAGGTTTTTCCCTTTTCAATAGTATTTCTGATAGCATCGTATCCGTTTTGCGTCTCGTTGCTGATGGCAATAACCGGAACATCTTTAATTCGTAATTGAATACTTTCCACCAGCTCTTTTAATTTTTGCTCATCAATAAGGTCAGTTTTATTGAGTAAAATTATTGGGCTGACATTGGATGAATAACAAATGGTCAGGTATCTTTCAAGTCTGTTAATATTGAAATCTCTGTCCACGGCTTGAATGAGAAAAGCGCAATCAATATTTGTGGCTATTATCTGAATCTCTCCAAAATGGCCAACTGCCTGCCGTTTAATAATGGAGAACCTGGGTAAGATTTTATGTATTATCGCAGAATTCGAATCATACGTTGTCAAAGCAACCCAATCGCCTACGGCTGGAAAATCTTCACGGCTAACAGCCGAAAAGCGCATATTCCCGGTAATTTCTGATTCAAATTCACTTTTAGCCGTTTTAACAATGTATCTTTCCTTGTGTTCGGAAATAACTCTTCCGATCTCAAAGCCTTCCAGTTTTTGTTTTACGATGAGTTCTTCCAGTGTTTTGTTATATCCTAAATCCTCTAGTTTCATTTCAGCCTCCATGTTTTCAGGACTTTTTTAAATTATTGTTAAGCTCAACATACTTACTGACAATTAAGGAAGTTTTTTGATTCCTTAATGAATTACAACCTGTTCGTTGGTTCGAGTGTGGGCATTGATTAGCCAATTTCAAAAAACCTGATTTTTTTTGGGCTTACAGAAATTATCTGAATGAAGCATGCAAGTCAATAGTTCCTGCTCCTGCATTACTGGTATAGCGCAGTTTCCAGGCACCTTGTGATGCTTTGAAGGTTTCACTGATGAAATAATTGCCGGGAGCAAAAAAGTTCCGGGTGTAAACAATGTATCCATCGGGATCGACAAGCTCAACTTTCATTTCGCCTGTGTCCATGAACACTTCGCCTGTGAGGCTGATAGTGCTTGCATTGCTGTTTACCTCCAACAGAGTAAGTCCTGTTGAGCTCTTTTCAAATATGCAGTCGAAACCATACCTGTTGAAGGATTCTGTCTCGCAGGAGCTCAAAAAAAACAGGGTCACAGCAAGCAGGCTTCCCATTTGCCATGATTGATGTTTGGGTAATACAGTTGTCTTCATATTGCAATCAGTTTGAAATGATCTTATTTACAGGACAAAATTAGTCCTGGCAACCAACAACATAAATTGAAAAGGGATGAAGGTGCTATTCTGGGTGATGAACGCGCATTACCTATTGGTGAGTTTTTTAAATTCCTTTAAATCATACCCTTTGGAATGAGCTAATTTTAAGAAATCATTGCAGATTTTTTCCATCTCTTCCCGTGCAGCAAGGGCATGGTTGCTAATTACAGTTTCAGCCCATCGTGTATTGTAAACAAACTTCATGATGATATTCAGCATAAATTGGGGTAAGCAAAGAAAAACATGAAGTTTGTAAGGTTCAATACCGATGCCTGATCTTTTAAGGAAAGAGAAACACTCCTTCAATGCCAGGTTCATTTGCCTGACTGCGTCTTTACTTCTCGAAGCGCTATAGTTATTCCCACCATCATAATAAATTACAAACGCCATAGGCGCCACCATGGCAACATGGCTTTTTTGCCAGGTATCCATATTTTTGGAGAATGCAACCTGAAACCCTGATATTTTAAGGATTTGCCCCAACTCCTTCAACCTTGGGGTTATCTGCCCGCTGAGTTCGCCCAGGGTGGTGGGCTGTATCAGTTTGGAAACAATCTCATAATGCACAATTCCATTTTCAATTTTACCCCCTGCACCCGGGAAAGCAGGCAACACCCGATCAACCCCCAGAACTTCAATCCATTCATCATATCCTGACGCATTATTGACCATAAACACAAAACATCTTGACGTGATCTTTGACAGGGTTGGCAATGCTGCCATTACCTGGTCACTTCGCAGAGCAACAATAACATAGTCAAAACTGCCTTGCAACTGCGTTTCGTCTACAACTTGTACGTCTACCCTTTCGGGAAATTTCTGATTTACCCTTTTAAGGTACAAACCGTTACTACGCAATTCATCCAGTCTATTGTTGCGGGCCACCATAGTAACCTGATAACCTGATTTTGCAATCAAACCACCATAGGTTGAGCCTATTACTCCGGCTCCGAATATCAATATTGTTTCCATAATTTTTCTAAATATACCTTCTTACGTTTTGCATATAACGTTCATAGTTTTTTCCAAACCGGGTAAGTAAAAAACTTTCTTCACTTAATATAATTAAGTGATAGACCACCAGACTAAATACCCCCAATATGATAATGAAAATATTCCTGGTTTGCAGCATGGAAGCTATGGTTAAAAACCCGAAACCAACATAAATTGGGTTCCTGCTATAACGGTATAGTCCCTTTGTTTTCAAAACGGTTTTTTCGGTGGGCAATCCAAAACGTACTGACCTGCCCAGGTATAAAAGACTTACCATCGAAATCACCAGGCCCAGCACAAACATGCCATAGGCAATAATATCCCTGCCATAAAAATCAATCCCGGTTATGAGATCATCGTAACATAAAGAATAAACAAATCCTGCCCATACAATATAACCCGATATTTTACCAGTATAAAATAACCAGGGATTTATAGCCGGTTTTCCTAACAATTCCATATTTGTGATTTTTAATCTGAACTATGCTGAAAATTATGAGGTTCAACGTGTACGGTTGATACTATGCCGAACTGATTCATTATTACTTCCTCAATCTCGGTAGCAATCCGATGACCTTCTTCTATGGTTAAATGATTTTTAAGCTTGATGTGAAAAGTTAGTTCCTGGTGCCCTACATAGTTGTGAATATGAAAATGGTGAAACTGCAACGCTTCAACATCATAATCCCTGATCGACCCCTTAATTTTTTCTATCAGTTCATCACTGGGTTTCTCACCTAGCAATTTACCGATAGCATCCCTGGCAATCTGGTAGGTTGCATAAAACAACATCAAAGAAATGATAGCCCCCAAAACACTGTCAATCCACCAGAACTGGTTGGCAAACAATATCCCAATCAACACCACTACTGAAGAAAGTGCATCTGACCGATGGTGCCAGCCATCTGCTTTTACACTTACATTGTCGGTTTTGCGGCCAATATAAAATGCATACTGGGCCAAGGCCTCCTTTACAACAATTGAGATAACCGTAACCACAATGGCCAGGGTTCCAAAATGGGTAGCTTCATGATTGCGGAATTGGATGATAGCGTCCTTCATGAAGTCAAATGCTATGATCCCCAAAATGAATGCAATAATCAATGCCGCAATCTGTTCCCAACGTCCATGCCCAAAGGGGTGCTCCTTGTCTGCTTTTTTTGACGACAGTTTTACAGCTACAATGACAATGATCGAACTTAACGAATCCGAGAGCGTATGCCATGCATCTGCAGTAAGGGCAATAGAGCCAGTAACTACCCCTGCCCAGAATTTCAGTGCAAATAATATACTATTCACCACTACTGAGATTATTCCTTCCAGATATCCTGCTTTCGTTTTGTCCATGAATTTAAATTTATGGTTACATGTATCTAATTAATTTGTCGTTTTTCTGTACTTTGAAAGAGAGCTAACTGACTTGTTTAACAGAACAACCAGGATCTCTTTTTCGGAATCAGTCATTTCCTCTGTCAGCAAATGAGCAATGCGTTTATGCAGCTCAGTATGCAATAACGCAGCCTTTTCGCCATCTTCGGTTAAATGAATGTGCGATGTTCTTCTGTCATTATCCGAAGTTACTTTGTAGATCAAACCGTTCTTTTCAAGCCTGTCAATCATAACCGAGATAGACGCCTTTGCAATATTCATTTTTTCGGCCAGCTCTGTAAGTGATGGATTTCGCAAGTTGTTAATGAGCTCAATACAATACAACTGCCGTGCTGTCAGATTCTTCAGATTTGACTCCTGCTTCATCTCTTCTTCGAGAATTTCACTCGAATGCAAGATGGTATGCAATATTTGCTCTAAGTTTTTGTGCATAACTTCAATTTTTGTTTTGCAAAAGTACAATTATAGTTAGATACATCTAACTATGGGGGGAAATTTTTTTACATTTTTTGATAAGGTGCATAATCAATAAATCGAATAGCGCAGTTTCCAGATACCTTGTGATGCTTTGAAGGTTTCACTGATGAAACAATTGCCGGGAGCAAAAAAGTTCCGGGTGTAAACAATGTATCCATCGGGATCGACAAGCTCCACTTTCATTTCGCCTGTGTCCATGAACACTTCGCCAGTGAGGCTGATAGTGCTTGCATTGCTGTTTACCTCCAACAGAGTAAGTCCTGTTGAGCTCTTTTCAAATATGCAGTCGAAACCATACCTGTTGAAGGATTCTGTCTCGCAGGAGCTCAAAAAAATCAGGGTCACAGCAAGCAGGCTTCCCATTTGCCATGATTGATGTTTGGGTAATACAGTTGTCTTCATATTGCAATCCATTTAAATGAACTCAATTACAGGACAAAATTAGCCCTGGCTAACAAGTATTTAAAATGAAAGGTGATGAAGGTGCTGTTTTGAGAAATGAAAGTGCAAAATGGACAATTAATCTGAAACAAGCCGCTACATGTGTTAACGACAGCTCTTTTATTTGCTTTATGAGCAATATTTGCAAATATTTACAAAAATGACTATACCGTAACCTATAGTTTAATTGATAAATATTTACAGTTATTTTCAAAAAAGACTATATTTGCATTATGACAAGTGTTATAACAGGTGACATAATCAGTTCACGCGATTTAAAATCTCCGGATACCTGGATGGATCCTCTGAAAAATCTTTTAGAACAGATAGGACCTTATCCGTCCGCATGGGATATATACCGGGGTGATGCTTTTCAACTGGAGGTAACCGATCCGGCAGATGCTCTTTGGGTAGCACTCAGGATAAAAGCCCTGGTAAAAAGCAAAGCAGGAGTAGGGACAAGGATGGCCATTGGAATAGGCAATAAAGATTATACAGCATCCCGCATAACGGAAAGCAATGGAGAGGCATTTATTTTATCGGGTGAGAGGTATGAAAAACTGAAGAAAGAGAAGATTTCCCTCGCCATTGAAACCCCCTGGGCTGATATTAACAGGCAACTCAACGTGAGTATCCGTCTCGCATTGATTGCTATTGATTCCTGGAGCCGGATGTCTGCCGAATTTGTGACCATACGCATGAATTCACCCCAGCTGACCCAGGTGGAACTTGCCAAAAAACTGGGCATAAGCCAGTCATCGGTGAGTGCGCGCCAGAAAAGGGCCTGCTATGATGAAATCATGGAACTGGAAATCCTATATCGCGAAATGATTAACCAAAAATTAAAGGTATGATCTTGTTTTTGCAACTTTTTTTGGCGCATATACTGGGCGATTTTGTGTTTCAATCAAATACCTGGGTAAAGAGTAAGCAAAAGAAAAAACTCAGATCTGTTCATTTATATCTGCATGTTTTGCTGCATGGCGCACTGGTAATGCTGCTTGTATGGGATTTGAATTTTTGGCTGCCGGCCCTTTTGATTACGGGCACACATCTTTTGATCGATATTATGAGGTTACATCTTCCAGCCAAAAACAATAATGTAACTTTCTTTCTGCTTGATCAGTCATTGCATATACTGGTTCTTGCAGGGATAGCCATTGGGTGGCAGGATGCGAATGTATCGCTCACTTTTCTTCAAAGTGCTGATTTTCTGATATTTGCCACCGGGATTGTGTTTGTTACCCTGCCCGCTTCGGTGATTATTCGCATCCTTGTTTCCCGCTGGTACGATGCTGCTAAAACCCCCGACGATGACAGCCTGCAAAATGCAGGAAGCTACATAGGCATGCTGGAAAGGCTTCTTATCCTGGCCTTTGTGCTTTTGGGGCGTTGGGAAGGGATCGGGTTTCTTATCGCTGCCAAATCAATATTCCGTTTTGCCGATATCAAGGGTAATCCCGATCGTAAGCTTACGGAGTATTTCCTTATTGGCACCTTACTAAGTATAGGCCTGGCAATGGTTACCGGGCTTGTCATGAACTTTCTTCTGGAGTTTTAACCTTTCACAAAAAGGCTGCAGGATGCCAGTTCTCTTTTCGGGCGAGACAATGCATTCTATATGTTTTCTTACCCATTCAGCCACTTCTTGAACTCTGCAGCCCGGTCAATGCTCACAATGGTTTCCATCTCATCATCGGCTTTGGGGTTGAGTTCCAGCTTCACCCTGCTGCGCGACCAGGCCACCATGTTTTTGATGGCATCCACATGCACAATGTATTTGCGGTTGATGCGGAAAAAGTGGGCAGGATTGATCATATGCTCCAGCTTGTCGAGGGTAAACTCCAGCGGATAGGTGTGGTTGCTGAAGGTGCGCAGATAAACCCCACGCTCCAGTGCAAAGAAATAAGCCACTTCCGGGGCTTCCACCTTACGGATCTTGTCGCCGATCTGAATGAGAAATCGTTTTCTGTATTCGGGTTCTTTGCCCTGGATGGTGGCCAGTAATGCCTCAAAATCGATGGTAAAAGCCGATTTAAGGGAATGGTATTTCCTGAGGCTTTCAGCAAGATCACTCTGCCGGATGGGTTTCAGCAGGTAGGCAATACTGTTGAGTTGAAATGCCTTGATGGCGTACTGATCGTAAGCCGTTGTAAATATAATGGGGGTATTCACTGCTACTTGTTCGAAAATACTGAAGCTGATTCCGTCTGACAGTTGAATATCAAGAAAAATCAGATCGGGGGTATGTTGCATAAGCCACCGGGCCGACTCGGTTATGGATCCCGTTTTGGCCATCACGCGGATGGAAGGATCAATCTCTGCAAGCATTTGCTCCAGCTTATCAGCTGCCAGGCTTTCATCTTCAACGATCAGTACGTTCATCACTTTCAATGTTTATGAGTGGAAGGGTAGCTACATAGTGGTTGTTCTCAATGGCAAATACCGGTGTAAGGTCGCTGATAAGGGCATACCGTTTCACCAGGTTTTTCAGCCCCAACCCGGTAGATACCCCTTTTGATATTTTGGGCTGGAGCCTGTTTCGCACCACAAGGGAATTATCGTGGGCAAAAATTTCAATCTGCAGGGGTTTGGCTTCGTTTACAATATTGTGCTTAAGGGCATTTTCGAGCACTACCTGCAAGGAAAGAGGCGGCAGCACCCGATCCAGAATTCCGGCGGGTATGTTTACCGACCAGGTAAGGTCTTCACCATGGCGCATTTGCTGCAGATAAAGGTAGGAGCGCATAAAATCCAGCTCCTTGTTAAGGGTAGAAACCGGCTGCTCCATGGTTTCGAGCACATAGCGGTAAATATGCGAAAACTCATCAATAAACAATTGTGCCTGCGATGCATCTTTGCTGATAAGCCCTGAAAGCACATTGAGACTGTTGAAAAGAAAATGGGGATTAATCTGCTGCCTCAGAATATCGAATTGCGACTGGAGATTTTCCTTTTGCGCCCTCAGCAACTGGTCGTTGGCCGCCATCAACTCATGGGTGCGTTCAGCAACCATTTGCTCCAGGTTGTTGTTCAACATTTCCAGATCCTGCTTCGCCTTCAGTAAACCTATTTCATACTTTTTACGCTCCGAAATGTCTATAATAAAACCCCTTCTACCAGCCACCTGCCCATTTCGAAGGATAGGAGAACCATAAATAAGCACCGGGCAGTGTGATCCATCAGGCCTTTTAACAGTGTATTCATTGGGGCTCACGATAACCGACTGGTTTGATTTTTTAATGTTCTCGATCACTCGTGGAACATCTTCCTTTACCATATAATCCAGTGCTGATAGTTTCTGCGGTGAGTTTTCATGGATCTTAATGCCAAAAAACTCTTCTCCGGCCCGGTTCACAAACAATATATTCCCCTCAATATCAAGCTCGAAAATGGGTTGAGGCAAAAAGTCCATCAATTCTTTGTATTTCCGGTCACTTTCCCGGGCTGCTATCTCGGCTTCTTTTCTGTTGGTTACATCTACTATGATACCGTCGAGGCATACCAGTGCACCTTGTTCAGAAAAGATCCCCTGTCCGCTTTCCATTACCCAAACCACATTCCCGTTTCGATGTACAATCCTGTACTCCATTTCATAATGTGTGCGGGCAGCAATGCTGTCTTCGATGATTTCACTTACTTTTTGTGCATCATCCGGATGCACAATAGAAGCATAGGTTCGGATGCTGTTATCTTTAAAATCAGTGGGAGGATAACCGGTAATATCTCCAATCTGGTCGCTGATATACTCCATGGTGAAAGCGTCATCGAGCCGGCAACGATACACAGCCCCCATTAAATGCGACAACAGGGAGTGCAACTGCTCGCGGCTTTCGTGCAACTGGCGTGCAACCTCTTCCCTCTTTCGAATCTCTTCATTCAGACTCTGGTTCAGCGCCTTCTCCTCTTCCATCATTTGCAGGGTAAGCAGGCTTCTCTCCTCTTCGAGCCTGGCGCGTTGCTGCAGCAAGGCCTTTTCGGCCTCCTCTTTCACAAGCCGGTTTTCCAGCTCCATCTCCTTCACCTTGGCATCCACATTTTCCTTAAACCAAATCCTTGCCTCCAGGATAATCATCAGAAAAAGACTTAGCACAATCAGATAATAGGCATTGTTTATAACGATTTGAAGACTGACCTCAAGGTTGAAAATAATTCTGGCAGGCAATAGAATTAGCGGTGTAATAATGGCTCCACTCAACAAGGCAAATGGAAACTGTATAAGAAACCGCTTTACAGGATGTAGCTTCCAGGTGTACCTGCCATTGAGAAAATGAATGAGCGCCACACTTGGGTATGCCAGCATGTACCCGGCCATGAACGAAAGCACCACCCCCCTTAACATCCGAGTGCCCAGCAACAAAGGATCGGTTAAAAGGTCGGGGCGAAAAAAAAACATCTGAGAAATAATGATAAACTGAAGAACCATAGCCAGTCCCAGCAATATTTTCACCAAGCCCGAATGCGACAACAGTTTTTGAGAGTCTTTAAATTTCATGGTCGGAATTTTTCTCGGGGAAGTTCTTTTGCAGAGCATCCCCAAACGGATTTCAAATTTAGGTCAGAAAGAGATTACCATCACAAAAAGCATCTTGTTTATTGCTGATAATTCTGTGGTTTCGCTGCCAGTCTTTCAAAAAGACACTTTGCCGGCGAAACCGCAGAAAATACAATCATCCAGATCGATGAGCATCCCGCTGGACACCTCAGGGAGTTCTGGCAATCCCAATACCTGGTGAGCGGTAGTTCAAGCTCACATTGCGAGCAGATCCGGCAATGGTAAGGTCGCAGTTAAGAGCCTGACAAAACAAAGGTAGGGTAAAGCACCTGCCTTAAAAACTCAAAGAGGATAAAGGTGCAGAAGAGAGGATTAAATCTGCCGATGACTAGCATGAATGTGCAAATTGCTTCAAACAGATCAGCCCATTTTGAAGGCCCATGAGCAAACCAAAGGACTTAGCACTGGAACTATTCCTGAAGCAATTCAGCTCTTTCGATACACTGTGTAAGCTGCTTAACAAAGCGTGCCATGGGGGCGCCATCTACGGCTTCATGATCGAGCAGCAGGGTAAGATTGAGCATTTGCCGGATTTGCACCTGCTTATCTACTACCACTGCCTTGGAAATCACGGATCCGATACCCAGGGAGAGCGGGTGTACAGAGCGATGAATAAACCATCCGTTGATACTGGCCGTTGCGCCCAGCGCACTTACCACCACATTGCCCATTTGCCGGTGAGCAAAATGGGGGCTGGCAAGCATAAACCGCCATACCATCCGACGCAAAAACCCGGGTAGCAAATCATACAAACGTTCATGCCATGCGGCTTCTTTCCCCAACACCTTCTGAGGCTGGGAGTAGCTTTTGGCCTGGTCTATTTCGGCGCTGATGACTTCCGGACTTTTTAGTTGTGCCCGCCTCACTACCATTGGCAGAGGCACCTTCTGCCCGTGCAGGTCGCGTTCCACCAGCATCGACACATGGATATCTTCAAACACCACCAATCTGCGTTTCCCTTTGCGGAAAGCTGCCACCTGCGGGTGCTGTGCTACCGTATGTGCAATACTGGCCACCAGCCAACCGTTGAAAGAAACTTTCCGGCCTGAACGCCTCAACTGCTGCAACTGTTTGCGTGCATGTGTAACGTCCATTTCCAGCAATGCAACTACATGATGCTTTGCAAGGCCCATGGCAAACACATCGAAAGTGGCAAGGCGCGAGGAAGGAATACTGTGGGTTTTGTAAGACTTTTCCATAGCAGAAGTTTCAGAAACCAAAAGAAGGAGATGCTAAGCTAGCGATAAATGCTAAATATTTTGCATAAAGAATTGATCTGGTCTATTCAGCACTAACCGGGCGGTCCAACAATTTCCAGAACAGAAATCCTGCAGATATTAAAAACAGGTTTGCCAACTTCCGTCATCAGCTTGACACTACCCCTAAAATCAACCCTGTAAGGAGAAACAACATCCTGTTGCTCATTTGCTATGTGTTTTCACAATCGCTTTTTCTGTATTGCAAGATCACTCTACCTTCAACCCCTCCACCGGGTTCTGCATCAGTTCTGTGTAGCTCTGCGAAATGATAACCAAAGCTGTAATGAGCGCGGAAGCCAACCCGGCGATGATGAAATAATGCAAAGAGATCGTTATCCTGTAAGCAAAATTATCGAGCCAGATGCCGGCAGCATACCACGCCAGTGGCCAGGCAATCAGGTTGGCCAGCAATACCCATTTCATCATGCTGCCAAGCAATACACCCATAATCTGCGAATAACTCGCTCCCAAAACTTTACGAATACCAATTTCTTTTTTGCGTGCCAGCATCAGATAGCTGGTAAGCCCGGTAAGTCCTATCAAACCGATAAGAATTGCCATCAGGGATGCCCAACTGATTATTTGAAAGATTTTCTCTTCCCTTACATACATTTCTCGCATAAGCTGATCCAACCAAATGCCCTCATCCACAAAAGCATCGTCGACGTTTCTTAGTACAGAGGTTATGGATTGCTGCATCTGTGAAAGATTATCTCCTTCCACTTTTATGGCTATTCGCTGAAAATCAGCCAGAAAACGCGTAAAAACCAAAGGCTTTATGGGAGAATGCCTTGACTCGAAATGAAAATCCTGCACCACACCAATAATTTTCCCGGGAAAAGAATGAAGAATAACCTCCTGGCCTACAGGGTTTTCAAATCCCAACCTTTTTGCCGCAGTTTCATTAATAACAAACTTAAAATCTGAGGTCTGCACTTTATCCTCCAGCCATTGCCCCTGTATCGGGTCAATACCAAACAAGCCAAGGTAATCACCACTGGGCTCAAAGCATACGGCTGATATATCCGCATCGGGGCTGTGTTCTTTTCCACGAAGTGCCAACCCAAAGCTATAGAAACCGGGCATTCCGTTGTTTGCTACCACATTGCTCACCTGTGGCAGCATGAGTAGTTCCTCTTTCGCTGAAGCAAAGGAGTTTTTCAGCCCGGGGGTAATATTGCGAAACACAAGAATATTCTCAGAGTTGAACCCCTTTTTTTCATTATTCATGTATTGGATTTGGTCGTGCACTATCCAAACTGACACCATCAGAAAAACAGAGATGGTAAACTGAAAAACAACCAGGGTAATCCGCAACCAGGGTTTTTTGCCTCCCGAAAAGAATTTTCCCTTCAGCACAGTGGAAGGCTCATACCTTGAAAAGTGATATGCAGGGTAAAGACCTGCTGCCAGGCCAACGCCAAAGGAAAACAACAATAAGAAAAGAACCAGATTAGGGGAGAATAAAGATGCCAGTGTCATCCTTTGCCCCAAAAGGCTTGAAAAAACTGGCAGGGTAATCTCAATGGCAAATAAAGCAATTAAAACAGCCACAAAGGTTATCAGAACCGACTCCCCGATATAATGAGAGATAAGATGAAAACGATTGCTCCCCAGAACTTTTTTGATGCCTGCTTCCACCAACCTTTTTTCGGATCGTGCCGTGCAGAGATTAATAAAGTTGGCAATGGCGATGGCAATGATAAACGCAGCCAGGATAATAAACACCCATATGGTTTGCTTGTTTCCCTGAGGGCTGATATCATCAACCATGACTGGCCCCAAATGGATATCTTTCAGGCTTTGCATTCCTATTCGGATTTTCGTTCCAATGGAATGGGTCTTCAGGGCTTCTGAAACCATTTCGCTTGCACGTAGGGTAATTTTCTCATGCAAATCCTCTGTTGCAGGGCTGCGGAGGAGTAAATATGTGGAAAATATATGCGACTCCATGGTGAAGTAAACCTTATCCACTGCATCAATCGGAGCCAGTAAATCAAACTGCAAATGCGTGTTGGAGGGAGGGTCTTTGATGACCGCCCGCACATGAAAGCGGGCAATGGTTTGGTTCATCTGACCCGTTGACAGATTAACTTCCGAAAGGCTTACATCGACCGGTTGGTTGAGCGCATCTCCTTCGGGGAAAAGCTTCTGCGCCAGGGCTTCCGTTAATACAAGAGAGGTGGGGTGAGCAAGGGCTGAGCCCGGATCTCCTGCCAGAAAATAAAAATCAAAGAAATCAAAAAAGGTGGTGTCAACCATCAGCATATCCAGATTCTGAAATTGCTTGTCTTCATATCTGAGAGATGTGTTCTGTTGCGCTATCCTTGTGTAGGCTACTATTTCGGGTATTTCCTCAGCTAAAGCCGGGCCGATAGCCGGAGAGCTGAACGGAGTCTGACCGCCATCTTGTCCTTCCACCTTTGTATACAACCGATAAATATTATCTGCCCTGGCATACATGCTTTCAAAACTGTATTCATGCATAACAAACAAATACAGCAGAATGGCCGCGGCGATACCCATAGACAAACCCAGCAAGTTGATCAGGGTAATTTTTGCCTCACTCCTCCAGTTGCGAAGGGTAAGGATAAAAAAGTATTTTATCATTATGTGATCTTTAGATTGAAAATCCCCAACTTTCCTTTAAAAGGTTATTTGCTGCTCAACCCATAGAATTTGGGGTTAATGAGCAGACCGCAAAGTCTGATTATGGACCCTTGACTTGTTTTCTATCGGATGTTCAAAAACAATATTTCAGCAATTCTTAATCACGTATCGTGAAATGGCTCTCTTTGGGAGCAGATTTAAAACGTCCATCCCAGTAAAATCTGAGGCACAAAAACGAAGGAATTTTTCACAAGGTCCCGTGTGGTATCGGCCTTCAGGCCGGGCCATATATTTTGCATCCAGAGGCCATGGGCAAACCCCGGCTGAAGATTAATATAAATATTTGGCGATAATGCCAGTTTGTACCCTGCTTTATACTCCACCCATAGCTCAAACCCTTTGTAGGTGAAGTTGTCTACATGCGATTTAAAATGGTTGTAGGCGGGCCAGAGCTCCAGCTCAGCATTAAAACTGCGCCAAAAGTAATAGCGGTAGGAAAGCAGCAAAGTATAGGCATTGGCCTGACCCCTGGGCGATTTGTCCAGGTTATTCCAGTTTTGAAAAGCAGGACCAAAGCCCCATTCCGATTTTTCTGAAACCCTCACCGAAGCCTTTAGCATATAAATCCGGGCAGCAGGAAAAGTGAGACTCGTCTCCAACGACCATTTGGGAAGGTCTTGGGCCTGTGGAGATTGTTGTGCAAAGATATCCTGAGCAGAAGGGTGCAAATCTAAAACAGGGTTCTCTTCGGGGTTGGAGACAGAATTTTCTGCCCGCAACAGATGGCTTGAAAAAAGCAAAGCAATCGTAAGAATAAATACTCTCATGTCTTTTTTGTGGTTACATGTAATTGTGGTTAATCAATCAATGGTTAAGGTTTCGTATATCTCAACACCCTCTCTCACATCTTTTTTGTCATTTTTTCACCCATGCCATCATTCACTTATCCAGCTCATTGAGAAACCTTTAAACAACTCTTGCGCCATTCAAGGTAATCACCTGACATCAGGGCGATTAAAGACATACCTCCAAAATACTCGCTTCAAAAACTGTTCGGATATAAACATATTTGATTTCGTTTTCGGACAGTCTACCTTAAAAACATAACCCTTCAACAAAATTCCGCCAACACCAACGACCATCTTTTTATGGTATCGTAGCAAGAAAAAAAACTGAGCCCTTCTGCAATGGCATGAACTGGCTATCAGGCATTAATCAATACCTGAACAGCAACGCCCCGATAGAAAAACCTGCAGATGTGCCTATAAGCATGCATAGGTCTCCTCTTTTGATTTCATCCTTCATAATGGTATCATGAAGCAACAGCGGAATGGAAGCAGCTATACAGTTTCCATGGGTGGCAATATTTTCTTTTACCTGATCCTGGCTCAGATGAAACATCTTTCTGAACAGACTCAACCCTGCTTTTGAAGCCTGGTGAGGCACAATCACATCCACATCGGCAAGGGAAACGGACAAATCGCTGCATACAAAATCCATGAACTCAGGCAGTTTTCGGGCAGCGAGCTTAAGCACTTTCATGCCATCCATATCAAAAGAATGCAGTTTCTCATCGTAAGGGTAATCTCTGAAAAAATGCACTGCACCCCCACCTCTTATGATGGTATGGTATACGCCTTCAGAATAGGTTTTAAAATATGCCTTATAAAAAGCAGAGGGGCTGCTGTCATCGAAAGCCAGAATAAAAGCTGAAGCTCCATCGCCAAACAATGTGAGGGTTTCCAGGTTATGGGTATTCAAACCTTTGGAGGCAATTTCGGCGCTCACAATCACAATCCTTTTGTACTGGTCTCCATCGAGCATTTTGGCAGCGATCTCGAAGGCAGATACAAAACTCAAACAGGTTGTATCGACATGAATTGCAGGTACATGGCAATGCAACCCTTCCCTGAGTTCACTTTTTATGATACTGGACTGGCATGGCAAGGGATAATCGAAGCTTGCCCCTGCCGAGATGATCAGATCGATATCGCCCAAGCCCAGGTTTGCTTTTTCCAAAGCCTCCTCGATGGCCCTGGCACCCATGTATCCGATGGTTTCAAAACTTACATGGTGCCTGCTGATCACGCCCGAATGCAATTCTGCCCAACCCCTTGGCAGGCTGAACCTCACCTCCAGTTCCTCAGAGCTTACCTGCGCAGGCAGATATTGTCCCGAAGCTATTATTCTTATGGGTTTTTTACTCTTCATAGCTCATTTCTTACTCTTCGTTTCTTTTCTCCCTTCTTCAAAGGATCCTGTTCGAGTTGCTCTATGGCAACCTGAGAAATATCATAGCTGGCCAGCAACCTCTCAAGGGCATCTTTTGCTTTGCTGAAGGATCTCTGGTCAGTGCTTTTTACGTACAACTTCAGTCGGTTGAGGTCTGTTTGTATGAGGCAATAGTCTGAAACAAGCTCATCACACAAAACCAAGGTGTTGCGAAAAACATCAGGAAAGAGTTTAACCTGCTGCTGTTTCCCGTTCTCAAAAATCAGTATATCATCCGAACGCCCATCGATGCTCTCTATGGCCAGCATGGGTGAACCACAGGCACAATAAGGCTTTTGGGAGATAATATCGTTCAACTCATACCTGACAACAGGCTGGGTCCGTCTCAACAAGTCTGTAATAACCGGATGAAACCGGGTTTTCTCTTCATCGATGTACTTCTTTTCCACAATAAGAAAGTCTTCATTGAAATGCAGTGTACCATACTTGCACGACGATGCCAGAAAACCCTCTGTGCATTGATATACCTGGTGGATGGTCTGATTGAAAACCTCTTGCAGGAAGTTTTTGTCTTCCACAGATAATACTTCGGCCACTGAGATAATTTTCCGGGGAGCTACCGATAAATTTCCTTTTACCTGTTCTTCTGCGAGCATGCACAAAACGCTGGGTTGGGCAACAATAATGGTGGGTTGCAATGCATTTAAACCCGCAATGTGTTCTTCCATCTCTTTGAAAATATCAAAAAAATGAAAGGCAAGCCTTTTGGATTGTGTGGATTGATAGAGGTTATTATTGGCACGCAGAAAAAACGCCACTTTGCGTTTTCTAAATGAAAGCCCAATAACCCTGTCGAGCACCATGGCCACCCAAACCGCCCGTTCATTTTCCGACACCAGGAACACCCCCCTGTTGCCGCTTGTGCCCGTTGACAACCCCACAGATATGCCCCGGATCATGGGGCTGAAATCTCTTGACAGCTCTGCCTTGCGGGCCACTTCCATGCATTCATCCAGACTGAACCCACCAGTGTTGATGGTGTTGAAATTTTGCATGAATGCTTGCTTTTCTATCAATGGAAAATGGTTGAGCTCCGGCTGAGGTTGCAAAAGTGCCTTGTAATAGGGCGACTTCCGCAAATGCCTTGCTAATGCTCTGAACCTTAACCGGGGCACATCCAGCAGCTTATACTGGTAAAGCCACCGGGTCAGCTTTACAACCATAAGGTATCCAAGGATTTTAAGCTTAAAGCGCATGGAGATCAAAGGTTTTGGAAATGAGAGCATCGGTGGAAACAGAACAGTGGGAGGGCACAATCAAAACATCAGGATATTGCTTGTGGAAAAGACTTATTTTGCGGACCACCTCAACATGGTCGTTCCAGGAATGAAACATGAGTTTTGCAATAGGGTGCGGAAGCTTCATCTCAAGAAAGGCTCTCCGGTCCCAGCAGGAATCGGCCACCAGAAAATACTTCCGGGTGTTCGTTTGCAGCAGGATCCCGATCTGCCCGGCTGCATGCCCGGGCAAAGGGTATACCCGGATAGAATTGTCGCTGAACAGATCAATGGCATAACCAAAAATATCATCCTTGACGGGGGCGCCCGTTTGCTCAACAAACTGCACCCTGCTGTCGAAATCATCAGGAATAAGGTCCTTGAGAATACCTTTGGAAAAACCCATGAAATCACTCACTTGCTTCACCTGGTCATAAGCGGCTTGCGAGCAATGAAAAACAGCATTTTTAAAATCCTTCAATCCGCCAATGTGGTCTGCATGAAAATGGGAAATAATCACATGGCGAATATCATCGCAATGGATTCCTGCTTTCTCGATTTGCGCTTTTACTTCATCCTGTTCATCAACAAAAACCTTGGTTATCAAAGCGTAGATCTTGTTGGGGAAATATCGGGTAGTTTTATAAAACCGGCGTGTATATCCTGTATCAAAAAGGATCCAGCCGTGATCGGGGTGTTGTATCAACCCAAAAAGCGCCTTGAACGAGATATCTCTGTTGCTGTCGCCTCTCACGGCATGGCTGGCCTTTGCCGTACAATAGCCGGCACTGCTCAGGTAAAGCTTACACTTTTTCATGGATCCGGTACCAGTTTACAAATTCATCAATGGCGGCATCGGTAGAAACCTTGGGCATATATCCTAAAAGATCCCGGGCCTTGCTAATATCAAGAGTAAAAGATTTTGCCAGAGTCCCCACGCCATATCGGGTCAGGGAGGGTTCATGCTGATGGGCAACCCTTGCCATGAGCTCCATCAGACCAGCAAAACCATGGGCCACAGCGAAAGGCACTTTCCTGTTGCCCAGGGGTCTGTCAAGTGCCGCCAGCACATAGCGGATTTTTTCCCACAGGTTTACCGGGTCATTGTTGGTGATGTTGTAGGCTTGGTTGAGAGCCTCGCCCTGTGCCATCAGCGACAAGACAATGGCATCAGCCACGTTCTCCACCCCAGTAAGGTCTACGATGTTTCCTCCATTGCCAATGATGCGCAAGCGCCCTTCGTCGAAAGCCCTTATCAGCCTGGGCATAATAATGCTATCACCCCTTCCCACAAGCGCTCTGGGCCTTAGAATGATATAAGGAAGATGGCTGTGCTCAAGCATTTGCTCAGCCTCAAACTTTGTGCGGGCATACTCATTAACAAACTTTCCGGGCAATGGGTCCGATTCTTTCACGCCTATTCTGTCGGCACCATTGTAGTAAATACTCGGACTGGAGATATAAACAAATCTGGAGACCTTGCTTTTCTTTGCCGCTTCCAACAGGTTTGACTGCGTATGAAGGTTAGCTTTTTCAAAATCGCTCCTTTTCCCCCATGGAGAGGATAAAGCTGCGGTGTTGATGATCAGATCGACACCTTCTGCAATGCTATGCACAAACTCTTTATCCTGAAGATCTCCGGGCACATAAACCACTTTGGGATGTACAATGGTTCGGTATGGCAGCAGATTTCTTCCGGTGGCAACAATCTTTGAAACCCAAGGCAGATCAATAAGCTTTTCAAGGGTTCTGAACCCAAGAAAACCCGTTGCACCCGTTAGCAGAATTTGCATCTGAAAAAATTTATTTGTTTGGCAATTGTTTACAACCAGAACCCCTGAATGCAATATCTCCATCAGCACCCAAAAACTGCCTGCACAAAACATGCAGTATGGCTTACGTCATGAGATGGATCTCATCAGCGAATATCTCAGGGAAAGTTACGACAATAATCAATGGCTTTATCATTGACCAAGGGAATAATAATGCAAAAACAACAGCGCCATTTTTTTTTGCATCTCAAGTCATTTGCGCAATTCCATGATAGCCCGCTCCAGAATTTCATCCACCCCGGGGTTGTTTTCACCCATTTCAACATAGATATCAGGAGCAATACCCAGTTCCATTTGGTTTCCTTCTGCATCCAGAATAAAAGTATCCACGGTATAAAACTCCCAGCCGTTGGCAAGCATGTACGGACGTGGCACACCCGCACCCCCGCCTGTGGTATCGCCCATAAGGGTAACATTGGGCAGGTATCGCATGAAATTCACAAAAGAATTGGTTGCACTGTAAGAGGCCCTGTTGGTGAGCACGATTACAGGTTTAAAGTATTTCACAGTACCTGCCTCCTCAATAAAAATCCAGTTGGGTTCACTGAAGTCATTCCAACCTTTTCCATTTTTAAAAAACCATTGTTCTGCTGCATAACGTTGGGTGGTAAAATAGCCGGGAATTATCCTGGCAGCGGCATCATTACCCCCACCATTGTTTCGCACATCGATAATCAATCCTCTGGTGTCCTGAAAGTATGTGAGCAGTTCGTCGAACTGTTTATGTTCATCTGCATGCCAGAAATTCTCGATATAGACATAGCCTATATCATACATTTTTTTTGCAATCAGTCTCCCAAAAATCTGGTAGTCGTTTTCCAGATAGGTTTCAAACAACAGCTTTTTGTTAAAGTTGGGTTTTGCGCTATTAATTAGTCCGGGCCACCATATCACCTTATGGCCATTGCGAATATTGGAATGCGAATCGCGAAGTTCGTGCACAAAGGCTGTACAAAGCTCAAAAAAGTCTTCTTCCGACATCGCATTGGTGACAAGCGGCCTGTATGTATGGTAGATTGCTTCCCAGTCGATGTTCTTGTATTCGAAAAACACGTAGTTTTCGTTTGCGTGGCGGTAAATGTCATCAAACACCGATAAATTGTCATTTTTACTTTCGGGAAAGATGAGCTTTTCACAGGAAGTTAATCCGCAGAATGAAAGGATTATCAGGATTACTGTAAAGTATTTATGCATTATGTGGATCGTTAAAAATGAAAGCTATATGATACTTTTATCCCATGTGAGGCTGTGAGTATGGTTTTGGCAACTTCATTCTTATTAAACCGCCATGAATAATTCATGCCCACATATTGCGAAGGTGCAATGCGGAAGAAAATGCTTGAACGGGTGCAAAAAGAGGAATAATTGTGCAAAGAAGCGTAAAAAAAATTGTGAGCCCCGTTGGCTGCATAGGTCTGAGAGTACACCCTCGAAAAAACAGGAAAAACCAAAGAAAAGTCCAGTATAAAAACCGGATGCTCATATACATATCCGGGACTCAGCGCCAATCCCTGCATCCAGTGTTGTATCTGTGAATAATAGCCATATTCTGATTTTCTGGTTTCAAAAACCCTGCTATAACCCACGCCGATGTTGATCTTGTGTTGACGCATGCAGAATAACTGATAGAGCAGGGTCAGATCCATCCCGGAACTGGAACTTTTGATGGGCTGTTTTCCTAACCTATGTGCGATCTCTGATGACTGAAAAGTAAACTCTCCTTTTGCATGCACTTTTTTATTCAGTTGCCTTTGGTAGAACAATGCCATGTCGTAGCCTGTACCGGTATAAACCAGTGAGCTGAAGTTCTGGTCTGAGTACCTTTCAGATATTAAGCCCGATCCGAAGGATATTTTGTTTTTCCCCTGGCTGAACACCGCCAATGGGGCCAGTGATAAGATGATAATTAAGATTTTTCCTGGCATGCTTTCGTTTTACTAATTGCTTTTCAGAAATACAATGAGATAATTCACTTTGCTCAACTTGCAAAAACAGCACCCTGCTTTACACAGTATCCGGATTTCAATCAACGGAACTGGGGGCAAAATTACCCCTTCACAGAATAGAAATCATGAACCCAGGTGCATCAAAACTGGCTTAACACCCCATCCTTCCGGCGGGGCTAATAATCATCAATTTTAAACCTACCCAAACCTATTGCACCCGCTCCGGGGTGCCTGTTTCCATTGCCATCAATGCCTGCTCCTATCGTTCTTTGCCCCCGCTGGGGGCGATGGCTTCAACCCGGAAGCTTCCAGTTGCTGCGCAAGCTGGAAGTTCCCGGACTGCGGAGGAACTGGAAACTTGCGTTAGCAATTTCCTGCTTCCGGGGGGCTACTCCGACTTCAGACTATACACCGGATTTACCTTCAGCGCGCCCAGGGCATGCACCAGGGTGGCCATGGCGCCTACGGCGGCGGCAAGGATGCCCGCTACCACAAACAGGTACCAGTAATCCCAAAGGTGAATACGAAACGCAAAATTCTCCAGCCAACGGCTCACCACATAAAAAGCCAGGGGCCATGCCACCAGGTTGCCCAGCAATATCCAGTTGCGTAAATCGCGAAACAGCAGCAACAGAATGGAGATGGCCGTTGCGCCGAGGGTTCTGCGGATCCCAATCTCTTTGATGCGCTTCAGAATAGAAAACGAGGTAAGTGCATACAACCCCATAAAGGAGATGATAATGGCAAGCAGGGCCCCTGCTGTCATCAGCTTGTTGGTGCGTTCCTCCTTACGGTACATGGCAGCAAAGGCATCATCTATAAAAACAGGATCAAAGTGAAAAGTTGGATCGATCGCTTCAAACCGCTCTTTGATAAAGGTGAGCGTTTGCGCCGTATTTTCGGGTGATATGCGGAGACTGATCTGCCGGATAACATCCGTTCGGTACACCAACATCAATGGCTCAATTACATGATGCATGGAAAGGAAGTTGTAGTCCTGAACCACACCAATCACCCGTGCTGGTTCATTCCAGAAAATAATTTCCTGGCCAATGGGATTTTCCAGCCCCATTCGGCGTACAGCCGCCTGATTGAGAATTACCGGGGTTACATCGGTGCGCATGAGGAGATGGAAATCTTCGCCCTCCACAATCTGCATCCCATAAGCCTCCAGATAATTTTCGTGAACCAGGTTCCAGTAAATGCGTGTTGATGCACTGGGGTCGTCTCCCCTTTTGTGAATGGGAGCTGTACTTCTGGCCAATCCCGGCGTTACCATGGAAGCCGTAACATTATGAATGGAAGTATTTTGCAACAACTCCGCTTTAAGAGTTGGGTAGCTGTTTTGTGTTGCGATCGATAAATTGCCCAGGCGGACCATGTGTTCGCGATCAAATCCAATGTCCTTATGCTGCATATAATTCACCTGCCGGTTGAGCAGCAATACCGAAACTATAAGGAAAATGGAGATGGCAAACTGTACACCCACCAGCACTTTCCGCAGCTTGTAAGTGCGCCCGTCTGAAGCGGCAACTCCTTTGAGAACTTTTACTGGCTGAAAGCGCGACAGGTACAGGGCGGGATACAGTCCGGCCAGCACCCCGGCAAAGGCTACAAATCCCAGCACGGCCAGCAACAGACCCGGCTGCTGCCAATAGGTAAGGCGGAAGTTCTCGTCAAGCAATTGCGAAAAAGGGTGTATCAGCAGTTCGTTAAGCATCAGGGCAAACACCAGGGCAATGGCAGTCAGCAGCAAAGACTCGCCGATAAACTGAAACACCATATCCTTACGGTGTGCGCCCATCACTTTGCGCATGCCAATTTCGCGGGCACGCTTCTCACTCTGCACCGTAATAAGGTTTACGAAATTAAAGACCGCAATAAGGACAATCACCAGCGCTAGAAAAGAAAAAATATACACATTGCGGATATCGCCACTCACCATATTGGTAGCCACATTGTTACCATGGGTAAAGTCGGAATGCAGAAAAATCCTGCTAAGGGGTTGCAGGGAGTGGGCAATCTTGAGCCCTCGTGGACCAAAGCGCTCATTGGCATAGTAGTCGGCAACCCTGGCCACATCAATCTCAAAGGTTTTCGCATCGGTCTCGGGATGGCGAAGCAAATAGGTGAAAAATGAAATCCCATTCCTCTCAACAAGATTCTCCCGGGGCCCTGTAATGGTACTGAAAGAAGCCAGCATACCAAACTGCAGATGCGAGTTGGATGGCACATCTTCTGCCACCCCGGTAACCCGGTATTGAAACCGGCCCACCACCACTGTTTTGCCCATAGGATCCTCTTCTCCAAAGTATCTTTCGGCAAGCGTGCGGCTAATTACCAGTGTATTGGGTTCTGCAAGGGCTGTTTTCGGATCGCCGGCAATCAGCGGGAAATCAAAGATTTGAAAAATCCCGGCATCGGAATAAAAAATGGGTTGGTCGGGAAACCGGGCTTCGGTACTTACAATCAGCACTTCCATAAAACCCTCATCATAGAACCGGCAGGTGGCTTCCACCGAAGGCACCTCATCTTTGAGATAATCTGCAATATCGCCGGCAGTAAAGGGCATATGCGATGAAGTACCATCGGGCGTATTCAGATCGATTACCAGCCGGCTGATACGGTCGCAGTTGCTGTGATACTTATCAAAACTTTGCTGGTGCCACACGTAAATCATCATCAGGATAGATATGGAAAAACCCAGCCCCAGACCGATGATGTTGATGGCTGTATTGGTTTTGTTGCGCATGAGGATGCGCCAGGCAATCTTCAGATAGTTTTGTTTCATCAGAAAGTAATTTGTTTAAGTAATTGGCCTGATGGAACTTGCATGTCTATTTTGACTGCGTCGAGCTTCGGTTCATCTTTTTTTGTGAGCCGCAGTGCTCATGCAAGTTTCATGGGGTTTTCTGTTTAATTGAGATCACCACACAACTTCTATTACAACGAAACAATATGCATGGCAAACCAGCAACTACCGATTATGTTGAAAGTAACATATTCGGCATCAAGGATTATCAACGCAAAAATAACCCTTCAAAAAATAAAACCCATGAACCTGGGTTCATCAAAATCATTTCAGCAGCAATTTCTTCAGACGCATAGCCGGATGGGTTTACAACGTAAACCTGCCATTGTAAAGGCTTCCTCCACAACACACACTGAACCGCTCGCTCTAATACCAAACTATGCGACTGCTGCCTGGCAATAAAAATGGATCTTGAAGAAATAAGTGAACCAGTCATCTTGCGGCAAACAGTTTTTTTTGAGCCCTGTTAACCCCAACTACTGCTATAATTGTTCGAGTTCGCACAAAACCTGTTCTGCAACGAACAATATCACCCGGCACCTACAACACCATCTGCCGGATAAACCACTCTATTTCACAACCTTATAAGTTATGGCACAAAATTTACACTAATAATTATCATCAATACTCCTGATTAGGATTTTCACCCTACTTTTGCATAATTCCACTCCGTGAGCTTTGCTCCAGGGCGGCCAACATCATAAAAACTAACAGGATGCATTTTCTGAAATCACTACAATGCAGCCTGCAGTTTTTCCATTCAATCGTTATAGATAGTGTCGGTAATCTGTCCATTTACCCGGATCAACCTATCGGCAACAGCATCAAACCGAACAACGCCCAGATATGCACTTTCAGATAATCCAGCCATCGCCCTCACTGGCACCCTACATCAGGCATTTCTGGGTGCTTGAAACAACCTTGAGCGATGGCATTGTAAAGGAAAGAGTGGTGCCAACCGGCAATATCGAGATGATGTTTCATTACCGAAAACCCTTCCTTTCCATTTCTCCCTCCGGAAATTCAGAGGCGCAATCCTTGTCGATGATTTCGGGCATCAGCCATTCCTGGTTTGATGTGAGCACAACGGGCGAATCAGGTGCACTGGCAGTAACCTTTTTACCGGGAGCCGCTGCGTGCTTTTTCAATTTGCCCATGATGGAACTGGAAGATAAAAGCCTCCACCTTGGCGATTTATTTACCCATGAAGCAAACCTGATCGAAGAGCAAATGGCCGAAGCACCTTCCACAGCTGAACGGGTAAGGATTGTGGAAGATTTTCTAATACAAAGGTTACGCCCGGTACCTGCTCATGACATCAGGCTGGTGCAGCACGGAGTGCAACTGATCAAAAAGCAAAAAGGGCAGATAAGGGCTTCTGAGTTGTCGGAAAAACTGTGCGTAACTCCCAGAACCCTGGAAAGAAAATTTGCCACTTTTGTCGGAAACACGCCAAAGAAATTCATCAACATCGTTCGCTTTCATGAGGTAATGACCAGCCTTACGTCAGCCAAACCCGGAAAACTTGCCCAACACGCCCTTGAGAACGGGTACTTCGACCAGGCACATTTTATCAGGGATTTCAAAACCTACTCAGGGTATACTCCAAAGGAATTACTGGCGGGCCATTTTTGCCCGGATCTCAGCCAGGATATCGGGCACCTCTGAGCCCTTCTCACAATGTCGTTTTTTTACAATTCCAAGGGTTTTCGCCAGTCTACCTTTGTCCGGTAATTGTAAAACCCAAAAAAATGACTGTAGAAATTCTTTTCAAGAGCATTACGAAAAAGTACCGCAAAGGTCCTGAAGCCCTCAGGGGCATAGACCTGGAAGTGGGCAAAGGAGAGCTGTTTACATTGCTCGGCCCCAACGGAGCAGGCAAATCGACATTGGTAAAAATTGCCACCACCATTATCCGGAAAGACAGCGGGCAGTTTTCCATTGGTGAGCATAACCCCCACAGGGATTTCTCTCCCATAAGGCGGTATATTGGAGTTGCCCTTCAGGATAACGAGCTTGACCCGGCCGAAACTGCAGAAAACCTGCTTACTTTCCAGGGCCGGTTGTTTGGATTGACAAGAAATCAGGCACAGCAAAGGACAGAGGAGCTCCTGGATGCCTTCGAGCTACAAACTGAACGGGCTAAAAAATGCGAAACCCTTTCCGGCGGAAACAAACGACGCCTGCATTGTGCTCTGGCACTGGTGCACCGACCAAGGGTACTGTTTCTTGACGAGCCTACCGTTGGAATGGACCCGGAAGCACGGGCCCGATTCTGGCAAGTGATTACCCACCTCAACAAAAAGGAGGGGGTTACCGTATTTCTCACTACCCAATACCTGGAAGAAGCCGACAAACACGCCACCCAGATGGCGCTCATAAAAGACGGTACAATTCACTATGGCGGTACAGTGGAATCATTCAAAAAACTGGTGAATGCCGAAAAACAAACTTCTCTGGAAGAAAGCTACCTTGCCTGGATGGATCTTAAATCGAAGCCGGAGCTCCCGGTCAATTAATGGAAACAAATCAACTCTTAAACTTCTCAACCTTTCAACTCTTCAACTTAAAGAAATGTCAACAAACACACTAATCATTACACGCAGTATTCTCAAACTTGCCAAACAGCCCACTGCCCCCATCATGGGGTTCGCCATGAGCTTGTTCTTCCTGCTGGTTTACAATGCAGGCATTGGCGGGATCGGGCACCTTGAAGCCTTTGGAGATAAAGGCTATCTGGCATTTATCTTTCCCATTACCATCATTTCGCTGGCCATGGGTTCGTCGGCAGGTGCGGGGCAAACCCTCAATGCTGACATGCAGTCAGGGTACTTCAGACGGTTGTACCTCTCCCCTGTTTCGCGCCGGATGCTGGTAATAGCACCCATGCTGGCCGACACTTTCTCATCGTTGTTCTTCACAGGTATCATCCTGGCTATTGGTGCTTTGTTCGGGCTGCCATTCCAGTTTGGAGTTCTTTCTGTGGCAGGCATACTGTTGCTTTCTCTGCTTTGGGCCATTACCCTTTGTGGCTTCTCGGCCGGTATTATGCTGCGAACGGGCCAGCACCAGAGTGCTTCCATTGTAACCAATGCTATTTTCCCCCTGCTGTTTCTGAGCACCACTTTCCTTCCGAGGGAACTCATCACAAGCCAGTGGCTACTGGCAGTTTCGTGGGCAAACCCAGTGACCTATGTGCTGGAGGCCAACAGGTACCTGCTTGGAGGAACGGCAACACAGGAGTTCTTTCTGCTGGGATTGACGATTCTTACCCTTACATCGGCAGGATCACTGATATTTGCCGTGGGAAGTACGGATAAGATTAAGATCTAAAGAGGAGCAGGAGGCTGTCTTAAAAGTGCCATCCGCGGTTGGGTAATCTCGCCCTGCTAACTGTCAAAACCAGATCAATTCAGGAGTCAGATTTCTGCTTCGGCGAACTCTGCCTCCTGATGATGACAAAAAAAGTTTGTGGCTTGATGAGCCATTTCTATTTAATATTAATAACGCCCCAGCTTCTATGAGGCACTGGCATTGGAAGCTAACAAGTCATTCAAACAAATTATTTTACTGCCCTTTTTTTCGTAATACTCCAGCATTTCGTCAATTTTCCTTTTATCATAACTTGTAATACAATCAGAGATGACTGTAACTATGTAGTTTTCTTTGCACATATTAAATACGGTTGATTTCACGCAGGCAACAGCGTCTGCTCCTGTAATGTAAAATTCGCTTATTTCATTTTTCTTGATAAAGCCAGCAAAATCTTCGCTGGTCAATGCGTTGCCTTTGGATTTCTCAAAAATATTTTTGGAAACCACATTCATATCCGAAACTAATTCAGACCCACGAGTACCAGGCTTGAAAGTCCTTGTGCCGTCAGATAGATTATAATGTCGTATATAAACAACATGAATTTCATTTTCCATTGCCCAGTCAATCGACCGATTAACATTGTCAATGATTTCTTTGTAGTTTTTGGTAATGTCATTTTGAATGTCAATTACCACTAAGGCCTTTTTCTGCATGGGATTTCCTTCTTCTTTTATTTTTAATTCAACTTTCTATTCCATTATCCATAGCACTCTTGCTTGCGGCTAATGGTTACATGTATGAAGCTATGGGGATTGCGGGCTTCGTTTCTGTTTGCAGCAAGATAAGCTTATGCAGGGCAGAACACTTGAGGTAACCACTCAAACGACAATGTTTTTTACCTAATCCTGTGCGCCCTGACTTATTAACAATCAAAGTTTTCTCTCACGAAACCACCTTCAGAATGAATAACCTGACCTGTAATCCAATCAGCATTTTCATGAGCTAAAAATCCGACTAGTTTTGCTGCATCTGTTGGCAAACCCAGCCTGCCTTTTGGGAATCTTTTTTTGAATATTTCAATTTGTTTTTTGTCTAACCAGCCAGAATCCAGCCAGCCAGAATCTGTCAAACCCGGATTAACTGCATTTATCGTAATGTTTTTAAGGGCAAGCACATGTTGCATTGTCTTTGTAAAAGTTTCAATGGCTCCTTTGGTTACAGCATATGCAATTTCTGAGCTCATTGCACTTAACGTTTGTCCAGAGGTAATATTTATTACCCGCCCATGCTTGTTATTGTCATAATGCTCAACAAATTTCTTTGTAAGCAATATAGGTGCTTTTAGATTTACAGAATAATGTTTATCCAACTCCTGTGGTGCAATATTCTCCAGGTCGGTTACGGTGCTGTATGTGGCATTATTTATCAATATAGAGGGTGAGCCCAATTGTTTAAGAGCGGTGTCAAATAATAAATCAATGTTCTGTTCATTCATTAAATCTATTTCAAGGGAAGAGCACCTTACACCTAATCCTGAAATTTCATTTTGTATGAGTTCAGGCTCATTATCTTCAACACCCCACAACATCGATTTATCATAGGGTTTCCAGTATGTGAAAAAAATATCTATTCCTTGCTTAGCCAATTCGATACAAATAGCTTTTCCAATTCCTTTCAACCTGCTCACACCCGTTACTAATGCAATTCTATTACCCATGATCAAATAATCCTCTTAGTTTTAAGTTCTTCATATATTACGGCAGCCAATTTTCACATACCAACAGTTTTACTTTGTTCGCACCCCTGTCATTCAATAGTATCGCAGGATATTCATTCGAATATATTTGCTTTAAGTTGCTGAATGGAACCCACTTACAACATATTCAATGTCTTTTGTGAGCGCTCGGTGCTCATGTGGGTTTAATTAGAAAATAATTTATTTAAGTAATTGGTCGTATGCCTGCCCCGCCTTTGCGGGGGAACTTGCATGTCTATTTTCATTTTTTTTGAGCCGCAAGTGCTCATGCAAGTTTCATCTGTCTGAACAATATCAACAACCACAGGATTCTTCGGCCCAAACTTTGCCGAAAATTGATGGATGGTTTTCCCTTCATCCAGTGTTTCGAAAAGCTGCATAGGTTGTTCGATATGGTTCATGCCACCACCAAACAGAATTTGCTTTGGATTGGCAGGGTTTACCCAATTGCCATACACATAGGTATACAAAGATTCATATTCTTCCTTTTTAAAAATGAATTCACTGGCATTGCCCACAACTTTAGAAAGAGCCCCTTCCTGTCCAATATAAGGGTTGCCTGGTGAGTGTGCGAATGCCTTTATCTGATTGGGCCGTCTGTTACCCCAGGTAGAATCGTCGATGATGGTGGTGAAATTTCACAATTGCACCGGATCGGCAGGATCGATTTCATAGCGTCCCAGCCATGCATAATTAAGGGGTGTCTCTGATCCCTGGTAAATAGCATCAGGATTGTTGGGTAAAAATACAACATTTGAATGGTAACTTACATTACTGTGCTCCATATTGTTCATTCGCAACCAATTGTTGCCACCATAGGAAGAAACAGCAATGTTAGTACCCCTTTCCAGGTTGACATAAATATGATCGGGATGTCCCGGCCTTGCGGCAAAACAAACATACTCCTCATAATGACCACTATGGCTGTTGTAAAACGGGTTGGCTGCTGCCTCTTTCCTTCGCTGCATCCATTTGCTTTCGATAGGCAGGGTATGTTATCAATACACCCAATGAGGCAATTGTTAACACAAGCAGAACAGCAAATATTATGTTTTTGACAATAAAAAGTTTAGACATAGCTTGTTACTTAAAAAAGCCATATCGAATTTGCTTTAAAACTTATAGCGAATGCTAACGCAAAAATCATCAGAGTAATAATTATCGGGAAAAAAGACTTTGGGCCTATAATCCAACGAAATCTGAAATGGAAACCTGAAGTTGTATTCTAATCCCGCCTGAGCAACTGCGCCAAACCCTGTTTTGGATCCATGAAACCCGGCAATTATCCCTACTCCACCATATATTTTCAACCCCGATGTGATGGCGGATACACTCCGGACCTTTTGATATACCCCTGTTGTATGCAGGGCATACACAGCAGTGCCCAGTCCAAATTCCAGCCGACTGGTTTCATTCAAATAATACTGGTAAGACAGTTCAAAATTGGTTTCTGACAAGATGATGCTATTTCGCAAACCCATAGCGTGTTTCTTTTCCTGTCCTGAAACGGTGTTAGCCATGCAAAACGCAAGGCAGAAAATCAAAATGTACTTCTTCATTTTAAGATTTGATTAGGGATTAATCGTGTTCGTGTTGGAAAAGGGGTACCCGCCCGCTGTTCCGCAAATGGCAGATAATCACCTTACATTCAGGGTATATCCCACCTCTACTGTTGGTCGTGTGTACGCCAGCTTATTGTAGGGTAACAAGAAGATGAGTCCAGGCTTTAAAAATACTTTGCCAGGCAAATTGCCTTTAAGGGAAAAGTTATATCCCATGGAACCGCTGACTGACAGTAGTGCATAGAAATTACCTGCCATTGGCACTTTTGAAACTTCACCCGACGAATCTACCCCATAGGTGGCGCCTTGCAGAAAGGTACGGGAAAACCCGGCCCCAGGGGCAAATTCGTAGTACATCCCCTTGTTTCTCTGACGACGTAAATTCCATTCAACCTGTGCAAATAAATTATCATGAAATGTGGGATGATGATATACCCCCAGGCTGTAACTTATGTATCTCTCCCTGGTAAAGGGTTTTTCGCTTAGCAATTGCCCGGGTGCTGCATTGCTTTTGCTTGCACGCTCAAAGCCCAGCTTAAATCCGGGATACGTTACAGAACCCATATATGACAATCTTAGCCCGTTAGATGGGGTGTATTCGACAGAATTTTGTGCCTTAACAAAGATCTGACTTGAGAAAAACAGTATTATGGTAAAAATCAGGATATGCTTCATCATACGCTAAAAATTAATGCTTTTTTATAAAATCGATTACCGTATCCCAAAACAGTTCGGGCTCATTGTACATGGGTGCATGGCCCGACTTTTCGAAAATATGATATTCGGGCTGAGTGTTTACCAGGTGCACAATAAGGTCATCCATCAATCCTGCGGGACAAACAAAATCATATTTCCCCCAAAGTAAAAGTGTAGGCAGGGAAAGCTGGTGAAGTTGTTTACTTACCTTTACATTATAGGCCGGCCCTGTAATATTATACCAATTGGAAGTCAGTGAATTGGTCAAGCCCGATGAGATGGAAATATAATTGGAAAGCATAATGGACAGGTCGGACTCAAAAATTGCGGGCCGCTCAACTTCACCGATCAGGGTTTCAGCTCGATTAGCAAACCGGTTTAGTTTAGCTGCATTGGAATTGCCATGATGATTGTTTACCTCACACCATTCAACAATAGATTTCCAATCCTTTACTTTTTTATTTTGATCCATTTGTTCCTTTCCATGTTTTAAAAGCATAGCATGGGTAAGGGAGTCGTTCAGGGCATAGTCGTGCGCCCCCCCAATCTGTATCCAGCCATCCACAAGAGCTTCATTACCGGGTTCAACTAAGAAGTAGGGAGCAAGAAATCCTCCCCAGCTGTGGGCAAACAGGTATATTTTCTTATCCTCTCCATAGGCGTGCTTTAAAAGAAGAATTAACTTTTTGAGATCTTCCCTGTATGCGGATATGTGGACATTGCCATTGTTCCCTTGTGTATTTCCTGCAAATCGCTGATACCAGTAAACCACGGCAAATTCGCTTTCGATATTGGTTTTAACATAGTTATTTCTGTAAGCCAGCGCATTGCCGCCGGGCCCGCCATGAACAATGAGAAGTAGCTTACCGGAATCGATATTTCCGGCCACAGTAACCGGCATATTCTGGCCATCTGATTTCAGAAAGAAATGGTCATTGATTATACCCGATCTTGTAAAATCTTCTTTTTGGCAGGCGGAAAGGGAGATAATAAGAATGCTGATTTTTAAGAATATATTCTTCATTTTTATGGAGTTTACAGGCAATTTATTTTTGTGATTAAGATTTTTTGTCAGACGATTTGTACAAAACCAGTTTTACCTTGCCAGCCCCTTTGTCATTGAGCAATATGGCTGCATATTGCTCAGCCTGAATAATATCAACCACCACAGGATTTTCCAATCCAAACTTTTCTGAAAATTGGTGGATGGTTTTCCCTTCATCCAGTGTTTCAAATAGCTGCATAGGTTGTTCATCATGGCTTAAACCGCCACCAAAAAGGATGTGCTCTGGATTGGCAGGATTTACCCAAATCCCATATATGTAAGAATATGGGAAATCACCATCATCCTTCTTGTAGATGAACTGATTGGTTGATCCGGTTACTTTGGAAAGAGCCCCTTCCTGTCCAATATAAAGGTTTTCGGGTGAGTGTGCGAATGCCTTTAACTGATTGGGTCGTCTGTTGCTCCAGATAGTATAGTCGATGATGGTGGTAAAATTTTGCAATTGTACCGGGTCGGACTGATCGATTTCATAACGTCCCAGCCATGCATAATCCAGGGGTTGCTCGGCTCCCTGGAAAATAGCATTGGGATTGTTAGGCAGAAATACAATATTCGAATGATAACCAAAATAACTATATTCCATATTATTCATTCTGGCCCATTTGTTTCCGCCATCGGTAGAAACAGCAATGGTTGTACCCCCATCCAGATTGGCATAGATATGATCGGGTTGTCCTGGCCTGGCGGCAAAACACATATACTCTTCATAACGGCCACTATGGTTACTGTAAACAGGGTTGATGGCAGCATTCCAGTTGCTTCCTCCATCATTGGAGATGTAAAGGGTTTTAAAAGATGTGCTATTATCAGACCTTACCCCGGCGAAAAATTTATTCTCCACCTCGGGATGCTTATAAAGGGCAGTGATTACATTTCCATCAAGGCCTGACCGTGACCATTGTTTGTCTGAAAGGTTGTTTTTCCAAATACCATCGGTAGTGGCCACAAACACATGACCCTTGTGGTATATCAGGGATTGAAATTCAGATGCAACGTTTCCTGCCGCAACAGTGGCGGGGATAAACCCATATTCAATAAATTCGCCATTACCTGGCAGTTCGTTCAACGGTAATTCATTTTTGTTGCATGAGCTGGCCCCCAGCATAATGGCAAATATCGCTATCCACAAGCGGGTTATCTGGGGTTTTATAAATTTGAAAATCCTCATTTTATTGGGATTCATTGTTGTGGATTTAAATGGTTAAATAAAATAATGGTGTTTGTTTGTAAGGTGTGTGCAAAGCTATTGCTCCGTGAAGTGGAAGTCATGAACCTAAGTTCATAAAAGAAAAGTAAAATCTAAATAATGGTTAGAATGAACAATTGGGGAGATTAGTTATTCTTGCAGGTTCTGATGCTTTTTGTATTTCCCATTTATGAAATGAAAGTCACAATGAGAATGGCCTCTGCCTATCGTATTATTGCGCAAAAACAGAATATTTGGCGCATACCCTGCCAGTGTAATATCATCGTTTGCACAAAACAATTCGCACAACTCAAAACAATTATACTGTTTAGTAACATCTACGTAAATACAACTTGTAAAATTGAAGTGAATTTCTCTTTTGTCATATCTGATCCACTCCGTTTTCCAGCCCTCATGGGGATACAAACGGGCAATAATTGACTTACAAAAGAGCCTGAATATGCTATAACCCAATGGCATTCTACCTAATATGCGATTCTTCTTCTGTTCTTTTAAACAAGCAACCAGAAGAATATTTTTTGTGAATTCTATTGGCTCTTCATTATTGCCCGTAAACTGCTTTAATGTTAAATACAATGCAATAATTGGGAACATATTTTTAACCATGTGCCATTTAATAGCTTTCCTATTCTTAAAATCGGCCTTGCTTATCATTTTAGCCAATTCTTCCTCGGCAGAAATAAATATTTTGTTTCCCAAGGATTCACCATATCTACCCAGCAACTTTTTCTTGACAAACTTAAACTCTGTATTGGAATATCCCTGTTTCATACTATTCAAAAAAGACTAATGATGGGTGCTGATGAAACAAATCCAATGCTGAACTTCTGCGATTTTACCTGAATGATTCGTTCATGAGAGGATGTAATACATCTTAATAGTTGGACTACAATCATTTCTAAAAGAATCTCCATATGGAGTTTATGTCTTTTTTCAATTTGAACTCATAATACCTGTTGCAAAGGAAATACAGCATAACCAAGCCTCCCAGCCACGAAATGCACATCGTTATATAACTTGCTCCCTTGGGGGATAATAATCCGATGAGCAAATAAACATAAAGGTGAATTATGTAAAAGAACAAGGCCGTTCTTCCAAAAACGATGACCGGAGTATTTATAGCTGATGGGATTTTCAGCTTTGAAAAGGTGCTGAAAAGCATAAAGAAAACCCCAAGAGTAAGCAACATAAAGGAAATGCTGGCGGGGTATTTTATTATGGTCAGAAACGAAATAATACCATCAAAATGATCCATTTGAAAATTGCCAAAATGCAGAAATCTCAGAACAATGAACAATAAAACCATTGCTAAACCCATGAGAAAGGTTTGTTGAAAAATTTTATCCGGGTTCTCTTTATAGTACTTACCCCAGACCACACCAAGCAAGCAAATAAAAAGCCAGGGCAAAATGGAATAGTTAACGCTGATTGGAGACCAGTTTCCGGGTATTAACAAGATGGAACCGAAGTATCTTGCCTGATCAAAATGAACCGGCAATGAATTCACATACAGGTAAGACCCGATGATTCCTGCAATTGACAATAACAATAACCATTTCTTGTCAACCTGAATTAAGAAGGATGATAGTATCATACTCGCCCCCAGGGAAGATAAAATGCCGAAATTCCCGAAAATCGGACCTTCTATCCCGGGTAGTTTCGCTTTATCAATTTCTATGGCACTAAAGGCATCACCCATTATCCATGCAGGAGCTACCAGGATCATTTCACTGATTATCAGGATTAATCCACGGGTTATCAAAAACCGTTTAATCCGAAAGTTGCTCCATCCGGATTTTAGCCTGGACTGAACTAAAAACAATACACCAACTCCCATGAGGAGAAAGAACCCTGGCGCACAAATGTGACTGATAAGCCTGGTAAAAAACCACACAGTTTCGTAATTGGAAGACAAATCTATCCCCCAGAACTCACTGAAACGAATTTTAGCAACAAAAAAAGAGGCATGATCAATGGCCATTATGATCATAATGATGCCTCGCATAAAATCTATGGTTTGTATTCTATTCACATCAAAGCATTTTGAATTTAATTGAAAGCAAAAGTACAACGCCATAATCCACGATTCATGAACCTGGGATTAAGAATTATGGCTTATACTTTCCCTATTCATTCGCATTTATTCGTCTTGCAACTATTTATCCCATTTCTCTTTAGCCAGTTCAGACCATATTTCAATAAGATTATTTTCCGGGTCACGAAAATGGCATGCTCTCAATCCCCAACCGGTCATATCAGTGGGTTTGTTTATAAAAGGAACGCCCTTTTCTAACAGGTCCTGATAGGATTGATCCACATTTTCAACCTTAAGAATGATGGCCATTTTTTCTCTGTGGTCAGCAGGCAAAGTCTTTTCGGCGTTTCCAATTACACTCGCCATTAAATCTGATTTAAAGATTGACAGGACAGATGGAATGCCCAGATCGAAGCTGGCATAATCATCACCGATTTTTCCCCAGGTAACATTCAATCCGAGGGTTTCTGAGTAAAACTCAAAACAACGATCAAAATCTTTGACCAATAGTCTGATGCCGTTTAGCTCCATATTTATACGTTTTTTATTCGTATTTAATTAAAAAGTTTGTCTGACGAGTATGTCGTAAAAATGAGAAGTTCAATTAGCTTCGTTTTTCTTTGAATATATTAATCATATGATGAGCCGTGATCGCCTGAATCCGTTAGCAATGAGAACTTTCCGGAAGGAGTAATAAATACCCACTCATCGTTTATTTTCTCAATGCGGAAATCTGGATAGTTGTATCGAAATCCATCGATAAAAATCAAGTTGCTGTCAATGGGTGTTAATTGCACTGTTTTGGGGCCATGATAAGAGAATTGCTGATCGATATGCATGCCTCGCATTCGGCCTCGTTTCTTAAGATTCAAGCGCACACCAATTTCTGTGTTTTCATAAACCAACCTTACTCTGTAAGCAGATGATTCATCTTGTAAACGGTAAAAGTTGTAGCCTACAAAATCGCCTCTGTCACCTGTAATTTCATCCCATATCTCTCTCAAGCGCTTCTCTGAAAGGATAACCCTCATTAAGAGCACCGAACTCTTCAATATTCTTTTATAATCCCCTTCACCAAATGCCAGGGCCAGCTTTTCGGCTTTCTGAAACCCAGGGGTATCTTCATGTAGTTCCTGATGGTAATATAAATCAAGAATGGAAGGGCTATCATCCTGAGCATGAATCAGTATCTTTTCCCCCTGCTGCTCGATTTGGTATGGAAAGCCACCGATGGTGTACAATCCACTTTCCACTAAAGCAGGCTCTTTTGTGGGCGTAGGAAGGAGTTCAAAAGGCTTTTGGAAAAGTATATTATGGATTTGGTCAGACAATCCGGAAATGTTGCGCACGCTTCTTCCCAATTCCCATAATTCATGGGTATGGTTGGAAAGGACAATTACATAGAGATCATGCTCTGGATAAAACCCGGCTTCGGACACATAGCCCAATGTTCCGCCCGGATGGGTGATGTAAGTATTGCCATTTCGTGTGGTTATCTCCCATCCGTAGCCATAGTAATCTCTTCCGGCTTTGGCATGCTTTTCAAATAATTTTTCGTTCAAATCTTTTCTTAGCACCGTTTCGTTTTTCAACGCCAGCATCCACTGATGTAAGTCAGGTGCCGATGAGAAAACCCCGCCGGCACCCACTGTCCATGAGTCGTGCCACAAGGGCGGCACATCATGCGTATTGGGAAGACCCAAATAGGGATTGGATACCCTGCTGGTGTCGGCATTGAATAACCCAAAAGAGGTAGAGTGCATTTGCAGGGGTAGCCAGAAGGTTTCATGCATATATTGATCATAAGTTTTCCCACTCACCTTCTCAATGATGGCAGCGAGCAAAATGTAATTGATATTGCCATAGTCAAATTTATTTCCGGGATTGAAATCCAATGTTAATTCGTCAAAATAGTACACTAGCTCTTCTATCTCGATGGGAGTCTCTTCGGGAAAGATTATCTTCGAAACATCATAGGTTTTGCTCCGGGAAAAATCCTGATGAATACCCGAACTCATGGAAAGCAGGTGGTGCACGGTAACCTTATCAGCTGCATCGCCCAAACCCGGGAAAAAATCGGATAGATTATCGTTGAGTGCTATTTTTTGATCTTCAACCAGTTTAAGAATGGCTGCCGCCGTAAATTGTTTTGTAAAGCTGCCTATACCATAAACGGATGTATTTTCATTCAGCACACCTCTTTCTGCATCTGCATGGCCAAAACTTTTGGCATACAATACCTGGTCTTTGTGGGCCACAAGCACAGTGCCGGAAAACCTTTTGTAATAATCATAGCCCTGCACCAGGCTATCTATCTGCTCTGCTATAATGGCTGAATTTGCAGGTATAAATATACCGGCATCCTCTGCCTTTAGTTTATGATTGCAGGCATTTGCCAAAAAAATAAAAAGAATTCCAATCGAGACTAGTTGCATAATTAGGTGTTTAGAAATGTTAGAAATTGTATTTTTGGTTTGAATTTTGTCAGGCCTTGCCTACAAATAGATTATGTAGACTCCTCCTATCAAATCCCTAACCATTAGCATCAATAATTTATTATTCAATGTTTTACATATTTAGGTGTAGGAGTAAGGTTTTAAAACTGTCCGTTTTCTTTTGGTTTTATGTACACAATCGGACATTACTTTACCTGACCGTGCTTTCGTAAATAATACTCATAGTTTAAAATCATGCTTCTTACAAAAGTCAAATAGTCGTCATTCTGTTGCTGTATTTTATAAAATGTGCTTTTTATCACATCAGGATTGTATCCATTCTGATTGTAAAAATCGGTTATCATTTGTTTTTGAAACTCCAGTAAGAAATGTTGGCGCTGATAAATACCTGCCATATCCTGCAATTCCTCAAAATCCATGCTGCTAAGGATTCCTGAAAATTGGGCGGCATCCCATGCAGTATGGCTTACGGTTAGCACTCTCAGACCAGGGTAGGGCAATTGCCTGAAGGAATATCCCCGCTCTGAGAATAGATCCAGACTGTCGCGGTATTGGCTGAAAAAGTAATTCCTTTTTTCTTGTTCTTCAATAAGCTCAATGCAGGCCTCGTAGTTGCCGGAAATTTCCGCCACGATATGGGCTCTTATCTCACTAATTTCTCGCTTTCCATTTAGCGACTCACTTAGATTGTTGATCAGTAAAGCCAGCAATACACCAAAAACTATAGGTAGCATATCGAGAAGGAATTTTTTTATTGTATTCATTGTAGCCGAAATCGTTTTATCCATTATTGTATTGATTTATGATAGACCGGAACTCGAATTAGAGGAACCCTCCATACTGAATGTTTATCCTTTTTCAATTTGAATGTATAATGTTTCTTAGTTGCTAGCCTTATATACCTATAAATAGCTGCGGCTATGCGCATTTATTATTTATTAATCTAAGAAAAAACTTGATTGAGGAAAAAGTTATCAGAATGAATCCAAGTCCAACACCTAAATTGATAAAAATAAATGTTAACAAGTCGATCTGAAACAAATAACCAATTCCCCCCAGAAAGCAGGAAGCGGTATTTATCAAAAGACCTATCCTTATCCCTTTTTGCAAAGAAATTGAACCCAATCCAAAATACAAAAAAAGAGTGGACAGACTTAAAAATAAAGTCCAACCAAGCATGTTTACAGATGATAGAAACGAAGTAGGGTTTGATTGAAGAAAATGCTCTAGGCCTAAATATTCATTATTGGCGATTGCAAAACGAACATAGCTTATTTGCACAAAATAGTGAATGGATGAAACTAATGCGAACATGATGGCAAAAACAATGGCAATCTTTGCAAATAGCTTTCTCTGAGATAGGGCAAATTCACTAAGTACTAAAGTTAAAACCATATATGCCAAACTGAAAAGAATCATGAACCCTTGTGCCAAATACTGAAAAAATTGACTGCTATTTTCAACGTATTCAATATAGTTTTCCATATTTGTCCAAAAAAAAAGAGATGCCTGAATCGCTATTGCAACGAATGAAATTATCCAAACAATAAATGCCGCCAAACAAATTGTTGCAGACCATAATCCTGAATTCAAAACAATTCTATTCATACTACACAGCTGTTTTCTATTTAGTTAATAGTGCTTACTTGGCAATTTTAAACTTAAGCGCTCAAGTGCCCTTTCCAAAATTTCATCCACCCCGGGATTATTATCATCCATTTCAACATAGATATCAGGAGCAATACCCAGTTCCATTTGGTTTTCCTGTACGTCCAGACATTTTGTATCTACAGTATAAAACTCCCAGCCATTTGCAAGCATGCAGGGGCGTGGCACTCCGGCACCTCCGCCTGTAGTATCGCCCATAAGGGTAACAGTGGGTAGGTATCGCATAAAGTTAACAAAGGAATTGGCTGAACTGTATGACCCGCGGTTGGTAAGTACGATAGTAGGCCTAAGATATTTTACAGGTCCTGTTTCCTCAATATAAAGCCAATAGGGTTCACTAAAGTCATTCCAGGCTTTTCCGCTTTTATATAACCATTGTTCGGCGGCATAGCGTTGTGTTGTAAAATGACCGGGAATGATTTTGGCTGCAAAGTTGCTTCCTCCTCCATTGCTCCGCACATCGATAATCAATCCTTGTGTGTCCTGAAAATAAGAAAGTAGTTCGTTGAAACTTTCATGTTCATCTGCATACCAGAAATTCTCGATATAGACATAGCCAATCCCATCCATTTTCTTTGCTATAAGCCTTCCAAATGTTTTGTAGTCGTTCTCGAGATAGGTCTCAAATAATAACTGCTTGTCAAAGTTTGGATTTGTCCCATCCTTAAACCCCAGCCACCAGTTTACATGCCCGCCCTTTCTGATATTGGAATGCCCATCGCGAAGTTCGTGCACAAAGGCAGTACAAAGCTCAAAAAAGTCTTCATCCGACATATCGTTTGAAACAAGCGGTCTGTATGTATGATAGATTGCTTCCCAATCGATGTTCTTATACTCGAAAAACACGTAGTTTTCGTTGGCGTGGCGGTAAATGTCATCAAACACCGATAAATTGTCAGTTTTAATTTCTGGAAAGATGAGCTTTTCGCAGGAGGTTAGACCTGAAAGCCATAACATTATGATTATTGCCTTGAAATATTTTGCCATTTTAATATCCTTTTAAAAAATGAACATATAGGAAACCCTCACTGCATTCGATGCTTTGTGAATAGATTTCACAACTTCATTATTTTTGAAATGCCATGAGTAATCCATGCCCACATATTGAGCGGGTGCAATGCGAAAGTAAACGCTTGAAGTGGTAAGCAAAGAGAAATAATTATGCAAAGAAGCGAAATGAAAATCATGCTGTCCATCAGCCACATGAGCCTGCGTAAGCACCACCGACAATACGGGTACTACCGCAGAAAAACGCAATGCAAAAGCACCACTGTCATATTGATATGCGGGACTTAACACCCATCCCGACTGAATCTCCAATACATCAGACAAATTGTAATAACCTATTGTGCGTAACCCGAAAGCGCCGTTCAATCCTGCACCCAGACTTAGCTTATGCTGATTTTTAATAAAAATCTGACGGTACAGCAGCAAATCCAGTCCGGTAAAATAATTGCTGATGGGTTGCGCAAAGAGCTCATGAGAAAGCTCAGAGGTCTGCATGGCAAATCCTCCCCTGAGATACATTTTTTCATTGATTTGTCTTTCGTAAGACAGCCCCATATTATAGCCTGCTCCGGCAAACACAAGGGAGCTGAAATTTTTATCGGAATACATATCAGACACCATTCCTACCCCGAAAGACAAATTGTTTTTTCCCTGGCTTAAGCCCATCGTTGGGGCCAGGGCAAGCATAATAATCAGAATCTTTTTAATCATAGAAAGCAATTTTTAATTGGGTTCCTGGTAATTCCGTTGAATTTCATTTGAATACCTATTGTTGTTTCCCTGTATGAATCCATCATTGTGGAAAGTGTGATTAGGATCAGCAGCTTTTCTCCTTTCCAAAAAGAATAAAATAACCGCCATTGCCGCAAAAACAAATTCAGCAACAAAGCTCAGAATATTCGACATATCGCCACCCCCATCCAATACAATTCCGTATAGTCTGCTTACAGAAGTCACACCGATGGAAAAAGCAAGCACGATAAGACCATTTTTTACTTCATCTTTTGCCAGGCAGAAATACATCAATACCATTCCAAGTCCGATTTCCATGCCCCCGTAGACAGCCCTGATATGGTTTGCCGCAGGGCGATCGGGCAAAACGATACCATCCATCGTGGTAATGGCATCTGGATGAATGAGAAAAACAAACCCAAAAACGAAATAGATTAGGGCACTCAGGGTTAAAAGGATTTTTGATATTTTCATAGGATTAGTTTATGAGTGAAACCGGACAATCTGCTTGTCGGTTTATATTCATTTCTTTGTGTGTTCAGTAATTCCAGTACTGAGTTTTCCCCTTTGTGGTTAAAAAATCATTTTTATACTGAATGGCGTTCACCGGACAACAATGGTAACATGCCAGGCACAACTGACAATTGGTTTGCAACCAATGAATGGTGTTTTTCCTGACGATGTTGTCCATTGGGCAAAAGTTGATGCATTCATTGCACTGAATACAGGTTTGCGCATCAACTTCAAAACAAGTATCACTTCCTAAAACTGTATTTCTGTAGGTATTGTAACCGTATCGGGGAGCATAGTTTGTCAAAACCCACAAATAATCCACCAGGGTAAACCTTCTGGCCAATTTCCTGAGGGAAACAGCAAGTGCAATTTTTTCAACTTCTCTATCAGAATTCTTATTGCGGCGCAATCGGACCCCCATTTAAAGACGAATCCCAAAAATCCAGATTAAAATTATCACCCATGGTAATATATTGAAAGTAGGAAAGATTATTTGAGGTGTATTTTAAAAGCTGATTTCTTAAGCCGCCTGCAATTGGGACTCCCCTTGTGGCAACAATAAATAAGTAAGATTTTTTTTTGCTGCTCATGTTTTGCAAGAAAAGCTCTACTACCTGTGGAAGCCCGAAATAATACACCGGAAAGACCAAACCCACAACATCTCCATCCTGGATTAACTGTGTACTTGTGTCTTTCTGAATCCGTATTAACGCACAGTCTGACAATTTTTCAGATAGTTGTTTGGCCACCCGAAAGGAATTTCCTGTTCCGGAAAAATAGAATAGCTTGGTTTTTGAAAATTCTTGCATAGTCTTGGGTACTTTAGCCTTTAAGGCATAACGGAGGTATTAAGATTCTCTTTTAGTATATCGAAAAATCAATATCCCCAACCAAGCCATATGAATAATGATTGCAAGTGTGATGGCAAACAGTGACTGGGGTGTTTTGAGAATCATTGTAACCCAATAGGGAGGAAAAAACCATGACAGAAAAGTAAGCCATGGGAGTGCAAACAAATCGGTAAAGGCGAAAAGTACCAAAGTATTCAGTCCTTTGGCAAAGGTTAGTCCTTTTACTTTATCTTCGGCCCCGGAAAATATCAGCAAACCGATGATTGCGGTATAGAATGCCGATAACACAGAAAGAAGCACAATGGAAATGAATGTCAAATCGGGTATTTTAAAAACAGCAATACCGATAAATCCGTAAATGATTGACAAAATGGAAGCAAATGCAAGCCTGTTTATCAGATAACCACTTCTGCCAAGTGGTGTTATTTCCAATAGCTGTGAAATGTTACCATCGCGCTCGTCCAACATCATAAAACCGGTAACTATTCCCAACATACCCGAATTCATCAACAACACAAATGACAAAACATAAGGAAAATATGGCATGATGTCAAATCCGGTTTTAACAGCCAGATAGGGCACAAGTAACAATTCAAGTAATTTGAAAACAACAATTAACAATAAGGGTGCAAACAGCAACAGGGTCATGATAGTATCACGCACAATCTGTTTTAGGTCGTTTTTAAAGAGTGTAATCTGTATCATATTTAGTCCTGACAAACAATTCTTTTTTCAAAAGTTGTAATTGCAAGTTTTAGAAGTATAAAGTTGATACCGAAAAGATAGATCGCCAGAGTTGTAATTTCAAAGCCGGATATCCCATGGTAGGCTCCCAGCATGAGTTTCAATGCGGCTACACTTGGGATAATGACAAAAAATTCTGAATACGGAAACCCAAGCAACGCAAAACAAGGCAGGATAAAAAGCAACATGTATGGAATGGTTTTCAGCATATACTGGTTTACTGTATTGCACCCCGCGTTTATCATAATACCCAGCAAAGTAAAAATGCCCGATGTAAGAATGGTTGCCACCAAAAGCAACCACCAGTTTACTGTTGGATAATAGCTAAACCACGTTATGGCAAAAGCTGCCAATACGGAAACGATTGTCAGGGATATAACTTTTGAAAGGATATATTCGGAGGTTCGCAATGGCGAAACCACCAATACCATTAATACTCCCTGCCCTTTTTCCATGAGAATAATTCCCCCAATAAAGAATAAGCCTAATACTGATGGATCAGAAAATACAATCAGGGGCAATGCGATGGACAGAATATTTTCGGGCAAGAACGACAGTATGATTAAATACATTACGGTAATAATTGCATAAACAAGGTAGAAGCCATGCTTTAGTTGAAAGCGGATATCGGCCACAACGGCATGAAGCAACCTCATAGTAAGTTCCTCCCGGTTAGTTTGATAAAAATATCTTCCAGGGTGGCCTCACAACTGTGCATGGTTTTTACTTCTGCAGTCCTTAGAACGTCCATAAAACTATTGTTCTCACCTAAGTTTTGTAAATCAAAGCTTTGTTTCTGGATGCTGCCATTCGTTTGGTATTCAACCGCCACAATGCGTTTGCCGTGTTCAATCATAAGTTCCTTAGGGGAACCGATTACCACTATCTTTCCTTCAACAATAAATGCTACTCTGTCGCAAAGCTGCTCGGCAACAGTCATATTATGGGTTGTGAGGAAGATGGTTTTATTGGCTTTTTTCTGCTCAAGAATGATTTCTTTTATCTCAAACAAGCACCATCCTGCATATTTGTAATGGCATGTTTAAGTAGGAGCAAAATTACTATCTGGACGATTAAGTATAATGAACCTATGTTCATAAATTCTTGCCCAGCAAACATTTACAAATCTTTATATGACCACATTTTATCTTGCCCGGATTTACCTGCAAATAATTCAACCATATTATCTGCGGGCATAAATACTACATCAGGTAAGTTTGTTGTTCCAATATCCAGATATTTTAGTGTTTCACTATCTGATGTATTCTTTAGTTGATGTACTCCTTTTTCTCCAGCCGGAAATCTTAAAATATCGCCCGACTTAACCTTTAATACTCCACTTTTCGTTACCACTTCTCCATACCCCTCAATAATATAGAAAATTTCCTCGTTGCAAGTATGATAATGGAGCGGCCAATTGGCTTTCCCCGGCGGAATTTCATATATATCGAAATACATTTTATTGACGTGCTCAGCATCAATTATTCTTTTTCTATTATGTTCTATTGCATCAGCTTTCGACCAACTCTTCCATTCTATTTCCTTTTCATTGATTTTCAATGTTTCATGCTTCATAATGTCTTGGTTTTGTTTGTAAATTCTGCCCTCTCGACTCTCCTATCCCTCGCAACGCTTGGCTTTACCGGCGTCCGTGTTGAAGCCATTGTTATGTGTCTTTCAGGCACCATTTAAGCGCCAAATTACGTAATATAGAGGAATGTCGTACATCACGACCCAAGCGACATACGGGATGAGAAACAGTGCCGCCTTCCGATCATAGAACCAAAGCGATGTCTGCAGAATCAATAGTGGCGCAAGATAAGCGATCAACCCCAGCACGCCGAACAATGTACTCTCGGTTGCAAAGAATGCATAAGTCCAAAGTGCATTGAATAACATCACGATACCTAGTGAAACGAGTCCAATCACTCGGTCGCCGCTTCGTAGTGGGACGCTCAATAGTCGATACGCAATGAAGCCATTCAGCAGGTACACTAAAGCTACCACCACGACCCATCCCGCCATCGGGAGGTGCCAAGCAGGTTTTTCAATATCTGCGTACCATTCTAGGCCTTTCGTACCAAGCAAAACCTCTGTGACCGCCATTACCGCGCAGAGAGCGATGGCCCACCCCAGAGCTGGGTAGTTCATAGACTTACTCTGGCTCATAGTTGACACTCCACATAACTTGTTTTTAATGTTCATTTTAATTTGATTTAAAGTTTCCTACTCGTTTGGCTTTTCAGAATACGCCTCGTTTTTTTTGAGTGGGTTCTGGTCTCCACTTTGTACTCTTCAATTATAATGTTAATAATTGCAAAGTAACAAATTTATTTTTTTGTCACATTGGGTGGTCAGCCCGTTGGCTTTCGCAGACCGTCTTGGTTTTTATTTCGTTAAACTTGCCCATAACGGTCGCGCATATGAAATGAAGCGGATTGTGAAACTACGTCTGTATCCATCGTGACAAACGCTGATGCAGGCTGAACTGCTTGAATACCCATTGCTACCGCTTTATTTTATATGCGTTGTTATCGGCTGGCATTCAATTCTGCTTTATTTCTTTTCTGTAATCGCCATCCGCTTTTTTCTTAAACCCATTACTCAACAATGCTTTCACAGAGAAAAAATTTTCTTCGGAGGGGTCTGCTGATATATCTTTTCCTCTTAGTGCCGTAATTATTTCTTCTAACTTATGGATAACCATTTTACTGATACCCTTATTCAGATATTCTTCTTCACCAATCAAATAGCCAATTTCGTAAGTATGATTCTTTTCTGCTACATCACCGTATAAACCCTCAAAGTTGTGTCCTTTTTCCTCTACATTTTTCAGAAAAAAACAGTCGGCGTGAAGACAGTATCCGATTTTTCGGTTGTTATGATAGACGATAAAATGCGTTAAGAAATCGTATTTACCATCTTTGTTGATTATCTCATTCAACCAAGCTTTGCGTTTTTCTTCCCCATCGGGGCACAGCCGTTTGTAGATATATTCTTTGTCGAGCCATTTCTCGAATAAGTGTATATCTTCGGATTGGAACGATTTTAATACAATTTCACTTTTGTTTATCGTCATACTATTCTTTTACTGCATCTTTATATTTATCATCAGCAAGAAAACTCATGATTTTCGATAGTGCTTGATAAGAAAGCGTCAAGTGCAAGGCGGGCGATGGCTGAACCGAGCCATGACGAAAATTTTGACATACACACATAAGGTTATAATTCGCTTCGATCCATAGAAATTCTGTTAAATATGGCTGGCGAGCTCTATCTGACCTATTCAATCAAATTATAACCAGATAAAAAACAGGAGTTTACTTTTCGTAAATAGCCTTTACTGAGCTTGTCGAAGTAACTGTTTTGAAGACAAGCCCAACGCAGCAATTGGCATTTTCTTGCAAGCACTAAGAAGCACAAAATTAGTATTCAGAGATTTTAGTTTAATGAACCTCAGTTCATAAATCACGACCCAGCATTTTTTTTTTAATCCTGCATAATGCCTGCGGTGTAACTCCGATATGCGATGCGATATAATACTGCGGAATACGCTGAATGAAAGGCTTATGATTCGTGACAAATCTCAAATAGCGCTCCTCCGGACTTACAGAATTAAATGTAGTAAGAAGGTTTACCACCTCAACGAAGGCCTGTTCAGTAACCTTTCGGCCAAAACGATCACCAAAACGTAGCTCGTTATAGAAAATTTGCAGATTTTCTTCTGATATAGATAGAACGATGGTGGGCTCAATGGTAGTGATGGTGCTTTTTGCCGGAACTTTCTGAAGGAAACTTTCCAAATCAAGGCAGAAAGTTCCTTCGCCCCTGAAAACGTATGTTTTGTCCTCTCCATCTCTGAGCTTGGAAAAACGAACAATACCTTTGTCTATAAAAAATAATTTCCGACAAACTTCCCCCTCGCGAAGCAATTCATGGTTTTTTTTAAGATGCTCCTCTACAAACAATCTATGAATGACTTCAATCTCTTCATCATTCACCTCGATGTAATCTTTGATTCTAGAAATCAGAAATTCATACATAAAGTTGATTTTTAGTTTTAACATTGCTATCAAATGCTGCTCCATGCTTATTTACTCACTAAATATCAATAATATGCGGTGAAAAAAGGAAAGTTGATTTGATTTATTACTATTTTAAAGTGTTCATCTTCGAACAATTGTCGGGTCAAAACGGACATCAGAGAAGGTTGTGCTGTTGGTGCTTTATTTTATAAGAATCCAACCCTGATCGGAGTGTTGTATCAACCCAAATAGCGCGTTAAAAGGGATATTCTCAAGTTTTCCATCTTTTAGTGCATGACGGCCCTTTGCCAGGCAATAGCCTGCACTGTTGAGGTATAGCTTACAGTTTTTCATGGCGCTTATACCAATTAACAAATTCATCAATGGCCGCATCTGTTCATAAAAAATATTTTCAAGAGGATGAAGAAGGCTATTTACGCAATTCCAACAGAGCCCTTTCCAGAATTTCATCCACATTGGGATTGTTTTCATCCATTTCAACATAGATATCAGGAGCGATACCCAGTTCCATATGGTTTCCCTGTACGTCCAGACATTTTGTATCTACAGTATAAAACTCCCAGCCATTTGCAAGCATGCAGGGGCGTGGCACTCCGGCACCTCCGCCTGTAGTATCGCCCATAAGGGTAACAGTGGGTAGGTATCGCATAAAGTTAACAAAGGAATTGGCTGAACTGTATGACCCGCGGTTGGTAAGTACGATGGTAGGCCTAAGATATTTTACTGGTCCTGTTTCCTCAATATAAAGCCAATAGGGTTCACTAAAGTCATTCCAGGCTTTTCCGGGTGGCGGTATGGTTAGTTGCCGATTTCGAAGCACTTCACTGTCAAGTTACAACTACTTTTGATACGAGCTGTGCCGCTCGAATACCCACTGCACCGGCAATTAACTATACCGCGTGTTGGCAACTGGCGTTCATTCATATTCGTCTGTTTGTCATACATTTAGCTTTTATATTCTTGTCATTTTCAACCTGCACCAACCTATCCACGAAGCACAAATTTATTTTGCTTTTTTGAGCGTGGGCAATCCTAAAACCGCCCTGAAAGGCGGTTACTTGGGTTGGCTTTGCAAGCTCTTTGACAAAGCTTTGGTTGTAGCGTTGGCTCGTGGAGCTTTGGCAATGTGCTTGCAAATAGGGCTGGTTAAATCACATTTTTCAAATATTTTCCTGTTATAGACTGTTCACAATTCATAATATCTTCCGGAAATCCTTGAAATATTAATTCGCCACCATTTTTCCCTCCTTCGGGTCCCATGTCAATTATCCAGTCAGCAAATTTAATAATATCGAGGTTGTGCTCAATAATAATCACAGTATTTTCGTTTTTGACCAATGTTTTTACGATTTTGTAAAAATTATCAATATCCGACATATGAAGTCCCGTTGTTGGTTCGTCCATAATGTAAATATTGCCTTCTTTTTTCAATTCAGTTGCAATTTTTAATCTTTGAGATTCGCCACCAGACAGGGTGCTAAGTGACTGTCCTAATTTTAAATATCCTAAACCGACTTCCTGTAAAAGAAATAAGTGTTTTTTTATTTTTGATGAGTCGAAAAATTCAGATGCCTGAGTAACTGTCAAATCCAGTACTTCGGCAATATTTTTTCCTTTGAATTTCAGTTCCAATACCTCAGAATGATACCGTTTTCTGGTTTAACCCCCTAATTCACTGGACACAATTTGTGAAATCAAATTAGTACAGCAAATTAGCAAAACGATGAGTAAAAGTAAGCGAAAATTTGAATTGGAAGAGAAGCTCCAGATACTCCGGGAAGGAGAAGTCAACGGAGTTGAAACAACCTGCCGCAAGTACCAGATTGCCCGCAGCTTGTTTTACAACTGGAAGAACAAGTTTGACCGTCAGGGTCCCGATGGGCTCACACCAAAGTATCACCGGGTAGATCCCCAGGTAAAGGCCCTGGAAAAGGAGAACGAAAGGCTTCGCAAAATCATCTCCAAACAAGCATTGGAGCTTGAAGTAAAAGAAGAGCTTTTAAAAAAAACGAAACTCCATTACAGGTGAAAAGGATGATTGTTTCTGATTTTGAGCAGCTTGCTGCGAAAAAGCAGCTTTGTCAGTGGTTGAACATCAGTCGCAGCACCTGCTATTACCAATCAACCGGTGGTAAGCGTGGAGCAAAACCAAGCACTCACACCCCGATGCAGGATGGGCAACTTATACCCAATCAGCAGGTTGTAGATGCGCTGATTTCAGATGTTTTTAGCCAGGAGTTCAACCTTTATGGATACCAGCTTAGCACTGAAGAATTAAGAGCCATGGGGTATATTATAAACCCTAAGAAAACCTACCGGTTGATGCGTGAAAATGGTCTGCTTCTGGATAAGCTTCCCCGCAACAGGAGTCCACGACAATGGGAGAAGAAGTTTCGCCCAACTCTGAAAGCATAAACAAACTATCCAGGGTGGAAAAAGGAGAACCCTTGCAAATCCGCTTGTCATCTGTGGTCCACAGATCGGCTCCATTATCATAACGCCTTGCAATGATTGCGTCGACATCTGATTGATTATTCATACCAAGACCATATTGCCGTTTTACAATTGATTACCCCCCCTTAGCGGAAGGTTAGTTCCCGGAGTTATATTGATTTAAAAAATATTCATAATTTAACAGCAGGCTTCGGGCAAAGGCCATATAATCGTCATTCAGCAGTTTAATATGATTGAATGCACTTTTCAGTAAGGCCGAATTATATACATCCTGATTGTACAATCCTGACACTATTTGTTTCTGGATATCCATCAGGAACTGCTGACGCATATAAATCCCTGCCAGATCCTGCAATTCATCAAACTCCACACTGCTCAGGATGCCAGAATACTGAGCTGCCTCCCATGCAGTCTGGTTCAAAGATAGTATCCTCTGCCCACGAAATGGCAACTGCATAAAAAAATAACCCCTTTCAGCAAATACATCGAGGCTGTCGCGGTATACCTCAAAAAAAGTATTGCGCACTTCCTGTTCCTGGATAAACTCCAAGCAGGCAATGTAGTTGCCTGAAATTTCTGCAACGATAAGAGTTCTTATCTCCTGGATCTTTCGTTCTTCTTTGACCGATTCATTGAGGTTATTGATCAGCAAAGCAAGCAACACTCCCAAGACCACAGGAAACATATCGAGAAGTATCTTTTTAACCGTATTCATACCAGGTAAAATTGCACCTGTTTTTCTCCTGAATAATGTGATCATACCAGAGCTATTAAAAAAATTGTTCTACACCCCCCATAAATCTTAAAACTTTACTTGCGGCCACTGAACCTGCACTCAGGGATTGATCCATGTCTTTTGTCCTAACCCATTCAATACAAAAAGCAGCCTGGAATGCATCACCGCAACCCGTAGTGTCAATGATGGCATCCACTTCAATAGCAGGAGAATAAAATTCTTTCCTCCGGAAGAAAGCAATACTTCCTTCAGCCCCCATTGTTGCAACTATCATTTTGCCCGATTGGGCTGAAAGGTCTCTTAAATCACCAAGCATATCTTTCCTGCCGCTCAAAAATACAATATCAATACTGTCGATATGCTGTTTGATTTGGTCCACCCCGAAATAATCCAGAAAATCAATGACAACCAACTGGTTTTTATTCCTTCTTTTCAGCAGTTCTTGTAAGTTGGGATCTCCTGCAGGCATTGCAATTACTGAAGAATCAGCAATATGACCCCAGTCATTCTCAGAAAGCCTGAAAACATCAAATGCGCCTCCATTCCAGCTATCTGCTTTAAAATAGCGATCACCCTCCTGGTTAATAAAAATATTGTTGGATGCTGTAGTCTCCTCAATTTTATACAAATGAGAATGGTTAATTTTCATTCTATCAAGGTGATGTACTATAAGCTCACCAAATCTATCATTCCCAACTGCTCCAATAACAGATATACCATCAATGCCCGACAGTTTACATTGTGTGGCAAAGTTTAATGAATTCCCACCCACGAACACTTTATCTTGTTCCGGGTAAAAATCCACACAAAAGGAGGTCAAAGCCGTAATTTTCATATTCTTTTGTTTCAAAATTGCGATCCATCGTTCTGCGGGGTAGCGATCAGCAGTAGTATGCATTAGGTGCGAGTTCTCCCGGCAACCCTAAACCTGTAATGCATCAGCATTGCCTCATTTCCGGCGATGCTGCAGTGGCTCAATTCAAAGGGATAAAGGTTGTGAGGTATACCCGGCAGATCAGTATTACATTTGCTGGCAAGTGCACCCGGAGCAAGCGCAATTTTCATAGCATCTACCTTACCCAAGGCCAGCAAGCCATCCGCAACAGGCCCTCCACACTCCGCGGCAAGGGTTTGGATATTAAACCCCTGATGGAGGGTGTCCAATGTTTTTACTAAATCCATCGGTCCGGAACCGGAAAGCAGGTAGCTTACACCGCGCATTTTGAGGTAAGACAGATAGGCAGGAGAAGTTTCAGTGGGACAAATCACAAGGATATGCCTGAACCATGGCTGCTGCTGCAAATACCTCCAGTTGTAATTACAACCGGTATTATCCAGCACTACCAGCAGAGGTCTGGGGTGGCCTGCCAATGCATTTCCCGGACCAGGAACCACAGGCGGAACAGCTGTCTTTATCATTTCCGGATTTTGCTCATGATGCCCCATTCGATGCACGCGCTCTCCATCCAGAATTACTGCATCGGTTCGCAAGCCAAACAACTGCGCATAGCTACTCACCAAGGAGGGAAAATCATCCAACTCCCAGCCGGCACGTCCATCTACATCTACTGCATTAAACAAAGTAACTCTTGGTGGCATTATGAAAATCCGTTTAGTGAAAACTGCAAAAATCTAGCGAGCGGCACATCTGCAAAACCTTGTGATCCATCAGTTTCATGATGCGCGACAACAAAAGTAGCATTGTCTCTACAGAATTTTCTGAACCTGGGTTCATGAGTTCTCTGCTTTACAAAATCTGAGTATTATTTTACAGAGGCAAGCAGCATCGGCCAAACCAAAGCACACCCTTTACCAATGCCCCCTGTGCTGCTCTCTCCTTTGGCTGCCCTATCATTTGTTACATCCCATTATGAAAGATCTGGAAGCGTACATAATCGGAAGGCAAGGATGTTTTGCGGCAAATGGTCTCAACACTTTGCCCCGACTTATACAATCGGCGTATTAAACAAGCCATGCTTTCGCCCAGTTCCACCAGGTTGTTTTCCGGATCAAAGAACCTTACGGTGCGCTGGCCCCATGGTTCTTCATGAACTTGGTGCAAATAACTCAGATCAAAACCGGCGAGCTCTTTTACTACCTCTTCAAAATCTTCACTTTCGAAGCAAAGTTCAAGGTTTTTATTCCCGGCTTTCTGCCAGGTACTCCCCAGTTTTTCAGCTATAAGGTAGCTTTCTTTGAGTTTCCAGAGGCTCAATCCCCCTTCGAAGCTAATGCACGTTTCGAAATCCGATGTAACTTTCTGCATCAAAACGCGCTCATAAAAAAATCTCATTTCTTCCATATCCTCAACAAAAATAACACTGGAGTGGAATTTAATCTTACTTGCCAACATGTAATCAGGAGTTTTGTAATCGATTGATTTGTGTACTATTTTATCTCAATGCGGCCTTGGGCTGGAGTAAGGCCAGGTTCATTATATATTCTTGTTGTATCCTTTCATATCCCCGGGTGAGGAGCAACAACCGGAATAAAAGCCCATCCTGCACTGAAATCAACAAAGGGGAAAACGATCCATCGATTATCGCAATATTGCGCCCTCCGGATCATTTGCCCCCTGTATCCCTGAAGTGGTTAAATTCAGGTTGGGTTTTCTAATTGTGGTGGGCAAAAGTATTGAGTTATTCTGCCAATAGTATGAACCCAGGTTCATAAATCAGATTGCAGGAGTTTTTTTTTGATCCGGCACAATGCCTGTGGAGTAACCCCCAGGTAGGAGGCAATATGATACTGAGGAATACGCTGCAAAAGGTTCTTGTGCTGTTTCACAAACCTGAGGTAGCGCTGCTCGGGGCTGTCAGAATAGAAGGTAGTTAAATGGGTAACTGCCATAATAAAAACCTCCTCAATCACCAGCCTTCCAAAGCGCTCTCCCTGGCAGATATTCCGGTAAAAGTACTCCATATCATCGTGCGATATAGTGAAGAGGATACAGGGCCCCACCGTAGTAATGGTGTTTGAGGAAGGGGTTCTTCGGCGAAAGCTCTCGATGTCACTCACGAAAGCCCCTTCAGGTCTGAATACGAAAGTTCGGTCCTCGCCCTCTACCATTTTGGAAAAACGCAAAACACCCCTTGCAATGAAAAAAATTTTTCGACACACCTCCCCTTCCTTCAACAATACCTGATTCTTTGCAACATGCTCCTCTTTGAACAACTGCAGAATCAATTCACGATCCTCATTGGTCAGAGTGATGTAGTGCTCGATTCGCTGAAACAAAAAATCCAATGGAGAGCTCTTCGGCATAGAGGTATGATGTAAGGCCCCGGGATTCTTTTCCGGAGATTCCGGAAACGCTGCCTCTAAGACAGAATTTTCAAGTAACTGATTCATAAAACATTTCCTCTTCCATTCGTTTATACTATTTTCTTTCCCAGCTTGATTACTGCAAAGGAATCATTTGCATAGTCCTTATCTCCACTTATACCCCAAATGGAAGTAAAACCGGCACTGTACCAGAAGCGCAGTGCTCTCCAGTTTTTAAGATGTACACCAATGGCCAGGCTCTCATACCCCATGCCTGCGCAATAGTGGGCAATTTGCTCCAGAGCCTCCCGGGCATACCCCTGCTTGCGAAACTTAGTGTCAATGAGAAAAATGCTGATCCATGCAGTCTGCTCATCCGGATAGCCCAGATAGATATCTGAGAACCCCACAAGCTGCCGGGAGGTTACAAGCCGGATACTTTTCAGCCGGTATTTTTCGATGGAGGCACCAGGGACGGGAGGCAGATCGCCATAAGTAAGACATTGGCGAATGTAATCCTTTTCAAAAGCAGACCCTTCAAGGTATTCCTTGTCCTCCCACGTATGGCAGATTTGCTGAAGCGCATCGCATTCATCCATGCTGGCATCGGCGAGGGTAACTCTGTAATGATCTTTTTCTATTGCAACCATGAGGGGATATCAGGAATGTTGGGTAAATAAAGATGTTTGCTTATTGCCTTGGCTCTCCTGCAACAACGAAACCGGGGATTTTCTTTACAAATCCTCCAGGTATCCCAGTGGTGACACCAGCTGGTATTCGGCAGAAATCTCAAAGAAATAGTTGAGCAGATTCAGGTGCTCAGACCCTATGATAAGCAAAATGCGATCGTTGGGGGTAGTGGCAATCCTTTGCACATTCCTGAGTATTCGGAGGTTTCGATTGAACCATCGACCGGTTTCAAAATCCACCCCTGCAAAGTCACCGGGTTGCTCTTCATACTGAAAAGGATGTGTAAGATAAAAGGAAAGGCCTTTTCGGATGACCTCCGGATGGTTGAGATACAACAATTCATCTGTGATAGATCGCACCTTTTCCCGCCCTTGTGTTCTTGCTCTCGAATACTGCATATAAGGCGAGTTCAGGTAATAAGATTCGAAGGCTGCTCTTCTGTCGTTGTCAGAAAGTATCTCAAGTGTTTGCCCATAAGGCTGCCCCATATCATCCACGCAATAAACTTTGGGCAGGTTCAAATCTGCAGCAATGCGAAAACCCAGCTGGTAAATTTCATTTTTACCCAAACTCCATGTTCCGGCAAGATATTGGGTATAAAGCGAATCGGTAATTTGCTGCCTTGAAGGATGCCGCTCCACTGCAATTATTGTGGGTCGGAATGTGCGAATGGCATTGGCAATGGCTGCAATTTCTGTCTGCCAGGGGTCCTGCAATACATCCACCTGGTCTTCTTCGGCTGTTTGAACAAGATCGAGGTTTGGATAATCAAAATGAAATACCCCCAGGGTCATCACAGGAACAGGATGCTCCAGCCTTAGGGTTTGGGCCTGGCACAAGGCAAAACTTCCGGCCAGCAATAAAAAAAGCACTCTTTCCATCAGACATTTACGCATACACTTGTTTATTTTACAAATTACCTGTTTAACAAAAATTCCTTTTCCCGTCATAGCCCTAATATCATAGGACATTTTCCCAAAGAAGCCCATCATGGTATGCATTCACAGCATTTCAGGCCACCTGTAGGGACCATGAAACGTTATGACAAACTCAACACAATTCTGGTTATCCTTTAAAATTCTCCGGACTAAAAAATGAGGACGTACCCCAATGAGGAACAGCCCCCTGTTATCAAAGCATATGCAAAAAGTCACAGACACCTGATTTCCTGATCATTGCCATGACACCCCCTAAAACCCGAACCCTTCCGGTTGTCCAATAGCGAACAACTATTCCCAAAAACGGACAACCCCGCAGGGTTCCGACCGACCCTATAAAACCCTAACGAACAGGGGAGTGAAGCATCCTGGGCAAGACCGGGGAAAAGCAAGAAAAATATTCTTACTATCAATCTGTAGCGTGATTACCTGCAATCTTGCCAGTTGGCATTATGAACGAGGACAAGCCGAAAAACATTCTTTGCGGCCAGACTATCAATACGCAGCGAAGCAAGAAATCCCTCTAATCAAATTTGTGCCTACAGGATTGCTTATAATCCTTTTTTCAACGACCTGAATCCATCCAGGTGCTGGCTTCCTCTTATAAAATCCCTGCAAGACAGATCGTACGATTACGAACAGTTTATGATCACCTCCGAACAGATTAATAATGACCAACTTAAAGGCAAAAACACAACATCCTGTTATCTCGATTATTAAAAGATATGGCATAAGTATTGAAGCAAAGTATTTTTTGTAAACTGGCAAACAGATTGCCAGAAGATCGGAGATATTTGCGGCACTTAAGTTTAACCTTAAATCATTAGAAAAATGATCCTGACAACCATTCACAGCATTTCCGGCAGGGAAACCGAAGAAGTACTTGGCCTGGTAAGAGGCAGCACAGTAAGGGCGCGTCATGTGGGTCGCGACATCGTTGCAGGCCTGAAAAACATTGTAGGTGGCGAAATTGAAGAGTACACCCGATTACAGGCCGATGCCCGGGAAGAAGCACTGCAACGTATGATGGACGATGCCCGCCGCCTCAATGCCGATGCCATCGTGGGTGTAATGATAACCACTGCCATGGTAAGCCGCGGAGCCGCCGAGATATTGGCCTACGGCACAGCAGTTAAACTTAAGTGATATGGAAGCCTGGCAGATTGTACTGGGCATTTATGTCCTGAGCATACTGGCTGCTTTTGCCGGTATCATTGTCCTGATCATCCGCCGTTCAAAGGTTAAGAAGAATGAGCGATTCGAACGCAGGTCCAATTAACTAAGCGCACGCCGGGCGTCCTCTCATCAAGGGGCTGCCTTAAAAGCATAAAAGTTATCTGTACACTGAGCATGCTTGTTGAAATGGGTACCTGAGAGAAAAACGGGCACCATTTCCTTAAAGATGATTCCGGCAAATAACCCAGCTACTCAACAACCAGGTTGTGCATAACATACAGCCTGAGTTTCTCCTTCACTACCCATTGAAGATCAAAAAAAACAAAACCATGAAATAAGCATGACAACAAATCTTGTCACCCATGCAAATATTCAACATGCAAATTCCATCTGACAAATAAATAACAAATAATGAACAGATGAAACTTGCATGAGCACTTTCGGCTCACAAAAAAAGATAAAAATAGACATGCAAGTTCCATTAGGCCAATTAATTAACTAAATTTTTTCTAATGAAACTTGCATGAGCAGTACCGCTCACAAAAAAAGATGAAAATCAACATGCAAGTTCCATTAGACCAATGAATTAACCAAATTTTTTTCTAATGAAACAGTCATGCGGGGAGGAATTTTGTTTTTAAAGAAGCCCGCACAAAAAGACATGAATATTTCGCTAACTTCAACCGTAGTAACTTTTAATCTACGGTTCTATGAAAGAAGAAA
>ERZ869909.298-NODE-298-length-68102-cov-10.921808_pt1 | contig 68102 bp, 53 predicted proteins | sample MGYA00520892_ERZ869909 | MGnify/ENA primary metagenome ERZ869909 (study PRJEB32215, sample SAMEA104723947) | bioreactor metagenome | biome: bioreactor; feature: anaerobic bioreactor; material: water | place: China | collected 2015-03-12 ...
CCGGGGCCAGCCCTGGCTGGTCAACGCCCTGGGACACGAAGTCACCTGGAAGAACAAGGCTGCAAGGGATCGCGCCAGGCGCATCGGCCTGGTCGATTACCAGCAGGCCCGCGAACGCCTGATCCAGTCGCGTGCGACCCATCTGGACCAGCTCGGTGACAAACTGCGGGAAGATCGGGTGCGCAGTGTGATCAGCGCGCTGTTGAGCGGCGAGGACACGGACAACCTCAACACCGTGCGCCCGGACGATCAGCAATACGTGGAAGACCTGGGGCTGATCACCACCCGCCCGTGGGTCCGGATCAGCAACCGCATCTATCAGGAGGTCATCCCCCGCGAGCTCACCTGGATCAGCCAGACCCGCATCCCCAACCAGGAGCAAAGCTGGTACGTCACCGCCGACCACCGGCTGGACATGCCCAAGCTGCTCACCGCCTTCCAGCAGTTCTTTCGCGAGCATTCGGACATCTGGAGCCAGGGCTTCGACTACCGCGAGGCCGCCCCGCAATTGCTGATGCAGGCCTTTTTACAGCGCATCCTCAACGGTGGCGGGCGCATCTCGCGCGAATACGGGCTGGGGCGCAAGCGCACCGATTTGTTGATCGAATGGCCGCTGGACCCCGAACAAGGCATGTACGGCCCGCTCCAGCGCGTGGTCATCGAACTCAAGATCCGTCACGGCAGCCTGGACAAGGCGCTGGAAACCGGATTGCCGCAAACCGTTGGCTACACCCGCCAGGTCGGCGCAGACGAAGCCCATCTGGTGATCTTCGATCGTGATCCAGACACGTCATGGGATGAAAAGATCTGGCGGCGGCAAGCCGGTATTGATGGAATGAATATCACCGTGTGGGGGGCATGATCCTGCCACATTGGGGGCGGATCTGACTTCGGCACCTGCTTGCCCACGGGGTTGGCGGTGCGGGGCGCATGACCAACGACCCAACTCTGGAACCGCTCGGGGCTTTGCCGCACCGCCCCGGGATGGGGGCGGTGCGGCGAACACATCAGACGTAGTCTTCCATCGGCACGCAGGCGCAGAACAGGTTGCGGTCGCCGTGCACGTCGTCGATGCGGTTCACGCTCGGCCAGAATTTGTTGTCGGCGACCCAGGGCAGTGGGAACACCGCCTGTTCGCGGGAGTACGGACGTGACCAGTCGCCGATCACGTCGGCCTGGGTGTGCGGCGCGTTGACCAGCGGGTTGTCCTCTTGTGGCCAGGTGCCGGCCTCGATCTCGCGGATCTCGTCACGAATCGCGATCATCGCCGCGACGAAGCGGTCGAGCTCGGCCAGGTCCTCGGATTCGGTGGGTTCGACCATGATCGTGCCGGCGACGGGAAAGGACATGGTCGGCGCGTGAAAACCGTAATCCATCAGGCGCTTGGCGATGTCGACCTCGCTGATGCCGGTATTCGCCTTGATCGGCCGAATGTCGAGAATGCACTCGTGGGCGACGCGTCCGCGGCCGCCGGTATAGAGCACGGGGTAGTGCTCGGCGAGCCGGGTGGCGATGTAGTTGGCGTTGAGAATCGCGATCTCGGTTGCGCGGCGCAGGCCCTCGCCACCCATCATGGTGATGTACATCCACGAAATCGGCAGAATGCTGGCCGAGCCGAACGCGGCCGCCGACACCGCGCCCTGGCCACGGTTGGGGCGGCTCTCGTCGCCGGTAGGGGTGAGCACGTGGTCGGCCATGAAGGGCGCCAGATGCGCGGCGAGCCCGATCGGACCCATGCCCGGGCCGCCTCCGCCGTGCGGAATGCAGAAGGTCTTGTGCAGGTTCATGTGCGACACGTCGGCGCCGATGCGCGCCGGCGAGGTCAACCCGACCTGGGCGTTGAGGTTGGCGCCGTCCATGTAGACCTGCCCGCCATGGGCGTGGATGGTGGCGCAAATCTCGCGCACCGATTCCTCGAATACGCCGTGTGTGGACGGATAGGTGATCATCAGCGCCGCCAGCTGCCCGGCGTGCTCGGCGGCCTTGCGCTTCAGATCTTCGACGTCTACGTTGCCGTTGTCATCGCAGGCGACGACCACGACGCGCATGCCGCACATCTGCGCGGTGGCGGGGTTGGTGCCGTGCGCGGACTTCGGGATCAGACACACGTCGCGGTGCGATTCGCCCCGGCTGGCGTGGTAGCGCGCGATCGCCAGCAGGCCGGCATACTCACCCTGAGCGCCGGAATTGGGCTGCATCGAGATCGCCGGGAAGCCGGTCACCGCGCGCAGGTAGTCGGCAAGTCCTTCGATCATCTCCAGATAGCCGCCAACCTGTTTCGTCGGCGCGAACGGGTGGAGGTTGGCGAACTCCGGCCAGGTGACCGGGATCATCTCGCTGGTGGCGTTCAGCTTCATGGTGCAGGAGCCGAGCGAGATCATCGAGTGGTCGAGCGCGAGGTCGCGATTCTGCAGCTTCTTGAGGTAGCGCAGCATCTCGTGCTCGGTGTGATGGGTGTTGAATACCGGGTGGGTGAGAATCGCATCGTCACGAAGCAATGCTGGAGGCAGGCTGGCGTCGGCGACGCGCACTTCGGCGTCGAGGGCGTTCAGGCCGTCCGCATCCACGGCGATGCCGAGCGCGTCGAGCAGGGCAGCGATGTCGGCGCGCGTGGTGGTCTCGTCGATGGCGATGCCGATCTGGCCACTGCCGCCATCCCGCAGGTTGAAGCCCGCTGCTTCCGCTGCCGCAATCAGCGTCTGAGCACGTTCACCGGCGTCGATGCACACGGTGTCGAAGAAATGGGCGAACAGCGGTGTCAGGCCGTTGTTCGCCAGCGCCCGCGCGAGGATCGCGGCGAGACGGTGAATGCGCGAGGCGATGGTACGCAGACCTTGTGGGCCATGATAGACCGCGTACAACCCCGCCATGTTGGCGAGCAGGACCTGCGAGGTGCAGATGTTGGAATTGGCCTTCTCGCGGCGGATGTGTTGTTCACGGGTCTGCAACGCCATGCGCAGTGCGGGCTTGCCACGGGCATCTTTGGAAACGCCGATGATGCGGCCCGGCATCGCGCGGGCATTGACCTGCCGGGTGGCGAAGAAGGCCGCATGCGGGCCACCGAATCCCATCGGTACCCCGAAACGTTGTGCCGAGCCGAGCGCGATGTCGGCACCCATTGCACCCGGCGATTTCAGCAGCACCAGCGCCATCAGGTCGGACGCGACGGCGCTGATGGCCCCTCTGGCCTTCAGCGCGGCGATGACCGGTTGCAGATCGACCACCGCGCCCCGTTCATCGGGGTATTGCAACAGCGCGCCGAACACGTCGTGGTTGGCGGCCTCTTCGGCGGCACCCAGTACCAGCTCGAAGCCGAACAGCTCCGCGCGGGTGCGCACCACGTCGATGGTTTGCGGGAAACACGCCTGGTCGACGAAAAAGGCGTTCGCCTTGACCTTGCTGACGCGCCGCGCCATCGCCATCGCCTCGGCGGCGGCGGTGGCCTCGTCGAGCAGCGAGGCGTTGGCCAGATCGAGTCCGGTGAGGTCGATCACCATCTGCTGGTAGTTGAGCAGTGCCTCGAGACGGCCCTGGGCGATCTCGGCCTGGTAGGGCGTGTAGGCGGTGTACCAGCCCGGATTCTCCATGACGTTGCGCAGGATCACGGCAGGGGTGTGGGTGCCGTAATAACCCATGCCGATCATCGACTTGCGGACCTGGTTGCGGGTCGCGAGCGCACGCAGACGGGCGAGTGCCTCGTGCTCCGGGCAGGCCGGGGCGAGCGGCACCGGGGCGACCAGGCGGATGTCGGCAGGCACCGTTTCGTCGATCAGGGTGTCGAGGTCACGGACACCGATGGCCGACAACATGGCGGCGACCTCGGCCGGGTTGGGGCCGATGTGGCGGTGGACGAAGGCATCGCGCTGTTCGAGATCGGCGAGCGGGGCGGTGAGGGCGGTTTCGGCAGTCATGGGCGCGGGAGGGAAGAGGACGGAAAGGCGGAGTTGGGAGCAGAAGATGAGCGGCGAAGGGTGCCGGCGGGCCGGCCTGATCAGGCGTTGGCGATGGCCGCTTCGTAGGCCGCGGCATCGAGCAGCGCGGACAGATCCACGCCTTGCGCCGGTTGAATGCGGAACAGCCAGGAGGCGTAGGCGTCGGCGTTGACCGTTTCAGGCGCGTCAATGACCTCGCTGTTGGACTCGACGATCTCGCCTGCGACGGGAGCATAGATGTCGGAGGCGGCCTTGACCGACTCGATCACGGCGCAGGCCTCGCCGGCTTCGACCACACGGCCGGTTTCGGGCAACTCGAGAAAGACGATGTCACCCAGCGCGTCCTGGGCGTGGTCGGTGATGCCGATGGTGAGCGTGCCGTCGGCTTCGACGCGAATCCATTCGTGGGAAGAGGTGTATTTCAGATCGGTCGGCAGGTTGGCCATGATGGGAACTCCTGTTCGTGATGGCGTTGTTTGAAAACCTTTGGGTGCTGCGGATGGTCGGCCGGATCCATGGAATGGAGCGGCTGGCGTGGATCCGGACGAACCGGCTCCGTTGCGGTTCAGACCAGTGCCTTGCCGTTGCGTACGAAGGGCAGTTTGACCGCACGGGCATCGAGCAGACGGCCTCGGATATCGACCTGAACGATGTCACCTGCGGCGCACCCGGCCGGCAGCCGGGCAAAGGCAATCGATTTTTCCAGTGTTGGCGAGAAACTGCCGCTGGTGGTCTCGCCCTCGCCAGTCGGTGTAACCACGGACATGTGCGCGCGCAATACGCCCCTGGCCTCGAGGATGAGGCCGAGAAAGGCTTTCCGCTCGCCATGGGCGAGCAGGGCGGCCTTGCCGACGAACTCACGAGTTGCGTCCTTCAGGTCCACGGTCCAGCCCAGTCCGGCATCGAGCGGCGAGACCGCCTCATCCATGTCCTGACCATACAGATTGAGACCGGCCTCGAGCCGCAGCGTGTCGCGCGCGCCCAGCCCACAGGGGCGCACGCCTGCGGCGAGCAGGGCGTCCCAGGCCTCGCCTACGCGGGCCGCGGGAATCGCGATCTCGAGTCCATCCTCGCCGGTGTAACCGGTGCGGCCAACGAACAGGTCGGCCAGACGCACGCCCGAGAAGGGTGCGGGAACGCCGTTGGCGGTGTTGAGTTCGGGCAGGGCGCGGGCGGCGCGCTCGATGGCCGCTGGCCCTTGCACCGCGATCAAGGCGAGGTCGCGACGGGCTTCGAGCGTAACGTTGGCGGGGGTTTCGGCGATGCGCTGGCGCATCCAGGCGATGTCCTTGTCGGCGGTGCCCGCGTTGACGACGATGCGGTATTCGCCCTCGCTGATGCGATAGACGATGAGGTCGTCGATGACACCGCCGGCGGGATTGAGCATGCACGAATACAAGGCCTTGCCCGGGGTGCGCAGCTTGGCGACATCGTTGGCGAGCAGTCCGCGCAGGAAGTCGGTCGCCCCGGCGCCCGAAAGATCGAGCGAGCACATGTGCGAGACGTCGAACATGCCGGCGTCGCGTCGCACGGCGTGGTGCTCCTCGATCTGCGAGCCGTAGTTGACCGGCATGTCCCAGCCAGCGAAATCGACCATGCGGGCATTTGCTGCAAGGTGGCGGTCATGCAGAGGAGTCTGTCTGGCTGGGGCGTTCATCGTGGAATCTCCGGCTGGGGCAGTGCGCGCTCCGGCGTCGAACGAGATCGACGAAAGTGTGAAACTGCCGGCGCGCCCTGAAAACGGGTACGGATCACGCGCGCAGTCCGCTTGAGGACGCCGCGCGCGACTGCTTCGGCCCCGTCTGTCCCTTGTACCTGAGAGATTTCGGCGCGGTCCGCATTTGCGTTGATTCGCTTTGCGGTCGGCCGGGTGCCCCTTCGGTGGATGCCCGCGAATGAGTCGGCGGCATCGCTCTCCAGACTGTCGATACGGGCGCGGTCCTTTTTGCCTGAGCGGTTCCGGGGAGGTTACGCCTTCGGCGGCTCACGGGAGCTCTCTCCCGCGCCTGGGGCGCAAGATAACACCATGGCCGGCACGAGGCAACGTCCGGTGAGCGCGGATCGTATGCGCCCCGCACGCTTGAATATTGCTATGATTTACCGATGAAGCCATTCAGAAGCACCTTCATTGAGCTGCGCTCGGTGCGCCATCATGTTCGCGAATGGGGCGAACCGGGCAAGCGGCCGCTCTTTCTGCTGCACGGCTGGGGTGATGTCTCCGCCACGTTTCAGTTCCTGGTTGACGCCCTGCGCGGTGACTGGCACGTCATCGCGCCCGACTGGCGGGGTTTCGGCGCCACCGCGCGCGCCTGCGACGCATACTGGTTTCCGGACTATCTGGCCGACCTGGATGCCTTGCTGACGCATTATTCACCGCACGAATCGGTCGATCTCGTTGGGCACAGCATGGGGGGCAACGTCGCCTGCATGTATGCCGGTGTACGTCCGGCGCGGGTGCATCGGCTGGTTTCGCTCGATGCCTTCGGATTGCCTGAGCGGACGCCGGAGGAGGCGCCGGGTCGCTACGAGAAGTGGCTGAAGCAGCTTGCCACGCCGCAGGGCTTTCGCGCCTATCCCGACGTTGATGCCTTCGCCCGGCGGCTGATGCGTGACAACCCGCGGCTGGACGCGGAGCGCGCACGCTTTCTTGCAGAGCAGATGACCGAGATGGATGGCGAAGGCGGGCTGCGGGTGGCAATTGCAGATGCCCACCGCAACGTCAATCCGGTGTTGTATCGTCGCGCCGAGGTCGAGGCGTGCTGGCGTCGCGTCGCGGCACCGGTGTTGTGGCTGGTGCAGGCCGACCCCGCGTGGCGGCGGGCGATGGGTGTGAGTGACGACATGTATCGCGCGGGTGCGGCCTGCTTTCGTGATTTTCGCGAGATCGGGATTGCCGACAGCGGGCACAATCTGCACCATGACCAGCCCCAGCGCGTCGCGGCAGAGATCGAGCGTTTTCTGTCATGAGCGGGATAACGGGTTCCTGGCGCGGCACACAGCCGAACGCCGATCTGCACTGCCATTCCACGGTGTCCGACGGTTGGCACACACCGTCCGAGGTGGTTCGCCGGGCGGCGGCCAATGGCGTCGAACTGCTGGCACTGACCGATCACGACGAGGTCGGTGGCGTGGCCGAGGCGGCAAAGGTCGCGACCGAGTTCGGGATGGCCTTTGTGGGCGGGGTCGAGATCTCGGTTTCCTATGGGGACGAAACCGTGCATGTACTCGGACTCGGTATCGATCATCGGGAGCCGCGCCTGAATGCCGGCCTGGCACGACTGCGTGCGGGGCGCGACGAGCGCGCGCGACGCATCGCCGATGCGCTCGCTGCGGTGGGCATCCCCGCAGCGCTCGAAGGCGCCAGGCGCCACGCCCGCAACCCCGAATTGGTCAGTCGTGCCCACTTTGCCCGGCATATCGTTGCCGCGGGCATCATGCCGGACGTAAACACCGTGTTCCGCTACTATCTCGCCCGGGGCAAACCCGGGTATGTGGAGCACCAATGGGTCGCACTCGAAGAGGCGGTGGAGTGGATCAACGGTGCCGGTGGTATCGCCGTGATCGCCCATCCGGCGCGATACCGGCTTTCCGAGGCGCAGTTCGATCGCCTCCTCGACCGCTTCACCGCCGAAGGGGGCGCTGGAATCGAGGTCGTGACCGGCGCGCACACCGAGGCGGAGATGTTAAGATTCGCCTCGGTTGCACGGCGGCGGGGTTTGCTGGCTTCGCGGGGGTCGGATTTTCACGGCGTGGGCGAGAGCGCGGTGGACCTCGGGTGCTGCAATCCGCTTCCCGAAGATCTCGAACCCGTCTGGACGCGCTTGACGCTCCAGGCGGACCTTCCCGTTGCCCGCTGAACTGGCTCTCGATCATGTCGCAGTTTTTCTCGCTTCACCCCGAACAACCCCAGCCCAGGCTCGTGCGCCAGGCCGCCGAGATCATTCACCGAGGCGGTCTCGTGGTATTCCCTACCGATTCCGCCTACGCTCTTGGCGGGCACATGGGGGACACCGCGCTGTTGCAGCGCATTCGCCGCCTGCGTGGTGTCGACGAACGACACCATTTCACGCTGATGTGCCGTGATCTGGCCGAGATCGGCACTTACGCACGGGTCGACAACAGCCAGTACCGGCTGCTCAAGGCGACCACTCCGGGCACCTACACCTTCATTCTCGAAGGCACTCGCGAACTTCCTCGACGACTGATGCACCCAAAGCGCAAGACCATCGGTCTGCGGGTGCCCGATCATCCGCTGGTGTCGGCTTTGCTCACCGAACTCGGCGAACCGATGCTCACCTCGACATTGCTGCTGCCGGGCGAGGAGCATCCGCTTGCTGATATCGACGAGATCCGAGAGCGTCTCGAAAAGCACGTCGACCTGATCATGGAAGCGGGCTACTGCGGTCCGGAGGCCACCACGGTGGTAGACCTGACAGCGGGGGCGCCCAAGCTGGTACGTGCAGGCAAGGGCGACCTGGAACCATTCGGATTCGACGATGAATGATCGGAGCAATGCTGCCCCCTGTCTGATAGAATCGCGCGCTTTGCGCAAATTCGCCCGGTAGCTTGATGGAAACACTCATCCCGACGATCGCGATCTGGGCCCTGCCGGTATTGCTGGCGATCACCTTGCACGAGGCCGCCCATGGCTACGTGGCACGCCATTTCGGTGATCCCACCGCCTATCTTGCCGGCCGGATCACGCTCAACCCTTTCAAGCATATCGACCCAGTGGGGACGGTGCTGGTGCCGTTGGGCATTCTGGCTGCCTCCACCCTGCTCGGTGGCAACGGCATTCTCTTTGGATGGGCGAAGCCGGTTCCCGTCGATTTCGGTCGGCTACGCAACCCGAAAGCGGACATGCTGTGGGTTGCGGCGGCCGGACCGTTCGTCAATCTGGTGATGGCGATCGGGTGGGCCATTCTGTTCAAGATCGCCACGACCGTGCCCGAGACCGCCTATACGCTGCCGATGATGCGGATGGCCGAAGCCGGCATTCTCATCAACGCGGTGCTGATGTTCCTGAATCTGCTGCCGATACCGCCGCTCGACGGTGGCCGCATCGCCGTAAGCCTGCTGCCGGGCAAGCTGGCCTGGCAGTTCGCGCGTCTGGAGCCGTTCGGGTTTCCGATCCTGATCGTGCTCCTGTTCACCGGTATTCTCGGTGACATCCTGTGGCCGCTGATCGCAACGTTCCGTTTCATTCTTGCAACCACCCTCGGTTTCTACGGGTAGATCCCTTATGTACGCAGAACGCGTTCTCTCCGGCATGCGCCCGACCGGGCGTCTTCATCTCGGACATTACCACGGTGTACTCAAGAACTGGGTCAGGCTGCAGGAAGAGTACCCCTGTCTGTTCTTCGTCGCCGACTGGCATGCGCTGACGACCAACTACGACAGCCCTCAGATCATCGAAGAAAGTGTCTGGGAAATGCTGATCGACTGGCTCGCCGCGGGGGTGGATCCCTCGCAGGCCACGTTGTTCATCCAGTCACGCGTTCCGGAACACGCCGAGTTGCATCTGCTGTTGTCGATGATGTGTCCGCTGGGGTGGCTCGAACGCGTTCCGACCTACAAGGATCAGCAGGAAAGCCTGTCCGGAAAGGACCTGGCGACCTACGGTTTTCTGGGCTATCCGTTGCTGCAGTCAGCCGACATCCTGATTTATCGCGCGGACAAGGTGCCCGTGGGCGAGGACCAGGTGCCGCACGTGGAGATCACGCGTGAGGTGGCGCGGCGGTTCAATCACCTCTACGGACGGGAACCCGGCTTCGAGGAGAAGGCCCAGCATGCGGCCAAGAAGCTCGGTTCCAAGCGCGCCCGGCTGTACTTCGAGCTGCGCACGCGCTTTCAGCAGGAGGGCGAGGAAGCTGCGCTGGAACAGGCCCATGCGCTGCTCGAGGAGGCGCAGAATCTCAGCATGGGCGATCGCGAGCGCCTGTACGGCTATCTCGAAGGCAGCAGCAAGATGATTCTGGTGGAGCCCGATGCGTTGCTGACCGAAGCGGCCAGAATGCCCGGCCTGGACGGCCAGAAGATGTCCAAGAGCTACGGCAATACGATCTTCCTGAGAGAGGATTCCGAGTCTGTGACCAAGAAGATTCGCACCATGCAGACCGATCCCGCGCGGGTGCGTCGCACCGATCCGGGCGATCCGGCCAGATGCCCGGTGTGGCAGTTTCATGCGATCTATTCGGACGACGGCACGCGCGACTGGGTGCAGCAGGGTTGCCGCAGCGCCGGTATTGGCTGCATCGAGTGCAAGCAGCCGGTCATCGACGCGGTGTTAAAGGAGCAGTCGATCATGCATGAGCGGGCGCTGCCTTACATCGAGGATCCATCGCTCGTTCGCAACATCATCGCCGACGGCTGCGAGCGCGCGCGCAAGCTTGCGCAGGAAACCATGCGCGACGTACGCGAGGCGATGGGGCTCGCCTACTCCTGAACGATGTCGCATTTGCCGCATAGCGGAGCGCATGGCCGATGACCCAGGCGCTTGACCTCGCACCGGTTGAAACACCCGCCCAGGCGGAGGCGGTTGCACGCATCTACGGACAGCCGCTGCTGGAATTGCCGGTGGACCTCTACATCCCGCCGGATGCACTGGAGATCTTTCTCGAGGCCTTCGAGGGTCCGCTCGATCTGTTGTTGTACCTGATCCGCAAGTCGAATCTCGACATTCTCGACATTCCGATGGCCCCGCTCACGGACCAGTATCTCGTCTATGTCGAAGCCATGCGGCGCCACAACCTCGAGCTGGCCGCCGATTATCTGTTGATGGCGGCAACCTTGCTCGAGATCAAGTCCCGCATGCTGCTGCCGCGGCCGCCGCGGGTTGTAGAAGAAGAGGATTCCGATCCGCGCGCCGAACTGGTGCGCCGCCTGCTGGAATACGAACAGATGAAGATGGCGGCCGCACGCATCGACGTGCTGCCGCGTGAAGGGCGTGACTTCGAATGGGTGGGCGTATTCGTGGTCGAAAAGATCGTCGAGCGTCAGCCGACGGTCAGCCTGCACGATCTGCAACTGGCGTGGCTCAAGATCATGAAGAAGGTACGCCTGACCCAGCACCACCGGGTGCGCAAGGACGAACTCTCGGTGCGCGAACACATGACGACGATACTGCGCAAGCTGCAGGGCGGCGCGTTCGTTGTGTTCGACAGTCTTTTCGAGCCGCGCCTGGGCCCGGCCGGGTTGGTGGTATGCTTTCTCGCCGTGCTTGAACTGGTCAAGGAGCGCCTGGTCGATCTTGCCCAGAACGAGCCATTCGCACCGATTTACGTGAAACGCGTCGATGAGTCCGACTACGCCTGAAGACTACAAGCGGGTACTCGAGACCGCCTTGCTTGCCGCATCGACCCCGCTTGGCGTCGAACGCCTGCGACGGCTGTTCGATCCGGATCCGGGTAGCGATCTGGTGCGCCGCATGCTTGAGGAATTGCGGAGCGAATGGAGCGGGCGGGGTGTCGAGTTGCTGCAGCTGGCCTCGGGCTGGAGATTCCAGACGCGGCCCGAGTATCAGCTCTACCTCGACCGACTAAAGGACGAAAAACCGCCTCGTTATTCGCGCGCGGTACTGGAGACGCTGGCGATCATCGCCTATCGTCAACCGGTGACGCGGGGTGACATTGAAGACGTGCGTGGTGTGGCGGTTTCGCCCAACGTCATTCGCACGCTCGAATCGCGAGGCTGGATCGACGTCGTCGGCCATCGCGACACCCCCGGCAGACCGGCGCTGCTCGCGACGACCCGGCGCTTTCTCGACGACCTCGGTCTGCGCAGCCTTACCGAATTGCCTGCGCTGACTGAAATTGAAAGGATCATGGAACTTGTCGAACTCCCGGAAAACCCGGCGCCCGTTGCGAGCGCCGACCAAGAAGACGAATCCGCCGTTTGAGGCACCGCCGCGTGGCCGCGGCCAGGCGCCGGCCAAGGCGGGCGCGCAACCATCGCGTCCAGCCGGAGGGCGTGGGCGTGGCCCGCGAAACGACGCCGAGGAGGCCGCCAACGCCCCAGAGCGCTTGCAAAAGGTTCTCGCGAGAATGGGGCTCGGCTCACGGCGCGAAGTGGATGACTGGATCGCCCAGGGCAAAGTGCTGGTCAATGATCAGCCTGCCGAACCGGGCATCAAGGTCGGCCCCGGCGACCGGGTCAAGGTCAACGGCAAACTCGTGCCCTTGCGTTTCTTCGCGCGTACGCCGCGGTTGCTGCTGTACCACAAGCCCGAAGGCGAGATCGTCTCGCGCGATGACCCGGACGGTCGACCATCGGTGTTCCAGCGCCTCCCGGTATTGCGCCGCGGGCGCTGGATCGCGGTCGGTCGCCTCGACTTCAATACCTCCGGATTGCTGCTGTTCACCAATGACGGCACGCTCGCCAATCGTCTCATGCACCCGCGCTACGAAATGGAACGCGAGTACGCGGTACGCCTGCTGGGGCAACTGAGCGACGAGCAAATGGCATCGCTGACCGATGGCATTGAACTCGAGGACGGCCCTGCGCGTTTCAATTCGTTGCGGGACGCGGGCGGAGAGGGGGTCAATCACTGGTATCGTGTCACGATCTCGGAAGGACGCAACCGGGAGGTGCGGCGCATGTTCGAGGCCGTGGGCCTCACCGTCAGCCGCCTCATGCGCGTACGTTATGGCCCGGTCGAGCTTCCGTCCCGCCTGAAACGCGGCATGTGGATGGATCTGCCCGAGGCCGACGTCCGTAAGCTCGCCGACATGCCGGCGGCGCAGGGGCAGCAGCGAAGGGGGCGTACGGAGCGCGAACCCAAGCTCCACCGAACCGCCCCGCGCCCGCGCTAGGCGCGCGGTTCATCGGTGTCGGCGGAAGGGGGGAACCTCATCCGCCGAATGGAACGGCTGAACGGGTGCCGTGCGGCGCCGCGCGAAAATTGCCTGTACGGGGCTTTCGGGTTATACTTTGAAAGCTTTGACAGGCTCGTTGCCGTTAACTGTCAATTTTCCGGTTGAAATCAACAGGGATGGGCGTTACGCCCTTTTTTTATTTGTACGCGTGGAAATGAACGTCGAACAACTGGTTGAACAAGTCGTCTCCGGGCTCGGTTATGAGCTGGTGGATCTCGAAAGCTCTCCGAGAGGGCGCCTGATCCGCGTTTTCATCGACATCGAGCGTGGGGTAACGGTCGATGACTGTGCCGCCGTTAGCAATCAGTTGACCCGGGTGTTCGAAGTCGAGAACGTCGATTACGACCGGCTGGAGGTGTCCTCGCCGGGGCTGGATCGCCCGCTGAAGAAACTCGCCGACTTCGAACGTTTCACCGGAAACGAGGTACAGGTGAAATTGCGCATGCCGATCAACAATCAGCGCAATTTCAGCGGTGTGCTCAACGGTGTGGTCGATGGCGAGGTTAGGCTGGTCACGGCAAGTGGCGATCTCGCGTTTCCGTTTGAAGAAATCGAAAAAGCACGCCTGGTTCCCAGGTTTTGAGCACTCGGATGTGGAGGTTTTGATAAATGAGCCGCGAAATTTTGCTGCTTGTGGATGCCCTGGCACGTGAGAAGAACGTTGATCGGGAAATCGTGTTCGGAGCGCTCGAGTCGGCGCTTGCTTCCGCGACCAAGAAGCGCATTCACGACGATGCCGACGTCCGGGTGGCGATCGATCGCTCTACCGGAGAGTACGAGTCCGCGCGCCGCTGGCTGGTCATGCCCGACGAGGAGGTCGTCAACGACGAGGCCGAAATGGGCATCATCGACGCCCGCGACGTCGACCCCGACATTCAGCTCGGTGACTATATCGAAGAGCCGCTCGAATCGATCGAGTTCGGTCGCGTCGGCGCCCAGGCCGCCAAGCAGGTCATCCTGCAGCGCATCCGGGATGCCGAGCGCGAGCAGGTGTTGAATGACTTTCTTGAACGCAAAGAGCACCTTGTTTCGGGCTCGATCAAGCGCATGGAGCGGGGCAACGCCATCATCGAGGTCGGCCGTCTGGAGGCCGTGATTCCGCGGGACCAGATGATCCCGCGCGAAAACCTGCGAGTGGGCGATCGTGTCAAGGCCTTTCTGCTGAAGATCGACCGTGGCGCGCGTGGTCCGCAGCTGATTCTGTCTCGCACCGCGCCGGAGTTCCTGAGCAAGCTGTTCGAGCTCGAAGTGCCCGAGATCGAGGAAGGATTGCTCGAGGTCAAGGCCTGCGCCCGCGACGCCGGACTGCGCGCCAAGATCGCGGTGCATTCGCACGACCAGCGTATCGATCCGATTGGCACCTGCGTCGGTCTGCGCGGCTCACGCGTGACTGCGGTGCGTAACGAAATTGCCGGTGAGCAGATCGACATCATCGTCTGGTCGTCCGATCCGGCACAATTCGTGATCGCGGCCCTGCAGCCGGCGGAAGTGGTGTCCATCGTGGTCGATGAAGAGAACCACAGCATGGACGTCGTCGTGGATGACAACAACCTCGCGATCGCGATCGGGCGCAGCGGGCAGAACGTCAAGCTCGCCTCGGAGCTCACCGGCTGGACCATCAACCTGATGAGTGAAGAGGAGTCGGCGAAGAGGGTGGACGCGGAGCGCGCGAAACTGCGCGATCTGTTCATGGCCAAGCTCGACGTGGATGAAGAGCTGGCCGACATCCTGATCGACGAAGGTTTCACTTCGCTCGAGGAAATCGCCTACGTTCCGCTTGCGGAAATGCTCGAGATCGAGGCGTTCGACGAAGACACGGTCAATGAACTGCGTGACCGGGCGCGCAATGTGCTGCTCACCGAGGCAATCGTGACCGAGGAACAGCTCGAGAACGTGTCCGAGGATTTGCTGACCCTGGACGGTATGGAAAAAGAGCTGGCGGCCACGCTCGCGCAGAACGATGTTCGCACGCGAGACGACCTGGCCGATCTGGCTGTAGACGAACTGGTGGAGATCGCGGGTATCGACGCCGAAAGGGCTGCTGCCCTGATTTCGGTCGCCCGCGCACACTGGTTCGAAGAATGAAGGGAGGGATTCAATGGAAGAAATGAGCGTAACGCAATTTGCCGGTGAACTCAAAATGCCGGCATCGGTGCTGCTCGAGCAGCTCAAGCGCGCCGGCGTCGTGAAGTCCGGAGTGGAGGACTTGCTCACCGAACAGGACAAGGCCAGACTGCTGGACTACCTGCGTCGGTCCCATGGTGAAACCCGTCCCAAGGGCAAGATCACGCTGACCCGTCGCCAGACTTCGGAGATTCGGGCGACCGATTCTTCGGGTCGCGCACGCACCGTTCAGGTCGAAGTACGCAAGAAGCGCGTGTTCGTCAAGCGTGACGAGCTGGCCGCGGAAACCGCTCCGGCTGAGGACGTGTCGGCCGTGGAAGGCAAGGACCTCGAGCCCGTGTCCGAAATGGCCACATCCTTGCAAATCGAGCCAGTCGAGACGGCGCAGTCGAGCGACACACCGGTGTCCGTCGAGACCCCGTCGCAGGCCGCAACGGTCGAGCAGGTCGAGGCCCAGGCTCCTGCCGAAACTGCGATCGAACAGGCGGCTGAAGCCGAGCCGCAGACCGCCGAGGCCGTAACCGCGATCGAGGCTGCTTCGCCCGCCGACGAAGGACAAGCTCAGCAGGTTGCCGAAGCAAAGACCGTAGAGACCAAGGTGACCGCCGAAGCCGCTGTCGCCGAAGCCGCCGTCACTGAAACCACTCCGCCGGCAAAGGCGGAGGAGCCCGTGGCGGCCGAATCTGGCGAGACCCAGGCGACCGGCGCCCGTTCGGAGCGGCGGGATGGGGATGCCGCGAAGCAGGGTGGCAAGGCAGGCAAGCCGGACGGAGACCGTGAGCAGCGCCCGGGCAAGGTGCGCCGTGTACGCGTCCCGCCCACTTCGATTCTCAGCGACGAGGAGATCGCTGCCCGGGAACGCGAGGCGCAGCGCCATCGTGAACTGCGGGCGCGGCAGGAAGCCGACCTTCGTGCGCGTCAGGAGCGGGAGGCGGCCGCAGCCGCGGCTCGCGTCGCTGCCGAAACGAAACGCCAGGAAGAGGCTGAGCGGGCAAAGCGCGAAGCCGAGGCGCCGAAAGCCGCCAAGGGAACTTCCGGAACGCTGCATCGTCCGTCGCGAACCGAAGATCGGGGTGCCGCTGCAGGCAAGGACGGCAAGCGCGGAGTCCGTGCCGCGCCGCCGGCAACCGAGGAAAGCTCCAAGCGTCGCGGTCTGAAAACCCGAGGTGAAGTCGGCGGGGCCGCGTCGTGGCGCGGTGCGCGCGGTGGTGGCCGTGGTGGTCGAGGTGGTCAGCGCGACCAGCAGAAGTCTTTCCAGGCGCCGAGCGAACCGATCGTGCGCGACGTCCACGTGCCCGAAACGATTACCGTGGCCGATCTCGCGCACAAGATGTCGGTCAAGGCCGCCGAAGTGATCAAGGTCTTGATGAAGATGGGTTCCATGGTCACCATCAACCAGGTGCTCGACCAGGAAACCGCGATGATCCTCGTCGAGGAGCTGGGCCACCGCGCGTTCGCGGCCAAGCTGGACGATCCCGACGCGTTCCTGGAAAGCAGTGAGGAGCATCACGATGCAACCGTGGAGCCTCGCGCGCCGGTCGTTACCGTGATGGGTCACGTCGATCACGGCAAGACGTCGCTGCTCGATTACATCCGCACCGCGAAGGTCGCCGTGGGCGAAGCCGGTGGCATTACCCAGCATATCGGCGCCTACCACGTCGAAACGCCGCGCGGTATGGTCACCTTTCTCGACACGCCGGGTCACGAGGCATTCACTGCGATGCGCGCACGTGGGGCCAAGGCCACCGACATCGTGATTCTGGTGGTAGCCGCCGACGATGGCGTGATGCCACAGACCCGTGAGGCGATTCACCATGCCCAGGCGGCCAACGTGCCGGTCGTGGTCGCGGTTAACAAGATCGACAAGGCGGAGGCCAACCCCGAGCGCGTGAAGCAGGAGCTGGTGTCCGAAGGCGTGGTGCCGGAAGAATATGGCGGCGAGGTGATGTTCGTCCCGGTTTCGGCCAAGACGGGCCAGGGGATCGACGATCTGCTCGAAGCGGTATTGCTGCAGGCCGAAGTCCTCGAATTGACCGCAGCGGTCGACACCCCCGCCAAGGGTCTGATCATCGAGGCCCGGCTCGACAAGGGCCGCGGTCCGGTTGCATCGCTGCTGGTTCAGTCCGGTACACTGCGCAAGGGCGAAAACATTCTCGTTGGCGCCACCTTCGGGCGCATCCGCGCCATGCTTGACGAAAACGGCAAGCCGATCGACGAGGCAGGCCCGTCGATTCCCGTCGAGATCCTCGGTCTCTCGGACGTCCCCGCTGCGGGTGACGAGGCGATCGTCCTTGCGGATGAGAAGAAGGCCCGCGAGATCGCGCTGTTCCGTCAAGGCAAGTTCCGTGACGTCAAGCTGGCCAAGCAGCAGGCCGCGAAGCTCGAGAACATCTTCGACCAGATGGGCGAAGCCGAGGTCAAGGCCCTGCCGCTCATCGTCAAGGCCGACGTGCAAGGTTCGCAGGAAGCGTTGGTGCAGTCGCTCAACAAGCTCTCCACCGACGAGGTACGCGTCAATGTGATTCACGGCGCGGTTGGTGGCATCACCGAGTCCGACGTCAACCTGGCGCAGGCCTCGGGCGCGGTCATCATTGGCTTCAATACCCGGGCCGACGCCGGTGCACGCAAGCTCGCCGAAAGCTTCGACATCGACATCCGCTACTACAACATCATCTATGATGCCGTGGATGACGTGAAGGCCGCGCTTTCCGGCATGCTTTCGCCTGAACGACGCGAGAACATCATCGGTCTGGTCGAGGTCCGGCAGGTGTTCCGGGTTCCCAAGATCGGCGCCGTTGCCGGGTGTTACGTCAAGGAAGGTCTGGTCAAGCGCGGTTCGCTGGTACGGGTGTTGCGCGACAACATGGTTGTGCATAGCGGATCGCTGGAGTCGCTCAAGCGCTTCAAGGATGACGTGCGCGAGGTCAAATTCGGCTTCGAGTGCGGTCTGTCGGTGAAGAACTACAACGACATTCAGGAAGGCGACCAGCTCGAAGTGTACGAAATCCAGGAAATCGCACGGACGCTCTGATGCCAAAGGAATTTTCCCGCAGCCAGCGTGTCGTCGAGCAGATCCGACGCGAGCTCGCCGAACTCATCCGGCTCGAGGTGAAGGACCCCCGCGTGGGGTTCATCACCCTGACCGACGTCGAGATCACCCCGGACTACGCGCACGCCAAGGTGTTCTTCACGTCGATGCAGGGCGAGGAAGGGCTGGACGAGACACTTGCCGGACTTCGCCGTGCCAGCGGTTTTCTGCGGCGGGAGCTGGGGCGGCGCGTCCGCATCCATACTACGCCCGAGCTGCATTTTCACTATGATCGCTCGGTAGAGCACGGAAGCCGGCTATCGCGGCTGATCGACGAGGTCGTTCGCGAAGACGAAGCCCGGTCGGCCCCCAGGGACGGCGAATCATCTTGACCACGGGCAGAAGGCAGGCGATGCGACGCGAGCGGCGCATCGTCGATGGAGTACTCTTGCTCGACAAACCGTCGGGAATGACCTCCAACGCGGCGTTGCAACGCGCACGCTGGTTGCTCAGCGCCAAGAAGGCGGGGCACACCGGCACACTCGATCCGATGGCAACCGGCTTGCTGCCGCTGACTTTCGGCGAAGCGACCAAGTTCTCGCAAATGCTGCTGGAGGCCGACAAGGAATACGAGGCAACGATCGCGCTCGGTCAGGAAACCGACACCGGCGATGCAGACGGCCAGCCGATCGGTCCCGTCGGCGAGGTGGGCGTACTCTCGGCGGAGCGGCTTCGCCCGATCTTGCGCCAGTTCGTCGGTGACATCGAGCAGGTGCCGCCGATGTATTCGGCACTCAAGCGGGATGGAAAGCCCCTGTACGAGTATGCGCGTGCGGGAATCGAGATCGAGCGCGCACCGCGCAATGTGCGTGTACATGCGCTGGACCTGCTCGAAATCACGGATCGAACGTTCACCATCGTGGTACGGTGTAGCAAGGGCACGTACATTCGCACGCTTGCGATCGACCTGGGAAGGGCGCTCGGCTGTGGGGCGCATCTGTCCGCGTTGAGAAGAACGTCCATCGGTCCGTTCACGGTCGCGACCGCGGTCACCTTGCCACGGATCGAGTCGCTCGCCGAAACCGAGCGGAATGGCTTGCTCGAACCGGTCGATACACTGGTCGGCGGTTTTCCGTCGATCGCGCTCGACGATGCTTCGTGTCGCGCGATGCTGCAGGGGCAGACGATTCGCCCGGTGGATCCGGGGGCGGAGCCTGGCCCGATTCGAATGTACGGAGCAGTCGGCTTCATCGGTCTGGGCATGCTGACCGATCAGGGCGAACTGTCTCCAAAACGCCTCATCGCAACCGGCTGATTCCGACGATCGGCTCGTAGTGATTGAGTTTTTGGTGGCGCATTGGATATAATCACGCGCTTGAGATTAAAAGACATCAAAGAGTAAATACCCACATGGCTCTCGAAACCGCACAAAAGTCGCAGATCGTCAATGACTTTCAGCGTGCTCCGGGCGACACCGGTTCGCCGGAAGTCCAGGTCGCACTGCTGACCGCTCGTATCAACGGGCTCACCGGCCACTTCAAGGCCAACGCGAAGGATCATCACTCGCGTCGTGGACTGCTGAAAATGGTCAGCCAGCGTCGCAAGCTGCTCGACTACCTGAAGCGCAAGAACGCCGATAGCTATCGCAATCTTATCGAGCGTTTGGGTCTGCGCAAGTAATCGGCGGTTGGCCGTGAGTACGGTCATGTCGAACCTGGCAGCGCCGCGCAGGGCTCCCTGATCGAAAAGCCGGTAGGGCTCAACCAGCCCTGCCGGCTTTGTTGTTTTCGCGCTGCCCGGGCCGTCCAATCCGCAGTTGTATCTTGCTGCAATTCATCGAAAGGAATTCACTTTGCCACAAGCAATCAAAAAGACATTTGCCTACGGCGCGCATACCGTCACCCTCGAAACCGGCGAGGTTGCTCGTCAGGCGGGCGGTGCGGTCATCGTCAACATGGACGACACCGTAGTGCTGGCGACTGTCGTTGCCGCCAAGGAAGCCAAGCCGGGCCAGGATTTTTTCCCGCTTACCGTTGATTATGTCGAAAAGTTCTACGCAGCCGGCCGCATTCCGGGTGGTTTCTTCAAGCGTGAAGGTCGCCCGACCGAGAAGGAAACCCTGACCTGCCGTCTGATTGATCGGCCGATTCGTCCGCTGTTTCCCGATGGCTTCTACAACGAAGTCCAGATCATCGTTACCGTGCTTTCGCTGAACCCCGAGGTCGATCCCGACATTCCGGCGATGCTCGGCGCATCGGCGGCGCTGGCGATTTCCGGCGTGCCCTTCAATGGCCCGATCGGCGCCTGCCGGGTCGGCTACCAGAATGGGCAGTACATCCTCAACCCGACGGCCGAACAGCTCCAGGGCAGCGAGCTCAATCTCGTCGTGGCGGGCACGGCATCGGCGGTGCTCATGGTCGAGTCCGAAGCACGCGAGCTGTCGGAAGAGGTCATGCTCGGGTCGGTCGTGTTCGGTCACGAGCAGATGCAGGCGGCGATCAACGCGATCAATGAATTGGTCGAAGCCGCCGGCAAGCCCGAATGGGACTGGCAGCCACCGCCGAGCAACGAAGCGCTGATCGCTCGCATCAAGGAACTGGCTGGCGCCGACCTCGATGCTGCGTTCAACATCACCAGCAAGCAGGAACGCACGCAGCGCCTGAACGAGATCCGCAGCAAGACCATTGCGGCGCTGAGTGAAGGCGTTGATGAGCCGCCCGCGTCGAACGAGCTCAAGGACATTTTCCACGACCTCGAGGCAAGCATCGTCCGCAGCCGGATTCTCAATGGCGAACCGCGCATCGATGGACGCGACACCCGCACCGTACGTCCGATCGACATTCGTGTCGGTCTGCTGCCGCGCACCCATGGTTCGGCCCTGTTTACCCGGGGCGAGACCCAGGCGCTGGTCGTCGCCACGCTCGGTACCGGGCGTGACGAGCAGATCATCGACGCCATTGGTGGCGAGTACCGCGAGAACTTCCTCCTGCACTACAACTTCCCGCCGTTCTCCACCGGCGAAACCGGCCGCGTCGGCATTACCAAGCGCCGCGAGGTTGGCCATGGGCGCCTCGCCAAGCGCGCGCTGATCGCAGCCTTGCCCGAACCTGAGGATTTCAGCTACACGATTCGTGTAGTTTCGGAGATCACCGAATCCAACGGCTCGAGCTCGATGGCGTCGGTATGCGGTGGTTCGCTGGCAATGATGGACGCGGGCGTGCCGCTGAAGGCGCACGTCGCCGGTATCGCGATGGGGTTGATCAAGGAAGGCAATCGTTTCGCCGTGCTGACCGACATCCTGGGCGACGAGGACCACCTCGGCGACATGGACTTCAAGGTCGCGGGTACCGAGAAAGGGGTCACCGCACTGCAGATGGACATCAAGATCCAGGGCATCACCAAGGAGATCATGCAGGTCGCGCTGGCGCAGGCCGGCGAGGGGCGACTGCACATCCTGCAGCAGATGAAGCACGCGCTGGCCTCGCATCGTGGTGAGGTTTCGGAGTTTGCGCCGCGCATGATCACGATGAAGATCAATCCGGACAAGATCCGTGACGTGATCGGCAAGGGCGGTGCGGTCATTCGTGGTCTGCAGGAAGAAACCGGCGCCGTCATCGAGATCAGCGACGATGGCAACATCACGATCTCTTCGGTCAGTTCCGAGGGTGCTCAGGCCGCCAAGCAAAAGATCGAAGGCATCACCGCCGAGGCTGAAGTCGGAAGGGTCTACGACGGTACGGTGGTACGCTTGCTCGACTTTGGCGCGATCGTGAACATCCTGCCGGGCAAGGATGGCCTGCTGCACATTTCGCAGATTGCCAATGAGCGCGTCAATGCCGTCTCGGATTACCTCAAGGAAGGCCAGGCGGTGAAGGTCAAGGTGCTGGAGACCGACGATCGCGGCAAGATCAAGCTCAGCATGAAGGCCTTGATCGAGCAAAAACCGGCCGAATAATCACACACCGGAGCATCCTCACGGATGCCCTTTCCAGAAGGCGCTTCGGCGCCTTTTTCCGTTTTTTCGGGGGCGTCACGTCGCGGAGTGCGTCGCCCCCGGATTTCGCAGTGGTCGATTGTGCCGTCGCGCTTGTCTTGCCGTGCGCAAGGTGTACAGCTGGTTGGAGAACAGCCAGGCAAAGCTGACGATAATGGCGACGCCCGCGGCCCGAGTGACGAGATCGTGCCCGGTGATGGATGCCAGCAGCAGCGCCACCACCGCCACGGTGTGGCTTCGGAGCTGTCCCCACACCCGCGACTCGGGCATCAGCAGGCGCATGTTCGGTGCCTTGATTCCGGCCTGCGTGAGATGCAGCCAGCACAGGAAGGGCACGATCTTGTATAGCATCGCCTGAATCACGCTGGTGAAACCGCCGTGAAGCAGCAACACGCCCGCAATCACCGGCAATGATGCGATGGTGACGAACGGAATCAGCGCGGTCACCAGGATTCCGGCGAGCAGGCAGAGCATGCCGAAGCGAAACGTCCCGAAACTGGCATCCGGATTGCGACGACGCGTGCGTGACTGCAGGCGCAGGGTGGCAAGCGCAAAGGTGCCCGCGAGCGTCAGCATCGCGAACAAGGTTACCGACGAAACCGTGGATGCCAGCGACGACTCGCCGATCGTGGCAAGCGACCAGACAACGAGTGCACCGAGGCAGGCGCTTGTCCAGTAGCGCGAGAGCAGAAGGGGATAAGGGGGTGTGATGTGAAACATCGGCACCACGATCCAGCTCGTCGCGGCGACCAGCACGCCAAGACCGCCCAGCAACGCCCAGCCCACGTGCAGGTCAAGCGTGGTGAGCAGTGGAATCGGCAACCCACAAGCCAGAATCAGGGCGAGCGTCACCCCGAGTCCGATCGCGATCGCAAGACCGAGCAGCGCGGCGCGGAGGTCTCGCTGACTGTCGCTCCGGCCTCTGGTGCGCCACAGACCCGCTACCGCAAATGCCAGGAACAGCGCAAAAGCCAGTGAGAGCAGGGCGGTGGCGAGAATCAGCCAGGGAGGCTGCATTGCGTACAGACCCGCGACAAGGGTGACCGTGCCGCTGACGAGCAAGGGGTGCAGCAGCGTGGCCAGGGGTCTGGCACCGGGTATCTCGGCACCACACACCACGGGAAGAATCTGGAACAGGGCGCCGACGATCACCATCAGCATGAAGCCGACCGTGATCAGGTGGGTCAGCGCCAGGGCACCAGGCGTCCATCGTGACTGCAGCAGGTCGGGAGCGACCAGCAGCATGAGGCCCGCGGCGAGTCCGAACAACGGGGCGGTCACGAAGAAGCGCAGCGGAACCGACAGAGCCGGAGTAGCATCGTACCCCAGCGCATGACCCCCGGTGCTCATGGCCTGGTGGCCGGCGTGTCGGCGGTTGGCGCAACGATTTGCACGCGTACGCTGCCGTTCTCGTCGGTTTCATGCTGATGGGTATAGCCGTCCCGCTCCAGAACCCTGAACAGCGGCCAGGGGGTTCTATCGAGCAGCACCTCGAGCCGACCTCCGGGAGGCAGGTCGGCGAGCGCTTCCATGATGTGCTCGAATGGCTGCGGAGGCTCGAGGCCTCGCGTGTCGATGAATGTCGTCATGGCCGGGCGTGCCCCAGTTTCCCGGCAAGCGCCGGTTCAAGGGTATCGAGTTCGGCGGCCAGATGGTTGTCACACATCGGATACAGGATGTTCTCTTCCTTCATGTTGTGCTGTTGCATCATGACCAGCAGTGTTTCGGCCTCGCCGGCGAACCCCTCCAGATCGTCGTCGATCAGCGCCTCATGCATTGACCGTAGTTGCGCGCGCATGTTTTCGTGCTCGAGACACATCACCTGGGTCGGCCCGGAGCGCATCCCCGTAACCGATTCGAAACGCGGAAACAGCAGGGATTCCTCAGCGTCGAAGTGCGCCAGCAATGCCTGAGAGAATCTCTGAAACGCGGCACGTCCGCCGTTCTTGTCCCCCACTGCAAGTGCGTCCTCGATATCGGCGAAGTGCTGATCACAACTGCGGTGGTCGTGCGTCATCAAGTTCAGGATCGAATCCATGGCATGTCCCTCAGTGTCGAAGCCACATTGTCCTGCGTGGTGGCCGGGCTTCCTTGATGCCGATCAAGCGTGTTCGTGCCGCGTTCGCGCCGAAGCCGGCTTGCAGCCTGAGAATCGGGTTAGAATCGATAGTCTTTGGCCCCGGAAAACTCATCATGTCCCAGAATCATCGCCCGAATACGTGGGTGACGATTTTCCTGCCGTTTGCGCTCGGCTACTACCTGTCCTATCTGCTGCGTACCGTCAATGCGGTGATCTCGCCCGAGCTCACCCGCGATCTGGCCCTGTCGGCGGCCGACCTCGGTCTGCTGACCAGTGCCTACTTTCTGACCTTCGGAATTGCCCAGATTCCGCTCGGAATCGCGCTCGACCGGTACGGGCCGCGCATGGTCGAAGGGGTGTTGTTACTGCTTGCCGCCGCAGGGGCTGTGGCGTTCGCCCTGGGCGAATCGCTGGGGCAACTCGGACTTGCGCGGGGGCTGATCGGCCTTGGTGTATCGGCCTGCCTGATGGCCGGACTGAAGGGGTTCGCGATGTGGTATCCGCCCGAACGCCAGAGCTCGATGACGGGTTTCATCATGTCTGCCGGGGCCATTGGCGCGCTGACCGCCAGTGCCCCGGTCGAAGCCTTGCTGCCGTTTCTTGGCTGGCGAGGCCTGTTCTGGGTGATCGCCGCGATGGCTGCCGGAATCGCGCTGTTCGTCTTTCTTTCGCTGCCGCGGCAGGCGCCCCATGCCTCCCGTGAATCGCTGGGAACGGCCTTGCGCGCAGTCGGCCACATCTTCTCGTCGCCTTCGTTCCTGCGTTTTGCCGGCTCCGCGATGTTCTTCACCGGCGGCTTCATGGCAATGCAGAGCCTGTGGGCCATTCCCTGGTTGATGAACGTCAACGGTATGCCGCTCAACGTGGCCGCAAGCTATCTGATGGTGCTCAACCTCGGCATGCTGGTCGGTCAGTTGTCGATCGGAGTGCTCGGTACCCGCCTCAACCGGCGAGGTGTCACGCCGTTGCACATGATGCAGGTCGGTTTCGGCGCGATGCTGATCGTCGAGGTCTTCATCCTCGTCAACATCGGACCCGTGTTTCTGTTGTGGTTTCTGCTGGGTGTGCTTTCTTCCGTGAATGCGCAGGCCTATCTCGCGACTTCGGCCTATTTCCCGAAGGAGGCGTTTGGCCGGGTAAGCACCGCGATCAACCTGATGGCGTTTCTCGGCGCGTTCGTTGTCCAGTGGGGACTGGGTGTGGCGCTCGATGTTCTGCAGGGCACGGGCTGGACCATGAACGGCGCGCTGCGTGTGGCATTCGGTGGCCTGCTGGTGCTGCAGTTGCTGAGTTTCTTCCCGCTGCTGATGCGGGCGCGACGTGCGTCGCCCGCGCGTTGATGGCCGGTCGTCAGACGAACTGTCCAGCGGCGTGGCCGGACGACCATGCCCACTGGAAATTGTAGCCACCGAGGTGGCCGGTGACGTCCATGACCTCTCCGATGAAGTACAGGCCGGGGCAACTCGTGGTCTCCATGGTACGAGACGACAGCGCCCGGGTGTCCACGCCACCCAGAGTCACTTCGGCCTTGGCATAGCCCTGGGTGCCGGAGGGCTGGATCTGCCAAGTCGTGAGCGTGTCCGCTACCTGAGCCAGTTCGCTCGCGCCCAGTTGCGCGAGTGGTTTGTTCCAGCCGTGCAGATCGCACCACGCGTGCGCAAAACGACGTGGCAGATGTTCCGCCAGCAGGTTGGACAACAGTCCACGCTGGGTTGCGTGCCGTTCCAGCCACTGACGCACCGGCACATCCGGCAGCAGATTCACCGCGATCGGCTGTCTCGAGCCATCCTCGTAGGCCTGCGCCTGCCAGTAGCTGGAGACCTGCAGAATCACGGGACCGGACAATCCCCGATGAGTGATCAGCATGGCCTCGCGGAAGGTCCGGCCATTGCAGGAGGCTTCCACGTCGAGTGAGGCACCAGCGAGGGGCTGAAAACGAGACAACGTTTCGGGTGACAGGGTGAGGGGTACGAGGGCGGGCAAAGGCTTGACCACGGGAAGCGAAAACTGCTCGGCAATACGGTAACCGAACGGGGTGGCGCCGATCTTTGGAATCGACAGCCCGCCGGTCGCGATCACCAGGCTCTCGCAAGCGAGAACGCCGCGGTCGGTGTGCAGTGCAAAGCGTGTCGTTTCGCGCAGGCTCGGAAAGGACTCCGGACTGGTTTTGCGCCCCGAGATCGCGTCGATCCTGAGCGGCATCGCCCATTCAACCGAGCCGTAGTCACACTCGGTGCGCAACATCTCGATGATGTCCCTGGCCGAGTGATCGCAGAACAGCTGTCCGTGCTCACGCTCGTGCCATTCGATGCCATGGCGGTCGACGAGATCGAGAAAGTCCGCTGAACCGAAGCGAGCCAGCGCCGACCGCACGAAGTGTGGATTGCGGCTCAGAAAGTGTTCGGCACCGACCTTGCGATTGGTGAAGTTGCATCTTCCGCCTCCCGAGATGCGAATCTTCTCGGCAAGTTTTTCGGCATGATCGACGATCAGTACCCGACGCCCCCGTTGTCCGGCCTGTGCCGCGCACATCATCCCGGCCGCGCCCGCGCCGATCACGATCACGTCGTACGTTACTGAATGCACACCCATTGTTTCCGCGTCAAAGCGGCGGAGCATACGCACTCTCGAGGCGGTCCGCAATTGCTGGGAAACGGACGCGGACGTGGAGAAGGTCCGGGTGGCGGACGTAGGCCGAAGCGAAGCATGCTTGTCCCGGAAGCGTGCATTGGTAAAGCGGGCGCATCGAAGAACCTTTGGTTCGCAAAACCCATCCAATGGGAGTCGGCACGGGTGGTTCGCTCCGCATAACCCGGACGATGGTCTGATCGCCTGCGGGGACAGGGCCTGACGCAGACGCTCGCACGACAAACCCATCACCCAATTCCGCGACGAGGAGGTGTTCCCGATGACTGGCAAGCTCGATGATCGGCAGCGCGAAGAGGCGCTGGCCGTGCTACCCGACTGGAAACGCGTGGATGGGCGCGATGCGATCGCGCGCAGCGTGCGATTTGGCGATTTCAATCAGGCCTTTGGCTTCATGTGCCGGGTCGCACTGATGGCTGAGAAACTCGACCATCATCCCGAGTGGTTCAATGTGTATAACCGTGTCGACATCACTCTTTCCACTCATGATGCGGGTGGTCTGACCGAAAAGGATCTCGCGCTGGCGCGCTTCATCGACGCTGCTGCTTCGGGTTGATGAAGCGCGGCGCAGGTGTCTTGTCCCCCGGTCTTCTTCCGGTGACCGCCAGGTGGTGAAGTCGGCGGTCGTGCTTCATGCCAGCGCAGTCGGCTCAGGAACGGCTTTCTGGCAGGGTTCGGGCCGGGCGACCGATGTGATATCCCTGGGCATAGTCGATACGTAGCTCCCGCAGCACGTCGAGTACTTCTTCGGACTCGACGAATTCCGCGACGACCTGGATCTTGAGCGCACGTGCAAGGTCGTTGATCGATTGCACGAAGATGCGGTCACGCTCACTGTTGAGCATGTTGGCAATGAAATCGCCTTCGATCTTCAGAAAATCGAACGGGAAGCGCCGCAGATAGTGAAAGGACGAGAAACCGGATCCGAAATCGTCGATGGCGAGCTTGAAGCCTTCGGCCTTCAGGTCGGCAAAGAAGCGCTCGAGCAGCGACAGGTTCTTGACGGTATCACGCTCGGTGATCTCGAACACGATGCGGGAAGGCGATACACCCGACGAGCGTACGACAGTGCGCAAGGTCTGGGTGAATTCCGAAAGCACCAGTGCTCTGGGGGACAGATTGAAGAACACATAGCCGTCGAACTGGCAGCGTGCCACCTGCTCCAGCGCGGCCTCGATGACGATTGCGTCAAGACGATGAATCACGCTCATCTTCTCGGCGATCTCGATGAACTGGTCGGCACGCATGATCTCGCCGTTGATCTCGATGCGCGACAAGACCTCCACAGCGTCCATGCCACTGCGGTCGACCGAGGTGATTGGCTGGAAGAAGGGGATGATGCGTCGCGCATTGATGGCCTCCATCAGCGCGAAGCCCATGTCGCTGATGGTCCGAATGGTATCCATCACATCCTCGTCCGAGGGCAGGGCGACGCGCTCCTTGCCTTCCGCCTTTGCTTTGTACATCAGGGTGTCGGCGAACAGGAACATGTCCTTGGGAGTGGCGGCGTGATCCGGATACACGGCGATGCCGATCGAGGCGGAAGCCACGGCCTTGCCTTTTTCGCCCATGTCCACTTCAACCGAGGATGCGGTTTCCAGAATGCGGCGTGCCACTTCGTGGCCCTGCACCAACGTGGTTTCCGGCAACAGCGCGACGAACTCGTCGCCCCCGTAGCGGGCGAAGATGTCCCCGCCGCGCAAGGCCTTTTGAACCGCGCGGGCGAAGTTCTGCAGGAACTTGTCACCGACGGCGTGCCCGAAATGGTCGTTGACCAGTTTGAAGTTGTCGAGGTCGATCATCAGCAGCGTGCATGAACACTGGTGGCGATCGCTGCGATGAAGCTCGTAGTCGAGCAGCTCCCAGAACACCCGCTGGTTGTAGAGATCGGTCAGTGGGTCGCGCGTTGCGTAGTACTCGAGATCCTTGGTGTACTTGTGAATGGCCTTGATGGACCCGACCACGTTCAGCAGCGTCGACAGAATGCTGTCCAGCACCAGGTTGTGCGTCGGTTCGCGCAGCGCGTCGGCCTGCACACCGATGCCGACGATGCTGCCGATCTTGGGTGTGGTGACGAAGAAGGACTTGACCCGCATCGTCAATTCGCTTTTGCTCAGCTGGCGTCCATCGCCGGAATCGATGTTGGCGTGATGATGGATATTGAGCGAAACCGGTTCGCCAAAGCGTGGATCCTCGCGCAGGGTCTGCGAGACGAGCTGTTCGACATAAGCCCGCGACTCTTCGTCTGGCTGCTGGTGCCAGAAGATTTCGATGTCGAACAAGTCGTCTTCGATCTGGAACACCGAAAACAGCACATGCGCTTCCAGAAAGCGGTTGATGTCTCCCAGCAGTTGCTGAACGTATTCGCGCCAGTCGCGGATCACCTCGGAGGTGATGACGAATTTCTCGAGCAGGCCGATCTCGAACATCAGGATGTCCTTGTCGACCGCGATGGAACGCAGGCGCGTCGCCAGCGAGGTGATCGACCGATGGATTCGCTCGAGTTCGTTGAACTGAGAGTGATGAACGCCCACCTCGAGTTGGCGCAGATCGGAGAGCGTGTCGATGGCATCGAGACTGCTGGCCACGGAATCGACGCTGTTCGAAATCCGCCGGCTGACCCACCAAACCGCGAAACCGGCAAACAGTAGTCCAAGCAGCAGACTGGGGGCGGCGCTCCAGAAGAAGGTCAGTCGTGCGCGATCGAGCAAATGGGCATGTGGCTGACGAATCTCGATCACGCCGAGCACGTCGCCGACGCTGGCGTTTACGTGACAACCGAGGCATCGAGCTTCGGCGCGCAGTGGAAAGGTGTCGAGGGTATGACCTTCCGCGGTGATCTCCAGACGTTCGCCGGTGGTGAATGCCTTGCGTACGTTCGCTCCCGGGTCGGGTTGGGCGATGACCCCGTGCGTCTCCTCCACGAGAGCGCCACGATACAGATCGATGGCGAGCCGGTCGTCACCACCGTCGCCGCGGATGCTGGCCAGAAAGGCTTCGGCCTGTTCGCGTGTCCAGCCCTTGCTCATGATCTCGTACATGGCCGCGAACGTGATGCGGGCGACCTCTTCGGAGTTCTGTCGCGATTGCTCGCGGGTGACCGTATCGAAGGCCTGACCGACGGCGACCCAGCTGCCGATCAGGAACACCAGGCCAACAAGCGTTGATGTGAGCAGAATGAAGTCGCGAAGACGCATGAAAACGAATGCCACCGGAATGAGTTGGATGGGTCTGGTTGCCCATCATGGGCACCGGTGGGTCATGATAAATCGTGGGTACGGCTTCGCCAACAACAATATACACAAGGCGATAGTGGTCATTGACGATTGCCACGGTCTTTCGGCGTTGGCGCCGAACGCCGTGGCAGGGTGCACACCCGATCACCACCGGACGGGAATCGGGTGTGCCCTGCGTCAGTCGTCAGGCCGCGGCCAGCGCCTGATCCAGATCGGCAATCAGGTCGTCGATATGCTCGATGCCGACCGAAAGGCGGATCATGTCCTCGGAAACGCCGGCCTTGGCCAGCTCCTCGGGCGCGAGCTGGCGATGCGTGGTCGATGCCGGATGGCAGGCCAGCGTCTTGCAGTCGCCGATGTTGACCAGTCGGGTGACCAGCTTGAGTGCGTCCTGGACACGCGCCCCGGCGTCGCGTCCACCCTTGACGCCGAAGTTGAGGATGCCCGATGCCTTCCCGCCCATGTACTTTTGCACCAGAGCATGGTCGGCGTGGCTGTCGAGTCCGGCGTAGTTCACCCACTCGACCTTGGGATGCGCGGCGAGAAACCTGGCGATTCCCATCGCGTTGTCGCAGATGCGATCCATGCGCAACGGCAGGGTCTCGATGCCTTGCAGGATCAGGAAGGCGTTGAACGGCGAAATTGCCGCACCCATGTTGCGCAAGGGTACGACGCGGGCGCGGCCGATGTAGGCCGCCGGGCCGAGGGCTTCGGTATAGACCACGCCGTGGTATGAGACGTCGGGTTCGTTCAGACGCTTGAAGCGCTGCTTGTGTTCGGCCCACGGAAACTTGCCCGAATCGACGATGACACCACCGATGGAGTTGCCGTGCCCACCGAGGTACTTGGTCAGCGCATGCACGACAATGTCGGCACCGTGCTCGAACGGACGGCACAGATACGGCGACGGCACGGTGTTGTCCACGATCAGCGGTACGCCGTGGCGGTGCGCGATCTCGGCCAGACGTTCAAAGTCGGTGACGTTGCCCAGCGGGTTGCCGACGGATTCGCAGAACACAGCCTTGGTGCGCCCGTCGATCAGCTTTTCGAACGCGTCCGGGTCGCGGTAGTCGGCAAAGCGCACCTCGACACCGTACTGCGGCAGGGTATGGGCGAACAGGTTGTAAGTGCCGCCATACAGGGTACTGGAGGTGACGATGTTGTCACCAGCCTCGGCAATCGTCTGGATTGCCGCGGTGATCGCCGCCATGCCCGAGGCCATCGCCAGCGCCGCGATGCCGCCCTCCATCGCCGCAACGCGCTTTTCGAGCACGTCCTGGGTCGGATTCATGATCCGGGTGTAGATGTTGCCCTGTACCTTGAGGTCGAACAGATCGGCGCCGTGCTGGGTGTCGTCGAACGCGTATGAGGTGGTCTGGTAGATCGGTACCGCAACCGCGCGCGTCGTCGGGTCGGGGGAGTAGCCGCCATGCACGGCGAGGGTTTCGAGTTTCATTGTGCTCCTTCCTTATTGCCCAGCTCTGGGTGGTTTGGTGATGTTCAATTGTAGCGTATCGCCGAGACGACGATCCTGTGGGTGGTGGTCCCCGGAAACGCCATGAGGATTGTTACAGCTGCCTGGTCGTGCCGACTGGAGTACCATGTCCGTGTTATCGAACACACCGGACACGAGATGAAAAAGAACACGACGGTGATTGCCTTGTTGTCGCAAAAGGGAGGGGCGGGCAAGACCACGGTGACGATGCAGCTGGCCGCGGGGCTGGCGGCGAAGGGGTTTGCGGTTGGCGTGGTCGATCTCGATCCGCAGGAAAGCGCGCTGCGCTGGGCCGAGTCGGCTCCGGAGGAGGTCCCGTTTCCGGCCACGGTGTGTGCGCTCAATGGCAACGCGCGCGAACTCGCCGACGACCTGAAGCACTTCGCGCGCGGGCTGGATTTCGTGCTCGTCGATTGCCCGCCGTCGATCGAGCACTCGCACACCCTGAGCGCGCTTGATCTGGCCGACGTCGCGCTCGTGCCGGTGGTGCCGAGCCCGCCGGACCTGTGGTCGGCGCGCGCGGTCGAGCGGCTGATCCTGCATCGCATGGGCACACGCGGCAAACTGCGCGGCGCGCTGCTGCCCAATCGCGTGCAACGCACCGCGCTGTCGGGCAACGTGCTCGAGATTCTGCGCGAGTTCAACCTGCCGGTGCTCGAGGCCTCGCTGTCACAACGCAACGCCTATGCGCAGAGCGCGGCCATCGGCGCTTCGGTGTTCGATCTCGGACGCTCGGCCGAGGCGGCGCAGCTCGAGGTCAGCTATGTCACCGATGCCGTGCTCGAGCTGATCGGGAGAAAGAAATGACGACCCGTCGCACGACTCAGGCCGCGTTGCGGGCGGCCTTGCAAAAGGAAGATGCCGCGATCCGCAAGCGTCTGCCCGATGCGCCCGAACCGGAGACCACTTCCGAAGCCGTCACCGCGTTGCGCGACGGCTTCGCGTCCGCGATCGGAGCGGGCGGAAAGACGGGCCGAAAGCGGGGGCGAAAGCACGCCACGGAGATCGAGGCGAAGCGCGAAAAAGTGGAGAAACCGCGTTCCGCAAAAAAGGACCCGTCGACACCTCCCAAACCGCGCAGGTGCAAACGGGTGAAGCTCGAGCTCGCACTCTCCGAGGACGACAAGGCGCGGATCGATACCTTGCGCGCGCGCCTGCAGCACGCCGACGCAACAGGCCCGGAGGCAAGCGATTCGGGCTCCACGCGACCGGAGGGAGGCAAGGGCAAGAAGAAGGCGGGGAAGAAGCCGCCCGCCAGTAAGGAAAAGCGGATCTCCCGTTCGGACATCGTGCGGCTGGGCATTGCGCGACTGGTGTCGTGCAGCGATGACAGCGGCGATGCCGAACTGGCGACCCTGCTGAAAACGCTGCCACGACTCAAGGGCAAGGGCGGCTGAGCGGCTACTGGACGCGCGCACGGCGTGCGCCGCGCGCGCCGTGCCAGCAGGGGTGATTCAGTCGCCCAAGCCGAGTTCCTTGCGCATCTGCTCGCGGATCAGATACTTCTGGATCTTGCCGGTCACCGTCATCGGAAACGCATCCACGAAGCGGATGTAGCGCGGGATCTTGTAGTGCGCGATCTGGCCTTCACAGAAGGTACGAATCGTGGCCTCGGTCAGCGCCGCGCCTTCGCGCGGGATGATCCATGCGCACAATTCCTCACCGTATTTCTCGTCCGGGACGCCGACCACCTGTACATCCACGACCTCGGGGTGACGGTACAGAAACTCCTCGATCTCGCGCGGGTAGATGTTTTCGCCGCCACGAATCACCATGTCCTTGATGCGGCCGACGATGCGGCAGAACCCCTGGTCATCGAGGGTGGCCATGTCCCCGGTGTGCATCCAGCCGGCAGCATCGATCGCCTCGCGGGTGCGGACTTCGTCGCCCCAGTAGCCGAGCATCACCGAATAGCCCCGGGTGCAGAGTTCGCCCGGGGTACCGCGCGGCACGATGCGCCCCTCGTTGTCGATGATCTTCACCTCGCAATGGGGCTGGATACGGCCGACGGTCGACACCCGGTTGTCGAACGTGTCGTCGACGCTGCTCTGGAAGCTCACCGGGGATGTTTCGGTCATGCCATAGGCAATGGTGACCTGGTGCATGTTCATGCGTTCGAACACACGCTTCATGACCTCCGCCGGGCACGGGCTGCCGGCCATGATGCCGGTGCGCATGTGAGACAGGTCGTAGTCGGCGAAACGCGGATGATCGAGCATGGCGATGAACATCGTCGGCACCCCGTACAGCGCGGTGCAAGCTTCACCGGACAGCGTTTCCAGCGCGGCCAGAGGGTCGAAGGCCTCGGACGGATAGATCATCGCCGCGCCATGGGTCAGGCAGCCAAGATTGCCCATCACCATGCCGAAGCAGTGATACAGCGGCACCGGAATGCACAGCCGGTCTTCCGGCGTGAGACGAATCGCCTCGCCGACGAAGAAGCCGTTGTTGAGGATGTTGTGGTGCGACAACGTCGCGCCCTTGGGGTGGCCGGTCGTGCCCGACGTGAACTGGATGTTGATCGGATCATCGAACTGCAGGTGTTCGCCCAGTGCCTCGAGTTGATCGAGTTCGTCGCGCGTCGGAGAGCACAGCAGGGCATTGAAGTCGACCATCCCCGGGGTCTGGCGCGCGGTTGGCGCCTCGTCGAACCGGTCACCGAGCCGGATCACGGTGCGCAGCGTAGGCAGGCGTTCGCTTTGCAACGCACCGGGCGCGCAGTGCGCGAGTTCCGGCGCCAGGGCGGCGAGCATCGCCAGGTAGTCACTGCTCTTGAACGAGGGCGAGACGATCAGCCCGCGGCAGCCGACCTTGTTGAGTGCATATTCCAGTTCCGACGTGCGATAGGCCGGATTGATATTGACCAGCACGATCCCGGCCTTGGCGGTGGCGAACTGCGTCAGCGCCCATTCCACATTGTTCTGCGACCAGATGCCGACGCGGTCGCCAGGCTCGAATCCCAGGCGGATCAGGCCGCAGGCCAGGGCGTCCACACGTTGACGCAGCGCCGCATAGCTGAGGCGAACATTCTGATGGCGCACGATGAGCGCGTCGCGTTCGGCGTGGCGGGCACAAGCGGCGTCGAAATAGCGGCCGATGGTGTCGCCGATCAGCGTGCGCTCGGACGCGCCGTGCACATAACTGGGCAAGGGCATGGGTGTCTCCGTTCTTTTGTAGGTGTCATCGTCGCGCGTGCGCGGGCACGCCGGATCGCGCATTCTAAAGTCCTGGGGCCGGGATCGTGTTAGCCCGGATTGGCACAATCGTCATCCACTGCGACATCGGTGCAACACCGGCTGCCTGCCGCTGGTGTCATGCTTGCCGCGCGTGAGACGATGGCGCACATGAATGCAAGCGCTATCCTGAAGGCGGGGCCGACCCCGACCCCGACCCCGACCCTCACCTCGATTTCGACTCTTGAGAAAGTGCCGGACCACCTCAAGTACTCTTATCCCATCGGGGGACGGAGACGACGCCAGCCGCGTCCCGTGGGCGTCCGGAACGCGACCGCGTGGCCGATGCTTGCAAGGGAGCGGACATGAGCGTGCTCAACGCGCTCTCCCGTCTGGTGCATTCGGACGACCCGACGCGCATGCGTGAAGGCTTTGTCTGGCTGTACGGCTTCATCCGTCCGCGGCGTGCCGCCATCCTCGGCTTGCTGGGCCTGTCGCTGCTTGCGTCGGCGCTGGTGCTGGTGCAGCCGTGGCTGGTGAAGATGCTGATCGACGACGGGCTGCTCGCCGGCAGCTATGCGACGCTGGTCGTCATCGCGGTGACGATGATCGTCGCCGGCATCGCCGGCACCGTGCTCGCTGGCATCAATCGCTATCTGCACACGCGCCTGTCGGGCGAGATCCTGTTCGCACTGCGGGGCGACGTCTACGCCCATCTGCAGCGCCTGTCGCCGACGTTCTACAGCCAGCGCCGCACCGGCGACATCCTGTCGCGGCTCGATGGCGATGTCGCCGAGATCCAGCGCTTCGCGCTTGACAGCCTGTTCGCCGCCGTCAGCAGCATCGTCGGGCTGCTCGGCGCGGTGTTGCTGATGGTCGCCTTGTCCTGGCAGTTGTCGCTGCTGGTGCTGGTGCTGATCCCGCTCGAAGTCCTGTGGTTGCGCTGGATGCGACGCAAGGTCGCCGAGCGCACCCGCAGCGTGCGCGAGCGCTCGGCGGATCTGTCGAGCTTTCTCGTGGAGACCCTGCCGGCGATGAAGTTCGTGCAGGCGAGCGCGCAGGAGGCTCGCGAATCGCGCCGCCTCGGCGAACTCAACCAGCGCTATCTGAGCGATCTGCTTCGACTGCAGGTCACCGAGTTCTTCACTCACGCCGTGCCCGGCACGCTGACCTCGCTGACACGCGCAACCGCATTTCTGATCGGCGGTTGGTGGGTCATCCAGGGGCAGTGGCAGCTCGGCGCGCTGATTGCGTTTTCGACCTATCTCGGCATGGCCACCGGGCCGGTCAACAGCTTGCTCGGCCTCTACGTGGCGGTGCAGCGCATGAGCGTGAGCCTGGGACGCGTCGGCGAACTCCGGCAATCGCCGGTCGCGGTGGTCGAGCCGGCGCAGCCGTTGCCGCTGCCCACGCCGTTGCGGGGCGAGCTCCGCTTCGAGGCGGTGCGCTTCGGCTACCCCGGACGCGAGGGCAGGGTGCTCGACGACGTCAACGTGGTCCTCCCCGCGGGACGACGTGTGGCGCTGAGTGGCGCTTCGGGGGCGGGCAAATCCACGTTCTTCGATCTCGTGCTGCGTCATCACGACCCCGATGGCGGCCGCATCCTGCTCGATGGCGTCGATCTGCGCGATCTGGCGCTGGCCGACCTGCGGCGCACCATCGCCGTGGTCAGTCAGGAGATCGTGCTGTTTCGCGGTTCGCTCGCCGACAACCTGCGCTATGCCGCACCCGATGCAGACGACGGTGCCATCCGCGACGCCATCGCGCGGGCGCGGCTGGATGACTGGGTGGACGCGCTGCCGCAGGGGATTCACAGCCCGATCGGCGAGCGCGGTCAACAACTCTCCGGCGGGCAGCGCCAACGCATCGCCATCGCGCGCGCCTTGCTGCAACAACCGGCGATTCTGCTGCTGGACGAAGCAACCTCGGCGGTCGACGAGGACACCGAGCGACGCATCATCGACGCCGTGGATACCCTGTTTGCCGGTCGCACCCGCATCGTCATCAGCCATCGGGCGAGCACCTTGCGCGGCAGCGATGTCTATCTGAAGCTGGAACAGGGCAGGGTGTCGATCGCGGCCCCGCTCGAAGGAGAAGGCGATGCCGTCCGGAACTGACCCGTGCGTGCGCATCGGCCTGGTTGACAGTGGCGTCGCGGGCGCGGCTGGGCCACGGATCGCGAACAGCGCGGCCTTTGTCCTCGACGGCGACGATCTCGTGCGCGTCGCCGCCGAGCCCGACCGTCTCGGTCACGGCACCGCCGTCGCTGCCATCCTCGCCGAATGCATGCCCGATGCCGCGCTGTACGTCGCCCAGGTGTTTGGCGCGCGTCACACCACAACCGCGCTTCAGGTGGCCGCGGCGATCGACTGGCTGGTGGCACAGGATGTCCAGGTCATTAATCTGAGCCTCGGGTTGCGCGAGGACCGACCCGTTCTGGCCCGCGCCTGCGCGCGCGCGATCGACGCCGGAGTGCTCCTCTGCGCAGCCAGTCCCGCACGCGGTGCGCCGGTCTGGCCTGCCGCGTATCCGGGCGTGCTGCGGATGACCGGGGACGCCCGCTGCGCCCGTGACGAGATCTCCGCGCTCGACAGCGCACAAGCCGATTTCGGCGCGCATGTCCTCCCCCTGGATGGTGCGCGTGTGGGCGCCGGGGCGAGTATCGGCTGCGCGTGGCTGACGGGCCGGGTCGGCAGGCTGCTCGCGGAGGGCTGCGCGGGGCGGATCGACGCGGTACGCGAGGCTTTGACACGCAGCGCGCGCCATCACGGCGCGGAACGCAGGCTGCGCTGACCGAGATCACATCCGCGCGGTCATCCTCGCAGGCATCTTGTATTGCACTGGGGTCGGAACAGGCACAGGTGAAAGTGAGACGGGGAGAGGGGACGGGGAGCGTACGCACGACATGACGGCACAGGTACGCATGGGCAAACACGAGCACGCAGACATGAGCACGCAGACATGAGTATGCAGTCGCATCTGGAACACGAGGTGGTGATTCTCGGGGCGGGGCCGGCCGGGACCGCGCTGGCGATCGGTTTGCGCCGCCTGGGCACCGCCGTCACCGTGATCGACGTACCACGCCGGTTCCGCGCGGTGGAGGGCATCTCCGAGCGCGTCCTCGGTGGCTTGCGCGCTGCGGGCATTGAACAGGCGCTCGCCGCCGTCGCCGAACCGAGTCCACGCCGCGTGCGCTGGGACGGCGAGGACAGCGCGGCCAACACCGAGCGCCTGGTCGATCGCGCGCGATTCGACGCCTTGTTGCGGCGCGACCTCGAGGCCCATGGCATCGAGGTCATCGATGCGCGGGTGCTCGGTTGCACGCGCGCTGGCGCGCGGCACCGGATCGAGATCGAACCCGTCGGTGCCTCTGGTGAAGCGGTTGCGCTGCACGCGGATTTTCTGGCTGAGGCGCGCGGGCGCGCCGCGCCCTTGCCGACGCGGGCCAGAGTGCGCGGGACCGAAACCGTGTCGCTGCTGCAACACTGGCGCGGCGCGCCGTGCGTAGCCGGATCGGCGGTGGAGAGCCTGCCCGACGGCTGGGCGTGGATGGCGGCGATGCCGGACGGCATGCGCTACCTGCAACTGACGCTGGACGTCGCCAGCACGCACCTGCCGCCCAAGGCCGCGCTTGCCGACTATTGCGCGGAGCGATTTCGACAGATCGCGTCCGCGCGTTCCTTCATCGCCGAGGCCGAGGCGCTGGGCCCCCCAACCGCGCGCACGAGCACCCCGGTACTCGTCGAGAGCGTTTGCGGGGCGGACTGGATTCGCGTCGGCGACGCCGCGATGGCGGCCGATCCGCTCTCCGGTAATGGCATCTTCCAGGCCTTGTCGTCCGCGCTACAGGCCCCGGCGGTCATCCGGACCCTGCGCCAACGCCCGCAGGACGCCGAACTCGCGATCGCGTTTCATCACCAGCGGATCACCTCGCTGTTCTTCCGTTTCGCGCGTATCGGACGAGATTTCTACGCGCAGGCGCGGGAGTGGGCCGACCAGCCGTTCTGGGCCACCCGCCGCGACTGGCCGGATGCCTTGCCACTGCATCGCGCGTTCACACCCGACGAAGTCCGGATCGAACAACGGCCGGTGATCCGCGACGGCTGGATCGAAGCTGCCCGCGTGGTCGTCACCCCCGACCAGCCACTCGGCGTGTGGCACGTCGATGGATACGAGGCCGCGACGATGCTCGAAGTGGCGAGTACCGCCGCACGCGGCACAGCATCGCCGGAGGCAGTGCTCGCGGCCCTGGCGGCACATGCCGGTGGTTCGCTGCCACGTGCGCGCGCGATGCTCGACTGGATGCGGGCGCAAGGCTGGATTTCGTGAACCGCCGGAGCCGTGCGCGGATTACGGATGGACTCTTCGGAGCATGAGCGCTTCGCTACGCTGCTATAGTCCAGGCACCGGTGATGAAAAACAGGAACCGCACGCGCATGCAACGCAGATTGTTGCCGATTGGCATCCAGAACTTGAGCAAGATCCGCTCTGATCACTGCTACTACGTTGATAAGACACGATATGCCTGTCAATTGGTCGAGCAGGGTGGGTACTTTTTCCTTTCCCGTCCGCGGCGCTTCGGCAAGAGCCTGTTTCTCGACACATTGAAGGAGCTGTTCGAGTGCAACCAGGCCTTGTTTACCGGTCTGTACGCCGAACGGCACTGGGACTGGAGCACCCCCAGTCCGGTGATCCGCATCAGCCTGGGCAGTGGCGTGGTGCGCTCCCGCGCCGAGCTCGACAGCGTGCTGGAAGAGCACTTGCGCGACAACGCGCGCCGCCTCGGCGTGACCCTGAGTCACACCACGATCTCCGGCCGCTTTGCCGAACTGATCGAGCATACCGCGCACACCCATGGCGCGCGCGCAGTGGTGCTGATCGACGAGTACGACAAACCGATTCTGGACAACCTGTCCGACCCCGAGCGCGCCATCGAAGCGCGGGAAGGGTTGAAGAACCTCTATTCCGTACTCAAGGATGCCGACCCGTTCCTGCGCTTCGTGCTGCTTACGGGGGTATCCAAATTCAGCAAGGTCAGCCTGTTCTCCGGCCTGAACAATCTCAATGACATCACACTGGATCCCCGCTATTCGGCCATTTGCGGATACACCGACGCGGATGTGGACACGGTTTTCGAGCCCGAGCTGGACGGACTCGACCGCGACGAGATCCGTCGCTGGTACAACGGCTACAACTGGGGCGGCGATGCGGTCTACAACCCTTTCGACCTGTTGCTGCTGTTTCAGAAACGGGTATTCAAACCCTACTGGTTCGAGACCGCTACGCCCAGTTTTCTGGTCAGGCTGCTGGCCGAGCGCGGCTGCTTCACCCCGGAGCTGAACATGCTGCCGAGTGAGGAAGACTTGCTCGGACGCTTCGACGTGAACGACATCAGCACCGAGGCCTTGCTGTTCCAGACCGGCTACCTGACCATTGCCCGCGTGGAGCAGCCGATCACCGGGCACTGGATCTATACCCTCGGCTACCCCAACCTCGAAGTGGAGACCAGCCTGAACCGCGCGCTGCTGCCAGTGCTGGGGGTGCCCAATGGCCCGCGCCTGCGCCTGACCCTGCTCAAGGTATTGCAGTCGGCGGACCTGGCCTTGCTGGAGGAGCACCTCAAGGCCTTGTTCGCTTCGATTCCGCACGACTGGCATCGCAAGAACGCGATTGCCCACTACGAAGGCTATTACGCCAGCGTGTTCTACAGCCACTTCGCGGCGCTCGGCGTGGACGTCGTGGTCGAGGACGCCAGCAGCCAGGGGCGCGTGGACATGCGGGTGTCGCATGGCGAACACGTCTACCTGTTCGAGTTCAAGGTCGTTGCCGACGCGCCCGAAGGCAAGGCCTTGCAGCAGATTGTCGACCGTGGTTATGCCGACAAGCACCGCGCCGCGGGCCGGCAGGTCCATCTCATCGGGGTCGAGTTCTCGGCGGCTCGGCGCCAGATCGTCGCCTTCGAAACGCGGGCCGGCTGAGTACGCATCGGGGCCGCCCGGCTGCGCTACCCGGAGGTGGGCTGCAGTGAGGGCTGCAGTGAGGGCTGCAGTGAGGGCCGCAGTGAGGGCGGGCCTGGGCGGTCAGTTCAGGCGAAGCGCCTCGCCACGCCGCTTCAGGGTTTCCGACGGCAACTCGTCAAACATCGCCCGGTAATCGGCGGCGAAATGTGAGAGATGCCAGAAGCCCCAGCGCGCTGCGACGTCGGCAACGGTTTCGCGTTCTGGGTCCGCGCGCTTGAGTTCGCGACGCACGCCGTTGAGCCGCAGCGCCCGCAGGAACTTCACCGGATTCAGATCGAGCACGTCCTGAAAGCTAGCTGTACTGCAGCGTTCGCCGCGATACGCGTAGCTCGACACAGAGGTCGGCAACGGAGATCGGTTCATCGATATGCGCATGCATGTACTCACGCGCCCGCTCGACGACGATTTGCCGCGTCCGTCCGGATGGCGCCGCGCGTTGATCGTGGTCGCTGCTGGCTGCTTCGAGAACGGCGCCATAGACCGCGTGCTCCAGTGCCTTGCGGATGGAGGCATGCTCCAGCATTTCCGGGGTCGCGCGCAAACTGCTCATCACCGTCGAGAGAAACGCGCGCAACGCCTGCACCCGATCGCGGTCGGCGGGGATGAATCCCTTTGGGCACAGCTCGGCCTCGATGTCGCGATGTTCGACCTGCAGCGCATAGTTGTTGAGTTCGTTGGCATCGGCGGTGATGGCCACGATCTCATGTACGCGTGGGGTACGAAAATCGAGCGTCTCGCCGCCCTTGAGGGTGATGATCGAATCGATATCGAAGGCCTCCCCACAGAACCAGCCCGAGCCTTCCACCTCGACCGGGACGGCGAGCGTACGCGAGCCCGCCCAGGGGTGACCGGATTCATGAATGGCCTGATTGGCGCGCTCGCGAAACAGCTGCACGCGGTTGAACACGAATTCCTCGAAACAGCCAGAGAAGCGACCGGCGGACAGTTGATCGTAGCACTGTCCCCAGTCGTGCAGACAGGCCGCGTGCTCGTCGGCATCCATGGTCTGCAGCACCTTGCTACGGAAGGGACGGTCGGTGATGCCCAGGTGCGACAGGATCTGCATTTTGGAGAACCCCTCAAACGATATCGAATCCAGACGTCAAGCACGATGCGTGCCTCAGGGGGCTTGCGCAAACAGGCCGATACGCCGCGGACGACAGTGGAAAGGTGCGTGATCGCGGGTTCACGCACGCATCGAGACGGTGCATCGCGAACCGTGGGCGCACCGGCAAAGGGAGCGGGGCTGCAGGCTGGGTACGGCAACCACCGGCGCGACGCGAGCGTCGACCGGTCAGGCAGGAGCGGTTCATTTTCGGTTGTCTCCGAAACGGCAATCCGTTTCTTGAATGGTGTGTTACCCCCGATCCGCTTGCGAACCCACGGGTCTTTCGCGGGTTGCCACCGGCGGACGAGTGCGCCGACGACCGTTCTTTTTCAATCCTAAACCTTTGCGCCCGGACGCGACAAGTCTGATTTCAAAAAGTTTTCTTCTGGTGCGCGATTGTCCCGGCAATCGCTGACAGCCATTCATGCGCGCTTTGCCGGTTTGGGATAACGCCTGCCCGATGTGGGCGCCTAGTATTTGGTTGAAGCCGGAACAATTGATCCGGATCAAATCCTGGCGGGTTCGGAAGCGGTGCGCAGTCCCGGCAAGGCTTCCGGCCATGAACTTTTCCACATCCGTTTGCAGCGCATGCGGCGTTGTCGGCGGACGGAATGAGGAGGTCTGACCTTGAAGAAGAAATTCATTGCCTCGCTGCTCGGTGGCGGTGTGCTTTCGATTGCAGCAACCGCGGCGGGCTCCGCTCTGGCGGGAGAGCATCCGGCACTGGAGATCATGCGTGACACCTGTACCGCATGCCACACGGTGGATGCCGATCAACGCTTCAGCCGTATCGCCGGCCAGCGCAAGTCCCCGGAAGGCTGGCTGATGACGCTGGCGCGGATGCGCACCGTGCACGATGTCGAACTCTCCGCCGATGAGGTGCGCACGCTGGTCAAGTATCTGGCCGACACGCAGGGGCTGGCTCCGGCGGAAACCGAAGGTGCGCGCTATGGGCTGGAGCGGCGGCTGAACACCATGGAGGAATTCGCTTCGCAGGAGTTCACCGAGATGTGCGCCCGTTGTCACTCCGGCGCGCGGGTGTTGTTGCAGCGTCGCACCGCCGACGAGTGGGAGCATCTGGTGCATTTCCATCTCGGACAATGGCCGACCACGGAGTACCAGTACCTTGCGCGCGACCGCGACTGGCTGCCGATCGCACTGAACACCATGGTGCCGTGGCTGGCCGAGAACCTGCCCAAGGACTCCGAGGCCTGGAAGGCCTGGCAGGAGCGCACCCCGACACCGGTGACGGGGCAGTGGAGCCTGGCGGGCAACCAGCCCGGCAAGGGGGCGTTCCACGCCACGATGACGGTCGAGGCGGCCGCGGGCGAAGACGTCTATGCGGTCTCGCTCGACGGCCTGTACGCCGATGGCAGCGCGTTGCGCGGCAGTGGTCAGGCCTTGTTGTACACCGGCTTCGAGTGGCGGGCCAATCTGGACATCGACGGCGTGGCCACGCGTCAGGTGTTTGCGCTCGATGGCGACCGCCTGACCGGCCGCATGTTCCAGCGCGAGCACGACGAGGTCGGGGCCGACGTGGTGGCCGCGCGGCAGGACGCCGGGCGTGCCCAGGTGCTCGCCGTGCAACCGGCTTACCTCAAAGCCGGAGAAGAAACCCGGATCGCCATCGTCGGTGCCGGCCTCAGCGGTGAGCCGCAGCTGCCGCAGGGCGTGGAAGTGCTCGAAGTCCTCGAGCGTAGCCCGACACGCATGGTGCTGCGCGCGCGTGCCGATGCTGCCGCCAATGGCGTGCACAGCGTGCGCGTGGGCGACGCCGAAGGCGGCAGCCTGGCGGTGTATGAGCGCATTGCGGCGGTGCGCGTGCTACCGGAGTTTTCGGTGGCGCGGGTCGGTGGCAACGGCGGTTCGACGCCACCGGTGCAGGGGCTCTTCGAAGCCGAGGCCTGGGCGGAAGGGCCGGACGGCGAGTATCGCATCGGTGTGGTGCCGGCGACCTGGTCGGTAACCCCCTTCGACGAGCAGGCCGACCACGACGGCGACGTCCGCTTCGCAGGCGTGATGGACGCCGACACCGGCATGTTCATGCCGGCTGCTGCCGGCCCCAACCCCGAGCGGCGAATGATGACCAACAACGCGGGCAATCTCAATGTCATTGCCGAGGTGGCCGACGGCGATCAGACCCTCAACGGTCAGGCGCAGCTCATCGTCACCGTGCAGCGCTGGAACAACCCACCGATTCCGTGATTTCGGGAGAACTCAATGACCGCCGTATTGAATCTGGTGGAACACAACCTGCACGAGGTGCGCGTGGACGACACGCGCATGCTGTTCCACATTCCGAGCAGTTCGCTGTTTGCGCTCGACGCCCTGACCGGGTCGATGCTCGACAGCATTCGCAATGAACATCTGACCGCCGAACAGCTGGTTGCGCGCCTGCGCAGCTTGTTCACCGCGGAGGAAGTCGTCGACACCTTGCGCGAGCTCGTCGCGCTCGAGCTGGTGAGCGACGGCACACTCCCGGCCGACCACCCCCGCCCGCTGTCACGGATCGAGCACTTTCCGCTGACCACCGTGGTGCTCAACGTCAACACCGGCTGCAACCTGAGCTGCACCTACTGCTACAAGGAGGATCTGGACAAGCCCTCGGCCGGCAAGCGGATGAGTTTCGACACCGCGCGCCAGTCGATCGAGATGCTGCTCACCGAATCGCCCGCCGAAAAGCGCTACACCGTGGTGTTCTTCGGTGGCGAGCCGCTGACCAACCGTCTGCTGATCCAGCAGGTGGTGGAGTATTGCGAGGCACGCTTCGCCGCGCTCGGCAAGCAGGTCGATTTCGTGATGACGACCAACGCGACGATGCTCTCCGATGAGACCATCGACTGGCTCAACGCCCACCGCTTTGGCCTGTCGATCAGCATCGACGGCCCGCAGGCGATTCACGATCGCAACCGGCTCACCGTGGGCGGGCAGGGCACCTACGAGACCGTGCGCAAAAAGGCCGAGCGCCTGCTGTCGCGCTACACCGCGCGGCCGGTGGGGGCGCGGGTGACGCTCACCCGCGGCACGACCGACGTCGAGCGCATCTGGGATCACCTGTTCAACGAACTCGGCTTTGCCGAAGTGGGCTTTGCGCCGGTGACCTCGGGCGACATCAGCACCTTCAATCTCGAAGATGCCGAACTGGTCGAGGTCTTCGCCGGCTTCAAACGGCTCGGTCGCCGCTATCTGGAGGCCGCGCTGGCGCATCGCAACATCGGCTTTTCGAATCTGCACCAGCTGATCACAGACCTGCACGAAGGGCAGAAGAAGTCGTTGCCCTGCGGCGCCGGCTTGAAGATGCTGGCCGTGGATCACAAGGGCGAGCTCAACCTGTGCCACCGCTTCACCGGCTCCAGCCTGCCCACCTTTGGCGACGTCCGGCAAGGCGTCAAGCGTGCCGAACTGGGGGCGTTCCTCGAACAGCGCCTGGATCGCGCCGAAACAGGTTGCGCCAGCTGCCGCATCCGCAACCTGTGTTCCGGCGGCTGCTATCACGAGAGCTATGCGCGCTACGGCGACCCGGCGCACCCGACCTATCACTACTGCGACCTGATGCGCGACTGGGTGGATTTCGGCATCGAAGTCTACAGCCGCATCATGGCCGGCAATCCGGCCTTCATCGACGAATTCATTTCCCCGCGGAGGGCATCGACATGAAACATCTCAAGGCAATCAACAACAAGGCGCATCTGCTCGACAAGGCGCTTGAACAGGACAAGGTGGAAGAGGTGGTCGCCATGACCGCGCTGGCCGGTTGCACCGCCACGGTGGACCCGGGCTGGGAGATCGACGCCTTCGGCGGCGTCAGTTCGCTGTGCCAGCCGATGGAAGCCGATCTCTACGGCTGCGCCGATCCGTGCTGGTGGCCGGCGCAAGTGCCCGACACCATGAACACCTATCCCGACTGGAACAACGAATCCCAGAACTCGCGCGAAGACTGGCGCCATCTGGACACCGTGTTCCCGAAAGACCTGTGAGCCGAGGAGAGCCCAGAACATGAAGACAACCCCCCGCAATCCGGTGACGGCACTCGCGACGGCATTCACGCTCTCGCTCACGCTGGCGGCCACGGCAAGCGCTGCGACCGGCCCGGCCCTGGTCGAAGGCAAGGAGTACATGGCGGTGGCCAACTACCCCGACCAGCTGCATGTGCTCGACCTCGAGACCGACACCATCTACAAGACCTGTCACGTGCCGGGCGCGTTCGCTCCGGCGGTGATCCAGATCTCTCCCGATGGTTCGACCGCCTACGTCATCAACAACCGCTTCGAAGACGTGCATGGCATCGCCCTCGACACCTGCGAAGTGGTGTTCCAGGCGTCGATGTCGCAGCGCGCCAATGAACGCGCCAAGGCCTTGTTCGCCATCTCGCTCAGCCGCGATGGCAGCGAGCTGTACGTGATCCAGACGCCGACCCTGCTGTACTCGGACCACTACCGGGTACAGGATCCGCGCTTCGTGGTGTATGACACCGCGGCCGGGCTGGATGCCAAGCCCATCCGCAGCTATCCCGTGCCACGCCAGATCACGGTGATGCAGACCGCCGACGACGGATCGATCTACATGGCCGGGGCCGACATCTACAAGTTCGACCCGCACAGCGGTGCGATCGAGAGCGCCATCGTCGCCCGCGAGTGGGACCGTCCCCTGTATGCGCCGCCGGACGTGCTCAGCGTGTGGCCACTGCAGACCCCCACGCGCGACTTCATGACCATGTACGTGACGGCCCGCTTCCAGGACGAATCCTACGACATCGAAACCGCCGACTGGATCTATGGCTTCATGAACGTAAACCTCAAGACTGGCGAAACCGAGGTCGTCGATTTTGCCGAGGCCATCGAGATCTACTTCACCGGCATGCGTTCGCCCAAGGACCGCAACCTGCTCTATGGCGTGCTCAACCGCCTGGCCAAGTACGACATCGAGAAGCAGGAGCTGCTCGCCGTGGCCGAGCTCGATCATTCGTACTACGTGGTGTTCCTGAATGGCGACGGCAGCAAGGTGTATCTGGCCGGCACCTGGGACAACGTCGCGGTGTACGACGCCGACAGCCTCGACAAGATCACCAACATCCGCCTGCCGGGCGGCGACATGGGTACGGTGACGCCGCAGATCTTCGTGCGCTGAGCCGCCGTGCGGCGCACCGGCCGGTCGAACCGGCTGGCGCGCGCCGGCAGCATGCCAAGCATTCATCACGAGACGGGTCCAGCCTGACCGTCGGCGCCGGAGCGGCGTTCGTCGCGACGCGTCCGGCCGGCCGGACGGGCAGGCTCGTCGTAGCGAAACAAAGGGAGTCAGAACAATGAACAAAACCACCTTGTGCATCGGCCTGGGACTTGCGTTCGGGGCGTTGGCCGTTGCCGGCACCGCCTCGGCCGGGACGCTGTACGAAGACAACGGACGCACTCTTGGGCTGGACGTCAGCTCGATGATCGGGGCGTTCTCGGCCAGCGAGGACTATCTGGGCGAGGGCGGCAAGGACTGGCAGGAAGGCTACCTCAAGGCAACGCTGACGGGCAGCGTGCAGCAGGGTTCCGGTGGACGGCTGTACGGTGGCCTGGGGTTTGTTGCCGTTGGCACCTTCGGTCAGGGCGATGCCGGCGGCTACACCACGGGCAGCGAGCGCCGGGTGTCGGTGGACGATGCCTTCATCGGCTGGCAGTCACCTTCCGGGGTGCTCGACCTGTCGTTCGGACGCCAGATGTTTCAGCTCGGCGACGGTTTTCTGATCGCCGGCGATGCGATCAGCCTGGGCAAGGGGCTGGAGCCGCTGGGGGTCAAGGTCAATCGTGGCGGGGGCTACTACCTGGCCGGGCGTAAGAGCTTCGGCAACACCGCCATCGCCCGCATCGACCCGGAAGGTCCGCTGCGTGGCGACGTGTTCTGGCTGCAATCCAACAACCGCTTTCACCAGGATACCGAACTGGCCGGGGTCAATCTCGAGTACGTTTCGGACGAGTGGGGCACGGCCGCGTTCAGCTACATGAAGGTGCTCGATGTCGACAAGGGGGCCGGCCTTGGCATCTGGGACCAGCGCAAGGGGATGAACGTCTACAGCGTGCGCGGGCAGGGCAACGCCGGTGTCGACAACCTGTTCCTGTCCGCCGAATACGTCGCCCAGCGTGGCGGCAGCACCGACGTCAAGAACCACGCCTATGCCTGGTACGCCGAAGCCGGATGGACCTTCGCCGACGTTGCCTGGAGTCCGACGCTCAACTTCCGCCATGCACGCTTCTCCGGCGAGGACCCCTCGAGCGCGAAAAACAAGGCCTTCGATCCGCTGTTCTTCGGCCTGACGCGCGGACTGGGCACCTGGTTCCAGGGTGAGGTCGCCTCGAACTACGCGGGCCCGGCCAACAGCGGCAACAAGCTGAACCGCCTCGAACTGATGGTGCAGCCCCGTGAGGACCTGACCATCGGCCTGCAGTACTGGCAGTTCGACCGGCTCGGCAAGGGGCCGGAGGTCGCCGGGCGTGAGGTCGATCTGTTCGCGTTCTGGGAGATCAACGACAACTTCATCTTCAGCCCGCTGATTGGCGTCTACAAGCCGCGCGGCAGCGACGTCCGTGCCGCTCAGGGCAACAGCAAGCGCAACGTCTATCTGCAGGCGGTGTTGATGTATTTCTACTGATCGCGCCCCGCCCGCCGCAGGGAGGTTTCCCGCGCGGTGGGCGGCGTTGCCTCGTCATCTCCGCCCGATCCGGGCGGGGTTTTTATCACTAAGGTAAGAGGTTCTGCTGGCTTGTGTTTCTTCCCCTTTGCTGTCCATAATCGGGCTACAACAGGGAGAGATGCCATGCCGTGGATGTCATGGAATGCCGGACGCATCACCGGGCCACAAGAATCCAGCCCTTGGGCGGTCCGTGCGCACCCGGGGCGCAAGTGCCCCACCGCGCGTGCGATGGTGGTTCTGGGAGCGGTACTGGGAGCGGGCGGGAGTATTTCGTCCGCTCTGGCCAGCGACGATCCGTTCTTCAGCGAACTGCCCATCGTCGCCTCGATCAGCCGCCTGCCGCAACGTTCGGCGGACGCGCCCACCTCGGTCACCGTGATCGACCGCGAAACCATTCGGGCCTCGGGAATCCGCTCTCTCAGCGACATTTTCAGGCTGGTACCGGGGTTTCAGACCTTTGCCAGCAGCGACGTTGCCGCCCGGGTCAATTATCACGGCGTCGCGGATGAGGATTTCTCGCCGCGGGTGCAGGTTCTGGTGGATGGGCGCTCACTGCATTCGCCGCTGTTTCAGAACGGCATGAACTGGGCCATGGTGCCGGTCGCGCTCGAGGACATCGAGCGCATCGAAGTGGTTCGCGGCTCCAACACCACCTCCTACGGTTCGAATGCGTTTCTCGGTGTGATCAACATCATCACCGTCGATCCCGCCCTGGTGCGTGGGGTATCGGTCTCGACCAATTACGGCAACCAGGGCGTACGCGATCTGACCGTGCGCGGCGGCGGGGCGCTGGGCGACGCCGGCGGTTTTCGCATCACCGCGCAGGAACTGCGCGACACCGGTCTCGATCATCGCTCGAGCCGGAACGTTTCCTCACTCGACTGGCGCGATCGCAACCAGTCGCGGCTGTTCGATCTGCGCGCCAATTATCAGCTCACCGTGCAGGATCTGTTCGAACTGCATCTGGGTCGGGTGGAAGGCCGGCGCCTGGTCGGGCGCGTCGTTCCGGCTACGGGCCAGCCTCGCGACATCAACCCGCTGCGCAATCTCGACGAAGCCTCGACCTGGTTGCAAATGCGCTGGCTGCGCACCTTTTCCGATTCCGCGGACCTGTCGCTGCGCTATACCTGGAGCCGCGACAGCGGCGGCTCTGCATTCGATCACCCGCAGCGTCCGCCGGGCTTTGCCCGCGTGGACGAGGATGGCGACCGCGGCACGCGCCACGAAGTCGAAGTGGTCGGCACCTTTCTGCCGGCAGAGCAGTCCCGCCTCGTCGTCGGCGCGAGCTGGCGTGCCGACCGGCTCGAATCGAAGACCATGCTGCACGGACAGGGCACGGTGGATCGGGAAGTCACACGCGTCTTCGCTAACGGCGAGTGGCGCCCGCGCGAATGGTTTACCGGCAATGCCGGCGTCTCCTACGAAAACGACCAATTCGCCGGCAGCCACGTCGCACCGCGTGCCAGCGCGAGCTTTCATCTGACCCCGGAAAACACCGTCCGCGTCGGTTTCGCGCGGGCATGGCGCACGGCGGGCACGCTGGACTATCGTGCCAACTTTCTGACCAGCCCGACCGAAGCAAGCTGGGTGGGAAACCGCGACCTGCCGGCCGAACGTCTCGACACCTGGGAGCTGGGCTATCTTGGCGACTGGCGCGCGCTACGAATGAGTCTGGATGTACGCTACTTCCGTGAGCAACTCAACGACCGCCTGATGAACCGGATTCGAAGCGGCCGCATCCCCGACGGCCTGGAGAACATGCCCAACACGGTCGAGTCGGTGCAGAACATCCGTATCCGCGGCTACGAAGTGCAATGGAAATGGCAGCCGCTGACCGACACACGGGTCCGGGTCGGCCATGCGCGTATCCGCATCGACAGCCGCGACAACACCAACGGACGCGCCTTGCGCGACGACCCGGAAAGCAATTATCACGTGTCGTGGCTGCGTTATCAGGCGCTTGCCGAGGACTCCGCTCCGCGCGACGCGACCTCGTTGATGTTGATGCAGCGCCTGCCCTTCGGTGCCGACCTGTCGATCATGCATTACCGCGTCGGGGCGATGAAATGGACGCGCAACACCGATGTCGGTCGATACCATCGCACCGACCTGCGTCTGGCCTATCCGTTTACCATCGGACCGCAACAGGGGGAGATCGCCTACACCGTGCAGTCGCTCAACGGTGCGCACCAGGAGCAACGCAGGCAGCGCGTGGTGGACCGACGACACTGGGTGTCGCTGCGGCTGGATTTCTGAGCATCCCAACCCCCGCAAGCGGAGGAAGGCGTTCGCCAAGAAAACAACAGGTTGCAGAACGTTTTCTTGAGAGCCCCCGGGAAAACGGCCAATGTTGCTTCCGCCTCCGGAAGCAAGAAGGCTTCTGGCGGCTCGGCGTTTTCTCAAGGCCACCCTCAATGAAAATCCCGGCTGCGGGCGTCGAGCGCACCCAGCAACCCGCTCAGGTCGACCACGCGCCCGGCCTGTAAATGGACCACCTTGCCCTGACGGCTGATCTGGCCATACACCCCGAGCAGACGGGAGCCGAGCAGCTCGCGCCGCTGGCGCTGCAGCAGTTCGGGGCGGACGATGATGTTGGTCATGCCGGTTTCGTCCTCGAGGGTAACGAACATGGTGCCCTTGGCCGTGCCCGGACGTTGCCGGCAGGTGACGATGCCGGCCGCCCGCGCGAGCTGGCGGTCGGAGCAGTCGGCCACCTCGCTGGCGCGCAGGAATCGCAACCGGGTCAGGCGTGCGCGCAGCAAGCTCAACGGGTGACGGCCCAGCGTCAAACCGAGATGGGCATAATCGCTGAGCAGCTCTTCCGCCTCATTGGGTGCTTGCAGATCGGCGACGGATTCGTGCACCGGCGCGCCGAGCAACAGCCCTGGAGCCGGGCGGCTGCCGGCGGCCTGCCACAAGGCATCGCGCCGGTGACGGCTCAGATCGGCGAGCGCGCCAGCCGCAGCCAGCCTGCGCATGTCCGCCGGGTCGAGCCGGGCACGACTGGCGAGCTCATCCACCGACACGAAGCGCCCCTGTGCGCGTGCCGCAACGAGTCGCCGCGCCGCGTCGTGCGACAACCCCTTGACCAGACGCAGCCCGAGTCGCACCGTCATTGCGGTTGCGGTTGCGGTTGCGGTTGCGGTTGCGGTTGCGGTTGCGGTTGCCGTGGTGGTTGCGGTCGTAGCCATCACCGCAGCCGGGCGCGGTGCTGCGGCGGTGAACGCGGAGGCAGGAGAGGGCGCAGGGGCCAGTGCGCAGTCCCAGTCGCTGGCCTGCACGTCCGGCCCCAGCACTTCGACGCCGTGGCGGCGTGCATCCTGTACCAGCTGCGACGGCGAGTAAAACCCCATTGGCTGGCTGTTGAGCAGGGCGCACAGAAAGGCCGCCGGCTCGAAGCGCTTGAGCCAGGCCGAGAAATACACCAGCAGCGCGAAACTGGCGGCATGCGATTCCGGAAAGCCATAGCTGCCGAAGCCTTCGATCTGGTTGCACAGGCGTTCGGCAAAGCTCGGGCAATACCCCCGCCGTGCCATGCCGGCCAGCAAGCGCGCGCGGTGGCGCTCGAGTTCGCCCTTGCGGCGCCAGGCACCCATCGAACGACGCAGCTGATCGGCTTCACCCGCCGAGAATCCGGCCGCCACCATCGCCAATTGCATCACTTGCTCCTGAAAGATGGGGATTCCGAGCGTACGTTCGAGCACCTTGCGCACCCCGTCCCGGTCGCCATCATGGCCCGCGGCCGGTTGCGGGTATTCGATGGACAGGCCACGGGCGTGGCGTTCGCGCGCGTCGAGATAGGGATGGACCATACCGCCCTGAATCGGCCCCGGACGGACGATGGCGACCTCCACCACCAGGTCATAGAAGCACCGTGGTTTGAGCCGTGGCAGCATGGTCATCTGCGCGCGCGACTCGACCTGAAACACCCCGATCGAATCGGCATCCGCGAGCATGGCATACACCGCCGGCTCCTCGCGCGGGATGTCGGCCAGCGTGAAAGGCCGTCCGCGCCAGCGCGACACCAGATCCAGTCCCCGTCGCAGGGCCGACAACATGCCCAGCGCGAGCACGTCAACCTTCAGCAGCCCCAACGTGTCGAGATCGTCCTTGTCCCACTGGATCACGGTGCGCTCGGACATGGCCGCGTTCTCGATCGGCACCAGCTCGTCGAGGCGGTCGCGGGCGATCACGAAGCCCCCCACGTGCTGTGACAGATGACGCGGAAAACCGAGCAGGGCGTGGGTCAGCTCGAGCAGGCGGCAAACCGTGGGGCTGGCCGGGTCCATGCCGGCCTCGCGCACCCGCTCGGGCAGAATCTCGCGTCCGTCGAACCACGCGTGATCGCGGGCGAGCCGGTCGATCTGCGCCTGCGGAAAACCCAGCGCACGCCCGACGTCGCGCAAGGCGCCGCGGGGCCGGTAGGTGATCACCGTGGCCGCCAGCGCCGCGCGCTCGCGGCCATACTTGCGGTAGATGTACTGGATGACCTCTTCGCGCCGTTCGTGCTCGAAATCGACGTCGATGTCCGGCGGTTCGTTGCGCTCGCGCGAGATGAAGCGCTCGACCAGCATGATCCCCAGGCGCGGATCGACCTCGGTGATGCCCAACGCCCAGCACACCACCGAGTTGGCCGCCGAACCCCGACCCTGGCACAGAATGCCCTGTTCGCGTGCAAAGCGGACGATGTCGTGCACGGTCAGAAAATACGCCTCGTAGCCAAGCTCGGCGATCAGCGCCAGCTCGTGTTCGACGCGCGCGCGAATCGCCGGCGGCGCCGCGTCGGTTTCATGTGCCGGGGCGTCGTGCACCACCTTGGGAGCTGCCGCCCCGGGTGGCGGTCGATTGCGCAGGCGCCACCCCAGCCCCTGTTCGACCAGCGTGCGCAGCCAGCTCGTCGCGGTGTGTCCGGCCGGCACGATCTCGCGTGGGTATTCATAGCGCAGGCTGTCGAGATCGAAATCGCACCGCGCCGCCACCTCCAGGGTTTCGGCGAGCAGGGCGGGGGGATAGCGGGATTCGAGTTCGGCGCGATCGAGCAAGCGCCTTTCGGCGTTGGGCGCCAGATGCCACCCCGCCTCGGCGACGGTGACGTGCAGGCGCAAGGCGGTCATCACGTCGGCCAGCCGACGGCGCGTGGCGTCATGCATCACCACCCCGGTGGCGGCCACCGGTGGCAGATCGGCCGCCTCGGAGATGGCGAGCAAGCGCGCCAGCCGGGCCGCGTCATTGGCGCCGAGCGACAGCGCCACCGCGAGCCAGCAGCGACCGGGCAGGGTGCGGGCAAGCCAGTGAGCCTGCTCGAGCAGGTGCCCGGCATCGAAATCATGGCCTTGTGGTGGCACCAACAGGGCGAGGCAATCGACCAGACCGTCGAGTTCGGCACGCAGCAGCCGATAGCGCCCCTTTGCCGCCGCCCGCCGCCCACGGGTGATCAGGCGTGACAGGCCGGCATACCCACGACGCGTCTGCGCCAGCAGCACCACCGCCGGGCCGTCCTCGAAGCGGATCTCGGTGCCGATGATCAAGCGTAGCGCCAGCTTCTCCCGCCGGATCTGCTGATGCGCCCGAACCACCCCGGCAAACGAGCACTCATCGGTCAGCGCCAGTGCGGTGTAGCCGAGTTCGGCCGCACGCATGACCAGCTCTTCGGGGTGCGAGGCACCGCGCTGAAAGCTGAAATTGCTCAGGCAGTGCAGTTCGGCGTAGGCGGGCATGGGGAAGCAATCCAGGCGACAAGTGATCACGAAAGCTGTTTATATATACAGTCTATCATTGCCGTCTGTGTGTAGCACGCAGCCGGCGTCTATGGGGCGGGCGGTGTGGATCTTCGCTCGCCGTCAAGCTTGCGTGCGTGTGCTCACCGCAGCCGATGGCCTTCCGCGGAGAACCGCGTTCCCAGGATGTCCCAGTCCCGGATTGAGGCGGGTTCTCATTCTGAGACGGCATCGGGCCGTGTCCGTCGCACGCATCTTCGGCCAAGGTATTGAGCTGGCTGGGAAAAGCGTCTTGCGGATGTTTTCGGTTTTTGCTGGAACGGCTCTTGCTGTGAGATCGTACGGGCGCAAAACCCGACGATTCCAATAACGACAGGAGACAATTCACATGCGCGACGCAAGTCAGCGCGTGGCCACCCCACCCCGGGGTGCGACCATGCGCGCAGTCATTTCCTACATCGACAACATGGGGCGCCGCGACTTCCTCAAGGCGAGTGCGGTTGCGGCAGCACTGCTTGCCGCCCCGGCCAGCCTGCTGGCGTCCCGTTCGGCACATGCAGCCGTGCCTGAAGGCATCCGCTTCATGAGCCCATCCGAATACGCAGTATTCGAGCGCCTCATGAAGGTGATGCTGCCGCTCGACGGCACACCGCTGGTACCGCTCGCGCAGATTCCGGTGCTGGCCACCCTCGACGTGGCACTGCTCGGGACCATGCCGCCGCATATCCTCGCCGGACTCAAGGGCGGCATCGCCTATTTCGACGAGGGCCCCGTAGCCGAACACGGCAAGCGTTTCACGGAGCTGCCGGACGACGACGCGGCACGTTTCTGCGATACCTGGGCGGACTCAACCGAGCCGGCGCAGCGTGCGCTGGCGATGGGCCTGAAGAAACTGGTCGGCCTTGCCTACTGGGCCAATCCGCCCACCTGGGAACCACTCGGCTATGAGGGCCCGGTCAGTGAGCGCTGGGGGCTGAAATCCCTTGGCAACGCACCGATGCCCAGCGCCTGATTCCCGTGGAGAACAGAACCATGTCGAAGAACCAAGAGATCAAGATTGCGGAAGTGCCCAAGCATGGGCTGAAAGTGACCCAGGCATCGGACATCGATGCGGACACCCTCCACCTTCAGGCCGATGCGGTCATCGTGGGCTCCGGTGCCGGCGGCGCGATCGCCGCTTACGAGCTGGCGGCGGCGGGCAAGAGGGTGATCGTGCTGGAGGCCGGGCCATACGTTCCGTCGGAAGCGTTTTCCGAGATGATGGCGGTGGCCATGGGAACCCTCTACCAGGACCATGGCGGCCAGGCCAACACCCACGGCGACATCAGCATCCTGCAGGGCAAATGCGTCGGCGGCTCGACGGTGGTCAATGCGGCGCTGTGTTTCCGCACCCCGGATCGCTATCTCGAACACTGGGGCAGTACGTACGGGCTGACCAACCTGAATCCCGAGGCCATGCGCCCCTATTTCGAGAAAGTCGAAGCCAATCTGCACATCCGTCAGGTCGAGCGTCACGAGACCAGCCCCGGCGCCGAACTCATCAACAAGGGCCTGGAAAAGCTGGGCATTCCACCGGGTCCGGCGAAACGCAACATCAAGGACTGCGCGCTCACCGGCTTCTGCTTCGCTGGCTGCAAGACCGACCGCAAGCAATCGATGCTGGTCACCTACCTGCCCTGGGCGGTGGCGCATGGCGCAGCAATCCACTCTGACACGCGCGTGCTCAAGGTGCTGGCACGGGACGGCGCCGCGACCGGCGTCGAGGCCGAAGTGATCGATCCGGCTACCGGGCGCAAGAAGGCGGACATGCGGGTCGACGCGCCGATCGTGGTGCTTGCGGCCGGTCCGGTGCAGACACCGCTGCTGCTGCTCGACAGCGGGCTGGCGAACTCCAGCGGGCAGGTCGGCAAGAACTTCTCCTGTCACCCCACGCTGTCGATCACCGCCGAGTTCGATGAACCGGTGGATGATTTCCACGGCGCGACGCATTCGCTCTACGTCGACACCCATGCCAAGCGCGAAGACGGCGGATACCTGCTGCTCAATGCGGTACAGGACCCGGTCGAAGCGAGCTTCCAGACCGATCCGGGCACCGGCAAGCCGTATGTTTCGTACATGAGCCGCTATCGCAACACCATCCGCCTGATCACCCTGATCCACGACAAGAACGTCGGCGAGGTCGGGCGCGAGAACGGAGCGAAGTACATCCGCTACGAAGTCGAAGACGACGACTTCGAGTCGATGAAGAAGGGCCTCAAGGCCAACGCCCGTATCCTCTTCGCAGCCGGGGCGAGTCGCCTCCACATGCCCAGCTCGCAGCCGCTCACGATTGAATCCGAGGACGACATCGACCGGGTCATCGACGGCCTGCGCAATGAACCCGCACGTTACCGCTACACCTCCTTTCACCCCCAGGGCACCTGTCGGATGGGGGTGGACCCGGCCACGACGGTGGTCGGGCCGCAGGGTGAGACGCACGATGTCAAACGGCTGTACATCGCCGATGCCAGCCTGCTGCCGACCTCCACCGGCTACAACCCTTCCGAAACCGTCTATGCGCTCGCGCATTACATCAGTGACGCGATCAACGCCGCGCACGCTTGATCGACAAGACAGGAGAGCAGACATGTCACAACACGCCACCGCCCCCTGGGCGGGAAAGATCTACCTCGGAGAATGGGTTCCGGGCCGGGGCGGCATCGCTCCGGTCGTCGCACCCGCCAGCGGTGAGACGCTTGCCGAAACAGGTGTCGCCGACGAGCGCGACGTTGGCGAAGCCGCATCCCGCGCCCGTGCCGCGCAGCCGGGTTGGGCCGACACCCCCTTCGACGCCCGTGCCGCGGTCTTGCGTGCGGCTGCGGAACTGCTGCGCCAACGCGCCGACGACTTCCACCACTGGAATGTCCGGGAATGCGGTTCGATTCCGCCCAAGAGCGAGTGGGAGCTGCACGCCTCGATCGAGCAGGCGCACATGGCGGCAGCGATGCCGATGCAAGCCTGCGGCTCGATCTTTCCCTCCAGCATGCCCGGTCGCCAGAACTACTGGCGCCGAGTACCGCTCGGCACGGTCGGCGTGATCGCACCATGGAACTTCCCGATCCTGCTCGCCTTGCGTTCGGTGCTTCCCGCGCTTGCGATGGGCAACGCGGTGGTACTCAAGCCCGATCTGCAAAGCGCGGTATGCGGCGGCTTGCTGCTGGCCGAAGTGTTCGAACGCGCGGGCCTGCCCTCGGGCGTCCTGCACGTGCTGCCGGGGGGGGCGGCGACCGGCGAAGCCGTGGTGCGCCACGAGAACGTGGATATGATCTCCTTTACCGGGTCGACCGCCGTCGGCCGGCTCATCGGTGAGCAATGCGGGCGCGCGTTGAAGAAGGTCTCGCTCGAACTTGGCGGCAACAACGCGCTGGTGGTGCTCGATGACGCCGAACTGGACAGCGCGGCTTCCTGCGCGGCGTGGGGTGCCTTTCTCCACCAGGGCCAGATCTGCATGCAGGCGGGCCGTCACATCGTCCAGCGCGGCATCGCCGAGGACTACACCGCCAGACTGGTCGAGCGGGCGCGCAAGCTCGTCGTCGGCGACCCGGCCTCCGGGCCGGTGCATCTGGGACCGTTGATCAATGACAAGCAGGCGGCGCGGGTCGAGGACATCGTCCAACGCTCGGTCGCGATGGGGGCGACGGTGGCGACCGGTGGCAAGCGTGACGGACGCTACTTCGCGCCTACCGTGCTGACCGGTGTCACCCCGGAAATGCCGGCCTTTACCGAGGAGATCTTCGGGCCGGTCGCGCCGGTCAGCGTGTTCGACACCGACGACGACGCGGTCGCGCTGGTCAACCGCTCAGCCTACGGACTGTCTGCGGCGGTGCACGGTGCATCTGAATCGCGCGCGGCGGCGGTGGCGAAGCGACTGCACGCGGGCATGGTGCACATCAACGATCAGACTGTTAACAACGAGTTCCAGGTGCCCTTCGGCGGATTCGGCGCATCGGGGAATGGCAGTCGATTTGGCGGGCCGGCGAGTTTCGAAGCCTTTACCCAGACGCAATGGCTGAGCGTGATGCATCAGGGTATCCAGTATCCGTTCTGACGCCCGGCGGTGTCACGCTGCCGGGACGTGACGGCCCCGCTCCCGGCCCGGCAGCGCCGGATCGGAAGCGGGGCGACTTGTGGAGATTTCGTGGAACGTGTTATGAACGTGGATCGTGAGGGGGCAGCGTGTCCGCTCGACTCGGAGGCGACCACCATGACCGCGTTCATTGCACCGTCTGTCCGGCAAGTGATTGCCGCCAAGCGCGCCTTCATCGGCGAGGGCCGCAAGCCCGGCGAGCTTGTCGATGCCGCGATCCTGCGTTCCTGGGAGCGCTGTGTTTCGGCTGCGCGGCAAGAGCAGGAATCGGTGGTGTTCGAGGCAGTCGGCCGCGCCGTGCTCGGCGACCTCCTGGAGCGCAACCGCTTGCTGCTGCGCGCGGCCAATGGCCCGCTGCATGATCTGGCGAAGGCAGTCTCCGGCGCCGGCTATGCGGTGCTGCTCACCGACGCCGACGGATACGCCCTCTCCGTGCTGGGAGAGTTCGACGGGCGGGCGCCGGCGATGAAGAGTGCGTTCCGTCCCGGGGTCGATCTGTCGGAGCGCACGATCGGCACCTCGGCGATGTCCTGTGCGTTGTCCGAACGCCGTGCGGTGCGGGTGTTCGGACCAGAGCACTATTTTGCCGCGACCCATTTGTTCCATTGCGCCGCCGCACCCATCCTGATGCCCGATGGCAAACTTGCCGGCGTCGTCGACATCACGCGCGACACGCCGAAACCGGACTTTGGCGCGCTGTCCCTCGTCACCCAGTGCGCACGCGCGATCGAGCGAGAGCTGTTTGGCGAGGTGCCGGCGTTTCTGACGATGGAGTTGAGCTGGGAACTGTCGCCGGCCTCGCACCGGCAGGAGCTGATTCTTGCGTTCTCCGAAGCGGGCGAGGTGATCGGGCTGAACGAGCGGGCACGCCGCTTCGTCGGCCCGGATCTGGTTGGCGAGACCTTGCGCTACGAAGACGTCTTCGAGGACCGCTTCGCGGACAGGGTCGATGCCTTGCGGCGGCTCGATCACCCCGTACCGATTCGCCTGCGCTCGGGACTGAGCCTTTTCGCCACCGGACGGCGGTTCGTATCCACGCCCGCGTCGCCCGCGCCCTCGTCTCCCGCAGTCCGGGGCGAGGCCGATGAGACGCACCCGCCCGCGGAGGCCACGCTACCCGAGTTCGGCGATCCGGCGATCGGCCGCGCGATCGAACGGGCCGGGCGCGCCACGAGCAACGGCCTGCCGGTGCTGATTCTGGGCGAAACCGGAACCGGCAAGGAGATCGTCGCGCAGTTGCTGCATGCCCGCAGTGAGCGCGCGAGCGGACCTTTCATCGCGATCAATTGCGCGGCGATTCCGGAGAACCTGATCGAAGGGGAGCTGTTCGGCCATGTCGACGGCGCCTTTACCGGTGCCCGGCGCGGTGGCGCGAAGGGGCGGATCGAATCGGCCGACGGTGGCACCCTGTTCCTCGACGAGATCGGCGACATGCCTTTCGCGCTTCAGGCGCGGCTGCTGAGGGTGCTGGAAACCCGCGAAATCAGCCGCCTCGGCAGTTCGGTCAGCCGAAACGTGGATTTCCGGTTGATCTGCGCAACCCACCAGAACCTGGAGGCGGCTGTCGGAGAAGGGCGCTTCCGCGCCGATCTGTTCTACCGGATCAAGGGCTACCCGATCGAGCTGTCGCCACTGCGCACGCGTCCCGACCTGCAGGCCCTCGTCAACGCCGTACTCGCATCCGTGTCCGATGGAAGCCGCGTGCTGTCGCAGGAAGCGTTGGCGTATCTGCTGCAACACGACTGGCCCGGCAACGTGCGCGAACTCCGGCATGCCCTCGTCTTTGCCCACGTGACCGCCAACCCGGGGGAGGTCTTGAGGCCGGCGGATTTTCCGCCCCTGCCTTCGGCCGGAGCAAAGTCGGGTCCGCGTCCCGACGGGCAGGGCGACGAGGAGAACGGCTTGTTGCGGCGGATCGAAGAAGAAGCCATCCAGCAAGCGCTGCAGGCCTGTTCGGGCCGGGTCGCCGACGCGGCAAAGCGCCTCGGCATGGGGCGCGCGACGCTTTATCGGCGTCTGCAACGCATGGCCCGCAATGGTGCGCCGCGCCGGTCCGGTTTCTGACCGGAGCGCGGCCGCCGTCGCAGCGGCCGTCACGAGCGTCCGGGAGTACGCCCCCTTGAGTTGTGCCACGCCACCACCGCTGGCTGCACGGCGACGCCAAGCGCAGCCAGGGCAAGCGTGAAGCGTGCGGGGAGGCCGCCGGACCCGGGCCGTGGCGGCGGAACGTCCGGGCTACAATATGAAGCCACCTTTTCCTCAACATCGTCTTTCCCCCTCACTGGAGAACGCGTCGCCACCATGTCCGAGCCGATCCGCTACACCGTCACCCCCTCGCATCCCGAAGCGCATTTGTTCCGCGTCACCTGCACGGTTGTCGACCCCGATCCGGCAGGGCAGGTGTTTCGCCTGCCGGCATGGATTCCCGGCAGCTACATGATTCGCGAGTTCGCGCGCAACATCGTCTCGATCACGGCCGAGGCGGGCGGCAAGGCGGTCCGGCTGGACAAGCTCGACAAGCACAGCTGGCGCGCGGCGCGGGTCGGTGGCGGGCAGGCGCTCACCGTTACCTGCGAAATCTACGCCTGGGACCTGTCGGTACGCACCGCCCACCTCGACCAGACCCACGGCTTCTTCAACGGTACCAGCCTGTTCCTGGCCGTGGTGGGGCGTGAAAACCGTCCCTGCCTGGTCGACATCCGGCCACCCGAGGGCGCGGCCTACGCCGCCTGGCAGGTGGCGACGACGCTGCGCCCGGCCGGCGACCAGCCGGGCGCGGCCAGGCCGCTGGGTTTCGGGCTGTATCGCGCCGACGACCATGACGAACTGGTCGACCACCCCGTCGAGATGGGTACGTTCGACCATGCCCTCTTCGAGGCCCACGGCGTGCCGCACCAGGTCGCCATCACCGGCCGCCACGACTGCGATTACCCCCGCCTGTGCGCCGACCTGAAGCGCATCTGCGAATGGCAGATCGAACTCTTCGGCAAACCGGCGCCGGTGGACCGCTACCTGTTCATGACCACCGTCGTCGGCGACGGCTATGGCGGGCTGGAACATCGCGCCTCCACCGCGCTGCTCGCCAACCGCGCCGATCTGCCGTGGGCCGGGATGAAAGGCACGCCCGAAGGCTATGTCTCGTTTCTCGGCTTGTGCAGCCACGAGTACTTTCACACCTGGAACGTCAAACGCATCAAGCCGGCGGTGTTCACCCCCTACGATCTCAACCATGAGAACCACACCACGCTGCTGTGGGCCTTCGAGGGCATCACCTCGTACTACGACGACCTCACCCTGGTGCGCAGCGGCGTGATCGACCACGACACCTATCTCGGCCTGCTCGGCAAGACCATCACCCGCGTGCTCGGCGGCAGCGGGCGGCTCAAGCAAAGCGTGGCCGAATCCTCGTTCGACGCCTGGACCAAGTTCTATCGCCAGGACGAAAACGCCCCCAACGCCATCGTCAGCTACTACGCCAAGGGCGCCCTGATCGCACTCGCCCTGGACCTGCGCCTGCGCACCGCGAGCGGCGGGCGGCGCAGCCTGGACGACGTCATGCGCGCGCTGTGGCAGCGCCACGGCCAGAGCGGTGTCGGCGTGGCAGAAGAGGGCGTGTTCGAGATCGTCGCCGAAGTCGCGGCCGAGGTCATGACCGACGACGACGCCCGCGACATCGCCAGCGCCCTGCGGCGCATGGTGTTCGGCACCGCCGACCTGCCGCTGGCGCGCCTGCTCAAGCCCTTCGGCGTTGAATGGCGCACCGAGGCGGTCGATCAAACCGCCGCGCTGGGCGTCAAGGTCGCCGACGGCAACGGCGGCGTGCGGCTGGCCAACGTGCTCGACGGCGGCCCTGCGCAACGCGCCGGCCTGTCGGCGGGTGACGTGCTGATCGCGCTGGACGGCCTCAAGCTCGACGTCAAGCGCCTCGAAGCCCTGCTCGGGCGTTGCGCGCCGGGCGACCGCGTCGAGCTTCATGCCTTTCGGCGCGACGAACTGATGCGCTTCGAAGTCGAGCTGGTCGAGCCCCCGAAAAACCTCGTCCGGCTGGCGATTCAGCAAGCAACCGACGCCCCGGCGCGAAAGCTGCGCAAGGGGTGGCTGGGGAGCTGAGATCTGACCATGGGGGCGACCTCAGGTCGCTCGAGGCTCTACCCAGTCTTCAATGGATAGCCCGGACACACGGTTATGCGTAGATCACAGCGCTTCACGCTTCTGCGGGGGCTGCGGTGCAGCGCGGTCGGCCTGAAGCGCCTCGACAAACGCTTCATCCACTTCCCCCAATGCCTGCAGCGTCTGCATCAGCGCGTCGCCACGTCTGGCTGTCAGCGGATGAAGCACCAGATCCCCGTTGTCATTCCGGGAGATCTGCACCCGGTCAGTGTTCAGCCTGAACTCAGCGGGAATCCGCACCGCCTGGCTGTTGCCATTGTTGAAGACGGGCGTCGTCAGCGTTTTCATCGTCAACCTCGTGTATGTGCTTCAATGTCTGTATGTTGCGTCGCGTGATGTGAACCGACAAGCGGAGCGGCACCCGGCGCGCTCCGGCCTTGCTTTCTGCGCGTTCGACGGCTAACACGAAACCAGAGGAGAGCGTCTGTCGCCGCAACCGCAAGGAGCATGCAATGCCACATCGTCCCATCAAGGAAGTCCTGCCCGCGCACCCCCACGTCTGCGTACCCGCCGAAACCACGGTGCGGGAGGTGACCCGGCAGATGCGCGAGACGCAGCAGAGCGGCGCCCTGGTCTCGGTGGATGGCCGGCTGTCCGGCATCTTCACCGAGCGTGATGCCACCTTCCGGGTGATCGCGGAAGGACTCGACCCGGATACCACGCCAGTCGGCGACGTCTGCACCCACGACGCGGTCACCATCACCGAAGACAAACCTTTCGGCCACGCCCTGCACATGATGTACGAGGGCGGGTTCCGGCACGTGCCGGTGGTCGACGCCGACGGCCATCCGGTCGGCATCGTCACCGCCCGCGACGCCCTCGGCCTGGATGCGCTGACCTTCGGCGAAGAACTCGTGCGCCGCGAGGAGATCACCGTCATTCTCTGAGCGGCCCGCTCGACGATATCCCGGCTTGCACCGACCTGTCACTCGATCCTGATAGCGACGGTCCTGTCGAGGTGACATATCGCCTGCGTATTCGTCATAATCGACCATAAATCGAAGAGGTCAAGAAGCCCTCATGTCTTGTGTTGGGTATAATAAAAATTAATCAAGCCATGTCTTTAGCTTGGCCGCGAAATGCGGCCAGTCTCAGACCAGCCAGCACCCGTCCGCAAGGTTGTTTCCAGACGGTGACCAAAAGGGGAGAATGTGAAAAGTGGTCGAGTTGTATCTTTGATTCTGGCAATGGCTGGACTCATGCTGCTCGCTACGAGCTCGCAGGCGCAGGTGTTCTACCAGGAGGATTTTGCCTCCGACAACGGTGGATTCACTGTTCTTCTAGGTGGGGAATGGCAATGGGGAAACCCTACGGTCTGGCCAGATGGCTGCCAGTCCGGCAGCAATTGCTGGGGCACGAACCTGTCTGGAAATTACTCGAATAATGCCAATGCCGTTCTGGCTTCACCGGTTATCGACCTGAGTGATGCTTCTGGCCCCCTCGAAGTCGTTTGGTGGCAGGCGCTACACATGGAAGGCTCCGTCTGGGATCCGGCGTTTGCCGAGATTCGTATCGGCGACGGTCCCTGGGAGCAAATGTGGGCACACTCTTCAGGTCAAGACACCGTCCAGACCGGCTGGACCGAACGGTTGCATCCTCTTCCTTTTGGCACGAACAGGGAGTCGGTTCAGTTACGCTTCAGAATCGCGTCGGATAGCTCGATCAATTTCTCTGGCTACTATATCGACGATATCGTGATTCGCCGCGGCCCGGAGGTTTCCGTGGCCATCTCGCTGGCGGTGAACGACCCGGCACAGGGGGGTGTCGAGGGGCCCGCTGCAGCCATCGTTGGTGAAGAGGCCACGGTGACGGCAACGCCGAACGCGGGCTATCGATTCGTCAACTGGACCGAAGATGGCTTGGAGGTTTCCACCGACCCGGCCTACACTTTTCTTGTCGTGGCGCCAAGGGCGCTGGTGGCGAATTTCGATTTGGCCCCGGTCAACGGCACCTGTGGCGTCAGCCACGGCGACACCTTCACCAGCGCGCCCACGACCAACCTGTGCAGCGCGGGGACGGCTGGCAGCGTGACCGGCAGTGGTCCGTGGAACTGGACATGCAATGGACTCTACGGCGGCAGCAGCGCCAGTTGCAGCGCCAGCGTTCAAACCTACGCCGTGACGGCCAGCGCCAGTCCAGCGACTGGTGGCACCGCATCATGCACGCCCAATCCCATCGTTCACGGCGGCAACACCATCTGCACAGCAGTGGCCGACACCGGCTCGGGCTTTGTGTTTCAGCAATGGACAGGCGCCTGCGCAGGGCAGGGGGCCGCATGTGCCCTGAACAACGTGCAAGCGGACCAGACTTCCACCGTCGTGTTTGGCTATCAGATCACCGTACCCGAAGGCCCGCAGATCGGCCAGCCCGTGGATCTCACGCCGCCCACAGAGAACACCTGGCAAATCACTACCGCCAGCAGCGCGACCACCGATAGCATCGGTACACCGCCCCCGGCCAACGTCAGCTTGCCCTATGGGGTGGTCAACCTGCGGCTGGAAATGGGGATGGCAGGCAGCAGCGCCACCGTGGTGCTGACCTATCCGGAAGCACTGCCGGCGGGCACCCTGTACTACAAGTTCGGTCGAACACACGCCAACCCCACGCCCCATTGGTACGAGTTCAGTGGTGCCGTGATCAATGGCAACACCATCACGTTGACGCTCACCGATGGAGGCGAGGGCGATGACGACCTGACCGCCAACGGCGTGATCGTCGACCCGGGGGGTCCGGCGGTGGCGGCCGGCGGTGTTGCCGCAATTCCGACGCTGTCCGAATGGGCGATGTTGTTGTTGGCAGGGATGATCGGATTGCTGGCCTTCGGCCGTTTGAACCCAAGGCGCAACCCCGCGTGAGGTTGCTGGCGCTGCAAGACATCCTTACCCCTGCAACCTGTGCCGTGATGGCACATTCGATCCACGCTAGCAGCAGTGCCTCAGCCTGAAGCAGGCGCGGATTATCGTTTCCGTTCAGCCTGTTAACAGCGTTTGCCCCAGTGTGTTACCGTAGTTATCCACAGACTTTGTGGGTAACCTGTGCCGGTCGGCATCGTCACCGCCCGCGACGCCCTCGGCATCGACGCGCTGACCTTCGGCGAAGAGCGCGTGCGCCGCGAGGAGATCACCGTCATTCTCTGAGCGGCCCGCGTCAGCCTGGTCGATTTCGCATAGGATACTCCGGACCCGATTGATTCCCGTCCGGAGCATCCGACCATGCACATCGCCATCCTCACCTTCGAAGGCTTCAACGAGCTCGACTCCTTCATCGCCCTCGGCATCCTCAACCGCATCCGCACGCCTGGCTGGCGCGTCTCCATCGCCAGCCCCACGCCGCGCGTCTGCTCGATGAACGGCGTCACCGTCGAAGCGCAAGCCTCCCTGGCCGACGCGACCGCTGCCGACGCCGTGCTTGTCGGCAGCGGCATGCGCACCCGCGAGGTCGTCGCCGACGCCGCCCTGATGGCCGCGCTGCAACTCGACCCCGCGCGCCAGCTGATCGGCGCCCAGTGCTCCGGCACACTGGTGCTCGCTCGCCTGGGCCTGCTCGACGACATCCCCGCCTGCACCGACCTGACCACCAAACCCTGGGTGGAGGCGACCGGCGCCACGGTGCTCAACCAGGCCTTCTTCGCCAAAGGCAACCTCGCCACCGCCGGCGGCTGCCTCGCCTCGCAATACCTTGCCGGCTGGGTCATTGCGCGGCTGGTCGGGCTGGAAGCGGCGCGGGAGGCGATGCACTACGTCGCCCCCGTGGGCGAGAAGGAAGCGTATGTCGAGCGGATGGTGGCGAATCTGAGGGGATATTCCGATGAAAAGTAAGGGTATTTCGATGGATTGCGGGAAAATGTCACGGGGGCTGCGTGTAAATGCGTGACGCATGGGGGCGGGGTGGGTAGAGTTGTAGCCGATCCGGCTTGGACCGGCGCGGTGGCAGTTCTCCCCTCATCCCATACAACAACAGAACAATGTGGCTATTCACTATCGTCGGTTTTTTCAGCGCGGTCCAGAAACCGGGCACCGAGTTCGTCACCATCAGGGCGCGAGTAAGAGGCGACCTCGACAACCTGCGACAGAAATAGCTGAATGAGCGCTCTCCGACCCTGGTCCGCAACTGTTCCGCCGGGCAAGAAGGTGGCCTACGGCGGCGTGGTGTTCGATCCCAAGGGCAGGGTGCTGCTTCGCGAGCCACGAAACCACTTTGATGGCTATGTCTGGACGTTTCCGAAGGGGCGCCCCGACCCAGGAGAATCTCCGGAAGCCACCGCGCTGCGTGAAACGTTTGAAGAAACCGGGGTACAGGCAACCATCAATCGCGCCATCCCGGGTGAATTCCCGGGCGGTACGACAATCAACCGGTACTTCCTGATGAGTGCTCCCCTCGAAAGCGGTGCCGTCCCGGACAACGACCCGGAAACACAGGCAATTCGATGGGTTACCCCTGCGGAGGCCATGAGGATGATCGGGATGACGACCAACGCCTTGGGGCGAGAACGTGACCTGAATGTTCTGACGAGCGCACTGGCCGAGAGGGCGAAGAATGTCTAAGAAGGAAAAGACCTGGCGCGACGCGATCGACGCGGTGCTGTCCGCATCCCCCACCGCGCTGCATTACCAGGAGATTACCGAGAGAATCATCTCGCAAGGTTTGCGTACCAGCCTCGGCGCAACCCCAGCGGCTACGGTCAACGCTCAGATCAGTACCTCGATCAAGAAGGAGGGCGATCAGTCACCGTATGTGCGCGTGGAGAAAGGTACTTTCATGTTCAAGGGCGGTACACAGGGCAACGCTGTGGTTACCCCCGTGACGCTTCCGGAGAGTGCTGAACCAGAGGAAGTCGATGAAGAGCAGTACGACATCGTGACATCCTTCGGGATGTTCTGGCGGCGTCAATCGGTCCTCTGGCAATCCGCGCCCAAGTTGCTGGGTATCCAGCAAAAGGGTGCCGTAACGGTCGATTTCAGCAAACAGGCCGGCATATACATGCTCTACGATGGTCGCGAGGTGATCTACGTTGGTCGTGCCACGAGTTCCCTGGGAAAAAGGCTTTACGACCACACGTACGACCGTCTCGCAAGCCGCTGGGACCGGTTTTCGTGGTTTGGTCTTCTTCCCATCGCGGAAAACGGCGCGATCGGCAACCTGCCGGGGAATTTCGAAGGCGCCAAATTGATTCCCGCTCTCGAAGCCATCCTGATCGAGGCGCTCGAGCCGAGGCAGAACCGGAAGCGAGGGGATGATCTGTCGACAGTCGAGTTTATGCAGCTGGAGGATCCGGAACTTCGGAAGAAGAAGGTGAAGGCGAGCATTGCGGAGGCGCTGGAAAAGCTGTGAATGCGGGCGGATCAGGTCGGGTTGAAGGTGTGGCGGGTGGCTGATGGCAGTTATCGACCATCCGAAACCGTTCGAACCACTACGACACCTGTCTTCGTCGCGGTTGTCCCCGTCGGCAACTTGCGAGCGATCAACGCGAACAGTTCGGCCTGACCGGCCATTGGGTTCCTGCGCCGCTAACGGCAGCAAGCAGCCGGTCAGCGGTCAAAGCCACGAGACGAAGCTCGTCACCTAGATGCGAGTACCCCAACGCACCGCCCGTCATGTCGGCACATTTCCGTTCCGGCGAGTCTAGAAAAACACCGCTAGGGCTGTAATTACGATGACGGAATGTCCGGCGAATTCCTTGCCTCGTCGGTCCCAGCGTTCGGCGGTA
>ERZ869909.300-NODE-300-length-68013-cov-7.424031_pt1 | contig 68013 bp, 70 predicted proteins | sample MGYA00520892_ERZ869909 | MGnify/ENA primary metagenome ERZ869909 (study PRJEB32215, sample SAMEA104723947) | bioreactor metagenome | biome: bioreactor; feature: anaerobic bioreactor; material: water | place: China | collected 2015-03-12 ...
CCCATGCTCACCGCCCAACGCAGCGGAAAAGATTGGTGGAGCCGCCGGGAATCGCACCCGGGTCCGGTCTGGTTATTACACGCACGTTTATCACCATAGACCGCTAGAAGCGGACCCCTTGAATATAGGCCTTTCGGCCGTGATATGAAAGGGCATGACACGTTTGTTGCCCATGCCAGCTGCCATGTGTGCGCTGATGGCCGCTGCCTTCATGGTCCTTTCGGCCTGCACGCGCCCCGCGCCGGTAGCCGCGGCCAGCGCAAATGACTGCGAGCTGATCGCGGTCAGTTCCAATGGCTGGCACGCGAATTTCTACCTGCCCGCAGGCGCACTTCCGGCAGACGGGCCTTTGCGAACCGCCTTTCCCGATGCACGCTGGTTCTCCATCGGCTGGGGCGATGCGTCGGCTTATGTGAGCGGCGTAAATCTGCCCAACAGCATTGCCGCCATCGCCTGGCCAACACCGTCCGTCCTCCACGTCGCGGGCCTGCAGCGCGATCCGCGCGAGGCCTATCTCAGCAAATATCGGGATGTCGCCCTGTCCGGTGAAGCGCTCGCTATCGTCATTGAGGCTCTGGAGGCGGAACTGGTGCTGGACGCGGGCGCACCGCGTTTCGTGGCAGACGGGCTGGACCCGCGCGGCAGCGCCTTCTTCGCGGGTCGTTCCACCTATCACGCTTTCCAGACCTGTAATGTCTGGACGGCCGCGCGGCTTCGCGACGCCGGCGTAGATGTCGGCTGGACGGGCGGGCATTTGCTGCCCTCAAGCCTCTTGAGCCGGCTGGAGCGGACAGCACCGTCGAGCTGCCCGCCCCAGGGCGATCTTTCCCGCCAGGGCCGCTAGCCGAGCGGGCCGGTCATCAGGAAGGCATTCAGCTTGTTGCCATCCGGATCACGAAAATAGGCGGCGTAGAAATTATCTCCGCGCGGGCCGGGCTTGCCCTCGCATGTCCCGCCATGGGCGAGCGCAATGTCATAGAGCCGGTGAACCTGCTCCTTGTCTTTCGCTTCCAGCGCCACCATCACCCCGTTGCCGACGCTTGCTGGATTGCCGTCATGAGGCTTCGTGGCGGCAATGCCCGCAGCCCCGCCGGGCTTGCCCCAGGCCACGAAGGTGTCGAATTCCATCATGCGCGGCGTGTCGAGTTCCTTGGCGATCGCGTCGTAGAAAGCGCACGCTTTTTCAAGGTTGTTGGTGCCGAGTGTTACATAACCGATCATTGAAATATTCCCTGTTTGTTCCGGGTGGTCAAAGTGGCATTTCCCCAGAAATGCGGCAAGCGGGAATCCGCCGCCGCGCAGAAAAATGCGGTGGACAACTCTCCCGAGGGGTTGAGCTTACCGGTCATTCAGGGCGAATCGATCAAGATTGATCCCGCAGATCATCGGAGCCCCGCCCATGGCCCTTGCCGAACATCATCCCGCGCAAACCCGCCGCCCCGGCATTGAGGCGGCGTATCTCGATCTGCTGCGCGATGTGATGGAGAATGGCACCCCGTCCGATGACCGTACCGGGGTGGGCACGCGCACCGTGTTCGGCCGCCAGATACGCTGTGATCTGGCCGACGGCTTCCCGCTTCTCACCACCAAGAAGGTGCATTTCCGCTCCATCGCGATTGAACTTCTCTGGTTCATCAAGGGGATGACCAATGTGAAATGGCTGCAGGAGCGCGGCGTCACGATCTGGGATGAATGGGCGGACGAAAACGGCGAGCTCGGCCCCGTATACGGCAAGCAGTGGCGGCGCTGGACGGCTCCTGACGGGCGCGAGATCGACCAGCTGGCAGACCTTGTGGCGCAGATAAAGGCCAATCCGGCCTCGCGCCGCCTCGTGCTGTCGGCGTGGAATCCGGCTGATGTGCCGTCCATGGCGCTGCCGCCCTGCCACACCCTGTTCCAGTTCCATGTCGCGCAAGGCCGCCTCTCACTGCAGCTTTATCAGCGCAGCGCGGACCTGTTCCTCGGCGTGCCGTTCAATATCGCCAGCTACGCCCTGCTGCTGGCCATGGTGGCGCAGGCGACGGGCCTGAAGCCCGGCGAGTTCGTCCACACGTTTGGCGACGCGCACATCTACTCAAACCATGTCGAGCAGGTGGAGCGCCAGCTGGCGCGCGATATGCGCCCGCTGCCAACCTTGACGCTGAACCCGGACGTCACCGATCTCTTCGCCTTCGAGTACGAGGATATCGAGATCGTGGGCTATGACCCGCATCCGGGCATCTCCGCGCCGGTGGCGGTGTAGGGCGGTGGTGTGAGTGACATCCCCCTTTCAATCGTCGTCGCCGTCGCAAAGAACCGTGTGATCGGGCGGGGCAATGACCTGCCCTGGCGCATCCCGTCGGACCTGAAGAACTTCAAGGCCACCACGCTTGGAAAGCCGGTCATCATGGGCCGCAGGACGTGGGACAGCCTGCCGCGCAAGCCACTGCCCGGCAGAGCCAATATCGTGGTTTCGCGAAAGGTCGGGGCCCTTCAGGGCGCGACCGTTTGCAACACCCCTGAAGACGCCGTCCGGAAGGCCCGTCAGGCAGCGATTGAGGGCGGGGCAGGGGAGGCTTGCCTCATTGGCGGCGCGGCGCTCTACGAGGCGCTCCTGCCACTCGTGGCCCGCATTTATCTGACGGAAGTTGATCTCGCCCCTGAGGGCGATGCGCATTTTCCAGTGCTCGATCCGCGCGAATGGCGCGAGGTCAGCGCGACCGCCTTCGATCCCCAACCAGGCGATGACGCGGGCTTTGTCGTGCGGGTGATGGAGCGGGTGTGACGCATCGCGCACTGCGCTGCGTGCCGGTTTCTCTTGAACCGCCGCACTGATCCGTCCACATATCACCGCGACATCCATCCATTTCCATTCCGTTACGAGGACGTACATGCCCTGGAACGACAATGCAGGCGGCGGCGGAGGGCCTTGGGGCTCTGGCGGCGGCGGACGGCGCGGCAATAACAACAACCAGAATCCGTGGGGGCAGGGCCCAGGCGGCGGACGGCGTGGTCCGGGCAATGGCCAGGGCGGCGGCGAGCCCGATCTCGAACAGTTCATCGCGCAGCTTCAGGCGCGCCTGCGCCGCCTTTTTGGCGGTTCAGGCGGCGGCAAGGGTTCAGGCGGTCCGGGCCTTGGCCTGATCGCGGCTGGCATCTTCTTTGTCTGGCTCGCCTGGCCGGGGTCTGCCTGGTATGTGGTCGGCCCGCAGCAGGCCGGCGTGGTCCTGCGCTTTGGCGAGTATGTCCGCACCACGGGCGCGGGCCTGCAGTTCAAGCTCCCGGTGCCGTTCGAGACGGTGATGCTGCCGGAAGTGACCACCACCAACGAGGTCGCCGTCGGTGCGACGCCGCAGGAAAGCCTGATGCTGACCCGCGACGAGAACATCGTCGAGATCGACTTCGTCGTGCAGTGGCGCGTGGACCTGACCTACCCGGAAGGCGTGCGAGACTTTCTGTTCAACGTCCGCGATCCGCAGGGCACCGTTAAGGCGGTCGCTGAAAGCGCGATGCGTGAAGTCGTCGGCACGACCGAGCTCCAGCCCATCATCACGGCGGGACGTACCGATGTTGCCCGGCGTGCACGCCAGATCATTCAGGATACTCTGACCAGTTACAGCTCCGGCATCCAGGTGCTGGAGGTGCAGCTGCGCGAGGCGTCCGCGCCTGCCAGCGTGATCGATGCGTTCCGCGACGTGGACGCGGCCCGTCAGGATGCGGAGCGTGCGGCCCTGCAGGCGACAGCCCATGCCAACCAGGTCGTGCCGGAAGCACGCGGTACGGCAGTCCGCCTGCAGGAGGAGGCGCGCGGCTATCGTGAAAGCGTGATCGCGGAGGCCGAAGGTCAGGCCTCGCGCTTCAACCAGATCTATGCCGAATACCGTCTGGCGCCGGATGTCACCCGCCGCCGCATCTTCCTTGAAACCATGGAACAGGTGCTTGGCCGGTCCGAACTGATCATCCTCGACCAGCAAAGCGGCGGTGGCGCAGTGCCATACCTTCCGCTCGACCAGCTGGGCCGCGACCGCAGTCCGGCCCGTACCCAGTCGGGTTCATCGTCCAGCACGGGAGGCCGCTGATATGCCCCGTTTCATATTGATCAGCCTTGCAGTCATTCTGGCAATTGCCGTCATTGTCGGCCTGTCGGCGACCTACACGGTGTCCGAGCGGGAATCGGCTCTCGTCCTGCGTCTGGGTAATCCGGTCGCCGTGATCAACGAGCCGGGCGACGAGGAGCCGGGTCTCCACTTCAAGATCCCGTTCGTCGATGACGTGCTTCATTTCGACAAGCGCAATGTCGAGTTCAACATGGCGCCGGCAGAGATTCTCGCCGCCGACCAGGAACGCCTCGTTGTGGACGCCTTCCTGCGTTACCGCATCGTCAATCCGCTGCGTGTCTATCAGACCGTGCGCGATGAGCGCGGCCTGCAACAGCGTCTGTCGGCCATCATGGACGACTCGCTGCGCGGCGTGATCGCGTCCATTCCGTCCAGCGAAGTGATTTCCGGCCAGCGTGCAGAGGTCATGAACCGGATCCGGCTGGCGGCGGAAGCGCAGGTCGCGACCCAGGACATCGGCATCCAGGTCATCGATGTGCGCATCCTGCGCGCCGATCTGCCCCAGCAAATCACTGACCGGGTGTTCGAGCGCATGCGGTCCGAACGTCAGCAGGAAGCGGCGCTCATCCGTGCGCAAGGTGAAGAACGCGCCCGTCAGATCCGGGCCGAGGCAGACCGCGCCGCGGTCGTGATCCTGGCCAATGCCCGCGCCGAAGCCGAACGCATCCGCGGTGAAGGCGATGGACGCCGGACGGCGATTTTCGCAGAGGCCTACGGGCAGGACGCGGACTTCTTCGCATTCTACCGCTCCATGCTGGCTTATGATCACGCCCTGCGCGCCAACACGCCGATCGTGATCAGTCCGGATTCGGAGTTCTTCCGTTACTTCCAGAACCAGGCCGGCGCACCCAACTAGCACAGGACAATCAGCAACGGACTTTTGGGGCCATGCTCGTCTGGATCGTCATCGCCATCGGCCTCGTGCTGGTAGTCGAAGGCCTTCTGTACGCGCTGGCCCCTTCGCTTGCCCGGCACCTGGCCGAGGCCGCCGCCAGCGTGCCGCCAGGCACGCTCCGGCTGGCCGGCCTTGCGGCCGTGGCGGCTGGTGTGGTCCTTGTCTGGCTGGGCCGCACGATAGGTTGATGCGGCGTTCTGCAACACGGGGTGTTGGCTGGCAAACAACGCGTTAAGCTAACGCAGTGATCTGCCCCGCTACCGGAGTCGCCCATGCGTGCCGCCCTGGCCTTCTTTGCTGCTGCCACCCTGCTGCTCTTCCCGTTGTCCGGTGCCCAGGCACAGCCGCGGGACGGATTTGGTGATCTCGCCGAGCGCCTGTCACCTGCGGTGGTGAACATATCTGCGGCCCAGCGCATGCGCTCGGGAAGCGATCTGCCGACCTTCCCGCCGGGCTCGCCGCTGGAGCGTTTCAACGATCTGCTGGGCGATAATCCGCGCGTGGCCAACTCGCTGGGGTCTGGCTTTATCATCGATGCGACGGGCCTGGTCGTGACCAACAACCACGTCATCGAGGAGGCCGATGAGGTGGAGGTGGTCTTCACCGACGGCCGCACGCTGCCCGCCGACATTGTCGGCGTGGATCCGGCGACAGATCTGGCGGTGCTGCGCATTCGCGGCGGCGGCGGCAACTTTCCCTTCGTGCGCTTTGGTGATTCCGATGCGACGCGCGTGGGCGACTGGGTGATAGCCATTGGCAACCCGTTCGGGCTTGGCGGTTCGCTCACGGCGGGTGTCATCTCGGCACGCGGACGGGAAATCGGCGGGCGCTATGACGACTATCTGCAAACCGATGTGGCCATCAACCGGGGCAATTCCGGCGGTCCGCTGTTCAACATGAACGGGCAGGTGGTTGGTGTGAACACCGCCATATTCTCCCCGACCGGGGCCAGCGTCGGCATCAGTTTTTCAATCCCCTCCAACATTGCGGCGCCGATCGTGCGCCAGCTGGCCGAGTTCGGGGAAACCCGTCGCGGGTGGCTGGGCGTCAATGTGCAGGCTGTAACCGCCGACACCGCCGAGGCTCTGGGACTTTCCAGCCCGCGCGGCGCAATCGTCAGCCGTGTTGATCCCGAGGGTCCCGCCTATGCGGCGGGCATCGAACGGGGCGATCTTATCCTCGCGTTCAACGGAGAGATCGTGCCGGACGACCGCCGGCTCCCTCGCATGGTGGCCGATACGCCGATCGGCAGCCGTGTGGGCGTCGACATCCTGCGCAGGGGAGAGCCTCTCACCCTGCAGGTGGAAGTGGCACGCCTTGAGGAGGCGCAGGCCGCCCCGGCCCGTCCGATTGGCGCGGAAGCCGATACGCCGGGGGTGACGCCCTCCGCCCGCACCGTCTTCGGGCTGACGCTGGCCCCGATCACGGATGCCCTGCGCCGTGCGCACCGCCTGCATCCCGATGCGCGCGGGCTGGTGGTGACCGCGGTTGAGCCCGGCTCGGATGCCGCTGGCAAGGTGCGGGTCGGCGATGTCGTGGAAGAGATTGCGTGGACCGCTGTATCCACAGTGGATGAAGCCCGCCAGATCGCCCGCAGCGCGGCTGGCGAGAACGGGCGTCCGGTCCTGTTCAGCATCAACCGCCAGGGTCAGTTCGTCCTGCAGAGCCTCAGGCCGTAGGACTTGTACGGTGGCAGTGCCGCCCAACATACTGGTCGGCGGCCCCACCGCCTCGGGCAAGACGGCGCTCGCGACTGCCCTTGCGCAGCATATTGGCGCGGAGATCATCAACGCCGATTCCATGCAGCTTTACAAAGGCCTGGAGATACTCTCGGCGCAGCCGGATGCGCATGAGCGTGCAGGCGTGCCGCACCATCTTTTCGGCGTTGCCGATCCCTCCGAGCGCTGGTCGGCCGGACGCTGGACAAAGGCCGCCCTGGAGGCTGTGTCCGCCATAAATGCACGCGGCAGGAAGGCGGTTTTCGTAGGCGGTACAGGGCTTTACTTCAAAGTCCTCACGCAGGGCCTCGCCCCGGTATCCCCCATACCCTCCAAGGTGCGCGATTATACCCTCCAACTGGCCCAAAAAGGGTATGAGGCGCTGCGAAACAGGGCTTGCGAGCTCGATCCGGACGGTGCGGCGAAAATCAAGCCCGGCGACACCCAGCGCCTCATCCGCCTGATCGAGGTGGTGACCGCGACCGGACGCACGATGGAAGACATTCATGCTGCCACTCGCCCGTTCATCGCGCGCGCCGACTGGGCGGGCTTCGCCCTGCGCCCGGAGCGGGCTGCGCTCTACGCGCGCATCGAGCAGCGTTTTGACGCGATGATGGCTCAGGGCGGGCTGGACGAGGTGCGGGCGCTTCACGCGCGCCGGCTGGACCGCCATCTGCCGGCCATGAAGGCTGTGGGTGTGCGGCCGCTGCTGGCCCATCTGGACGGGGAGCTGGAACTGGAGGAGGCGATCATCCAGGCGAAGACCGACTCCCGGCGCTATGCCAAGCGCCAGTTCACCTGGTTCACCAACCAGCATGCCGACTGGACGCGGCTGGATGCTGAAATGCCGTCCGGAAACCTGGAGCGCATCCTTGCAACTCTGAACCTGGCGGACCCGGCATGACCCAGCCTGACGTGCTCTACGATGCCGATATCGACCTGGCGCCGCTTCAGGCGGGCTGCCTTGCCATCATCGGTTATGGAAATCACGGACGCGCGCATGCCCTGAACCTGCGCGATAGCGGCGTTCAGCGGGTGCTGGTCGCCCTGCGGGAGGGGTCGCCCTCGCGCGAGCGGGCGCAGGCCGACGGGTTCGAGGTGGTAAGCCTGGAAGAGGCCGCCAGGCGCGCCGCCTACATCTCCATGCTCGCCGCTGACGAGGCCCACGGGGCGATCTGGTCCGATCATATCGCGCCCCATCGCAGGCCGGGGCAGGGGCTGATCTTCTGCCATGGCTTTTCAATCGAGTACGGGCTGATCGTGCCGCCGCCGGACTGTGACGTCATCCTGGCTGCCGCCAAGGGGCCGGGCGGGGCGGTGCGCGAAAGCTATGTGCGCGGTGGCGGGCTGACGGGCTTCCGGGCTGTCCATCAGGATGCATCGGGGCGGGCAGAGATGATCGCCAGAGCGTATCTCAAGGCGCTGGGCTGCGGGCGCGCCGGCATCTTCGCCACCAGCTTCCGCGAGGAAGCACTGGCCGACATTCTGGGCGAGCAGGCGGTGCTGGTGGGCGGCATGTGCGCGCTCGCGCGGCAGGGCTATGAGACGCTGGTGGCAGCCGGCATCAGCCCGCTGATGGCCTATATCGATACCGTCCACGAGCTCAAATACATCGCCGACCTCATCCACACGCGCGGCATGGCGGGCATGTATGCGGCCATTTCCGATACGGCCGAGTTCGGCGCACATGGAGTGGAGGCCCGCATCGCCGAGGCCGTGAAGCCGGTGTTTGAGGACATCGTGGCCGATGTCACGTCGGGCCAGTTCGCACGCCGCTGGGTGGACGATTTCGGGAATGACCGTGCCGGCCTCCATGCGGCGCGCCAGCGCGCCGCAGACCATGAACTGGAGGAGACGGGGCGCTTCCTGCGCAAGGCGCTGGGGCTGGGATGAAACTCCAACTCACCACGTCGCATGACAAGTCCGCCACAGACACGCTATGAGGACGACATGCAGTCTGTCGTGAATTTTCTCAATTCCATGGATGTTCGCGCCGCGCGCGCGATCGGCGTGTCCATCGCGTTGTTCGCGCTGGTGATAGCCGTATTCCTGATCGGCCGGTTCGTGTTCGATATCGATCCGGGCGATATCCAGTTATGGCTCAACGAGGCGTCCACCCACTGGTATGCCCTGCCGCTGACCATTCTGGCCTTCACCGTGTTGTCCTATGTGGGCGCGCCGCAATTTGCGCTGTTTGCTGCCGCGGTGCTGGCGTTCGGCCCGGTGACCGGCTTTCTGTACTGCTGGCTGGGCACCATGGTGTCAGCCGCGGCCAATTTCTGGACCGGCCGGATGCTCGGCGCTGATGTCGTGCGGCGCTATGGCGGCGAAACGGTCAACCGGATCTCGGCCTTTGTCGGCAAGAACGGTTTCTGGGCGAGCGCGATAATCCGCAACGTGCCCTCCGCACCCTTCATCGTGGTGAACATGGCCGCCGGTGTGTCGCAGATGACGTTCCTGGCCTTCATGGGCGGTACCGGTCTTGGCATCTTGCCGAAAATCGCCCTGGTGACATTTGCCGGCGGCGGCGTGATCGCCCTGTTGTCCGGAAGCGGACTATGGGTGGCGGCCATTCTGGCGCTCACGGCCTTTGGCTGGCTGATGGCGATGCTGATGGCGCGAAAATGGCTGCGTTCGGCATCGCGGGATATCGCTGCGGAAGAGGCCGCCAACGTGGCTGAAGGCGGCTCTGACGGCACGTCCTCACTTGCAATCGGCGACGGCGCGTCGCACAAGGGTGGATAGCGCTCCGCTTCGCGTGTTCGAGGCGGCCAATGGCCACCGGCTCACAGGTTTTTTCGATGTTTTCTAGCGTTTTCGGGCTTCTCTCCGCTGATATCGCCATCGATCTTGGAACGGCCAACACCCTGGTCTACGTGAAAGGCCGCGGAGTGGTGCTCAATGAACCCTCCGTCGTGGCCTACAAGATCGAGAAGGGCCGCAAGCACGTGCAGGCGGTCGGGGCTGAAGCCAAGCTCATGCTCGGCAAGACCCCCGGCAATGTGGAAGCCATCCGCCCGATGCGCGATGGCGTGATCGCAGACTTCGACGTCGCCGAGGAAATGATCGCGCACTTCATCCGCAAGGTGCACAACCGGCGCAGCTTCGTGTCTCCGCAAGTGGTGATCTGCGTGCCGTCCGGCGCGACCGCCGTGGAACGCCGCGCCATCCATGAAAGCGCGCTGGGGGCGGGGGCCCGCAAGGTCTACCTCATCGACGAGCCGATGGCCGCAGCGGTCGGCGCGGGCCTGCCGATCGACGAACCGACCGGCTCGATGATTGTCGACATTGGCGGCGGCACCACCGAAGTGGCCGTCATGTCGCTCTCCGGTATCGTCTACTCGCGCTCGGTGCGTGTCGGCGGTGACAAGATGGACGAGGCAATCATCAACTATATCCGCCGCTCGGCGAACCTGCTGATCGGCGAGACATCTGCCGAGCGTATCAAGAAGGAAATCGGCTCCGCGAGCCCGCCTCCCAAAGGCGAGGGCCTGACGCTGGAGATCAAGGGCCGCGACCTGATGAACGGCGTCCCGCGCGAGATCGCCGTGACAGAAGCCATGATCGCCGATGCGCTGGCCGAGCCGGTCGAGCAGATCGTCGAGGCCGTCAAGCAGGCGCTCGAGGCAACGCCGCCCGAGCTGGCCGCCGACATCGTCGACAAGGGCATCGTGCTGACGGGAGGCGGCGCCCTGCTGCGCAATCTCGACACCGAGCTGAGGGACCGGACGGGCCTGCCGGTAAGCCTGGCCGACGAGCCCCTGTCCTGCGTGGTGCTCGGCTGCGGCAAGGCAGTAGAAAATCTCAAGATTTGGCGGCCCATACTGTCCGAGGCGGTTTAACCGGTTAGAGGAGGGGCCGGGCGGTGGCGCAATGGCGTTCAGCGCGGCAGGGGGCAGATGACACGATCCGCTTTTCGCGGACGCTCCTCATCATGTTCATGGCCATTTCCGCGGTCCTGATTGCAGCTGACCGCAGCGAGGACCGCGTCGAGGCTGTCACGGTATTCCGCGCGGCCTTCAACGATCTGTCCCTGCCCGTCCTGGAGGCGGCAGCGCAGCCCTTGCGCGGGCTTTACAATATCGGCCCGTGGTGGCGCCGCCAGATCGAGCTTGCCAGTGAGATCCGGGAGCTGCGCCAGGAAATGGCCGAGCTGCGCGCCTGGCGCGATGTTGCGCTCAACTATTCCGAACAGATGCGCCGCCAGCAGGAATTGCTCAACCTCGATCCGCCCATGCCCCGCAGCCGCATCACGGCCTGGGCCGTAACCGAGACCGGCGGCCCCTTCGTGCGCACGCGTCTTGTCGGCGTCGGCACCGAGCATGGCGTCGCGCCGGGATACCCGGCCCTGAACATTTATGGCGTCATTGGCCGCACGATCGATGTCGGAGCCCGCTCCTCCCGGATCCTGTTGCTGACGGATCTCAACAGCCGCGTGTCGGTGATGGCGGACCGTTCCAACGCACGCGCCATGCTGATCGGCGACAATACCGATTTCCCCCGCCTGGATTATCTCGGACGCGCGCCGGACATTCGTGAGGGCGACCGCATCGTGACCTCCGGCGATGACAACATACTTCCGCGTGGCCTGCCGATCGGCGAGGCCGTGCTGGACCGGCGCGGGGTGTGGCGGGTGGCGCTGTACGCCAGTGCGACCCCTATCGACCTGATATGGATATGGCCGTTTGACCCCGTCGCCCAACCGGAGGATGTCGGCTTGCCGCCGCTGACCGGGCCCGCGCCCGTGGACACGGATGGTGCGCAGGAAAGCGGTTCGGGTGAGGCGCCGGTATCGAGCGCGGTCCTGGAGCCTGAAAATGGCGGGGAGGGCCGGTAGATGCGTGCGTCGCTGGAACGCAATTCAACCTGGCCCGTGCTTACCGCGATCGGGCTGACACTCCTGCTCAGCCTGCTGGCGGTGGCGGCGCCCTTGCGCCTTCCGGAAGGGCAGGGCTTTCCCGCTCCTCTCTTTCCGCTGATCGCCCTTTACATCTGGTCGGTGCGGCGGCCGCGATTTGTCCCGCCCTGGCTGATTTTTCTGACCGGTCTGCTGCAGGACCTGCTGACGGGCGGACCGCTGGGAATGTGGTCCATCTCCTATCTGCTGGCCTTTGCTTTCGCCCGCCTGCGTTCCTCCGAACCGTCCGCGCGCGAATTCATCCTGCTGATCGCCCGCTTTGCCGCCCTGACCGTGATCGCAACCCTCGTTGCCTGGATTGCCGGCTCGCTGTCGATCGGTCAGCCTGCAGACCCGACAAGCCTTGTGACCGAAGCTGTGATAACGCTTGTGATATTCCCCGCCTTTTGCTGGCTCTTTGCACGCAAGCGGGAACGCACCACATTCTCCTAAAGGGACAAGCACCGAGCGACCATGCGCCGCGACAAGCAGGAAGCCCAGGCCCAGTTCAACAGGCGCACCTTCATGGCGGGTGCGGCCGGGGTCGGCATTTTTGCCGGTATTGGTGCGCAGCTCTATAACCTGCAGATTCTCCAGGAGGACGAATACCGGGTTCTGTCCGACAACAATCAGTTTTCGTTTCGCATACAGCTGCCGACGCGCGGACGGATTCTCGACAGGTTTGGCGAGACGATTGCGGAGAACCGCGACAGCTACCGGATCTATCTGATCCGCGAACAGGCCGGAGACCCGATAACCGCGCTCGACCGGCTTGCCCGTTTCATGCCGATTGGCGAGGCCCGGCGGGAGCGCATCCTGCGCGATCTCGCCCGTACGCCGCGCTTCCAGCCCGTCACCGTCGCAGAAGGGGTGGACTGGGAAACGTTCAGCCGCGTCAACCTCCACCTGCCGGAACTGCCAGGCGTGATGCCTGATGTCGGCGAGGTGCGCACCTATCCGATGCCGGCCGCTTTTGCCCACGTGGCGGGCTATGTCCAGTCTGCCCCGCCGGAGATTGCGGGGGACGATCCCTTGTTGCGCCACCCCGCCTTCCGGGTAGGCCGGACGGGTGTGGAGATCGCGCGCGATGAGGAATTGCGCGGGGCTGCCGGGTCGCTGAAGGTCGAGGTCAATGCGTTCGGCCGTGTGATCCGTGAATTGCCCGATCAGTCACGCCCGGCGCAGCAGGGGCGCGATGTGACGCTGACCATCGATTCCGAGGTCCAGCGCTACGCCACCGAACGCCTCGGAACCGAAAGCGCCTCTGCGGTGGGCATGGATGTCGTCACCGGCGAAATCGTGGTGATGGCCTCCACACCATCGTTTGATCCCAACCTGTTCGTGCTGGGCATTCCCAGCCGGGAATTCCGTGATCTCAACGAGAACCCGTACCGGCCCCTGTTCAACAAGTCGGTGAACGGGCTTTATGCGCCGGCTTCCACGATCAAGGGCGCCATCTCGCTGGCCGCCCTGAAGCACGGCGTCATGCGGCCCGGAGAACGGGTGAGCTGCCGCGGCTCGGTGCAGCTCGGCAACCGGCGCTTCCATTGCTGGCGCCGTGAGGGCCATGGCGCGGTCAACATGCACGACGCCATCAAGGTGTCATGCGACGTCTATTTCTACGAGGCGGCGGCGCGTCTGGGTATCGAGCGGATCCGGGAGGCTGCGGTGGAGCTGGGCATGGGCCAGCTGTTTGATATCGGCATCCCGATGCTGTCCCAGGCTGGCGGCCTGTTTCCCAGCCCGCAATGGAAGCGGGCCCGCACCGGCCAGAGCTGGACGATGGGCGACACCTATAATGTCGGGATCGGCCAGGGCGCGGTGCTGGCCTCGCCCCTGCAGCTGGCCGTGATGACGGCGCGCATGGCCACGGGGCGGGCGGTCGAGCCAACGCTCTATCCGCGCACCGAGCTGCCCGAATTCCCGCTTATGAGCTTTGATCACGCGCATATCGAGGCGGTGCACAATGCCCATGTCGGCGTGGTGCATGAACCTGGCGGCACGTCGTACTGGTCACTGGGCGGGCTGGGCGTGGACGGCGTGCGCATGGCCGGCAAGACCGGCACAAGCCAGGTCTACTCCATCAGCGCCGAAGAGCGGGCGAGGGGCGTTCGCAGTCAGGATGACCTGCCCTGGCGGCTGCGCAATCACGGCCTGTTCATCTGTTACGCGCCTGCCGAGCAGCCGCGCTATGCGGTGGCTCTGGTGGTTGAACACGGCGGCGGCGGTGCCCGGGCGGCTGCCCAGCCTGCCCGCGACATCCTGCGCGAGCTTATCGTGAAGGATCCGGCAGGCCGCAACGGGCTCATCGCCGCGCGCCATGTTCCCTTCAACCTCGCGCAGGGAGGCTAGCGTGCCGGTATTCACCCAGCCCGTGCCGAGGGGTTTGCGCGCGAAGCTGTTCGAGCTGAACTGGGCCTTCGTGCTGCTGGTCGTGCTGACCGGCAGCATCGGCATTCTGATGCTGTATTCGGTTGCCGGCGGAAGCTGGGATCCGTGGGCGGTCCGCCATGCCGTCCGGTTCGGGGCCGGTCTGGCCGTGATGCTGGTGGTAGCGATGGTGCCGCCGCGGCTATGGATGAGCCTGGCCTACCCGGCTTATCTTGGCGCCCTGTTCCTGCTGGTCATGGTGGAGCTTTTTGGCGCGACGGCCATGGGCGCGCAGCGCTGGATCGATATCGGTCCGATCCGCATGCAGCCGTCCGAGATCATGAAGATCGCGCTCGTGCTCGCGCTGGCGCGCTATTATCACGACCTGCCCCCCGAGAAAGTGTCCTCGCCCGGCGGCATGATGATACCGGCTCTGATGATCGCGCTGCCGGTCGGGCTGATCGCCAAGCAGCCAGATCTCGGCACGGCCGTGCTTACCGGTGCCACCGGCGCCGTCATGGTATTTCTGGCTGGGCTCAGCTGGAAGATCATCGTGCCGGGCGCGGTGGCCGGTCTCATCGGCGGTATCGGATTTGTGCGCTACGGTCTGGAGGAGTACCAGCGCGCGCGCGTGATGACATTCCTCAACCCGGAGAACGACCCGCTGGGCGCCGGCTATCATATCATGCAGTCCAAGATCGCCCTGGGTTCGGGGGGGCTTACGGGCAAGGGCTACATTCAGGGCACGCAGGCCCACCTCAACTTCCTGCCCGAGAAGCAGACCGACTTCATCTTCACCATGCTGGGCGAGGAATTCGGCTTTGTCGGCGGCATCGCCGTCCTGGTGCTCTACGCCCTGATTCTCGGCCACTGCCTGATGATCGCCATGTCATGCCGCTCGGTATTCCTGCGGCTGGTGACCATGGGCGTGACCACGACATTCGCGCTCTACGTGTTCATCAACACGGCGATGGTCATGGGCCTGGTGCCGGTGGTGGGCGTGCCCCTGCCGATGATTTCCTATGGCGGTTCGGTGATGTTCACGGTGCTGATCGGTCTCGGCCTGATTCTTGGCGCGCACATACACAGGGCGGCAGAACCGCCAAAGGGCGCTGGCCTCTTCGGCTAACCAAGCTTGACCTTGCAGGCGCGGTGGGGAAGTCTCCCGCCCAAATCGACCCATAACAAACAGCTTCATGACGGGGGAAATCACATGGCCATAGGCGGCGGCGCTCACAGCACGTGGGGCACTCGGTTCGGCTTCCTGATGGCGGCGATAGGGTCCTCCGTGGGTCTCGGCAATTTCTGGCGCTTTCCCTATGTCGCCGGCGAAAACGGCGGCGCCGCCTTCATCGTGGTCTACCTCATCTGCGTGATCTTCATCGCGCTGCCGATCCTGATGGCCGAGCTGTCGGTCGGCCGTCATGCACGCCGGTCCGCTGTGGGATCGGTGCGCAAGATGGCCTTCGATGCCGGCGCGCCGGGGCTGTGGGCCGTCGCGGGCTGGGTTTCCATGATCGCAGCGGTGCTGATCCTGTGCTTCTATTCGGTCGTCGCCGGCTGGGTGATCGCCTACGTCTTCAAGATGGGCGCCGGCGAGTTCACCGGGGCCGCGCCGGAGACTATTGCGTCCGCCTTTGGTGATCTCATAGGCGATACCAATACCGTGATCGGCTGGCATACGGCCTTCATGGTGGTGACGGTCGGCATTGTGTCACTGGGCGTTACCAAGGGTATCGAGCGTGCGGTCACCATCCTCATGCCGATCTTCTTCCTCATGCTGATCGCGCTGGTGGTCTATGCGGCCTTCACCGCCGACATGGGCGCGGCGCTGGCCTACCTGTTCACGCCGGACTTCTCAGAGCTTGGCCCGCAGACCTTCCTCGCGGCGCTTGGACAGGCCTTCTTCTCCATCGGGGTGGGCGGCGCCATCATGATCACGTACGGCTCCTACCTGCCGCGCAGCGACAATCTGACCGGCTCCTCGACGATCATCGCAGGAGCCGACACGCTGGTCGCCATCGTGGCCGGTCTTGCGATCTTCCCCTTCGTTTTTGCCTTCGCGCTGGACCCGGCAGCCGGTCCCGCACTGTTCTTCCAGACCCTGCCATCCGCATTCGCCCAGATGCCTGCGGGCCAGTATGTCGGCACGGCCTTCTTCATCCTGGCCTTTATCGCGGCGCTGACCTCGTCCATCTCGCTGCTGCAGGTGGTGGTGGCGTTCTCCGAGGAACACACCGATTTCGGCAAGACGGGCTCGGCCATCTTCTTCGGCATCATCATCTGGCTGGTCGGCTGCGGCGCCGCGTTCTCGGGCGGCTATTTCGACCTTCTGGACATGCTGTCCGGTCAGGTCTTCCTGCCGCTGGGCGGTCTTCTGATCGCGCTCTTCACGGGCTGGGTGGTCACCCGCTCGCTGATGCGTCACGAACTGGCCGGGGCGTCGGATACGGTATTTGCCGTCTGGCGCTTCATCATCCGCTACCTGGCGCCGATTGCCGTGTTTGCCATCCTTGCTGGTGGCGTGGCATCGGCCTTCGGCGTCTCTCTGCCCTTCCTGCAGGGCTAGGACGGGTCAGGCCAGCTCCGCTGCAAAACGGTCCGTCGCGCGCACCAGGGCATCGACAATGCCTGCCTCGCCCGCGGCGTGACCGGCATCAGAGATGATGCGCAGCTGAGCCTGGGGCCAGTTCCTGCTGAGCTGCCATGCCGTGCGCGCCGGGGTCACCATGTCGTATCGCCCCTGCACGATGATGCCGGGAATACGAGCCAGATGGGCGGTGTCATCGAGAAGGATCCCGTCTCTCTCCAGGAAACCCTTGTTGACGAAGTAATGGGTTTCCATGCGCGCCAGCGCGTCGGCCCGGCGCGTGTCCGGCACCATGCCGTCAGCATCAGGGACGAGGCTGATCAGCGCGTTCTCCCACTGGGCCCAGGCCATGGCGTCCTCGCGCCGCGCATCCATGTCCTCGATCTGCATCCGCCTGTGATAGGCGCGTAGCACGTCCTCACGCTCGGCAGGGTTCAGCCGGCCGGTCAGGGCGTGCCAGGCATCGGGGAAAATCTGGTTTGCGCCTTTCCTGTAGAACCAGTCCAGCTCCGCCCGGGTGCACCCGAAAACGCCGCGCAGGACCAGCCGCAACACCCGTTCCGGGCAGGCGCGCGCATAGGCAAGCGACAAGGTCGCTCCCCACGACCCGCCGAACACGACCCACCGGTCAACGCCAAGGGCAGTGCGTATGGTCTCCATGTCGGCAACCAGCCGCCCGGTATCGTTTGCCCGGGTTTCCGAAAACGGGCGGGAACGCCCGCATCCGCGCTGATCGAAGATGATGATGCGGTAGAGGGTGGGATCGAAAAAACGGCGCATGGATGGAGCGGCTCCGCCGCCCGGTCCCCCATGGACCGCAATTATGGGAACCCCATCGGCGCGTCCGCATTCCTCATAATAGAGAAAATGACCTTCGCCGGCATCGATCATGCCGGAGCGGTGTGGTTCTATGGGCGGATAAAGCCCGACCCGTTCAGGCTTGCGATAGGTGTCCATTACCGACCCTGCAAACAGTCACGCATGCAATTTGGCTTTGAGTATCGAAACACTATGGGGTTTTATCCATTTGCGAAAGCTGTGCGAACGCGCACGGCAAACAGTGATCGGCTGGTGCCCTGGTGACCATTTCCCGCACCTTGACTGGAGTGATGATCGCTATTTCCGGCGCCGTTCTGGCGACGGCCTGCGTCAGCCAGCCGGTAGACATCGCTGCGCGCGCCCATACCGAGCTGCCGGTCAGCGCGCAGGAAGACCTGCGCACCGCCATCGCCACCTTCCGCATGCGCCAGAACGAAGCGGGCGGCTGGTCGCTCGGCGGCGATGGTTCTGCGCGCGGGCTTCTGGGGCGGCTTGTGGCAGGCGCGCCGGAAACTACAGATACGATAACAAGTTATCTTGAAGGTGCCGGAGGGGATGTGGCGTCCTATCTGGCAGGCGACATCGTGCTGGCAACCGGGCTGGTGGAGGAGGTGGCCAGTGCAGCGATCGTGGTCGCGAGCACCTCTGCCCCCCTGCCTGAGAGCCTTCTGGTACGCGACATCACGGAGGTTGAGAGTGTGCTGGCCGCCGTCCGGCGCGCGCGCACCTTCTTCCAGGCCGTCTCGGTGGATGGCCGCGCGAGCCTTACAACCAACCAGCGCGTCACCGTCAGCGAAGCCCTGCGGCGCCTGGACGACGCTATCGCGCAGCTGGTCGGCGCAGCCGATGCGCTTGCCGACCGTCGCTGGGCTGCCAGTAATGCGCTTACGGGCTGAGGCAGTCCTGGTGCCGCATTCCGGTTTTGACCCTGAAAGCGTGAAAGGTTTTCTCGCCCGTGCGGAGGGTGAGGCGCTCGCGCGCCATGTGCGTGCATTGACCGTGACGGGGCCGGTGCTGGAAATCGGTTCCTGGTGCGGGCGCTCCAGCGTGTGGCTGGGGCAGGCGGCGGCCGGGTCTGGCCGCATCGTCTACGCGCTCGACCATCACCGCGGTTCTGAGGAGCATCAGCCGGGCGAGGGTTATCATGACCCGGAGCACTTCGATGCAGAGCTGGGTCTTGTCGATACGCTGCCCGCTTTCCGCCGCTCTATCGCGCTGGCCGGGCTGGAAAGCACGGTCATCGCGCTCGTCGGGCCATCAGCGGTGATCGGCGCGAACTGGGGCACACCGCTCTCAATGGTGTTCATTGATGGCGGCCACGCCATGGAAACCGCGCTCGCCGATTACCGTGCGTGGGCAGGCCATGTTCAGCGCGGCGGCATCCTCGCCATCCATGACGTGTTCCCGGACCCGGCAGATGGCGGGCGTCCGCCGTACGAGATATGGAAGCTGGCCGTCGCGTCCGGCCTGTTTGAACCGGTAGAGCGCGTCAACTCACTCGAATTTCTCAGACGGCTTTAGCGGGCGCTCCAGCCAGGCATCGCGCCGGGCATGGCGGATCAGCAGGTCTGAACCCGGTGACAGCGCGTCCAGCGCGTCGGCCGCCAGGATCACCGCGCCCGCGGTCCAGGACGGACGTTCCTTCGGCCAGACATCGCCAATCTCGTATTGCCAGCCCATCCAGTAGCCGCCTTCCCGGGCGGCGAGCGGTGCCAGCTCGCTGATCAGCGCACGCGCCGTATCCCTTTGCCCTGCGCTGAGGCAGGCCAGCGCCAGCTCGGCTGTTTCGGCCGTTGTGACCCACGGCTCGCCAGTCACACACCGGCAGCCCAGATCGGCGACGACAAACCGGTCCCAGCCTTCCGCGAGGTGCGCTCGGGCCCTGGGTCCGGTCAGCACCCCGGTAAGGACCGGGTAATACCAGTCCATGGCATAGGAGGACCGGTCTATGCCCTTGCGGTCAAAGCGGTGAGGCGTTTCGGTCAGCGCGCGCGCAATGCCAGCCCGGCAGCGCGCCCAGTCCGGCCGCGGCTTTTCCAGGATTTCGGCAAGCCGCAAACCGCACTCGAAGCTCTTGAACAGGGAGGAGTTGCCCGCGCGCAGCGCGTCGACATCCTCCAGCTTCTGGTCTTCGTCCGGTGCACGCCAGACCACGTCACCGTCGCCCGTCTGCAGGCTCATCACGAAATCAAGGGCACGCGAGACCATGGGAAAATAGCGCGCCATCAGGCGCGGTTCATCCAGTGCCAGCGCGCAGCGCATGACGGTAACCGCCGCGTAGCCGGCAAAGTTCGTGTCACGCGCCGTAACCGGCACGGGCGGGGGTGCGATACGCTCGCCGCTCTCGTCCATGGGGATGCCTGCGCCCAGCTCGCCGGTCCAGCCGCCATCGGCCTCCTGGCGGGCAGCAAGGGCGTCCAGCGCCTTGTGGACGCTTTCAGCGCGTCCGGCTACGGCCAGGCCCATGGCGCTCTCGCCGTGGTTCCAGGGGTCCCATACGCCCGTGTCCACCCACGGAATCGCGCCGTCACGCAGTTGCAACGCCTCGATCCGGTCAGCGCAGGCCTTGATGTCGAGCACGGCAGGCATCTGGCGCGGGCTCATGGGGCCACCTTGTCGAAATAGAGGGCAACCGACTTGCCGAGCAGCGGATTCAGGGCCTTCTCGCTCCAGCGCGTGAGGCGCGGCGCGGACAGCAAATCCCATTCGAGCATCTTGCGGTAGGCGGCAACCGCTCTGCTGGTCTCACGGCTGTTCCACAGAGCGCACTGAAGCCACCAGTACGGGCTGTGCAGGGCGTGGGCCCAGTGACGGCCCCGGAAGGCGAAGCCGCGCGCCTCCACCCTCCTGCGCAGCTCGCCATCCCTGAAGATGCGCACATGCCCGCCGGGCGTGTTGTGATATTCTTCAGACAGCATCCAGCAGATCTTTTCCGGCCAGTAGCGCGGCACGGAAAGGGCGAACTTGCCGCCGGGTTTGAGCACCCGGTCGACCTCTGACAGCGCCAGCGCCACATCTGGCAGGTGTTCGAGCACTTCCGAGCAGATGACGGCGTCAAAGCTGTTGTCGGCGAAAGGCAGGCGGCCTGCATCACCGACCGTGAACACCGCCGTGCGCGGCGGGTTCTGTGGCGGCGGTGGCAGCTCGAAAAACCCGTCTATGGCGGCGCCGAGATCGGCAAAGTCGAGATCCAGCCCGGTTACGTCCAGAGCGCGCGCGTGCCAGTAGAGCGCATGCAGATGCCGCCCCCGCCCGCAGCCAAGGTCCAGTACGCGCTGGCCATCAAGAAGGCCCAGCCGGTGGATATCAATCGTCATCATGCGGCGCGCACTCCCGCTTCTGCGTGGCCGAGCACGTCGCGGTAAAGCCCGATGGCGAGGCTGGCATGCAGATCCCAGCGGAACAGGGTGCGCACCCTGTTCAGTCCGGCCTGGCTCATGCCTGCGCGCAGGCCTTCATCGTCGAGGACGCGGGCGATGGCGGCGGCGAGGGCGGCATCGTCGCCAACCGGCGTGACGAGCCCCGCATCCCCGGCCACTTCCGGCAGTGCGCCGCCATCGGACACGATCACCGGCGCGCCGCAGGCCATCGCCTCGGCCGGTGGGAAGCCGAAGCCCTCAAAGCGCGAGGCAGACACGAACACGGTCGCGCGCCGGTGCAGGTCTGCGATCCCCGCGCGTGTGAGGCCCGACACAAAGCGCACGCGGTCAGACAGGCCCGTCTGTTCCAGCATGCGCTTGGTCGGGCCGTCCCGCAGCTGGCCGATGACGGTAAGGTGCGCGCGCGGATGGGTGTCCTTGAGGCGCGCGAGCGCGGCGATCAGCACGTCCAGCCCCTTGATCGGCACATCGGCGCTGGCACTGGCAACGATCAGACCGTCCTCGCGCTTCACCGACGGGTCCGGCGTAAAGCTGTCATGATCAATGCCGTTATAGGCAACGCGTACGCCGCTGGTGTCCATGCCCGTGCGTTCGGCGTAGGAGCGCCGCGCCGCATCGGAAACAGCGATGAAGTGGGTGAGGGCGCGGGCGGCCTTTGCCTGTTCATGCACGAAGGAATGCCAGCGCCAGGACAGGGCCTTGCCGAGCCGGGTGTGCGCCCCCGCGACCGCAAAGTCGCGGTCGATTGCGATCGGATGGTGCAGGGTTGTGACCACCGGCAGGTGCCGTGCGATGCGTGCTATCGGCATGGCGAGTGTCTGATTGTCGTGAATGATGTCGAAGCGGTGACCCTCGCGCGCGATGAAGTCCTCAAGGCGCAGGGCAAACGCCGTCATCTCGCCAAAGGCGCCCGTATTGTGCGCCAGCCATTCGGCGCGGTCGGCCCGGCTTGTCAGATGCCGCCACCGCAGGGCCATCATCGCGTTGTCGACGGAAAACAGATCGAGCGAGGGCAGCCGGATCAGCGCGATTCCGGGAGCGAGCTCGGGGTAGGGCGGGCCGGAAGCCACGCTCACCTCGCATCCGGCCGCAGACAGAGCACGGGTGAGCTCGTGCACATAAATGCCCTGCCCCCCTACGTGAGGGTGGGAGCGATAGCTGGTCACCAGCACCCGCAAGGGGCGCTGTGCAGGAGAAAAATCGGCGAGGTCTTTCATTGGCGCGGGAAGCTAGACGGGCCGGCACGTTCCGCCAAGTGCCAATGTGAACAGTGTTTACTGTGATCGCCTGCTTTTCGCTTCATCCTTCAGAACGTGGGCCTTGCAGCGCGATCAAAGCCCTCATGCCGAGGAGCGCAAAGCGCGCCTCCAAGCACGAAGGCTGGCGAGCCCCCATTGCCCGTGCCGCCCGCCGCGCGCTACACCGCCCACGTGATCAGCCCGCCCAGACTTTTCGCCCGCATCGATACGCGTTTTGCTCTGTTCTACGGGGCCTTCTACCTCGGGTTCGGCGCCTATCTGCCCTATATGCCTGTCTGGTATGCCGAACGTGGACTGAGCCCCGAGCTGATCGGGCTCGCAGCTGCGGCGGGGATGGTGGGGCGGGTGGCCGTGGCGCCGCTGGGCGCCTTGTGGTCAGACCGGGCCAGCCGCCGCCGCGACGCGATCCTCGCCTTTTCGTTCGCCAGCCTGTGCGTGTTTCTGGCCCATGTTCCAGATACCAGCCCGGTTTTCATCCTTGTCCTGGCGGGTCTGAGCGGCGCCGCCGTGACGGGGGTCATCCCGCTGGTGGATGCATTCGCCATGGGAGAGGCCAGGCGCGAAGGGTTCGCCTTCGGTGTGCCGCGCGCAATCGGGTCGGGCCTGTTTGTCATCGGAAACCTCGGGGCGGGGGGGCTTATCTCCATCTTTGGCGGTGAGGCGGTGCTCGGATGGGTGCTGGCCGGTGCTGCCTTGACGGCGCTCGCTGCCGCTCTGCTGCCGGAGGGGCGGATGCCGCCAGCGGCTGGTCCTGCCGGAGCGGCAGGGCCGCCCTTGCGTGTACTGCTGACCGCAGGGCTGCCGCTGGCTTTTGCGGCGTCTGCCCTCACTCAGGGCGCGCACGGATTTTACTACGCCTTCTCGGCGCTGGCCTGGCAGGCGGATGGCGTGCCCGCATGGGCTATCGGGTTGTTGTGGGCAACCGGTGTTGGTGCCGAAATTGTCTTCTTCGCGATCTGGAGCAAGCTGCTCAAGGGCTGGAGCCCGGCTGCCATGATGGCACTGGCCGGCGGGGTGGCTGTTGTGCGCTGGGTGGCGCTCGCGCTGTCCCCGCCATTATGGCTGCTCTTCCCGCTTCAGATGCTCCACGCTTTCAGTTTTGCCGCCGCCTATCTCGGCTTTCTGCGCTATGCGGCTGATCATGCGCCGGAGCGGCTGGCGGCCACCGCGCAGGCTGTGAACTCCGCGCTCTCGGGCGGTCTGGTGCTGGCCGGAGCAACCTTTGTCTCCGGTCTCGCGTTTGCTGCATACGGGACAGGCGGATTTGCCCTGATGGCAATCCCTGCCGGTCTGGGTGGCCTGTGCGCGCTGTTACTCGTCAGGCGTGGCGGATAAGCGTCAACCGGCGGGGATTTTCGGGCCAGATGCCCGTTACACCTTGGGAATATCCGCGAAGCAGCCGATAACCTGCGGCCATACATGCTGCATCGAGCCGGAGGGATATGGCGGCCAGCAGATCAGAGGGATCTTCATCACCCCGGCTCGCCGTGCGCGAGGCGGACGGCGGTGCCGTGCTTGAAGTGTCCGGGGACTGGCTGCTTGAGACGATCGGGCCGATGGACGCCGATCTGCGCGCCCTGTCTGACCGCTATGGCCCTGACATGCTGACGCTCGACGTTTCCGGTCTGGGCCGTGTCGACACCTCGGGTGCCTATCTGCTCGGCCGTCCGCTGCGCGCTGCCGATAGCCAGGTCATCTCCGGCCAGATCACCGGTGAGCATACTGTCGCCCGGCGCCTCATCAACGAAGTACATGCCCGTATGGTGTACAGCGCCCCGAAGGTGCAGGTACGAGGCGGGTTGAAGGGGATGCTCGCGCGGGTCGGGGCGGCCACGGAGGACGTGCTCGAAGAGGCCTGGGACACGTTCGCTTTTTTCGGCAAGACGCTGCTGACGCTGGGCGGGGCGCTTCTGAACCCCACACGATTGCGCTGGACCCCTACCGTCTACCTGATGGAGACGGTCGGGATAAACGCGCTGCCGATCATCGCGGCCCTGTCCTTCTTCATCGGGGCTGTCGTCGCGTTCATGGGCGCAAACCTGCTGGAAACCTTCGGCGCCTCCATCTTCACGGTAGATCTGGTGGGCGTGTCGGTGCTGCGTGAATTCGGTGTGCTGATCACCGCCATCATGCTCGCCGGACGATCTGATTCCGCCTTCACGGCCTCCATCGGGTCGATGAAGATGCAGCAGGAAATCGATGCCATGCGCGTCATCGGGCTGAACCCGTACGAGGTGCTGGTGGTGCCGCGGGTGATCGCCTGTGTCGTCATGGCGCCCCTGCTGACGCTGGCCGCAATGCTGGCAGGCATTTTTGGCGGGTTGCTGGTGTCGTGGGCGACGCTCGACATCTCGCCGACCTTCTTTCTGACCCGCCTGCAAAGCGTCATCGACTGGCAACACTTCATGGTCGGCATGTCCAAGGCGCCGGTGTTTGGCCTGGTTATCGCGATCATCGGCTGCCGGCAGGGCATGAAGGTGGGCGGGGACGTGGAGAGCCTGGGGCAGCGCACCACGGCCTCGGTCGTCCAGGCGATCTTCATGGTCATCGTGATCGATGCGCTCTTCGCGATGATGTATCTGGAGGCCAATATATGAGCGCGCGTCCGGTCATCGAGGTGCGTGGACTGGTGACGCGTTTTGGCAGCCATGTGGTGCATGACGGTGCAGACCTCGAGGTGCGGCGCGGAGAGGTCATGGGCATTGTCGGCGGGTCGGGCAGCGGCAAGTCGGTGCTGCTCCACGTCATCCTCGGCCTGAAGGCGCCCGATGGCGGCGAGATCTTCTACCAGGGCAAACCTCTTTCCGGCATGTCCTCCGAGGAGCGTGCATTGCTGCAGCGCAGATGGGGCGTGTTGTTTCAGGGATCGGCGCTGTTTTCATCGCTTACCGTGAAAGAGAACATCCAGGTCCCGATCCGCGAGCACCTGAACCTTCCCGCAGCGCTGCTGGACGAGATCGCTGATCTCAAGCTTGCGCTTGCCGGGCTGGGCGCCGAGGCGGCTGGCAAATTCCCCTCGGAGCTCTCAGGCGGGATGAAGAAGCGCGCCGGCCTGGCGCGCGCGCTGGCGCTCGATCCCGACGTGCTGTTCCTTGATGAACCGACCGCAGGTCTCGATCCGATCAGCGCCGCAGCCTTCGACAAGCTCATCCGGGAACTCTCCGAGACGCTCGGCCTGACCATCCTTCTGGTAACGCACGATCTGGACACGTTGCACGCGGTCTGTGACCGGGTGGCGGTGATAGCAGAGAAGCGTATCATCGCAGTGGACACGATTGCGCGGCTCGCCGGCCACCCGCATCCGTGGATACAGAGTTATTTTGGCGGCCCGCGCGGTCGGGCAGCATTGAGGAGTTGAACGATGGAAACCCGTGCCCATCACGCACTGGTCGGCCTGTTCGTGATCCTGCTGGCGCTGGCAGGGGGGCTGTTTTTTGTCTGGCTGGCGCAATTCTCCTTTGACCGGGAGTTCCGCCAGTATGACGTGGTGTTCGAGGGGCCGGTGCGCGGGCTGCGCACTGCTTCGGAAGTGCGCTTCAATGGCATTCAGGTCGGCGAAGTTGTTGATCTGGGCCTGAACCCGGACGATACCAGCGAGGTGATCGCGCGCGTGCGTGTGGACGCTTCGACACCGATCAGGGTCGACAGCTTTGCCCAGCTGGAGCCGCAAGGCCTCACGGGCCTGTCCTACATCCAGATTTCAAGCGGCGAGTCCGGCTCTCCCCTGCTCGAGACCCGGTTTGGCGACCGGCCCGCGCGCATCTATGCGCGCCAGACCCAACTCGATCTGCTGGTGCAGGGCGGGGAAACCCTGCTGGAAACGGTGCAGACCACAGGTGTGCTCCTCAACCGCCTGCTCAACGACGAAAACCAGGAGCAGTTCTCCACCCTTCTGGCGAACCTTGCGACACTGACTGACCAGCTGGCCGAGAATGGCGCCATGATGGCGGAGCTGCGCACCACTATCGGCGCCATCGAACGGGCAGCCAACGACATGTCGTCTGCCGCCGCGAGCATCGAGCAGTTCGGCGTCACTGCCGAGCGTTTCCTCGAGGAAGAGGTTGGACCGATGGTGGCCGAAACCGAGGCAGCGTCCATCGCTGTCAATCAGGCCTCGGTTGAAACCTACGAGGCGCTTGTGGCCCTGCGTCCGGGTCTGGAAGCGTTTGCGACCGACGGGGCCTACCAGCTCAATGCTGCCGCGCATGATCTGCGCCAGCTGATCGAGAATCTGGAGCGGCTGACGGCCGAACTTGAAGATGATCCCGGGGGTCTCCTGACCCGCCGGCGCGGTGAGGAAGTTGAGGTGCCACAATGATTGCGCGAACCGTTTTGCTGGCGGGTGCCGCCCTGGCGCTGTCCGGGTGCATAACCCTGCTGCCTGAATCGGAAGGCAGTGCGCTTTACCGCCTCACCAATCACGTGACGGGCGAGGCCGCGGCAAGCCCTGATGCGCCGGTTGTACGCGTCACCCGTCCCGTGGCGCCGCGGGCGCTGTCCGGCGACCGGGTAGCGCTGGACACCGGGGAGGGCAGGCTGGCCTACATGGCGGGCGCAAACTGGGTAAGTGCGGCTCCGGTGCTCGTCCAGGAACTCGTGATCGATGCGTTCGACCGGCGTTCCAGCGAGCTGGTTGCCGTCAGGTCGGATGATGGCGTCGCGTCAAGCTGGGATCTGCGTCTTGAATTGCGGCGGTTCGAGGCGGTCTATGACCAGGGCTCGGCCGCAGCCCCGCGCGTGGACGTAACCATCCGCGCCCGCCTGATTGACGGCACAAACCGGGAGGTGTCCAGCGTACGTACGTTCGAGGTGTCGCGCCGCGCGGACGCGAACCGCCAGCCGCGCATTGTCGATGCGTTCAGCCGCGCGACGTCCGAGCTTTCCGGCGAACTGGTCGACTGGGCTTCAGCGCGCGTTGTGCAGGCTGAAGCGGGCCGTAGCGCCGGAGACTGACCCGTCCGGAGTCCCGGCAGGGCTAGCGTCTGCCGCGCCGGGGCGTCTTGCCGGACGGAGGCTCGTCATCCTCGTCCGGCTCCATGTTCGCCAGAAGGTCTTTCCAGCGCCAGCCGCCTTCGGGGCGCGCCTGCGTTGCCAGGCGCTCGTCGCGGGGACGTTCGACGGCCGGGGCATCCTCCTCTTCGGCGTCTGTGACCTGATCGCCCGGCTCCAGCCGAACTTCATCAGGCTGCAGCCGCACGGAAGGACGCGGCGCGCTGCTCCGCCGGACATTGAGGGGGTCTGGCACCTCGTCCGGCGCGATATCGATGGGCCTGCGCCCGCCGGCCACGGACCCCATCCGCAACATGAAGTCGGACAGAAGCTCGTAATTGTGCCGGACGCGAGCCTGGAACATCGCGTCAATCTCGCGGGCGCTCTCGGAGGCTTCCTCGGCTGTCTGGTTCAGCTTGGCCAGCCCCTCGGACAGGGCGCGTTCAAGTTCCAGTGTTGCACGCCTTGCCGCTGCGGGCGCATCGTCGAAGCGCGAGCGCATGTCACGCAGCATCATTTCGACATGATCAGACTGCTTGCGCGCCGTCTCGAGCGTGTCAGCCAGTTGCTTGCGCACCGCTTCGCTGGCGTCGTCGGCTGCCTTGGCCGCCTTGTCGACCAGCTGCTCTGCCTCGCGCAGCCGCGCCTGGAAGGCCTCGTCAGAGCGCCGTGCAACCTCGAACCCGGCCTCGCTGACGCGTTCCAGCGCCGCTTCTGCAGCCCCGGCCTGCCCGGAGAAACGTTCCGCCGCTTCCTTTGCCGCCTCACGGGCCTCGCGGGCGGTTTCGGTCAGCCGCTTGATGACGGCTTCGCTGGCTTCGGCGGCAAGGCGGGTTTCGGTCTCGATGGTCTTGGTCATGGCAGCGGCGCGCGTGATCGCATCACCGACCGCGCGAGTGAATACCGCGCCGCTCTCCTCCGCTGACTTGCGCAGGGTCTCCGCGCCGGAGCCGGCCGTCTTGGAGAGCCTGGTGAGTTCGGCCTTGTGGAAGTCGAGCGCGGCGGCAATCTTCTCCTGTTCCAGCCGCAGCGCCTCACTGGCCTCGGCAAGACGTTCGCGATGCTTGTGATAGGCTGCATCCAGGCCGTCGCCGCGGCTCTTGAGGGTGTCGGCCAGCTCGCGCAGGTCGCCCGCCCGCCGCGCCATGATCTCGGAGGCTTTTTCGGCGGATTTGATGGCCTCGTCGCCGGCATTGGAGAAGCGCTCCACACCGGCGCGAAGGGTCAGGGCGCCTTCGCTGGCCTTTTCCCTGGCAAGCTCTGCTGCCGCAGCCACCAGTTCACCCTGTTCCTGGATGGCGGTGGCGATCAGCGACGCCTTGTCGTCAAGGCTGTCGGCTATCTCGGCAAGTTTCTCGCGCTCGCCCTTCAGGCTGCGCATCAGGCCCTCGACCCGCTCACGCGCGGCCTTGGAGGTATCCTCCAGCGTGTCCGCGTGATGGGTGATGACCTCTTCCATCGCGGCGAGCCGCGCCAGTGCGCTGTCCATCGCGGTATTGATGCGGCCCACCTGAACGCTGACTGCGTCTGCCATCTGGCGCACCTCGCCCTGAAGCGTGTCGGCGGGGGTCGACAGCCTAGCGAGGGCGGTTTCCACCGACCGCACGCGCGCGCTGGCCCGCACCACGGTACTGCCGAGCAGGCCGGAAAGCAGGAAAAGCAGGGCCGGCGCGCCGGCGAAAACCGTGATGCCGGCCAGCTGGGCGGGGCTGAGCGCAGAAAAATCGTCGATGACGTAGCCGTACAGATAGGCGCCTGCGCCGCCGATCCACACAGCGGCACAGGCTGCTCCGGCGAACGCGATCCAGCCGCCGCCACCGGGCCTGGCGGCCGGCGGGGAGGGCAGCGCTGGCGCGATACGCTCTGCCGGCAGCCTCGCCTCCCCCGGATCTGCCATCGCAGTCGGGGCAGCAGCCACAGGCGTTCCGGTGCTGGCAGGCTTGGCGGAGGGATTGTCGTCTGCAGGCATTATACGCCTCGGTCACAACGCTGGAAGGGCAGGCCTGCGAGTATGCTGGCCGCAAGCGCCCGTTCTACGGTGAGATGAGCGAAAATTAAAGCCGCAAGACCGGCGCAGCGGGCGCCGATGGCAGACGCACCGGTGATGAAGCGCAGCCAGACGCTTCCTGAGCGCTGCTCGTCCGTATCACGAACATCAGCGAGCCGTCCTCGGTGCGGACCTGCTCGACACGGAAATCTTCAGCGGCAAGGAGATGGAGGGCCGCGGCCTGATCAGTCAGCCGGGCTTCCTCGAAGGATTGCTGACGCACGGCCGGGGCGCAGTCATCGACCCGATCATAGCTGATACCGACGAGAGCCAGCACGGCGCCCGCGATCCAGTGAAGTATGTCGATGGCCACGCTGAACATGGTAGCAGTCCCTATCCCTTGTCTGCTTATGACCGTGGTGTCAGCGGCGCTCAAGGCATTTTGCCCGTTCGGGCCATGAAATCTTTGTAACGTTCATCCCAGGGGCAGGTTTTGCTTGCCAGACGGGCCGCCTTGCGGCGAACGTGCGCCGTGGATTCTAGCGGGGAGTGAGATCGACATGAGCGCCAGCCCGGTCACGGCCGAGAACCGCCATGAGAGCCTGGATGTCCTGCGCGGCATAGCCATACTGGGCATCCTGGTGATGAACATTCCGTTCTTCTTCCTGCCCATGCAGGCCCAGCAATACCTGCCCGCCGATCCGCTCTTTACCGGTGCGTCGATCGATGTCTGGTTCTACTCCCACGTCTTCTTCGAAATGAAATTCATCACGATCTTTTCCGCGCTGTTCGGGGCGGGGATCATCCTGATGGTGGGCGAGGAGCCGGGCGCGTCACGCAAGGTACATTTCAGCCGCATGCGCTGGCTGCTCCTGATCGGTCTGATCCACGCCTACGTGCTGTGGTATGGCGACATTCTGGTCAGCTACGCCATCTTCGGCATGATTGCCGTCTATTTCCGCCAGATGAGTGTCGGCAAGCTGTTGTTCTGGGGCTTTTTCTGGATCGCAATTGCCGGCCTTCTGTTCTTTGCCGCACTGGGTGCCATGGCGCTCATTCCCGAAGACATGAGCGGCACGGATGTCGGGATCGTGCCGACGCCGGAGGCCTATCAGGAGGTTGTCGCCGCTTATCAGGCGGGCGGTCTGGAGCGCCTCGGCATCAATGCGTTTGGCGCGCTGATGGGGCAGATCATGGGGGCAGGCCTGTTTGGCGGACGCATTATCGGCGTCATGTTCCTCGGCATGGCGCTCTACAAGCTCGGCTTCCTGACGGCGAAATGGGGCATTGGCCGCTATGCGCTCGTTGCCATCATCGCCCTGCCGGCTGGTCTTGCCGCGTCGTGGTGGGGTGGCCAGCACATGATCGCGGCGGAGTTCGATTTCCGCGAATTCTGGGTCCACTCTGTCGTCAATTACTGGTCAAGCCTCGCAACCGCGCTCGGCTATGCGGCGCTGGTGATGATCATCTGCAAGCTGCCCTTCCTGAAGCTGGTCCGCTATCCGTTCGGGGCGATGGGGCGCATGGCCTTCACCAACTACCTCTCGCACTCGCTCATTCTGGTCTTCCTGTCGATTGGCGGGATCGGGCTGGGCTGGTTCGGCGAGGTCAGCCGGGTCCAGATGGTGCAGATCGTGCTCGTCATCTGGGTGGGTCAGCTCGTCTTCTCCACGCTCTGGCTGCAGGTCTTCCGCTTCGGGCCGCTGGAGTGGGTGTGGCGGTCGCTGACCTACGGCAAGCTGCAACCCTTCCTCAAGCCACGAGCATGACCCCGGTCAGGGCGGGCGATACGTTCGCCGTTTACGGGCTGTTGCGCAGGGGCGCATCAGGGTTCGCCCAGTTTGGCCTGGCAACGGCCTTCCGGGCGCTGGGACCCTGCCGGATTCCCGGTGCGATCCATGATCTGGGCGGATATCCTGGCCTGGTCGCTGGCAGCGGAACAGTCATGGGCGAACTGTTTGAAGTGCTCGACCCGTCGGTCATCGCCCGCCTCGACAGCTTTGAGGATTATGATCCGGCCGCGCCGGGCTCGTCGCGCTATCTACGGGTGCGCTTGCGCCTGCTGGAGCCGGACGTCGAAGCATGGATTTACGTGTGGAACCAGCCGGTGGACGGCTGTCCCCGCGTCGACAGTGGAGACTGGCTCGCCTGGGCCAGCCAGTCCTGAGGCCTCAGCCCTCAGCCCTGCAGATACCCCGCGCGGACGTCGATGCTCGACCGCTTGCCGACATCGTGTGAACAGGTGTCCAGCCATTCGCGCGCGGCCTCGCGGCCAAGGTCCCGCAAGCCGGTGAGAAAGCTCCAGCTGGTGTCGTACTTGCTGGCGGCGGTATGGGCGGACAGTGCGTCGTCGGCCCGGATCGCATGAATGTGGAGATTGCGCAGCCGGGCCTTCTCCGCGTCTTTCAGCAGATCATCCTCGATCAGGCGCTTCACGAAGGCGACCGCCCGCAATTCGGCCATCAGCGAGGCGTTGAAGGTTATCTCGTTGACGCGGTTCATGATCTCGTCGGCTGACTTGGGCGTGCCCGGACGTTTGAGCGGGTTGATGTGCACAATCAGCAGGTCGTTGGGCGTATCCGCGTAGAACAGAGGCCAGAGAGCCGGATTGCCCGTGAAGCCGCCATCCCAGTATGGCTCGCCATCGATCTCGACCGCCTGACGGATGAAGGGCAGGCAGGCGGAGGCAAGGACGGCCTCGGTGCTGATGCGTCCGCCCGAGAACACCTCGGCCTTGCCGGTGGTCACGCAGGTCGCGGTTACAAACAGCGGCACCTCGCTCTGGCTGCGCAGCCGCTCGAAATCGATCTGCGCGTCCAGAATGTCCTTCAGCGGGTCGATGTTGAACGGGTTGAGATCGTAGGGGCTGGTCAGACGCGAGAAGGCGTCGAAAAACGGCATCAGCTTCAGGAAGGCCCCGCCCGGCACCATGGGGCGGAAGGCTGCCCCGCGCCGCGACACCTCGTGCCAGAACGCCTCCAGGCCCGCGCGGGCGCCGTCCGCTCCGCCGGTCAGCCACCCATGTGCCAGAGCCACCGCGTTCATTGCCCCGGCACTGGTAGCGGTTATTGCGCCCGGCCTGATCCGCCCGTCTTCGAGCAGGGCGTCCAGAACGCCCCAGGTGTAAGCGCCATGCGATCCGCCGCCCTGCAGGGCCAGCGACACCGCTCTGGCGCGCGGCGCCATCAGGCAGCCACCCAGCCGCCTTCGACCGGGAAGGCTGCGCCATTGGCCGACGCACCAGCGTCAGACACCAGATAGAGAAGCAGGCCTGTCAGATGCTCGTACTCGACAAACTTCTTGGTCGGCTGGGCGCTCAGCATCACGTCGCGGACGACTTCCTCGCGCGTGATGCCGCGGGCATTGGCGGTGTCCTCGATCTGGTTTTCCACCAGCGGGGTGCGCACATAGCCGGGGCAGATGGCGTTGCAGGTGATGTTCGCTTCGGCGACTTCCAGGGCGACGGTCTTGGTCAGGCCAACCACGCCATGCTTGGCTGCCACATAGGCCGACTTGAAGGGCGAGGCCACCAGACCATGGGCTGAGGCGATGTTCACGATCCGGCCGCGACCGGCCTTCTTCATCACCGGTACGGCGTGCCGGATGGTATGGAAGCAGGCGGTGAGATTGATGCCCACGATGGCGTCCCACTTCTCCGGCGCAAGATCCTCGACAGCCGCGACCTGCTGGATGCCGGCATTGTTTACGAGGATGTCGAGCCGTCCGAACACGTTCACCGTTTCGGCGATCAGCGCTTCGATCTCGTCAGCCTTGAGCATGTTGGCGCCATGAAAGGCCGCCTTCACGCCAAAATCGGCTTCGATGGATTGGCGCGTCTGCTCGATCTCTCCGGCGTCGCCAAGCCCGTTGAGCATGACATGGACGCCATTGGCGGCCAGCCCGCGCGCAAGCGCCAGCCCGATTCCGGATGTCGAACCGGTGATTACCGCGACCTGACCGGTCAGATCGGCCTTCAGACCGCTCATGCATGACTCCTTGGCCATCAATGGCACTTGCCGGGAATTGTGCGGTGCAGAAGACGGTTCACGCGGGTTTTGTCAAGGCCTGCGCGGAAGCATCTAGGCTTTCTTCAATGGCGGTTGCGGCCGCGTGAAGAGGAGCCGGTCTGCTGTCGAGCCTGCCTTGTCGAGCCTGTAGCCCTCAACGTCGAAGCGCGGGAGTTGTTCCGGATCCTCGACGCGGTTCTCGATTATCCAGCGGGCCATCATGCCGCGCGCCTTCTTGGCGTACACCATGAGCGCGCGCAGCTGGCCGTCCTTTTCTTCCTTGAAATCAACCGTGATGACGCGCGCTTTCATCTTCGCCAGGCGCGCGGCCTTGGCATATTCGTTGGAGGCGAGATTGACCACGACCGGATGAGGATGGCCTTCCAGCGCGCGGGTCAGTTCGGCGGCGATGTCATCGCCCCAGAAGTCATAGAGGTTTGCGCCCTTCCTCGTTTTCAGGCGGGTGCCCATTTCCAGCCGGTAGGGCTGGATGGCATCGAGCGGGCGCAAGCTCCCGTACAGGCCGGAGAGGATGCGCAGGCGGTCCTGCGCCCATTCCAGATCGTCCGCTGACAGGCTTGCCGCATCAAGGCCGCGATAGACCTCGCCGGCAAACGCCAGGGCGGCGGCCTTGCCCTCGTCCTTTACCGCGTCAAACGCCCTGAAGCGCTCCACATTGAGCGCGGCGAGGTCGTCGGAAATATCCATGAGCTGGCGCAGCTGCGCGCGCGTCAGCTTTGCGGTGGTTTTTGACAGTTCTGCGGTGCGCTCAAGCAATGCAGGGCGGCTGGTCTTCAGCTCGGGGCGGGCGGGCTCGAAATCGAGTTGCTTGGCCGGGGACAGAAGGATCAGCATGAGTGGTCAGCCTCGTAGCGTCGTATCAGTGGGACTACCTGTCGAAATAGGAAGGTTTCCACGCGTTGGCCAATAGCCTGCGCAGGCAGGCTTTATTCCAGCCCCATGATGATACGCGGATTCATGATGTTGTTGGGATCCAGCGTGGCCTTGATTGCCCGCATGACCGCAACCTCGACCGGTTTGCGCGCCTTCAGTTCGGCCTGCTTCAGAATGCCGATTCCGTGCTCGGCGGAGATCGAGCCGTGGTGCTTGTCCACCAGATCATAGATCAGGCGGGTGGCCGGTTCGGCGCGGGCGATGAATTCCTCCCCGGCGCCGGGCGCGATGCTGGCCAGATTGAAATGGACATTGCCGTCGCCGACATGGCCGAACGCGATCACGCGCGATCCTTCGATCATCTGCTGGGCCTGCTCGGTCGCTTCGCGCATGAAAGCAGCCATGCGCGATACCGGCACGGACACGTCGTGCTTCGCCGCCTTGCCGTGGGCCTTTTCGCCTTCGGGCACGTTTTCCCGGAGAGCCCAGAACCGGGCGGCCTGCGCCTCTGACTGGGCGATGGCGGCGTCCTCCACCAGTCCGGCCTCGAAGGCGCTCTCCAGCGCCGCTTCCATCAACTGGCTGGCACGGTCCGGCTCGGCGCTCGACAGTTCGATCAGGACCATCCAGTCCGGGTTGCCCTCGAGCGGAGAGCGCGCGCCCGGCACGTGCTGGCAGACGAGTTCCATGGCGAAACCGGAGATCAGCTCAAAGGCGCTGACCGCGCCGCCGGTCGTATCCTTGAGGTGGCCCAGCAGGCTGACCGCCGCCTCCGGATCGCGAACCGCAGCAAGTGCGACGCCGGTCGAGGCAGGGCGGGGAAACAGCTTCAGCGTGGCAGCAGTGACAAGGCCGAGCGTGCCTTCGGCGCCAATGAAGAGCTGCTTGAGATCGTAGCCGGTATTGTCCTTGCGCAGGCCTGACAGTCCGCTCAGCACCCGCCCGTCGGGCAGCACCGCTTCCAGCCCCAGAACCAGCTCGCGCATCATGCCGTAGCGCAGCACCTGCACCCCGCCGGCATTGGTGGAGATGAGCCCGCCAATCATCGCAGAGCCCTGCGCGCCGAGGCTCAGGGGAAAAAGCTTGCCGGCTTGCCTGGCTGCCTCCTGCACGGTCTGCAGCACCGCGCCTGCTTCCACCGTCATCGACTCGTTGGCGGTGTCGATCTCGCGAATCGCATTCATCCGTTTCATCGAAATCACCACCTCGCCAGCTGGCGTGGAGGCACCGACAAGTCCGGTCACGCCGCCCTGCGGCATGACGGCGATCCGGGCGTCATTGCAGGCGGCCAGCATCCGGGCCGCTTCCTGCGCACTGGCGGGTTTGAGGACCAGCGGCGTCCCGCCCGCATAGCGTCCGCGCCAGTCACGGGCATGGGCGTCGAGTTCAGCCGGGTCGAGAGACCATGCTTTCGGGTCCAGCGATGCAGTCAGTGCGGCGAGGGCAGGGTGCAGGGTGCTCATGGTGTCGGGCTAGTCCTGGAGATCAACGGGAAGGCGGGTCATCACCGCGGTCAGCTTCAGGCCGGGCGCGCGGTCCATCCGGCCTTCGAGATGGTAGAAATCGCCGTCCACCCGCCCGTCATAGATGACGTTGAAGCGCTCCACGTCACCGACTACCGAGACGGTTTCGGGGCGGTGGCGCACAAACAGCATGCGGGCAACGGGACCGTCGGGGCCCTCTTCCAGATAGCCATCGTAATAATAGCTGCTGTCGCCTCCGGTCGCGCGGCCATTGCGCACGGTCACAACGCCACCGGACTGGTCCAGCGGACTGCGGAAACGGACGACGTACACCCCATCAGGTATCCATCGAGAGCGGGGCAATCGGACAGGTGCGGTCTGGTCCATGGTCTGGCACAGGAAGGTTGCTGCAGGGGTCAGGCGTCTTTCGGGGCGGCAGCACGGACAAGGCGGTCATTGATCGCCGCGCCAATGCCATGGTGGGGTATCGGTGCCACAGCAATGGGTTTGCCCAGCGCATCGGCGGCGCGCAAGTGGGAAAAGAGCTGCATGGCCGCTTCTGAGAGATTTCCGTCTGATGACAGGTCAAACACCTGGCCCGCCCCGGTGCCACGCCAGTCGCCAAAGGCGAGATAGGTCTCGCCGGGCCGGGGCTCCGTGACATTCAGGCGCAGTGGCGCCTCCGGCGCGTAATGGCTTTTCAGCATGCCGGGCGCGGTTACGGCGCTGGCTTCTCCCGCACGCTGCAGGGGCTGGCCGGTCATCGCCTCAATGCGCTCGGCATCCAGCGTGCCGGGGCGCAGCAGCACCAGCCCCCCGGGCGTATCGGCAAGGATGGTGCTTTCCAGCCCCACCCGGCAGGGCCCGCCATCAAGGACCAGGTCGATGCGGTCCCCCAGGCTGTCCGCTACATGCCGCGCGGTCGTCGGGCTGATGGAACCCGAGCGGTTGGCGCTGGGCGCCGCCAGCGGCCGATCAAGCCGGGCGACAAGGCCCGTCATTGCAGGCGATTCCGGCCAGCGCACGGCCAGCGTATCAAGACCCGCCCGCGCAAGGTCACACACCGGACTGCCGGCGCGGTGCCGGCCTACCAGCGTCAGAGGCCCTGGCCAGAAGGCACGGGCCAGCGCGAGGGCTCGTGGTGACAGGTCCACCAGCGCCATCGCGCGTTCGAGGCTGTCGACATGGGCAATAAGCGGGTTGAAGTGCGGCCTGCCCTTCGCTGCGTAAAGCGCTGCAATCGCTTTGGGATTTGTGGCATCGGCGGCCAGCCCGTAGACCGTCTCGGTCGGCACTGCCACCAGCCCGCCTGCGGCCAGCACGGCAGCCGCGCGGTCAAGGTTCACAGCATCGTGTGATGGCACAATGGGGCAGGGGACGGTATCGCTCATCCTCACTGGCTTGGCGCGTGCGGCGTCCAATGGCAAGGGGGGCGGCGCGCAAACTGCGGCAAAGCGTCTCCCTCTGGTGCAGGGATGTATCATGCCCTCGTCACAAAGCGCTGCTAGGCCCATATGCGAACCTTGGATAGCAAACTCCCCGGAGTGCCTGATGACCGACCTCGCCGAACGCCTGGACCCCGATTTCGAGCCGGAAACCAATCAGTCGGGAAACCGGCCGTTCGCCGAGGTGGTGAATGCCCGGCTCGACCGGCGCAACTTCCTGCGCGGCGGTCTGGGGCTTGCGGTCAGCGGATTTTTCGCCGGCCCTATCGTGGCATGTGCAGCGCCCCGTGAGGCCCATGCTGCAACGACCGGCCCCTCGCTGGGCTTTGGCGCGGTACCGGTTTCATCCGCTGATACGATCGTGGTGCCGGAGGGATACGAAGCCAAGGTGATCTATCGCTGGGGCGATGCGATCAGCGGCAATTTCCCCGCTTTCGGTCCTGATAACTCCGGCGAGGATCAGGCTCATCAGGCCGGCATGCACCATGACGGGATGCACTTCTTCCCCATTGAAGGCGAGAGCCCGTGGGAAGGCAGCTCCACGGACGGGCTGCTGGTGATGAACCATGAGTATATCGAGACGCGAAACCTGCATTACGCCATCACGCAAGGTACGCCGATCAGCTCCTGGGGGACGCCCGATCATGCGGGACCGCGTCCTGCCGATCATGTGCTGAAGGAACTGAACGCGCACGGTGTCTCCGTGGTGCGCATCCGCGCAGACGGCAATGGCGACTGGCAGATCGTGCCTGATCCCAGAAACCGGCGCATCACGGGTCTGACCCGGATGGAGATCGCCGGACCGGCGCGCGGACATGCCAAGATGTCGACGCTTTACAGCCCCGAGGGCACGCATACCCGCGGCACGCTGTCCAATTGCGCACACGGCGTCACGCCGTGGAGTACCTATTTTGCCGCGGAAGAGAACTGGTCCGGCTATTTCGTGAACCTCGATGGTGAACTGCCGCGCGAACATGCCCGTTATGGCGTGCGCCGCGACGTGAGCCGTCATAACTGGCATCTGGCCGATGATGGTGGTGATGGCTATGTCCGGTTTGATGCTTCCACCAAAGCCGGCACGCCCCGGGACGACTACCGCAACGAGCCGAACATGTTCGGCTGGATGGCCGAGATCGATCCGTTTGACCCGCAATCCACCCCGGTGAAGCGCACCACTCTGGGCCGCTTTGCCCATGAGGGCGTTGTGTTTGCGCCTGCGGAGGCGGGAAAGCCCGTGGTCTGCTATTCCGGCGACGACGCGGTGTTTGAGTATATCTACAAGTTTGTGTCGGACGGGCTTTATGAGCCCGGCGTGACGCGTGGAGACATTCTTGATACCGGCACGCTGTACGTGGCCCGGTTCAATGATGACGGTACTGGCGACTGGCTGCCACTGGTCTATGGCCAGGGTGGGCTTGATGAAAGCAACGGCTTCACCGATCAGGGTGACGTTCTGATCAATACCCGTACGGCAGCCGATATTGTCGGCGCCACGCCGATGGACCGCCCCGAATGGGGCGCGGTCGATCCGCAGACCCGCGCTGTCTACTTCACGCTGACCAATAATTCCCGGCGCACGGCCGAGCAGGTGGACGCCGCCAATCCCCGCGCCGACAACCGCTTTGGCTCCATCATTCGCTGGAATGAAGCGCAGGGCGATCAGACGTCCACGCGGTTTGACTGGGACATTTTTGTGCTGGCCGGCCCGGAAGGCGATAGCCGTGATGCCAACGGCAATCCGCTTGATGGCGATGCCATTTTTGCCGCGCCCGATGGCCTCTGGTTCGACGCCGATCGCCGCCTGTGGATACAGTGCGACATCTCTGACGGTTCGCTGAATGCCGGAGTCTATACGCCCTTCGGCAACAACAAGATGCTCGCCGCCAATCCGGATACCGGCGAAATCCGCCGCTTCCTGACCGGTCCCGTAGGCTGCGAGATCACCGGCGTTGTGACGACACCCGACCAGAGGACGATGTTCATCAACGTCCAGCATCCGGGAGCAAACACGTCCGAGACCGACTTCGCAGCCGGCAATTTCGATAGTCACTGGCCGGATGGCAACCGCTCTGTGCCCCGCTCGGCCACTGTGGCCATCCGGCGGGTGGATGGCGGTATCATCGGCGCCTAGGCGCGAATGGCCTCAAGGAATTGCAGGACGTCGTCCCGCACGCCGGGGTCCCGCAATACTCCGCGGTGGCCGAGGCCGGGCTTGATGACAAGCTGCGCGCCCGGCCATCGCGCGCTGGCCTTTTGGCCAGCGCTGGCCGGCACGATCACGTCGTTGTCGCCGTAAATGAATAGCGCGCGAGCGGTCATCGCCGGTGCGTCAAGCGCAATGTCAAAGCGGCTGACCGGCGCCCCAAGGGCCGCTTCGACGCCTTCCTGCATCAGCCGGATGGATCGCTTTGACATGCCCAAGGCGCCTGCCTGGAAGCTTATATTGTCGGCCATCGAGCAGGGCGAGGCGAGGGCGATGAACGCCTTCGGGTTCAGCAATCCCTCGCTCATCGCCACCACGCCGGACGGTGCGCCCATCGAATGCGCAACAAGGGCAAAGGGCTGGCCCAGCGTAGCGGCAGCGCTCCCCAGCCCTTCTGCGAACAGTGGTATCGTCGCGGTGCGGCCTTCCGATGCGCCGTGCGCCGGCGCGTCGATCAGCACCACCCGGTAGCCATTTTCCATGAGGTGTTGGGCATGACTGGACAGGTCGGCCGCGTCGGCCTCCCACCCATGCTGGAAGAACACCTTCGGACCGCTGCCGCCCGAATAGATGCGCTGGCGTCCCAGCGGGCCTTCTATCCAGCTTGTCTCGAGTGTCGCCAGATAGTCCCGGCCGGTATCGGTCTGCTGGCGTACACGCGGACGTACAAAGCGTTTGCCGACAATGGTGCGAAAGCGGCCGGGCGCGAGCACAGCCATGGCATTGGCCATGATGATGGCGGTTTTCATCGGCTGTCTCAGGGGCGGGCGCTGGCAATCAGGGCAGCAAAGCTTTCACGCGTCAGGCGCATGGCCTCGTCACGCCCCTGCACCACGGCCCAGGACTGGCTGCCCACGCCAATGGCCTCAAACTGGAACGCGAAGCGCTTGGCGTCTGTCGCGGCCGCAAACCCGCCCTCGTGAATGGCCAGCTTTGCGAGGCGCTCCACCCAGTCGGTCCAGCCCCGCCGGGCCTGCCGGGCGAGGTCTGCAGCCTTGGGCGTCAAGGCAGGGGCCTCGAAGGCGGCCTGCAATATGGGGCACGGGCGAGACGGGTCACGCAGCAGCCATTCGGTCCAGTTGGCGCCCAGCGCTTCTATGCGTGCCATTGTGCCGCTTTGCTGGCGGGCCGGTTCGACGACCTGTTGCCGGAACTGCTCGATAGCGGCTTCAATCACCGACACCTGCAGCGCCTCCTGGCCGCCAAAATGGGCAAACAGGCCGCTCTTGGACATCTTGCAGGCTTTCGCCAGATGCCCGATCGACAAGGTGGCAAGGCCCCCTTGCGACATCTCTTCGAGCGCGGTTTCAACGATACGGGTTCGGGTCGGTTTTTCGGTCGCCATGCTGCGTATGTGCGAACGTTCGTTCGCATTGTCAAGCGGCGGCTATTTCAGGCGGGGAATGGCAAGGCCGAGGGCCGGGCCAGCATGAACGGATTCCTTGCGGAACCGGTAGAGCTCTGCCGGGCGTCCGCCGGTGCGGGCCTCGAACCGGCCCGTTTTCTCCACGAATCCCGCCCGGTCCAGCGCCCGGCGGAAATTCTGCTTGTGAAGGGTCAAGCCGGCGATCCCTTCCACCATGCGCTGAAGTTCGGACAGGGTGAACGTATCGCCCATCAGCTCAAACACCACGGGGCGGTACTTCACCTTGCCCCGCAGGCGCGAGATCGCCGTCGCCAGAATGCGGCGGTGGTCGGAGGCCATGATGTGTCCGGTACCGGAAAGCGCCCGGGCCGGCTCTCCGGTATCGCGCGCTGCCTCGGCCACCAGTCCCGCCTCGTAGAGCAGCTCATACCGGTCGAGTGCCCGTTCCTCGTTCCAGACCAGCTCGTCCAGGGCGAAATTGGTGCGAACCCGCTCCAGCCGGGCCGCCCGGCTTCCCGGCGCTCCGGCCTCGTCTGCCCAGCTGCGCAAGGCCGGCGCCAGCAATTCATCAATGACCGCCGGACGGCCGTGGCGATGATCCTCCCATGGGAAGAATTCACTCCAGCTCGCCCAGCGCGCGCCCAGCCCGGACAGCTCCCGGGCCTCGCGCGCCAGTGCCAGATAACCCAGCGATATCACCCGTGCGCCGGCAGCGCCGGTCAGGGCCGCCAGAGGCGCCTCCCGGCCGCGGTCGCCAAACGTGTAGAGTTGCTCGACATAGCCCAGCTCGAAGCCGGTCTGGCCACGAACCCATTCGCGCAGGCCGATCTCGAACGTGCGGTGGGCGTCGGGGTCGAAAGGCCCAAAGGGCAGGGCAGCCTCCGGGGTGGCGAGCCCCTGGGTCACGAGCACGCGCGGCTCCGCATTCTCACCGGCAATGATCACGGCATTCAGGCCGACGACCAGACCGGTGGCGACAGGCAAGGGAGGACGTGACGGGCTCATGGCCGGTCCTTTCCGGAGCGATCGGCGCCACTTTCGGCATCCATCGCGGACAGCAGGGCCTCGAAGCGGCCCACATAGTCGGCCTGCACGTCGCGGGTGGGCCGGACGGGCACATCCACACGCAGGCCCAGAGGTGGTTTGCCGAAAAGCCGCCGCGCTTCCTCCACGTCAAATCCTGCCAGCTGTACGGCTTCGAAGAAGGCGCACAGACGGTCTGCCTTCTTGATCGTCGTCTTTACGTATTTGGGCAGGTGGGCTGGCAGGCCGAACCGGGCATGAACGGCCCGCTCCAGCCGCGCTTCAAAGTCCTTGTAATCGAGGCCCAGCGCACCCTTGAACGGTGAGATCATGTCGCCGATCACGTATTCCGGCGCATCATGCAGAAGCGCCGCCATGCGCCAGCGCGCGGGCCAGGCAGGCTCCATCTGCCCGCACAGGCGCTCCACGATCAGGCTGTGTTCGGCGACCGAGAACGCATGTTCGCCCGTCGTCTGCCCGTTCCAGCGCGCGACCCGTGCCAGACCTTGCGCAATATCCTCGATCTCGATGTCGAACGGTGAGGGATCCAGCAAATCCAGCCGCCGCCCGGACAGCATGCGCTGCCAGGCTCGCACCGGCGGTTCAATGGTCTTGCGTTCGCGCATGTGGGTAATCGTGTCGCGGGCCAGCTTCTCCCCTCCCGGTCTAGAAGGAATTGGCGTAAGTTCAAGCACAAGGACACCGATAACGGAGGCTGGCCATGAACCCGGAACGCATTCTTGTCGCCCTGCAAGGCGATGAGGCCGACGATATCCCGCTCGCCGCAGCCGTCGCGCTGGCGCCGCTGATAAAGGCCGATATCCGCGCCGTGTTCGTTGAACCCGATCCGGCCAGCTACATGCTGTGGACGGGGCCGGGCGCCGCCGGTGCCTCGGTCGTCACCAGCGCTATCGAAACCGTCCGCGAGGAGGCAGCCAAGGCCGCGGTGGAGGCCGAGGCGCGCATGAAGCGGCACTTGGAAAACCTCGCCGACAGGGGTGTCCATGCCTCCTTCCGCCGGGTGACAGACAGCCCCTCTGAAGCGGCCCAGCAGGCGCGTCTCGTCCGTATGCTCGTGGCTTGCCCTGATGCGGCAGCCGGCAAGGGCCCACTCTCGGGTTTCACCGCGTCCTGCCTGGTCGATGAAGCCTGTCCGCTCTTCGTGCCCCGCGGCGGAGCAATCCCACCGAAGAAGATCTGTGTGGCATGGGATGGCTCGCGCGAAGCCTCGCGGGCGGCTTTTGCCGCCGAACCGTTCTTCACCGAAGGCGTCGAGGTGACCATCCTGCACAGCCCCAAGAACCTGGATTATGCTGACCGCGCCGCAGCGGCCCCCAACCGGCTCGCCAACTGGCTGGCTCCGCGCGGCATCAAGGCGAAGTCACAAGCGGTCGAAGCGAAGGGCAGTCTGGGCGACGCGCTCGTCGAGGCGGCTTCCGGTGCGGATCTGCTGGTCGCAGGCGCCTATGGCCAGTCCCGCCTCGCCCAGTTCATTTTCGGCGGGGTGACCCGCACGCTTCTGGGTGCCAAGGACGGCCCCTCCCTGCTGGTGGCGCATTAGGCATATGGTGCAGTCTGCCTGGCAGGAACTGCTTGGTGCTGCACGCCGCCACTCGCGGCTCGCCCATGAGGCGGAAGACATTGTCCAGGAGGCATTGCTGGCGGCAATCGAGGCGGGGCGGTCCGATTTCACTGACCCGCAGAACCGCCGCTGGACGCATGGCGTGATCCGCAATCAGGCCCGTTTGCAGGCGCGCAGCGCCGTGCGCCGCAAGGCGCGTGAAGCAGACTACGCCGCCCCCGCCGCCGATGATGGGCCTGCTCCTTCCCAACGCGCTGCGCTTTTCGTCTGGGTCCGCAGCCTGCCGGCCTCGCTGCGGGGTGTGGCGGCAATGGCGCTGACCGGGCATACGCGCGCGGAGATTCGCGCCGCACTCGCCATCAGCGATACCGCCTTGCGCCAGCGGCTGAGCGCGCTGCGCCGTGTAGCCCGCGAGGCCAGGCTGGATACTCCGGGCTTTGCCGGTCTCGCGCCGGGGCTGGCACACGGCGTACTGCGCCGCCGCCTTCCCGGCACGCTGGCGGCCCGCAAGGCGGCGTTCGGCACCTATGACCCGGACGGCAATCTGCTGATTTTCCGCACACCGGTGCTCACAAAACCTGATGGCGCGGCAACTGACATGCATCCCCTTGCGGCAGGCGCAAGGGGCAGCAAGGAACAATGCCATGATACCCAAACCTCATGAGATCGCCGTCGTCTTCAACGTGTCCGACATCGAGCGCACCGAGCGCTTCTACCGCGATACGCTGGGCCTTGATGTGTCCCGTCAGGAAGGCGCCGAGCCGTTCTGGCTGATCGCCGACCTGATACCGGGCACCCAGCTCCTCTTCTTCCAGAGCGAGGATGTGCGCCCCGGTAACACGCCGATTGTCGTGTTCGATCTGAAGGAAGGCGGTATTGACGATCTGGTCACCGCGCTGGCCGAGCAGGGTGTCACCATTGTCACGCCCGTCAGCGAGGCGCCGGGCGGCTGGTCGGCGGACTTTCTGGACCCGGATGGCAACATGCTGGCCTTCTGGCAAAGGGCAGAAATGCCGAAAACCCTGAAGAATTAGGGGCTTCGCCGGGAGTTCTTGCCTTTGGGCGTGATCCCGGCGCTCTCCCTCTGCCGACCTCTCCTGCACCAGATCCGTGCAGCCGCGCTCCAGAAGCCCGCACACCCTCATCTGCTGCGGTGCAATATAGCGCCGGACGCTGACAGGCTGCGCCGCGCGTCTCAGGCTCGTCCCTGCAATCCTTCAAGGGGAACCGGGTCATGGAAGAGGCAGTGTTTTCTGCAGGCGATACCGCCTGGATACTCACGGCGTCCGCGCTGGTGCTGATGATGACAGTGCCGGGGCTGGCACTGTTCTATGGCGGGATGGTTCGCCGGACGAGTGTCCTGTCCACCCTCATGCATTCACTGGCGGCTGCCGTGCTGGTGACGGTCACCTGGGCGCTTGCCGGCTACTCGCTGGCCCTGACCGGCGAGGGGGCGTTCATCGGCGGGCTCGACCGGCTCTTCCTCGCCGGTCTGGAGCCGGGCAGTGATGCGGACGGGCTGCCGGAGCCTGTCTTCATCCTGTTCCAGCTCACTTTCGCGATCATCACCGTCGCGATCATTTCCGGCGCCGCGGCCGAGCGGATGAGCTTCAAGGCGTGGGTGATTTTCGTGCCCGTCTGGCTGCTCGTGGTCTACGCGCCGATTGCGCACTGGGTGTGGGGCGGCGGCTTCCTGGACGAGGCTGGCGTGATCGACTTCGCAGGCGGCGCCGTGGTGCACATCAATTCGGGTGTGGCCGGGCTGGTGCTGGCGCTGGTTCTGGGGCCGCGCCGGGGCTGGCCGAAGGAGGGCCACCCGCCCCATAACCTGGTTCTGACAGTGATCGGTGCCGGCATGCTGTGGGTCGGCTGGTTCGGGTTCAATGGCGGCTCTGCGCTCGCCGCAGACGAGATCGCGGCTCATGCCGCACTCGTAACCCAGATCGCAGCAGCCATGGCGGCGCTGATCTGGTGTGCCCTGGAATGGGTGCTGCGCGGCAAGCCAACCGTACTCGGCGCCGCGTCGGGCGCGGTGGCCGGGCTTGTCGCCATTACACCGGCCGCGGGCTTTGTCGGGCCGCAGGCGGCCTTCGCGCTCGGCGCAGTGGGCGCGGTGGCGGCCTATTTCGCGGTTACCGCCCTGAAAAGCGCGCTCAGATATGACGACAGCCTGGACGCGTTCGGCCTGCATGGAATTGCCGGGTTTGCCGGCGCGGTGCTGACCGGCGTGTTCGCGGTGGAGGCCATTGGTGGCACCGCAGGAGCCATTGAAGGCAACTGGCTGCTCGTCTGGACCCAGACCTGGGGCGCTCTGGCCGCCGCCGCCTGGTGTGCCATCGCCACATTCGTCATTCTCTTCCTCATCGGACGCATCGTGAAGCTGCGCGTGGAGGAAGAGCACGAGGTTACCGGGATTGATGTCGCGCTCCATGGGGAGAGCGCCTGACGACCCGGTTTGCCAGTCCTCCCTGACTGAAAACCCCGCCAGTTCGACTGGCGGGGTTCTTTTTACTGAAAGGTCAGGCCTGTCCGCTCGGACTGTCAGGCGCGATTGCGAGTGCTGTACGCAGCATCGCCACCAGCGCACGCTGGGACGTGCTTTCCTGGTTGGAATGGTAGTTGACCGTCGGCACCTGAAGGCTGGCACCCGTATACTGGCCTCTGGACTGGGCAGTGATCTTGCCCAGCTCGGTTATGCCGAGCCCCTTGAGGGGCTGACCGCGCCGGGCCCGCGCCGCGTTCTCCGCCTCTATGAAGGCATCCTTGAATATGATCGGGGCGCCAGCGCCAGCCGCCGCGCGTTCCACACGCTCAACCATGGCTTCGTGGAAGGTCGCACCAGCATCGCGGCGGCGCAGGATGACCGCCCCGGCCAGCATGGCAGCGGAATCGTCAAACGGGCTGGTATCCAGCACCACAATGTCCTTTCGTGGTGACAACGCCGAACTCGCCCAGTGCAGGAAGTGGCTGGCTGACCGTCCGATCTCCTCCTCCGCGGTGAAGACAAGGGTGCCTGCAAGCCCCATCTCGGCGGCGATTCGCAACACGGCGACGGAGACCGGGTTGTCGAGCTGGCCCGAGACCTGGCCGCCCGCACTGCGGTCCAGCGCGCGGGCGAAGCTTACAGGCGTGCCCGCCGGCAGTCCGGGGAGTCCCTTGATGTCGAGAACGATGCGGCCCTCGCCGTCAAGGCGCACCTTGTCGACATCGCCATAGGCGAGACGTCCGCCGGTCTTGCGGTCGTAGGCGAAAACCTCTTCGCCGCCATAACGCTCATTGACGCGCGCGGCGAGCAGTTCGGAGGCGGTGGCCTGCTCGCCATATTTCTCATTCTTGATCGCATGGGCGGCATAGACCGGCGCGCCATCCGGCGCGATGACGGCGCCATGGCGATCCACGTGCGCGATGAAGACAGGGCCGGGCTGGCCGGTTGCGACGACACACAGATTGGGCAGGCGCTCCGGCTTGAAGCCGAGACCGGTAAAGTCGCGTGCAAGATGGTCAAGAAAGGGCGTCTCGTGGCCAACGACGCTCGGAAAATCCAGATACTCGTTGGTCTTGGCCAGAATCCGTGCGGCGAGATCGGTCTCGCGCGCCAGGTCCATCACAGCTTCTCCACAAACACCGTGCCTGCTGAATAACCTGCGCCGAACGAGCAGATCACGCCCTTGTCACCGCTCTGCAGGTCATCCGAGTGCTTGTGGAAGGCGATGATCGAACCGGCCGACGAGGTGTTGGCGTATTCATCAAGGATGGTGGGGGCATCCTCGCCGCCAGCCTCGCGCCCGAACACCTTTTTCGCGATCATCAGATTCATGTTGATATTGGCCTGGTGCAACCAGACCCGCTTCATGTCATCGGGCTCAAGGCCCAGATCGTCCATGTGCTCGCGGATCATGTCTGAGACCATCGGCACGACTTCCTTGAAAACCTTGCGGCCTTCCTGGACGAACAGGCGGTCATCCTTGGGTGAGCCGTTCTGCAGCGGGCGGTTGTCGCCGGTCGCGCGCTCGGTCCGGTTCAGGAAGCCGAAATTATTGCGGATATTGTTGGAGAACTGGGTCTTCAGCCGCGAGCCGATAATCCGCCATCCGCCTTCGCCGAGCTCTGCGCGCTCCAGAAGGATCGCGGTGGCCACATCGCCGAAGATGAAATGGCTGTCGCGGTCCCGCCAGTTGAGGTGACCGGATGTGATCTCGGGATTGACCACCAGGATGGCGCGCGCATTGCCAGCCGCGATCATGTCGGCTGCCGCCTGCATGCCGAACGTGGCCGACGAGCACGCCACATTCATGTCGAAGCCGAAGCCGTGCTCCATCCCCAGAAGCTGCTGCACCTCGATGGCGACGGCCGGATAGGCGCGCTGCATGTTGGAGGCGGCGACGATAACGCCATCGACATCGGCTGCTGTTCTGCCCGCGCGGGCCAGCGCATCGCGCGCCGCATGGGCACCGATCTCGGCCAGGATGGCGGGCTCGTCATTGGAGCGCTCGGGGATGTTTGGCATCATGCGTGTAATGTCGAGGACGCCGTCCTTCTCCACCACATAGCGGGATTTTATGCCCGACGCCTTCTCGATGAATTCGGCAGAGGAGGGGGTGAGCGCTTCCAGCTCACCGCGCGCAATCTCGTCAGCGTGCTCGGCGTTGTAGCGGTCGGCATAGGCATTGTATGCGACCACCAGCTCTTCATTGGATATGGCATGGGGTGGCGTCCACAGGCCTGTGGCGCGGATGACGGCTGCACTCATCTGTTTCCCCGAACGATTCCTGATCGCTGATTGTCCAGACCCTAGACCTCACCATGGCTTTGTGTCGACCATCTGAAGCCGGAGTCTCGATGCCCCATAGCCGAATTCGCGCGTGGGTGCATGTGGCCAGCGCACAACAGGGGGTCGTCTTTCGGGACTGTTCAGCTTCTGCGGCCGCCCCGGATGAGGCGGTGCAGGGGCGTGGGGCGTTCCCGCTCCACGCCGTCGCCGTCCACGCAGCGTTCTTCAAGCACACCCGTGGGGCCGTGGCGGCCACCGGTTTCACACTGCCTGTCCAGAGCATGGGCTGGTGGACGGTTGGCGCAGGCTCCGGCAGCAAGAAGGCACGCAGCCAGTGCGCCGGATTTCACGGCAAAGCGGGATCGGTTCATGTCTACCTCGCTAGGGCTTTGACTTCCTCATGGCGGTGACAGCTCACCAGATGGTCGTTGACCAGTCCGGTCGCCTGCATGAAGGCATAGACGATGACCGGCCCACAGAACTTGAAGCCTTCCTTCTTCAGGGCCTTGCTCATGGCCTGGCTGACCGGGGTTTCGGCGGGCACCTCCTTCATGGTGGAAAAGCGGTTCTGCACCGGCTCACCATCCACGAAGCCCCAAAGGAAGCTGGAAAAACCTGCGCCGCGCTCGCGCATGGCGAGATACGCTTTCGCATTGCCGATTGACGCCTCGATCTTCGCGCGCGAGCGGATGATACCGGCATTGCCGAGCAGGCGGGCCATGTCCGCTTCGCCATAGCGGGCGAGCGTTTCCGGGTTGAAGCCGTCAAACGCCTCCAGAAACGCTTCCCGCTTGCGCAAGATCGTGATCCAGCTGAGGCCGGCCTGGAAACCATCCAGGATCAGCTTGGCAAACAGCGCCTCGTCATCGCGCTCGGGCACGCCCCATTCGGTGTCGTGGTAAGCGACATAGAGCGGGTCTTCGCCCGGCCAGGGACAACGGTGGATCATGGGTTTTTCCGCCTTCCAGATTTCAGCCAAGCACCGAAGCGCGGGGCGGCCAAGTGAACAAACGCTAATGGTCTTTCAGGGAGCGCCCCTTGATGACGGCAGAAGGGCCAAAGCGCGCGCGGGCCTTGTCCATGGCGCGCTCGGCGGCCGCGCGCTTCAGGCCGTCAGGATCAAGAAGGTCGCGGGCGTCGCCGCTTGCCGGTTCCAGCTCGCTGAAACCGATCCCGATCAGGCGATAGCGCGGCCCTTCCGCTTCTGTTCGCAACAAGTCCCGGCCCGTGCGGAAAAGGGTGTCGGCAAGCTGGGCCGGCTGGCCCAGCGTCCGGCGGCGGCTAAGGGATCTGAAAGCCGCCGTCTTCAGCTTCAGCGTCACGACACGCCCCGCAATGCCTTGCGCCTTCATCCGGTCAGCCACCTTCACGCACAGCGGCCAAAGGCGCCGTTCCAGCTCGTCATGGCTTGCGACGTCATCGAAGAAGGTGGTTTCGGCCGACACGCTCTTGCGCTCGCCATCGCGCGCCACGGGCCGGTGGTCGATGCCCTGCGCCAGCCGCCAGAGCCGCGCGCCGGACGGTCCATGCCGGCGGATGAGCGCGTCTTCACCGCGCGCGATCACGTCGCCCAGCGTTTTCAGCCCGTCCCGGTTCAGCGTCGCCGCGAAGGCCGGACCGACGCCGAACACACTTTGTACGGGACGCGGGCGCAGAAACTCTGCCGCCTCGGCCCGGCCGATCGCCGAAAATCCGTCCGGCTTGTCCAGCTCGCTGGCGGTCTTGGCGAGAAACTTGTTGTAGCTGAGGCCCACCGAAACGGTGACCCCCACCTCCGACCGGATGCGGGCCGCCAGCTTCATCAGCGTCACCGCAGGCGGGCTGCCATGCAGGCGCTGCGTGCCCGTCAGGTCAAGAAAGGCCTCGTCTATCGACAAGGGCTCTACCGCCGGGGTGACGTCCTCCATCATTGCCCGGATGCGTCTGCCTTCGGCGGCATATACAGCCATGCGCGGGCGGATCACGACGGCATCCGGGCAGGCCTTGAGTGCCTTGAACATGGGCATGGCCGAGCGCACGCCCGATAGCCGCGCCACGTAGCAGGCTGTTGCCACCACGCCGCGTTTGCCGCCGCCGATGATGACCGGCCTGTGGGCCAGGGCAGGGTCGTCGCGCTTCTCTACGGACGCGTAGAAGGCATCGCAGTCGATGTGGGCTATCGCCAGCGTGTCCAGCTCGTCATGGGCGAATACCTTGCGCGAACCGCAGTGCCCGCAACGCGGTGGCAGGGCGGGAGCGAAGCAGGCGCGGCAATATGCGCTCACCGCGGCGCCTCCAGCGGCCAGAGCCAGGCCGCACCACGCACGCCGGAGGAGTCGCCATGCCGGTTCACCACGACCCGGGTGCGCATCTCGTCGGAAAAGACGTGCGGGATCAGCAATACCTGCAGCTCGCTGGCCAGCCCCGGCAGCCTTGATAGCCCGCCGCCCAGCACGATCACGTCCGGGTCCAGTACGTTGACGATGGTAGATAGCGACCGGGCCAGCCGGTCCGCGTGCCGGGCAAGTGTTGCGCGGGCCGCAACATCGCCGGAGGCAGCGCGCGCGGCAATGGCGTCGGCGGTCAGGGCCTCGCCGGTGGCGCGTTCGTGATCGAGCGCAAGGGCAGGGCCAGAGCACCAGCTCTCCACGCATCCCTTTCGTCCGCACCCGCAGGACGGACCGGGGACTTCGTCATGGTCAGGGCGGGGAAGGGCGGTATGACCCCATTCCCCGGCAATCAGGCCTGCCCCCTCATGCAGCCGGCCGCCTATCACGATGCCGCCGCCAACACCGGTGCCGGTTATCACGCCAAAGACGCAGTGAGCACCTGCGCCTGCGCCGTCGACCGCTTCGGAAAGAGCAAAGCAGTTGGCGTCATTGGCGCAGCGAACGCTCTGGCCGAGCGCACCGGCGATATCCTGGTCCAGTGGCCGGCCATTGAGGCGGGCGGAGTTGGCATTGCGGATCAGGCCCGTGCGCGGATTGATGGAACCTGGATGGCCGACGCCCACACTCGCCACTTCCGCGCCCGCTTCGTGACGGACACGCCATGCAAGGTCGCGAATCGATTCGATGGTTGCGGTGTAATCACCAGGGGAGGGGACGCGTTGACGGGCGATTATCGTTCCGTCGGCAGACAGGGCTGCGGCTTCGATCTTCGTGCCGCCCAGGTCTACGCCGATGCGTATCATGCGGATTCCCCTGCCAGCCTTGGTGTCGCCACGTTCTTATCTTGTTCCTTACCGGGTTCCTAGCGCCCGACTCATCGTTGATTAAGGAAAGTAGGGTTTACTCCGTCGTGGATGGAAAAAGGTCCACGCCAAAGGCGGGGCAAACGGGGGAAGCGCGCGGTCACCATGCTGCAGGTCATGTCCAAAAAAGTTCTGATCGTTGAAGATAACGAGCTGAACATGAAGTTATTTCATGATCTGCTCGAGGCCCACGGCTACGAAACGCTGCAGACCCGTGAAGGGCTGAAGGCGATTGATATCGCGCGTGAACACCGCCCCGACCTTATCCTCATGGACATTCAGCTGCCGGAGGTTTCCGGTCTGGATGTAACCAAATGGCTGAAGAGCGACGAGGAGCTGTCAGGCATCCCTGTTGTCGCTGTTACCGCCTTTGCGATGAAGGGTGATGAAGAGCGTATCCGCGAAGGCGGGTGCGAGGGGTACCTGTCCAAGCCCATCACCGTGACCAGCTTCATCGAGACCATCCGCAAATTTATCGGCTAGGGGGCGCAGGAAACGATGAGTGCGCGCATCCTTGTTGTCGACGACATCGAGACCAACCGGCGCCTGCTCGAAGCGCGCCTGACTGCAGAGTATTTTGAGGTCGTGCTTGCCTCCTCCGGCGTGGAGGCCATCGAAAAGGCACAGGCGCACAATCCTGACCTGATCCTGCTGGACATCATGATGCCCGGCATGGACGGTTTTGAAGCCTGCCGCCGCCTCAAGTCTGATCCGGCCACCCGCCACATTCCGGTCGTCATGGTCACAGCGCTGGACCAGCGCGAGGACCGCGTCAAAGGGCTGGAAGCGGGCGCTGACGAGTTTCTCACCAAGCCGGTCAATGACGTGGCCCTGTTTGCGCGTGTGCGATCGCTCCTGCGTCTGAAGGAAGTGCTCGACGAGCTGCGCCTGCGTCATGAGGCCGGGCTGGCCGACGACGGTGTTGAGGGTGGCGATCTTGACGGCCCCGCCATCGTGATCGTGGCGGCTGGCGACGACATTGCTGCAGAGCGCCTGTCGGCCAAGTTGCCAAACGGGTTCGCGCCGCGTCCGGTCGGTGATCCGGCCGGCGTGGTCAAGGCGGCCCGGGCCGGTGCCGAACTGGTCCTGATAGATCTGGCCACCGCAAAGTTTGATGCGCTGCGCGTGTGCGCGCGTATCCGTTCGGATGCTGTCACCCGCCACACGCCGATCATCTGCGTCGTGGATCCCGATGCGCCACAGGACATGGTGCGGGCGCTGGACCTGGGGGTCAGCGACGTCGTCATGCGACCGGTGGATTCCGGGGAGCTGGCGGCCCGGCTGAATACCCAGCTCAAGCGCAAGCGCTATGCAGAACAGCTGCGGGAACGTCTGGAAGAGAGCCTGGAGATGGCGGTTATTGATCCGCTTACAGGCCTCTACAACCGCCGCTATATGGGCTCACGCCTCCGTCAGGCTGTCGATGCCTGGGAGGCCAGCGCGGAGACGGTCTCCGTCATCCTGTTCGACATCGACCATTTCAAGCGCATCAACGATACATGGGGACACCAGGCGGGGGACGAGGTGCTGCGCGCCTTTACCGACCGCATGAACAGCCAGCTGCGTGCGCTTGATATTGCCGGACGTCATGGCGGCGAGGAATTCATGGTTGTGCTCTCGGGGGCCAGCCAGCGTGAGGCAGCCGAGGCAGCCGAGCGCGTGCGCGCGGCGATTGCCCGCACGCCATTCCGTCTCCCCAATGCCGGGATCACGGTGGACGTCACGACCAGCGCCGGGATCGCCGAGATCCTGCACGGAGACACGCCTGAACGTCTGATCGCGCGTGCTGACGCGGCGCTCTACCAGGCCAAGGCCGCAGGCCGTAATCAGGTGATGGTGGCACAGAAAAAGGCCGCGTGAACGTCACGCGGCCTTTTCATGAAATCAGCAGGGTGCCGGCAGGCAGATCTACTTGATCTTGCCTTCCTTGAACTCGACATGCTTGCGCGCCACCGGATCGTACTTTTTCAGCACGAGTTTCTCGGTCATCGTGCGCGCGTTTTTCTTGGTCACGTAGAAGTAACCGGTGCCAGCCGTCGAATTGAGGCGGATCTTGATGGTTGTCGGCTTGGCCATGTCACTCACCTGAAACTGGATTGCCGCATCAGACGGGACCTGATGCATCGCGAGCGCGCGAAAATACGCATGTTCGTATGGGTGTCAATGGCGCTGTGTGCTCAGGCACGCCAGCTTCTCAGCGCAATCGGCAGGTAGACCGCAGCAATCAGGCTGAGCGCCAGCAGGAAGCCGTGGGGATTGAACCAGTCCATGGCAAACCCTGCGAGCGGTGGTCCGGCAAGAGAGCCCGAACCATAGGCGAAGATGAACGCCGCATTCGCCGCAGCGAGCTGCCCGGCATTCACCCGCTCGCCAATAACCGAAAGCCCCACCGTGTAGAAGGCGCTGGCCAGACCGACATAGAGGAAGATCAGCGGGAACAGGGCAAAGCCGAATCCGCTGGAGGCGATGATCAGCAGAGGCACCGTCACAGCGCCGGCGGTAATCAGCGCCAGCGTCCGCATCCGCCCGGCCCGGTCGGCGAAATTGCCAATCGGAATCTGCAGGCAAAGCGCGCCGAGCGCGCCGGTGGTCATCAGCAGGCCGACCAGCACGGTCGTCAGTCCGGTGCGGTCTCCATAGACCGGCATCAGCGCGAAGAAGCTGTTTTCCAGCGCCCCGAACAGGAAGCCGGCGAGGATCGCCGCGGGCGCCAGCCTCGCCGTGGTCAGCATGGCCAGCGGGCTGCCCTCGTCCTTGCTGGGGGGTACAAGCCCCGGACCGCGGAGAAACACCACCGGGATCACGCCCAGCGCGTAAATCCCCGCCCCGGCTATCCAGGGTGCCCAGCCTTCCGCACCCAGCACGGCGAGCAATATTCCGCCAGATCCGAACCCGGCCGACAGAACGGTAGCATATACCGCCAGGAGGGAGGCTCGCCGCTCCGGTCTGGCAAGCTGGTTGATCCAGGTTTCGCTGGCGATGAAGACGATTGTCACGCCAATGCCGATCGTGAAGCGGGTCAGGAACCACACCCACACCTCCCGCACCGCCGGGAATACCAGTATGCCGAGCGCAATGACCGCCAGACTGCCTGCGAGCAGGGCTCGCGGCGTGACGCGCGAAAACAGGCCGGGAATGAACGGGGTCGCCAGAATCATCGCGAGCGCCGCCGCAGCCGCGTTGGCACCCGCCAGTGCTCCCGATCCCGTCATCGCTTCCAGATTGAGCGAGATGAGGGGCATCAGCAGGCCGAACCCGCATCCCGCCAGCCCTCCGCACATGATCGCCACGACGAGGGAGCGCGTGCGGGCATGCGTATCGCCGATCAGGAAGGACATTGCCATGCGGCCAGTCTATAGCCGGGTCACACGCAGCCGTCCCGCCTGATTTCTCACATGAAGCGGCGTGAAGATGATGCCGGACGCGGCGGCCTTGGCGAGCGGCACAAAGGGCGCAAGTTCCGGCTGGGCAAGGCGAGCCGCCATCTCCGGCTCCTCGATCCACACGGCGCGTCCGCCGGGTGTCGCGGGAAACAGCGCCTGCACGGCCCGGGCATGAGGTATCGCAAACACCCTCAAGTGCCAGCGCGCGCCATCAGCCAGCACGACAAGGCTGCGCCCCAGATAGCTCAGCGCCTTTCGGTCTGGTGCCAGCCCGTGGCGCGCCGCACGGCCCCACAGGCCGGTGCGCGGCCGCAGGCTCATCACGCCGTTGGCCGGCGCGGCGAACAGGAAGCCCAGGCGGGCATGGGCGGCACTGAGGGCAGCATCGGTAAAGGCGCAGGGCGGCAGGCTGCGTACGCCGAGCTGGCGTGCTTCGACACCGGGAGCCTCGCCGCCTTCGACAGACGACCGCGCGCTGACCGGAGACATGGCCAGTGGAAGCATGTCCGGCAGGGCGGGCAGGGCGAACCGCCCCCTGGCGCCGTCAACCACCAGTATCGCTGCGCCGGGACGGGCGCGGCGGGTGTCGGCAGGAGCGTTCATAGCGCGTCGACGCGCGGGCCTTTCGGCGTCACGCGTGCGCAACGGACGGGCGCCGGGCCTTTCATGTGGCCGGCGAGTTCCGCGAGTACGAAGCGGGTGATGATCGGCAGGTCCAGCGCGCCGGTGTCCTCCAGCGACACCCAGCGCACATCCTCCAGCTCGCCGGCGTTCATCGCGTCCACCCGCGTCGCGACGGCCTCTTCCGGGGCCCGGAAAAACCAGGCGTCAAACCGGCGTGGGCGCCCGGGCGGGGTAATGGCGCGTGCGACCAGCTCCAGCGGGGCGGCCGCTGGCGCAAGGCCCGCCTCGGCGAAGGGCTTCCAGGGCGCGCGGGGCTTTGACAGCTGGCCCGTCTCGCCGATCAGCAGGCCGGTCTCTTCTGCCGTTTCACGGATGGCGGCGGCAGCCGCTGCTCGCGCGCGGCGTTCGCTCAGGCATCGGGTCAGCACCGCGCGGACAGGCTCTGCCGGTTCGCTGGCCAGTGGCGCGTAGCCGTCCGACCGGTCCACGCGCCCGCCTGGAAATACGTATTTGCGCGGCATGAAGACATGCTCGCCGGAGCGCCGTCCGAACAGGATTTCGGTGGTGCCATTGGCGCGCTGCCGGGTGAGGATCAGGGATGCGGCGAGGGCCGGCTTGCGCACGGACGGGTGCGGCTTGACGCCGGGACGCTCATTGCCCTCCGAATGGCGCGTCGGGTCAAAGGGGTTGGTCCTGGTCACTGGTCTATTTGTCTCTACCGCCGCCGTCTGGACTTGTTGCCCCTGTCCCGGCCCGCTGGAGGACGACCGCCCTTGCGGCGTCCCATCGGCTTTCTGCCCGGTTCAGGCGGGGTCAGTATGTCCACCAGAAGCCCACCCGTCACGGGTGTTGCTTCGCTCAGACGCACATTGACCGTCATGCCCAGCCGGTAAGTGGCACCGGTATTCTCCCCGATCAGGGCATGCGCAGACGGATCATGGTGGAAATATTCACGGCCCAGCCGTGATACCGGGCAGAGCGCGTCCGCGCCCGTCTCGGTAAGGCGGATAAAGGCGCCAAAGCGCGTGACGCCGGTGATGCGGCCTTCAAACTCCGCGCCCACCCGGTCAGCGAGGAAGCCGGCGATGAAGCGGTCCGTGGCATCGCGCTCGGCGGCCATCGCGCGGCGCTCGTTCGAGGTAGTCTCCTCTGCGATCACCTGCAGGGAGGCGCGCTCCTCGTCGGTAGTACCGTCACGGCCCAGCTTGAAGGCGTGGATCAGCGCGCGGTGAACCGTCAGGTCCGCATAGCGGCGAATAGGCGAGGTGAAGTGCGCGTACTTTTCCAGGTTCAGCCCGAAATGGCCCAGATTGCGCGTGTCATAAATGGCCTGCGACTGGCTGCGCAGCACCACCTCGTTGACTGTCTCGTAGTGCGGCCCGCCCTTTGCCCGCTCCAGCACCTGGTTGAAGCGCTTCGTCGTCAGACGCTCACCGCGCGCCCAGCTAAGCCCCACGGTCGGCAGGAAGTCGGCCAGCGCCTCGATCTTCTCTGTGCCCGGCTCGTCATGGACGCGGTAGATGAGCGGCGTCCTTGCAGCCTCCAGCGCTTCTGCCGCAGCCACATTGGCCTGGATCATCATCTCTTCGATCAGCTTGTGGGCGTCGAAGCGCTCGCGCCGCTCCACTGCGATCACCGAAGCGTCCTCGCCAATGCGCACCTTGCGTTCGGGCGCATCAATCTCCAGCGGCTCGCGGACGGCCCGCGCTTTCTGCAAGGCTGCATACGCGCCCCAAAGCGGTTCGAGCACGTGTTTTTTGAGCGTTTCCGCCTTGCCCGTGCCTTTGCCGTCGATGGCGGCTTGCGCCTCCTCATAGGAGAGCTTGGCTGCCGAACGCATCCAGCCGCGCAGGAAGCGGTGGGCGCGCTTGTTGCCGTTCCTGTCGAACACCATGCGCACGGCGAGGCAGGGTCGGTTCTCGCCTTCACGCAGCGAACACAAGTCGTTGGACAGGCGCTCGGGCAGCATCGGCACCACCCGGTCGGGCAGGTAGACCGACACGCCGCGCTTTCTTGCGCCCTTGTCCAGCGCCGAGCCGCCCTGCACGTAGGCCGCCACATCAGCAATCGCGACGATCACCACCCAGCCATCCTTGTTGGCCGGATCATCGTCGGGCGCGGCCCATACGGCGTCATCATGGTCCCGGGCGTCAGACGGGTCGATGGTGATGAGCGGAATGTCCGTCAGGTCTTCTCGATCCTTTGCCGTCACCGGCTTGACGGCGCGCACTTCCTTCTCTTCGGCATCGCTGAAACCTTGCGGGATGCCGTGCTCGGCAAGCGCGATCACGGACCCCGCGCGCGGGCTGTCCGCGCTGCCCAGCAATTCCTCGATCACACCGGTTTTCAACCCGTGGGCGCGCTCTGAACCGAGCCGCACCATCACCAGCTCGCCATCCTTGGCGCGGAGCCCTTCGCCCTTGGCCGGGATCAGCTCGTGCTTGGTGCGCCGGTCGACGGGAACGAGCCGCGCCGCGCCGCGTCCGGTGTCGCGGTAGACACACAAGACGCGGTGTGCCGAACGGCCAAGCTTGCGCATGACGCTGGCATAGTATTCGTCGCCATCCTTTTCGAGGCGCGCCAGAAACTTGTCGCCAATGCCCAGCGCGCTATCACGCTTGCCGCCGGAGCCTTCTCCCGGAGCCAGACGGATCACAGGGCCGTCCCCATCCGCCTTCACGGCCCGGCAGAGCAACTCGCCATCGACATCACGGTCCACGACCTCAACCACCGTCACGGGGGGAAGTCCACCGCGCAGGGCATAGGATTTCTGCCCCGTGCGGGTAATCTCGCCGTCTGTTTCCAGCACTTTGAGCGCGGATTTCAGGGCAATCTTGGCATCCCCACGCAAGGCCAGAGACCGGGCGATCTCGCGCTTGGTGAAGCGGCCCTCGCCCAGCCGGATCGCTTCCAGCAGGGCTTCGCGGGTAAACCCGCCATCACGGAACGGATCGTTTTCGCGGCTCACTTACTTCCTGCTTTCGCCTTTGAGGCGGCCGTCTTCTTTGCGGCCGGCTTCTTGGCCGAGGCCGCTTTCTTCGCCGCCGGCTTCTTGGCTGCTGCGGCCTTCTTTGCCGGTGCCTTGCGCTTGCCCTTGGCTGAACCGCCCTTGGCCGTGATCAGTTCCACGGCCTGTTCCAGCGTTACGCTTTCCGGCGTCACGCCCTTCGGCAGGGTGGCGTTGACCTTCTCCCATTTGACATAGGGCCCGTAGCGGCCGGCCATCACCTGGATCGGCCCGCCATCAGGGTGGTCCCCGAGTTCCCTCAGCGGCGCTGCCGCAGCCGCCCGCCCGCGTCCGCCATTGGCCTTCTTGTCCTCGATGAGTGTGACGGCGCGATTGATGCCGATCTCGAACACCTCGTCGATGGAGGGCAGGTTCGCGTAGGTCTTGCCGTGCTTGACGAACGGGCCGTAGCGGCCAAGCCCGGCCTCAATCATCTCGCCATCATCGGGGTGAGGGCCGACCAGGCGGGGCAGATCGATCAGCATCACGGCCTTGTCCAGCGTAATGGATGCCGGATCCCAGCCCTTGGGCAGGGAGGAGCGGCGCGGCTTGTCCTCGTTCTCGAGCTTCATCTCCAGATAGGGGCCGAAGCGCCCGTCTTTGAGATAGATCATCTGGCCGTGCTCGGGGTGCGCACCGATCTCGCCATCACCTTCGACGACCGATTGGCCTTCGGCGCTGCCGCCGAGTGGACGGGTATAGCGGCAGTCAGGGTAGTTTGAGCAGCCGACAAATGCGCCGTGCTTGCCGAGACGCAGCGACAGCGTGCCGACATTGCAGGACGGGCACAGGCGCGCATCCTTGCCATCCTCGCGCGCCGGGAAGATCAGCGGGGCGAGCGCGATATTCATCGCATCGATCACCTGGCCGACGCGCAGATCCGCAATGCCTTCCACATTCGCGGAGAAGTGCTCCCAGAAGCGGCGCAGCAGCTCCTTGTAGGGCATGTCTCCGGCGGAAACCTTGTCGAGCTGGTCTTCCAATTCCGCCGTGAAATCGTATTCCACGTAACGCGTGAAGAAGTTTTCCAAAAAGGCAATGACGACCCGGCCCTTGTCCTCGGGGACGAAGCGCTTGTCTTCCATGCGCACATAGTCGCGGTCGCGCAGGACCGACAACACCGAGGCGTAGGTGGATGGCCGCCCGATGCCCAGCTCTTCCATCTTCTTGACCAGCGTGGCTTCCGTGTAGCGGGGCGGGGGCTGGGTGAAATGCTGTTCGGTGTGGGTCTGGGTGGCCTTCGCGCCCGCGCCTTGCTTGACGGCCGGCAGGCGTGCTTCGCCATCTTCGTCGGCGTCATCGTCGAGGCCTTCGCGATAGAGCGCAAAGAAGCCGTCAAACGTCACGACAGAGCCGGTCGCGCGCATGGCCAGCCGCCCGCCATCGGCTTCCAGATCGATCGTGGTGCGCTCCAGGCGCGCGCTTTCCATCTGGCTGGCAACCGCGCGTTTCCAGATCAGCTCGTAAAGCCGGGCCTGATCGTCCTCCAGGCGCAGCGATGAGGGGTGACGCAGGAAGCTGGTCGGGCGGATCGCCTCGTGGGCCTCCTGCGCGTTCTTGGCCTTGGAAGAATAGGCGCGCGGCACGTCCGGGACGTATTGCTCGCCGTAGCGTTCGCCGATGGCCTTGCGGGCCTGATGAATGGCGCTGCCATCCATCGATACGCCGTCGGTTCGCATATAGGTGATGAGGCCGGTCGTCTCGCCACCAATATCGATGCCTTCATACAGGCGCTGCGCGACGCGCATGGTGCGCGCGGCGTCAAAGCCCAGCTTGCGCGCGGCTTCCTGCTGCAGGGTAGACGTGGTGAAGGGGGCGGGCGGGTTGCGTTTTGTGGGCTTGGCCTCCACCGCCGCGACCGTGAAGCTGGCGGCTTTTACCGCCGCTTCTGCAGCGCGCGCAGTCTGCTCGTCGCCAATGGTCAGGCGGGTGATCTTCTGTCCGTCAAACTGGGACAGGCGCGCGCGGAACGGATCGGAGCCATCAGCGCGGACATCAGCTTCGACCGACCAGTATTCCTGCGGCCTGAAGCGTTCGATCTCACCTTCGCGCTCGGTGATCAGGCGCAGAGCCACCGATTGCACGCGTCCTGCAGACCTTGCGCCGGGCAGTTTGCGCCACAGCACCGGCGAGAGCGTGAAGCCCACCAGATAGTCCAGCGCGCGGCGGGCGAGATAGGCCTCGACCAACTCCATGTCGACGTCGCGCGGATTTGCCAGAGCGTCCTGCACGGCATTCTTGGTGATGGCATTGAAGGCAACGCGCCTGACGGTCTTGTCCTTCAGCGCCCGGCGCTTGGTCAGCGCTTCGAGCAGGTGCCAGGAGATGGCCTCGCCTTCCCGATCGGGGTCGGTGGCCAGGATCAGCGTGTCGTGGTCCTTCAGCGCATCGGCTATCGCCTTCACCTTCGGCGCTGACCGGGCATCGATTTCCCACTCCATCGCAAAGTCTTCGTCAGGGCGAACCGACCCGTCCTTGGCTGGCAGGTCCCGGACATGGCCGAAACTGGCCAGGACCACGAAATCCTTGCCCAGATACTTGTTGATGGTCTTGGCCTTGGCAGGCGATTCAACGACGACGACGGTCATGCAGTGCGAAATGCCCTTGGTGTGAGGAGAAGGGCGGGCTGCCCGGCGCGCGAAAGTGGGGGTGGTTCCCCTTCAAGTCAACATGGCCCGGCGCCCGAACGCGCGCTGCTCGGGATGCGTGCGTTGTTATGGATTGCACTTTCCGGGAAATACCGCACACTGCTCGGCGACAGGTTCGCGGGGGTATTGAGCCATGACCGAAGACAGTCCTGATTTGCCCGAGGGAAGCTCGCCCGGCCTGGTTGCCGATTATGTCATCGACCTGCTGCGATCCATGGCCGCACTGCTGGACTCCGCAGACCTGCAGCGTTCCTCAGCAGCGCTCAAGGCTGCCGTTCCCCTGGTCAGGGAAGAGAGCCTCGCCGCGCAGCCGGCAGAGACTGCGCTGCCCGAAAGAAGCACGCAGGCCCGTCCCCGCTAAAGGGGGCGAAGCTACCGCATTCCCCACCAAGCCGGTGAAACGGGGAGGGCGCCCGCCGACCCTCCGGAATACACGTATTTCGCGCATCAAGCACGATTGCACTCTGAGGATTTTCCGCCAAACTGCGAGCCAGGAAAATCACACAGGTTTTACGACGTATGAAGAACGATTCAGATGATCCGTCCGATGGGGCGGCATCCAGCCTCGTAGCAGACTATCTCGTGGTGATGCTGCAACCTCTGTCTGCCCTCGCCGATGCAGCCAGCCTCAGCGGTTCGAAGGCGGCGATAGACCGCGCACTGGAGACAGTAGTGTCCGAAGGAGCGGGGCCTGCAGCGCGCCGCATCCGTTCGGCGCCCTAGGGCCTGTACTCATAAAGGTTTCGGGGCCCGGAGCGAACTTTGGGTCGCTCCGACTCCCCCAGCGTCGCCTTGTATGGTTCATGGCGTCTTCAGGCCGAGCGGACCATGCCTCCGGGATCCACCTCGCAGCGTCCGGCAAGTTCAAGCTCGACCAGAACAGCGGTCACGAGACTTGCGGGCGCACCGCTCAGGCGCACCAGCTCGTCGCGCGAAATGGGCGCCGGTGAGAGCAGGGCGGCGATGCGCTCCCGCAGGGCGTCCGTCGCGGCGTCATCGCCGCCGGAAGGCGCAAGCTCGGTATAATCGTCCTGCCCGCCTTCTCTGACGCCTTCCCGGCGCAGCACCGAGAGGATGGCGAGCACGTCCTCGAATGATTCGATCAGCGCTGCGCCGTCGCGCAGAAGCCGGTTGGTGCCCTTGGCGCGCGGATCTAGGGGCGAGCCGGGAACTGCCATCACCTCGCGGCCCTGTTCGGCGGCGTAGCGTGCCGTGATAAGCGAGCCGGACCGTTCGGCCGCCTCGACTACAACAACGCCGAGCGAGAGGCCGGAGATCAGCCGGTTGCGGCGGGGAAAGTCGCGTGCCTGCGGGGCGTAGCTGGGCGGGGATTCACTGACCAGCAGGCCCTGTGCAGCGATGGCGGCGTGCAGTTCGCGATGCTCTGGCGGGTAGATGCTGGTAAGGCCGCCTGCCAGCACAGCCACGGTGCCTGTGTTCAGGCTCGCCGCGTGCGCCGCGCCGTCAATACCGCGCGCCAGCCCGGACACGACTACCACGCCATGCTCGCCGAGGCCGCGCGCCAGATCACCGGCAAAGCGCTGGCCCACCCCCGATGCACTCCTCGCGCCCACGATGGCGCAGGCGGCGCGCTCCGAGAGGTCCAGCGGGCCCAGTGTTGTAATCACAGGCGGTGGCGGGTCGAGCGCAGCCAGCGCAGGGGGGAAGTCCGGCTCGCAAGCGCATAAAAGCCGCGCGCCGATCCGGTCCAGCCAGTCGAGTTCCGCTTCGGCTTCCTCGCGTGAGGCGGGACGAAGTGCGGTTGAGCGACCGCCCTTCCTGGCCAGTTCGGGCAAGGCATCCAGCGCGGCTTCGGCAGTTCGGAAGCGCTTTATCAGCTCGTTGAAGGTGACGGGGCCAACCCCGCGCGTGCGCGCCAGTCTCAGCCAGGCCGTGCGGCCGGCGGGGCTGAGCTCGCGGGGCTTCACTCTTTCTTGGCTCCGATACGTGGCTCCTCACCGCGAACGAGGCGCGCGATATTCTCCTTGTGCCGCCACCACAGCAACGCGGCGAGGAACATCGCCAGCAACGCCACGTCTGGGCGTACGAATGCCAGTGCCAGCAGCGGCGCGATGGCCGAAGCGGTCAGCGCGCTCAAGGACGAGATGCGGAATACCAGCGCCATGCCCAGCCATGTCGCGCAGACCAGCAGGCCCACCGGCCAGAGTACGGCGAGCAATACGCCGAGGAAAGTCGCCACGCCCTTGCCGCCCTTGAAGCCCAGCCACACAGGAAAGCAGTGCCCGAGAAACGCTGCGCCGCCAGCGATGAGACCGGCGGTGGGCGAAACGGCGAACGTAAAGATCAGCGCGGCGATGCCCGCCTTGCCGCTATCGAGCACCAGCGTGGCGAGCGCGAGGTCCTTGCGGCCCGTGCGCAGCACATTGGTCGCGCCGATATTGCCCGAACCCACCGCGCGGATATCACCCAACCCGGCGAGCTTCACCAGCACCAGGCCAAAGGGGATGGAGCCGAGCAGATAGCCGCCCACGGCGGCGAGGATCAGGAAGATTTCAGGTGGCACTCGTCCTACTCCGCAACGCCCGGTCGGGCGAACACAATGGCCCCGTCGGCCACGGTCATCAAGACGCGCCCTTGCAGGCGGCGTCCGGCAAACGCGCTGGGGGCGGGGCTTTCCAGCCCGTCCTTGCCGTAAACATTGGGCGATTGGGGATCGAACAGCACCAGATCGGCCGGCGCGCCTTCCGTCAGCCGCCCTTGCGGCAGTCCGAGCAGTTCGGCCGGATTGCTGGTGAGCGCTTTCAGGCTCGCCATCAGTGGCAACTGGCCGTCAGCATCGAGCGTACACAGAACAGGAATCAGGGCTTCGAGACTGGCAGAGCCGGGCGCAGTGTCAGGGTAGGGATTGGCCTTGGCTTCCAGCGCCACAGGCGTGTGGTCCGAGACAATGATATCGATGCGGCCGTCGGCGATACCGGCCAGCAGCGCCTGCCGGTCCGCTTCGCTGCGCAAGGGTGGTTCCAGCCGGTAGGCCGGGTCCAGCCCGCCCATATCGACCTCGTTGAAAACGAGATGGGCCAAGGGCGTGCTGGCAGCCAGCTCCAGCCCCCGCTTGCGGGCCGTGCTGAGGGCCTCCAGCCCTCCGGCGGTCGTCAGCCGTTCGGCGATTATCCGCGCGCCAGTGAGTTCAGCGAGCGCCGCCAGGCGCTCAACGCCGAGCCGCTCTGAAATGCCCGGACGCGCAGAGAGGCCAAGCCGGATCGCCATTGCGCTTTCATGGGCTATTGTCCCGGCGCTCAGGCTGGCGTCTTCGGGGGTCAGTCCCACCCACGCGTCAAACGCGCTGGCATAGCTTAAGAGATTGCGCAGGAAGCGTGTGTCGGCGATCAGCTCGCCGCCATCAGAAATCAGCGGCGCACCCGCGCGCAGCATGAGGCCGATCTCGGCCATCTCGCCGATAGGGGTATGCGTGCGTGCGGCGCCCAGCAGTCTTATCGGAGCCTGAAGGGCGCGAAAGCTGATCCAGTCAATGTCTTCAGGCCGGGTGAGGCCGGCGCCGCTGGAGGACGAAAGAACCAGCGTGCCCACGCCGGCCGCGGCGGCCGCGCGGATGGTGGTATCGAGATTTTCAATGCCGGATCGTCCGGGCTCGCTGGCGCGCGCGCCTATATCGATGAGGGCGGGGCTGAGCACGGCGCCGTCGGCCTCGATAATCTGATCGTCTGCATCCGGGGAGAGGCCGGGGCCGATAGCATCGATCACGCCGCGCTCGACGCGAAGATCGCCTTGGGTCTCGCGCCCCGTTGCCGGGTCGATCAGGCGCGCGCCAGTGATGAAGATACCGCCATTCATGGCACCATCTCCTGCATGCCGCGCCCCGCGAGCAGTTCCAGCACCGCCATGCGCACGGCGACGCCTGCTTCCACCTGATCGAGGATGACGGAAATGCTCTTGTCGTCGGCCAGCGCAGATGTGATTTCGATGCCCCGGTTCATCGGCCCTGGATGCATGACGATGCAGCCCTCATTGGCCAGCGACAGGCGGGTATGGTCGAGGCCGTAGATTGCGGCGTATTCGCGTGCAGACGGGATCAGGCCGGCGCTCATGCGCTCGCGCTGCAGGCGCAGCACCATCACCGCGTCACAGCCCTCAATGGCCGCCTCGACCGAGTGGAACACAGATGCGCCCCAGCGGTCGGCGTCGGCGGGCAACAGGCTCGCGGGGCCGCACAGGCGGATATCGGCATTCATCAGCGAGAGCAGGGCGACATTCGAGCGTGCCACGCGCGAATGGAGGATATCGCCGATAATCGCGATGCGCTTGCCGCCGACGTCTCCGAGGTGCTCGCCCAGCGTGAACAGATCCAGCAGGGCCTGTGTCGGATGCTCGTTGGCCCCGTCACCGGCATTGATGGTGGAGACACCCGTGGTCGACTGGAAGAAGCCCGCCGCGCCGGGGCTGTGATGGCGCACCACCAGCAGGTCGGGCTGCATGGCCGCCAGCGTGTAGGCTGTGTCGGCGAGCGTTTCGCCCTTCTTCAGCGAGGCATTCCCAGCCGAGAAATTGACGACATCCGCGCCCAGGCGCTTGGCAGCGATCTCGAAGCTCGCGAGCGTGCGCGTCGAAGCCTCGAAGAACAGATTGATGACCGTCAGCCCCTTGAGGCTGGGATGCTTCTTGTCTTCACGGCGATTGCGGGCGAGATGCGCGCGGGCGCTGTCGAAAATGAGTTCGAGGTCAACGCGGTTGAGAGCGGACGCCGCTATCAGTCCGCGATGGGGGAAGGTGTAGCTGTAGTCACCCTGTCCCATTCAATGCTCCGCCTTTCATGCGGTTGCGCGGTATAGTGGTGTGCGGGCCGCGCGGCAATAGACCCTAACCCAAAAGCGTCAGCGCGGTGAGGACGGGCAGGGCAATTGCGCTGACCAGAACGGTGAGCGTGATCATGCCGGCAGTCAGTCCGGTTTCGCCGTCGAACTCGGTGGCCACGGCATAGACAAAGGCCGCTGACGGCCCGCCCGTGGCCAGAACCAGCAGGGTCTCCGCATTGCCGTTCACCCCGATCAAGCCTGCTCCCGCCAGCACGGCAAGCGGGATGGCGACTGAGCGTATGGCTGCCGCGCTCAACAGCAGACGGATGCGGCCTTGGAGGGCCGCGAAATCCAGCCCCGCACCCATGCAGATCAGCACCAGCGCCAGCGAACCATAGCCGGCCAGGTCCAGCGGGGAGAGCAGGGTGTCCACCGCTTCGGCAGGCAGCACGGGCGGCACCAGCGGCCAGATGAGCGCCGTGGCGACGGCGAGGAGACAGGCGATCAGGACCGGGTCTCTGGCCAGTGCCGGCAGGGCCTTGCGCATGCCCCCCTCCCGTGTTCCGGCAAACGCCATGACGATGATGATGGTCGCCAGTACCAGCGCCGGGGCCGCAATGGTGCCTGTCCATTGCACCGAGATTGCGCCCTGCAGCCGGTCAGCCAGGGTGAAGAACAGGACCACATTCCACACGCAGCATACCGCTACCAGCGCCGCGGTCTCGCGGGCTGTGGCTTTGAGCAGTCTTGCCACGCCTAGCGACAGGGCGAGCGCCAGCAATATGCCGCCTGCCGACAGCGCAATGACGGGCAGGGCACCGGCCTGTGTCAGGTCTGCGCGCGCTATCGTGACGAACAGCACACACGGCAGGAGCACGCGGTAATTCAAAAGGTTGATGCCGCGCCACTGGCCATCGGGAATGACCTGCCAGCGCCGAAGTGCGTAGCCGAGCGCGACCAGTACGAACGCAGGAAAGAAGACGGCGAGTATGTGCAGGGTCATAGCGCCGCAATCGCTATCCAGATGGGCATGGTGATGGCGGCGAGCAGGGTGGTCGCCGTCACGTGGCCTGCCATCATCTCCGCATCTCCGCCCATCTCGCGCGCCAGCACATAGGCTGCCGCTGCGCCCGGCGTTGCGCCTATGCCCACCAGCACGGCCAGTGCCACGCCTTCAACGCCGAAGAGGAGCCCAAGCGCATAAAATACAGCAGGCGCGATCAGCAGCTTGGCCGTCACCGAGAGCGAGATGAGGCCGGGACGGGCGCGCAGCGAGGTGAAATCAAGCCCGGCCCCGATGGTCAGCAGGATCAGCGGCAGGGAGGCGCGCCCTGCCAGGTCCAGCGTGTCGGCCCCCGGTCCGCTCTGGAACACACCGGCAAAGTTCGCAGCAAGACCTGCCAGACAGCCGATAATGATCGGGTTGGTGACGAGGCGTATGCCGACGCGGGTGAGGTTTGGTGCATGATCGCTCTTGCCCCACACCGTCATTACCGCGACGCACATCACATTCACCAGCGGCACGGTCGGCGCGAAGGCGAGGGCGGCAAGGGCTGCGCCTTCCTCGCCAAAGGCTGCCGGCGCCAGCGCCAGCAGCACGAAGCCGTTCCAGCGCACCCCACCCTGAAAGAGGCTCGTATAGACCGGCCCCGGCATGGGCAGGAGGCGGAAGGCGAGCATGATAACGCCCATCGCGATAAATCCGCCGGCCGCAGCCAGCATGAAGCTGCCAGCAGGCACGGACGCATAATCGGCCCGGCTGATCGTGATGAAGAGGAAGGCGGGCATCAGCGCCTGATAGGAGAGCCGGTTGATCCCGCCCCACAAAGGCGCGGCAACCAGCCCGGAGCGGCGCAACACCCAACCCAGCGCGATAACGCCGAACACCGGAAAAAGGGCGATGACGACCGGGTTCATTCCTGTGGCACACCTTCCGCAATGCGCAGAAGCGCGTCTTCCAGGATCACGGCGGCGGCTTCGGCGTCGATCATCTCCTTGTGGCGGTGAAGGGGTATGCCCGCTTCGGAGAGGGTTTCACCTGCCTCGAAGGTGGACAGGCGCTCGTCCTGATAGGCGATGGGCAGGTCACGCAGGCGCAGGAGATTGGTGGCGAGCGAGCGGGCGGACTGCGCGCGCCGCCCGTCACCGCCATCCATGTGAAGGGGCAGGCCGATGATCAGCCCCTTGCAGGCGCGCTCGTCATAGAGTTGGAAGATGCGCGCAGCATCCTCGGAAAATTTCGTGCGCTCGATCGTTTCGATCGGGCTGACCAGTGTGCGGTCCGAATTGCACGCGGCCACGCCAATCGTGCGTGTGCCGGGGTCCAGCGCCATGAGCGGTCCTTTTGGCAGTAAGGCCGGATGCAGGAATATCATGGCGCTGGGAATGCTCCGGCAAGCGTCAGGCGGTCAGGCCGCCTGCGACATCAATCGTGGTGCCGGTGACGAAGCTGGCTTCGTCGCTGGCAAGGAACACCGCGACACTCGCGATTTCGTCGGCTTTACCATAGCGGCCAAGCGGCACCATCATGCGCTGCAGGTCGGCGGTCTCGCCGTCTGCCGGGTTCATGTCGGTATCGATGGGGCCGGGCTG
>ERZ869909.301-NODE-301-length-67872-cov-7.021845_pt1 | contig 67872 bp, 50 predicted proteins | sample MGYA00520892_ERZ869909 | MGnify/ENA primary metagenome ERZ869909 (study PRJEB32215, sample SAMEA104723947) | bioreactor metagenome | biome: bioreactor; feature: anaerobic bioreactor; material: water | place: China | collected 2015-03-12 ...
TCGCGTTGCACGCTTCGAAGGGTTGCCACCCGGCTACTCACGGTGCCCCTCACGGGGCAAACGGACCGGCAAATCCGCTACAGGAGTCCGGCTCATAACCCGCGCCTCGACAACGACATCCTCGTTGACCAGCAACAAAAGGCAAAACTTTTTAACGATCTTGGGGTTCAGGAACCCAGGGTAAGCCGCCGAAGCGCCCCGCGCGAAGGCGAGCGCAGCCCTGGGTTGTGGTTGACAAAAAATCATGCCCTGAAAGGGTATGACAAGATCACGGTCGTAGCCTGTCGTCCCCTTACAGGGCACGATCGCGGGGGCGATGCCTAACCCAGGGCCGCCCCTCCTTCGCTCGTTGAGATTCGGAGGGTTACCCTGGGCTTTCATGCGGCAGCCCTTCAGGCTGCATCCAAGGCCGATCGATTGCCCTCACCCGATTCCCAGTGCCCATTCTGCTCCCGCACTTCCCGCACATCGGCTACAGCATTAACTAAAGCGCTCTAATCGTGCTACTCGGCGGCTTCTTCGGCCTCAATGAGCGGGATTTCTGCCTCAATCAGGGGTAAATAGGGCGTTGTTGGCTCGATTTCTGCCCTGGCATTCTCGTCGTACCGTGGTAACTCGCCGCTGGTAAGGAGCAGCAGTTCTGCCTCTCCCATGCGCCATTCGCGGAGGGCACGGGCCTTTTCGAGCTCGAATTCAAGCAGCAGTTGTGTGCTCTCGACGACATCGATGAAGGATACGCCGAATGCATCCGCGGCGTACTTCTCGCCAATGCTCTCGATGGTCAATTCTGCCTGCGGCAGGAGTGAGACCTCGTGCACGGCGAAGCGCCGGCTGCCATCGCGCATGCGGAAGTGAGCCTGGGCAGCGGCGGCCTCCAACTCGAGAAGTTGGGCCTCGCGCTCGTGCTGTACGGCGCGTTGCATGGCCCGCGCCTCGTTGACGCCCGCCCGCACGCGTTCACGATAAATCGGCAGCGATACGGTGACGGACAGCATGAGGTTGTCGCGCGGCCCCTCCTGCCGGCCGGCCTCCCGCCGCGCCATGTTGACCATGTTCGCATCCATGAGAATGTCGATGGGCATGGGCGCCATCTGCCCCGCGGCGACTTGGCCCAAACGGTTGGCGGCGGCGAGGGTCTCAAGGGTGGGCTGACCACCAACCATGGAGCGATCGCGGCGATTGAGCATGTACTCGAGTCCAATGGTGAATTCCGGGCGGCCACGCTTGCGGGCGAGAACCTCTTGATAGCGCAGGCTCTCGATGCGATGATCGGCGATGCGCAGGGACGGATTCACCGACGCAATGCGGTCGTGAACCGACTCCATGTCCGGAGGCTCCGGCGGCAAACCGCTGCGCTCGGGCAAGGGTAACGGTACGGACTCTCCCCCACGCCGGCCCATGGCGGCGGCCAAGGCTGCCGCCACGGCTGGAATCTGCTCGTGCAGCCCGTCGAACTGGTCCTGCAACTGGGTGCTGGCGATGTTGATTCGATACCACTCGGCATCCGTCGCGAGCCCGAGTGACAGTTTGGCCTCGACCAGATCAGCGACATAGTCAACGACCGTCTGCTGAGACTCGATCACGCGGAGCTGGTCGCCGAGCCACTGGTACTCGCGGTACCAACGGCGCACGCCATAGAAGACGGTATCGCGCTCGGCAAAGAATCGCTGCAGGGCGGCCTCTGCCTCGGCGGTGGCGGCGTCGCCCTTTGCCGCGAGAGTGCCGAACCAGGGGAACTTCTGCATAAGCTCGAACTCGGCCCTTCCCATGCTCGAGCGAATGAACTGCCCGTAGCGAAACATGGGGTCGTCGAGGCTGGTTACTTGCGGAATGACCTCGAGGGCCGCGCGCCATTCCTCGTAGCGCTGTGCGAGGGCGGGGTGATTGTCCGCCGCCTCGATGAGGTACCCGGCGAGCACGGGGTCCGGCTCATGCAGGACGGGCGGCGCCAACTCGCTGTGCGTGGCCATGGCGGCAATCAGGAGTGGAATCAGCATGGCATTCACCCTTCTTCGCCCGGTGCGATGGCCGCACCGGTGAGCCGCACGCGCCATTCTTCGCGCAGGCTATAGAGTACGGGGACCAGAAACAGCGTGATCAGGGCCACGGTCATGCCGCCGAACGCGGGAATGGCCATGGGCACCATGACATCCGCGCCGCGCCCGGTCGAGGTTAGGACGGGCACGAGCGCGAGAATGGTGGTGGCGGAAGTCATGAGGCAGGGGCGGATTCGCCGGCAGCCGGCTTCCAATACCGCCTGACGCACCTCCTCGACCGACGCGGGGCTGTTGCGTTCAAAGCTCTGGTCGAGATAGGTGGCCATGACGACGCCGTCGTCCGTGGCGATGCCGAACAAGGCGAGAAAGCCCACCCAGATGGCCACGCTGAGGAGGACCGGATCGATCTGCAAGAGCGTTCGGAGGTGATGTTCACCGAGGTGGACATCCATAAACCACGGCTGGCCGTACAGCCAGATCATGAGGAAACCTCCCCCCCACGCCACGGCAATTCCGGAAAAGACGAACAAAGTCGTCGAGGTTCGGCGGAACTGTAGATAGAGCAGAACGAAAATGATGAACAGCGAGATGGGAATCACGATCGACAGCGTTGCCTGTGCGCGAAGCTGGTTCTCGTAGTTGCCACTGAACGCGTAGGTAACGCCCTGCGGGATGACCCACGCCCCGGAATCGATCTGCTCGCGCAAGTACGCTTGGCAGGCCTCGGCGACATCCACCTCGGCGTATCCCTCCTGCTTGTCGAAGGTGACATAGCCGACGAGCTGCGTGTCTTCGCTGCGGATCATCTGCGGGCCGCGGACATAGTGGATATCGGCGACTTGGATGAGCGGGATCTGCGCGCCGTCGCTGCTGCTGACGGGAATGCGTCCGAGTGACTCTATGTCGTCGCGCAACTCGCGTTGATAGCGCACGCGAACGGGGTATCGCTCGCGCCCCTCGACCGTGGTGGTGATCGGCCGTCCCCCGATGCCGACCTCGATGACATTCTGCACATCGTGCACGGATACGCCATACCGGGCCAGTCGCTCGCGGTCGATATCGATCTCTAGATACGGACGGCCGGCGGCGCGCTCAGCAAACACGGCCTCGGAACGCACCCCGGGCACCTCCTTGAGCATACGCTCAATATCAAAGGCGGCTCTCTCGATGGTCGCCAAGTCTGGCCCGCTCACCTTCACGCCCATGGGGGCGCGCATGCCCGTTTGCAGCATGATGATGCGCGTGATGATCGGCTGAAGCTTGGGTGCGGAGGTCGTACCGGGAATCTCCGCGGCCTTCACGATCTCGTGCCAGATGTCGTCCGGCGTACGGATATGATTACGCCACTGCCGGTACGGCACGCCGCGGGAGTCGGGAATGAGTTCGCCGCTGTCGTCGCGCAGGTAGTCGCCGTCCTCATACGCGAACCGTACGCGGCGGCCGTTGGTGTCGACGATGTACTCCGGCTTGTAGTTGATGACGGTCTCGATCATCGCGAGCGGGGCCGGGTCCAGGGGCGACTCCGCGCGCCCGAGCTTTCCAACGACCGACTCGACCTCGGGAATGGCGGCGAAGGCGCGGTCCTGCTTCTGGAGGACATCCTGCACCTCGCCGATGCTCGCGTGGGGCATGGTCGAGGGCATGTACAGGAACGAGCCTTCGTCGAGGGCGGGCATGAACTCACGGCCGAGACCTGGAAAGGCCTCGGCGAGATCGGCGAAGGCGCCTTCCTCCCACCAGGAACTGGGCAGGATCGGGAGGACCCGGGGCGCCCCGAGCCAGGTCATCAAGCCGACCATCACGATAACTATTGGCAGGATGAGATAGATTGGCTTGAAATCGAGGCAGAAACGCAGCATCGGCGGGTAGGCCTTGAGAAAAATCCAGAAGAAAAGCAGTACACTGCCGAGAAGTCCACCGACGAACAATCCGTTGGCGAAGAGCCCGGCGCGTGGCCCGAGTGGCAGCCAGGCATTGGTGAGCACGAAGCCCACGAGAAGGATGCAGGCGGCGTTGACGAGCCATGAGGCAATCCGTTGGCGATGCGGGGACAGTTCCTGCACGAGCAGGTTGTAGGCAGCCACGACGGCCACGAGCAGGCCCACCCATGGGTTGAAGAACCACGCGATGACCGCACCGGCGGCGGCAGCGGCGAACCAGCCCATATTGCGGAGATTCTTGCTGCGGCGATTCGGGGCCATGATGAAGGAGGCCAGCGTGGGCAGTACCGCCAGGGCGATCACCACGGATGCCAGCAGGGCGAAAGTCTTCGTGAAGGCGAGGGGCTTGAACATTTTGCCCTCGGGCCCGAACATGGTAAAGACGGGCAGAAAGCTCACGATGGTCGTTGCGATGGCTGTCATGACCGCGCCGCCGACCTCGCTCGCACCGTTGTAGATGGTCTCCATGGGCGGCTCGTCTTCCTCGGCTTCCTCCAACCTTCGCAGAATGTTCTCGCAGAGGATGACACCCATGTCGACAACGGTGCCAATGGCGATCGCAATGCCGGAGAGCGCGACGATGTTGGCGGTGACATCGAAGAGCTTCATGCTGATGAAGGTAATCATGACGGCCAGCGGAAGCGTCGCGCTGATGAGAAGCGAACTGCGAATGTGCGCAACCATGACGATGACGACAATGATGGCGACGAGTATCTGGAGGGTGATGGCATCCTCGAGCGTGCCGATGGTTTCCTGGATGAGTCCGCCGCGATCGTAAAATGGCACGACGGTGACCTGACTGGTGGTGATCCACGCGGGCCACTCCTCGCGCGGCGTGGCGCGCAACCAGCCGACCCACGCGTCGTGCCGCAAGCCGGCGCCCTCGTAGGCGTCGAATCCTTGCCTTGTGGCGAAATCACGCACCTGATCGCCGGATACCTGCGCGTGGTCTACCACGGCGCGGGTGGGCAGGCCGGTGGCGATTTCGTCGATCTTTGCGCGGACATTCTCGATAACCTGCATCGGGTTGGAGCCAAAGCGGGCGGTAACGACCCCACCGACGGCCTCGGCCCCGGCAATGTCGAGCAGTCCGCGGCGCAAGGCAGGCCCGAGCGAGACCGTGGCGATGTCTTCGATTCGAATGGGGATGTCATCTCTGGCGAGCACGGCGGTCTGGCGGATGTCGTCGATGGATTTCAGGAAACCACGGCCGCGAATCACATACTCCACGCGATTAATCTCGATGGTACGGGCGCCCACATCGAGGTTCGAGGCGCGCACGGCATTGAATACCTGCTCCAGATGCACGCCCGCCGCACGCATGGCATTGGGGTCGATATCGATCTGGTATTCCTGTACGAAGCCGCCGACGGAGGCCACCTCGCTGACGCCATCGGCGGAATTGAGCGCGAACCGGACTTGCCAGTCCTGCATGCTCCGCAGTTCGTGGGGGTCCCACCCGCCGACGGGGTTTCCATCGGGATCACGGCCTTGAAGGGTGTACCAGAATACCTGGCCCACGGCGGTGCCGTCGGGCCCGAGCGCCGGGGTGACGCCGTCGGGGAGGGTACTGCCGGGCAGGCTGCTGAGTTTCTCGAGCACGCGGCTGCGTGACCAATAGAACTCGATATTCTCGTCAAAAATGATGTTGATCGAGGAAAAACCGAACATGCTCACGCTGCGAATCGTCTTGACCCCGGGCACACCAAGCAGAGACACCGTGAGCGGGTAGGTGATCTGGTCCTCAACATCCTGGGGCGAACGCCCGGGCCAATCCGTGAACACGATCTGCTGATTCTCGCCAATGTCCGGGATGGCGTCCACGGCGATGGGGTCGCGTGGAAGCCAGTCCAGCCGCCAGTTGAATGGCGCAACGGCGAGCCCCCAGCCGACGATAAACACAACGCTGAAGGCAACCAGCAGGCGATTCTTCAGGCAGAGCCAGATCAGGTGATCCACGACGGTCTTGGGTTGAACTTGGGGCCTGCGGAGCTTCGGCTCAGTGGACATGCGCCGCGCCTCCCCCGGGTGCTGCCTGCGATTCCGCCTCCTCGACCAACTGCTCCGTCACCGAGCCGCAGGAGTACATCTCGCTGCCGAAGTAGGGATTGCGGACCTCGCGATCGGTTTGAAGCCAGTCGGAACCACGAAAATCGAAGGCCATCGGGCAATGCACGACGAATACCGGCGCTCCGGGCGCCATGCCGACGGCAGCCACCGCCTCGATGAAGGCGTCTGACAGCGGCTCGAACGCAATGCGCAGATCCTCGAGTGACTCGGCCTGCTGAAGCGGCGCCAGGGTGGCCTGCAAGGCCGAGGCTGAGGGGGATTCCGATGGCAGCGTCGCCAAGGCCTCCGCAAGTGCATCAAGTTCACCTGCCGCGCTCGCTGCGTTGTCATCGGCGAGGTGGTCCGAGATGAGCAGATACGGCGTGAGCAGATCGCGAAGGGCCGCCTGTATCTCCGTGTTATCCTCGTCGGCGAGGGCAAGGGCCACGCCGCCGACTTCGGTCATCATGCTGGGCTGCGCCATCATCTGCAGGGCGCTGTCGATCTTGAAGCCGCCCTGGGTGACCACGCGGTCGCCCTCCTGCAAACCACGCCGCACGATGTAGTAATCGCCCGCGCGCGGGCCCAGCTCGACCACGCGGCCGTCAAAGGTTGGGCGGTCGGCACCGGGTACGGCGACATAGGCGATGGCGCGGCGCCCGGTCACGAGCACGGCAGATGCTGGAACGAGCAAGGGCATGTCCTCCACACTGGAATCGGCGGATACATATCCCAATTCCTCGGCAGGGACAAGGGCCATGCCGCAGATGTCGCAGGTTCCCGGTCCGTCCTTGACGATCTCGGGGTGCATGGGCGAAATCCACTTCCCGGCGAGCGAGGCATCCATTACGCGGCCATCCGTGGCGACTTGGGCACGCACGATGCCGCGCACGAACATCCCGGGGCGCAACTTGCCGCCCGGGTTCTCGACATTGACACGCACGGACACGGTCCGCGTGCGCTCAGTCATCACGGGGTCGATAAAGGCGATCGTGCCCTCGAAGCCTTCTCCGGGAAAGGCCTCCGCGCTGAAGGAGACCTTCTGGCCATAGTGAAGCCATGGCATGTCCGCCTCGTAGGCCTCGAGCATGACCCAGACGCGGGAAAGATCGGCGATCTGGTAGATGCGGGCGCCCGTCTCGACGAACTGCCCCTCGAGTCCGTTGCGCTCGATGACGGTGCCGCCGATCGGCGCGTAAATGGTGATGCGATCCGACTGCGTGCCGCCGGCTTCCGCCTGCTGAACCTGTGCCGGGGTGAGTCCCCACCGCACGAGGCGCGAGCGGACCGCCTCCAGCGCCGTGGTCGCTGTCGCCCGCAATGTATCCGGCGCGGAGTCGGGGAGGCGGTCGAGGGACTGGCGCGCGCGCCGCAGCTCCTCCACCGTGACAAGCAACTCGGGGCTGTAGAGATCGACCATGTGGTCGCCCTGGCGCACTTGAGCCCCGGTGAAATCGGCGTACATCCGCTCGATGCGCCCCGGTACCCAGGCGGTAATACTGGCGAGCCGGGTCTCGTCGTGGGCGACTTTTCCAACCATGCGGACCTCGGCCTCGGCGAAGCGGCGCTCGACGGGGGCGGTCTGGACATCCATGATGGCGAGGGCCTCGGGGCTGGTGCTGAACTCACGCGGACCACCCGGCTCCTCGAATTCGGACATCGGGACAAGGTCCATGCCGCACACCGGGCACTCGCCGGGCTCATCGCGAATGATCCAGGGGTGCATGGGGCTGATCCATCGCTCATTCGCGGCCTGCGCTGTTTCGGCGTCACCCGCAGCATCGGGGGATCCTCCGCCACGCAGCCAATAGCCTGCGGCGAATGCGAGAAAAGCAATGAGGACGAGGGCGATGGGCGCCCATCGAGGGGTGGATTTCTGTGGGTGGTCCGTCATGGTAACGCGGCTCCGCGTGCCGGCGAGTACAGCCGGGCACGGTGATTCCATCGAGCGAAAGAGTCAGGGGGCAGGAATGGGGAGCAGCGGGATCAGCGCAGGAGGGCGCAATCCATGAGGTAGGCTGGCGGCGTGTTGGGCAGGTACCGCACGACAAGCGCCCTTGCAGCGCGGTCGTTTGCAACGAAGGAGATGGACGCTGAAGCCTGAGGGGTGAGCTCCCATCCGCTTGTTACGGTCTGGACAGGGGCGACGATGACCGCGAAGTCTGCCGGGGCTTCCTGCATTCCGCAGGGGCAGCAATCCGGCATGTCTGCATGGTGCGGAAGATTTGCGTGGTGCGCTTCGCAGGCGCAGGGCGGTGGCGTGACCGTCTGACTGCAGCAGGAGACCTCGGCAATCGTGGTCGACTCGCAGGCGCCACAGGCGCTCACGGGGGAGGCATACCACGCCACCAAGAGCAGGGCCCCGAGGGCCAGACAGGCGTATCGCCTCAAAAACTGCCGTTCTCGCTTCATGCCTATAGAATACCACTTGGTTGGGAATAAGTCAACAGCGTTATTGATGGTATTCCGCTCAGCGTCGATCTCATACCACTCCAATTTCCAAATACCAGGTGGCAATCGTAAAGTAGATCATAACCCCGGCTATGTCCGCCATGGAGGTAATCAGCGGGGCGCTCGCGGTGGCGGGGTCCTGCTTGAAGCGCTCCAGGGCGAAGGGAAGGCTGATGCCGAGCAGGGAGCCGAAAGCAACCGTGCATACCATGGCCATGGCGACGGGTATCATGATCTCGGGCGCACGGAGGGAGGCGATGCTGGACACGGCGAGGGCCATGGTAAGGCCCAGGCAAAGGCCAACCCCCACCTCCTTGAATACGAGGCGGAACCAGTCCGACTTGGTGACATCACCGGTGGCCATGGCGCGCACCATGAGGGTGGAGGCCTGGGAGCCCGCGTTGCCGCCCGAGGCGATAAGCAGGGGCAGGAAGAAGACGAGAGCGACAACCGATTCGATCGTGGCCTCGAAATACGCAATGCCAGCTCCGGAGAGCACATTCATGAAGACGAGGGCGACCAGCCACGGAAGGCGCGCGCGGTAGAGCAACCATGGGCTGGCATTTCGAATACCACCGCTCAGCAGACCGACGGTACCCATCTTGTGGAAGTCCTGCGTGGCTTCCTCTTCACCGACATCCATGGCATCGTCGAAGGTGATGATACCGATCAGCTGCGAATTCGCATTGACGACGGGCAGGGCGAACAGGTCGAAGCGTTGCATCATGCGGAAGGCCTCTTCCCGCTCATCGTCGGCGTGGATGAAGAGCACATTGGTGTTCATGATGTCCTGGATGAGGGCATCGGGCTCGGCGATGATCAATTTCCGGAGCGACACAAAGCCCTGGAGTTTGCGGTCCTTGTCGACCACATAGGCGTAGTAGATCGTCTCCTTGCGCGGGGCGGCCTGCCGCAGCAGTTCGATGGCATGGGCGGCCGTGGTATCCGCGGGGAGGGTGGCGTGGTCCGAGGTCATGATCGAACCGGCGGTATTCTCGGGATAGGCGGAAAGCTTGCGAATGTCCTCGCGCTCGGCCCAGGGCAGCAAGGGCAGAAGGGCGGCGCTCACCTCCTCCGGCACGAGCTTGAGAAGGTCCACGCGGTCGTCAGCGGGCATGTCGTCAATCAGGGCAGCGGCATCCGCGGGGGATATGACGGTCAGGAGGGCTGCCTGCTCCTCCTCCTCAAGCTGACTGATGATTTCCGCACGCAGGAGCGGCGGGGAGTGGCGTACGACTTCCCAGACCTCGCGCGGTTCCAGCCCGGAAATCAGTTCCGCCACGATGGCCGGCGGCACGGACTCGCACAAATTCTGCAAGCCCTCGATGTTGCCATCGGCGATGTACTCGCGCAATTCCGGCAGGATGAGTGGGTTCTTCATGGTTCGCCTCCTTTGGGCCAAGCCGGGGCACGAGGCCCGCGGCCGGGGGGCGAGCCAAACCGCTACGGGCGGTGGGTCAGACGAACGGCCGCATGCCTCATGGCCCGAAGGCCGCATGCAATGTGGGTGATTCTGGAGTCAGCGCGCCCGTGAACGCGCACGATACGCAGCCTACTGCTACTGTCGTCACTCATGGAGATTCCGCTCCTTGAAAAAACACCGGGCGTGACGGGGCTCGAACGGGGCTCGAACGGGGCTCGAGGAGTTCAGCCCCACGACACCCTTCCAACATGGAATAACACGGGTCGAATGCGGCGATCAACCGGTGGTTTGCTCAAGAATGGAAGGACGCGTCGAGATTGACAGTCCCATTCGCGGTGGCGCATTGTCCTGTGAGGGGTATCCTTGGCTGTGATGTTCGAGGGGTGTCGTGGGGCATCCATCCACACCGCCGTACTCGCGGAGATATCGAATTCGTGCCGTCTTCTCCTTCCTCTGGACGATTCCGCACAACGCCATGGACCGCGGTGGCCCTATTGACCTTTCACCTGTCCACCTTTCTGGGCGGGGCGGTGTCGTATGCCCAGGCACTTTCACTCACCCCCGAGGAACAGGCCTGGATCCGCGAGAACCCGGTCCTGCGTGTATCCGCAACGACGGATTGGCCTCCATTTGAATTCGTAGATGACGAGGGGAGTTACCGGGGCATTAGTGTCGACTTGCTGCGGCACATTGCGACGCAGGCGGGGCTGGAGCTGGCCCCGCAACCCGGAGAATGGCCGGACTTGTACCGCCAGCTTCGCGACGGGTCGTTGGATGTGGCACCGGCGTTGCAGTCCTCTCCGGAGCGGCGGGAGGCCCTCCTCTTCACCCGCCCGGTGGTCAATTTTCCGCATGCCTTGTTTGGTCCTGCCGGCGACGCGCCGCTGGTTGACATGAACGAACTCGTGGGGCGTCGGGTGGCAGTGGAACGAGACTACTACATCCACGAGTACCTGATGACCGAGTATCCGGACTTCGACTTGGTCGTGGTTGAAAACTCCCTCCAAGCCTTGCTGAGTGTTGCCCGCGGCGATGCGGGCGCCTACATCGGCAATGTCGCGGTGTCTTCGTACCTGATCGATCAGAATGTGCTTGCCGGTGTGCGGATGGGTGGGTACGCGGACATTGGCGACCTCGAGTTGTCGATGGCGGTACGGCGGGGCGCGGAGCCGCTGGTATCCATCCTGAACAAGGGGATTGCGTCCCTCACGCCGGAGTTCAAGCGGTCGATCATCAACCGCTACACGGTCGTGCCGACAACAGTGGTTCTCAACGAGGAGGAGCGGGCGTGGATCAAGGCCCGGCCGGTGATTCGGCTGGGCGTGGACCCAGAGTTTGCCCCCTTCGAGTATGTGGATGAGGACGGAACCTACCGGGGAATCGCGCCGGAATACATCGCGCTGCTCAACGAGCGGCTCGGACTCAACATGGAAGTGGTGCACACGGAGTCTTGGTCGGACGCGGTCGAGCAGATGCACCTGGGCAACCTGGATGTGCTGCCGTGCCTTGGGGTGAGCAGCGAGCGCCTGGGGTTCATGGACTTCACCGAGCCCTACATCTCATTTCACCGGGTGGTGATTACCCGGCTGGACACTCCGTTCGTCGGCGGGCTATCCGACCTTGCCGGGGTCCGGGTGGCCGTTCAGCGCAATACTTCGCACGCGGCCTATATCGAAGCCCACCGTTCGGTAATTCCGGTGTACTTTGACTCCTTCCAGGATACCCTGGCGGCCGTGACGCAGGGGGAACTGGACTATGCGATTGGCAATGCGGCCACCACGGCGTACTGGAGCCGCAAGTTTGGCATGACCAACCTGAAGCTTGCCGTGCCGCTGGATGGCGCCATGGAGACGCTGCACTTCGGGGTTCGCAAGGACTGGCCGGAACTCACGGCGATTCTCAATAAGGGCCTTGCCAGCATCACGGAAGAGGAGGCACTGGCCATCCGCCGCGTGTGGATGGATGTGGATGTTGAAGCTGGAATTGATATGCGCCGGGTTTGGCAGGTCGCGCTGGGGATACTGGCCATCCTGGTGCCCTTGCTCCTCCTGATTTCCTTTCACAATCGGCGCTTGCGCAAGGAAATCGATGCGCGCCTCGAGACGGAGTCGGCGCTGCAAGTAAGTGAACGGCACTACCGCTCCCTGGTGGAAAGTGTGAACTGCATCATCTTGCGGCTGACGCCGAAGGGCACGGTGGGCTTCGTCAACGCATTTGGGGAGAGCGCCTTCGGCTACGAACCCGGCGAGATGCTGGGACAGAATGTGGTGGGCACGATCCTGCCGGAGACCCGAGCAAATGGGGCCAGTTTCGAGCAGTGGATGAATGGATTGTGCGGGAACCCCGCGGAATATTCAGTCACGGAGAGCAAAGTCACCACCAAGGACGGCCGCGAACTCTGGATTGCATGGACGCACCGCGCGCTGCTCGATGAGGGGCGTTCGGTGACGGAGGTGCTGTGCGTCGGCATGGATGTCACGGCGCAGCACACGACAGCCGAGACCTTGAGGCGGTACGACTTCATCGTGAACACGGTCCGGGAAATGATGAGCGTGATCAACCGGAAGGGATGTTACGAGGCCGTCAATGATGAGTGGTGTGCAGTTATGGGCATTGCGCGCGAAGATGCGGTGGGCAAAGCCGTGTCGGAAGTATGGCCACAGAGAGTCACGACCGATAAGATTGTGCCCCGCATTGAGCGGTGCCTGGCGGGAGAAACCCTGCACTACGAGAGTGTGCTTTCGCTTCCCGAGCGGGGCGTGCGGCATTGCGACATCACCATGTATCCCTTCACGGGCGACCGTCCGACGCCGACGCATGTGGTGGTGGTTGCGCAGGACATCACGGAGCGCAAGCGTACCGAGGAGGCGCTCAATCGGGCGATGGAGGCCGCCGAGGCGGGGCACCGGGCAAAGAGCGCGTTCCTGGCGAACATGTCGCACGAAATCCGCACACCGTTGAACGCCGTTCTGGGCTATACGCAGTTGCTGCTTCGCTCGGAGGCGCTCAACCCGGATCAGTCGCATGCGCTGAACGCCATCCAGCGCAGCGGTGATCACCTGTTGACCTTGATCAGCGATATCCTGGAGTTATCGCGAATTGAGGCGGGACGGCTGGAATTGTATCCGGAAAGTTTCAGCGTCGCCCGGCTCCTGTACGATCTGCATGTCATGTTCGAGGTTAAGGCCGATGCCAAGGGACTGCAACTGGATGTCGATGTTTCGCCGGACCTTCCCGAATTCGTGCTGGCGGACCGAAGCCGGGTCAACCAGGTGCTGATCAACCTCGTGGGCAATGCGATGAAGTTCACCGAGGAGGGAGGCGTCATCGTGCGGGCGATGCGCGAGACCTTGTCATCCCCGTCCGGGGAGACGCCGGAGTCATTCCTGCTCGTGTTCGAAGTAGACGACACCGGCGTTGGAATCGCCCCGGACGACCAGGAAACCATTTTCGGCAATTTCGAGCAGGCCGGCGCGACGGGCGTCCGCCAGGGGGGCGCGGGGCTGGGTCTGTCCATCTGCCGGAGCTTCGCCGAGTTGATGGGAGGCGGCATCTCGCTGACATCTGAACCGGGAAAGGGTTCGTGCTTCCGGTTCTGGCTTGAGGCACGCCCGGGAGACAAACTGGAAGCAGTGCCTGAGACGGGGAAGCGACGCTACCGTCGACTCCGGACAGGACAACCGGCACAGCGGGTACTCGTCGTCGACGATCGCGACACGAACCGCGACCTGCTCTGCCGATTGCTCACGGATCTCGGGTTCATCACGCGAGAGGCGGTAAACGGTGCGGAGGCCGTGGAGGCCTACCGGGAGTGGTCTCCCCGGATCGTGCTGATCGACCTCGTAATGCCGGTCATGGGTGGCCAAGAAGCAATTCGCCGCATTCGTGCGATGCCGCCGCGCGGGGGCAGCGTCACGATTATTGCCCTGACGGCAAGCACGATGGGAGAGGAGAAACTCGATGTGCTTTCCGCTGGCGCCAACGCATTCTTGCGCAAACCGTTCCGGACGGATGAACTGCTGGATGAAATTCGAACGCATACGGCACTGGAATTCGAGTATGATGACGACAAGGTGGCGCCCGTGGCCGCGTGTACGCATGAGGAAGCCCGCCATGCTCTTCAGGAACTCCCCCCGGACCTGGCGGAACATGTGCGCTCCGTCATTGCGCGGGGCGCCATCACCGAGGCCACGGCCCTGGCTGTGGAAATTCGGAAGACGCATGGTGCGCTGGCAGAGCTTCTGCTTGAGCATGCGCGCGAATACCGGCTCAATGAGTTGCTCGACATAATCCCCTGAGGACGCCTCGGAATGACAGAAAAGAACGCACTCCCCCCACTCTCACCGTGCGATGTGTTGATCGTCGATGACAACCCCGAGAATCTCAAGGTGCTCGGCGATTTTTTCACCGGCGAAGGCTTTAATGTGCGTGTGTCGAGGGATGGGGAGCAGGCCCTGGCCAATGCCATGGCGGATCCGCCGGAGATTATCCTCCTCGACATCCACATGCCGGTGATGGACGGATACGAGACCTGCGAGAGGATCAAGGCAACGCCCGAGTTGCAGGACTGCCCGGTAATCTTCCTCAGCGCCCTGGGCGAAACCTTCAACAAGGTAAAGGCCTTTGAGTGCGGCGGCTCCGACTACATCACGAAGCCTTTCAACCTCGACGAAGTCCGTGTGCGGGTTCACAACCATTTGCAGGCCTCCCGCCTGCTCGCCGAGAGCCGCGCGGGATTCCGCGCCAGCTTCGAGCAGGCAGCCGTGGGAATGGCACACCTTTCGGCCGAAGGGGTGTTCAGCGTCGTGAACCGCTGCCTGTGCACCATGTTCGGCTACACCGAGACCGAATTCCTGACCAAACGCCTCGCAGATCTCGTCACGCCCGGACCTTCGGACCTGGTCGTCGAGGCGCTATCGGCTGCCGGCACGAACGCCGCCGAGCATCCGCCGGTCGAGACGGCATGTGTCCACGCCGACGGCACGGAAATCATCTGTCGCATCACGCTCTCGCCGGTCACCATTCCCACGAACGGCCGGCGCTACATCGCGGCCATTATTGAGGATGTTACCGCGCACCGGCAGGCGGACGCGGAACGCTCACGCTTGGCGGCGGCACTCGAGCAAACGGCGGAAGCGGTGGCAATCACGGATGCCGAGGGCATCACGCAGTATGTCAATGCCGCCTATGAGGCAGCGTTTGGCGGGACGCCGGATCGCCTCGTCGGCAGCAAGCTGGCCATCCTCCGTGAGGATTCGCCGGAATATCCGCAGGCGCAGGAAGTGCGGGACGCCCTTGCGAAACGCGGCATGTGGAGCGGGCGCGTTGTCCAGGCACTCCCGGACGGCCGCCCGCGCACGGCGGAGTTCACGATTTCGCCGGTGCGCGACCCGGCCGGGGCCATCACGAATTTCATTGCGGTCGGCCGTGACCTTACGGGCCAATTGAAGATGGAGGAACAGCTCCGCCAGTCCCAGAAGATGGAGGCAATCGGAACGCTGGCTGCCGGAATTGCCCACGATTTCAACAACCTCCTGGCGGCGATGATGGGCTTCACGCAGTTGACCATCGAGCAATTGCCGGAGGATCACCCCAGCTTGGAAGACCTGCAGGAGGTCGTTAATGCCACAAATCATGCTTCGGAACTGGTTCGACACATTCTGACCTTCGGGCGACAGACGGTTCTCGAGGTGCGGCCCGTGCGACTGCAGGACACGGTCGAGGAATCGGTCAAGCTCCTTCGCCGTTCGATCCCGCCAACGGTCCAGATTCGTGCGCGGGTGGAAGATGAATGCCGGCCTGTTATGGCGGATCCCACCGCAATGCAACAGATCATCATGAATCTCTGCACAAACGCCTACCACGCCATGGAAGAGAAAGGCGGCGATTTGACCCTTCGTGTTTCCGAGGTGTTTGTGGCGGATGAGCCGATTCAGCCCGGCGTGGAGCTGACCCATGGCCCGTACGCACGGCTGGATGTGAGCGACACCGGCTGCGGGATGGACAAGGCTACCGCGCAACGGATTTTCGATCCCTATTTCACGACGAAGGCCCGCGGCCAGGGAACGGGACTTGGCCTGGCAACCGTGCATGGCATCGTCACCGGCATGAACGGGGCTATCTCGGTATACAGCGAGCCAGGAAGCGGGTCCACATTCACGGTGTTCTTGCCGGTTCAAACCGCTGAGGTGGCGGACAACACAGTGCAGCCGGCGCGAGAAAGCCTGCCGGGTACGGAGCGTATTCTCTTCATCGATGACGAACGCGCGTTGTGTACATTCGCCGAGCGGGCCCTCGGACGACTGGGATACCGGACCACGGTGTGCACGGACCCGCTCGAGGGCTTGCGGACCTTCGAGTCCGAGCCGGCGGCGTTTGACCTCATCATCACGGATGAAATGATGCCCAACCTTCGGGGCAGTGAGCTGCTGCCCCTTATCCGGGGCATCCGAAGCGATATCCCCGTGATCCTCTACAGCGGCTACTCGGAAGGGTTGCGGCCAAAGCTCGACGGCGCGGCCGCCTTCGACGCGTATGTGACCAAACCCTTCGTCACCTCCGACCTTACCCGCGCTATTCGGTCCCTGTGCGACAAGGACCCGGTCGACACCACCTGAACCCCGTTCCCGTGGAATAACGCGATGGCTTCCGCGGTGCGCAGGGCACGATCGAACACGCTGAACCGCGTCACGGCTGGGTGAAATCGGGCGGGTGTTTCCCGCGGCATCACGGCGCCGAGTTCGGGCGAAAAACGGCCCCAGCCCTCGCGGTGGGTATCGCCGCCATCGCAGAGGATGCCGTCTTTCACAAGTGTGATGACATTGGGGCCGCCATCGAAAGTGAGCGTGATGGCATCCCCAATAGCGCCGGGGGCGCTGGTCCACTCCAAGTCGACTTCGCCGTCGCTCATGATGACGGAGATGGCGCCACCCTCTGTTCCGGCGATGGCAATGCGTGGTCCGGCGTCCGAGCGTGCGGCGAACAGGACATCACCCGGGCCGATATCGCCGGCTTGCAGCTCCATGTGAATGGAAAAGCCGCCGCCTTGCAGACTGGGCAGTGCGGGCATTGCGATGGTATCCCCCGTGCCGGGCTCGAGCACGGCGATGGGTTCGGGCGTGGACGGTGGATTCCACAAACCTTCGAGCAGACTCGCATCGACCTCGTGCACCGTTGCAGCGGTCTTCTGCGTAACGGTGATCCACACACGCCCGTCCTCCTCGATGAGGTCGGGATAACTCAGGCGCCCGGTGTCGTAGGAGAGATCATCGCTGTAGAGCAGCACCTCGGGCTCGGACCACGCGATCCGGCCGTTGCGCTCCATGCCGCCGGTGATCCATGCGGGATTTCGGTCGCGAAAATCCGTGCCGCCGTGGTTGTGGAACCAGAGCAGGTAGCGACCACTCTCCGTGCGCCATAGACGCGGGCAGGCACGCGGATTCTTGATGACGGCCCCCGAGGCGTACCGCACGGGCTGCGGCTCGCTCCATGAGCGGCCGCCGTCGGTGCTGATGGTCTCGGCGATGAAGCCGAGTGTCGTGCGGTAGACGCAGTAGAGGCTGCCGTCGCTCAGCGGCACCGCGTTGTGCTCTTCCTGAATCGAGCCGTACTCGGGATGGCGGATGCCGTGCTCGCCGTCTGGCAGCAGCTCCCAATCGATGCGTTCCGGGTCGCGCTCGGTGAGAATGTTGCCAGACCGCCAGAACCAGCCCTCGCCCTCATCGAGCATGTAGCGGCCAAGCTTGGTGAAGCCGAAGTACACCGTGCCGTCGACCGCGACGGGCTTGTCGATGCCCCAGAAGATCTGCACCCCGCCGCCCCAGTCGTTTCCGCGATCGGCCGCGGTGACGCGCATGGGCAGCCGATGACGCTCCGACCAAGACCGGCCTCCATCGTCGGAATAGCGGAAGGCGTGCCAGCCCAGCATATCCGCGCGGATCTCGCGGCCGTCATCCGGGTGTTGGTGGATGTCGTCGCCGTTGAAGGTGTAGAAGGCATACACCCGGCCGAAATCGGTGACCAAGGGGACTGCCCAGGAGGCCTCGGGGCCGTCCGGCGGCTCTATCGGGACCGGCTCGCTCCACGACTCACCCCGATCGGTGCTGCGCGTCGCCACGACGAATTGACTGGGCGTACCCTCGTGCCCGCTGTTCGTGGTGAAGACGCACAGCCATGCGCCGTCTTCCAATTGCACGACATAGGGCTGGTCGCAGTAGCCGTGTTCATGGATGGGCAGGCCGTTGGCCACATCCCGCCAATCGGCGTGGGCGGCAGGACCTGCCAGCGCCAGCAGAAGCATGAGGAGAGCCCTCATGCGGTGGGCTCCTCCAAGTCGGTCAATTCGTACGGATCTCCCGCTGCCTCGCAATAGCGTTGGGTGATATCGGCGAATTCGCGCATCAAATCCTGATGGTCTGCACTGTCCGCAAGGTTGTTCATCTGGTAGGGGTCGGCATCGTTGTCGAAGAGCCGGCGGTAGTTGTCGGGTCCATGGGCGAAGGTGTGGCGTTTGGTGCGAATGCCGCGAAAAATCGGCGCGGGGTGATTCTCACCGCCGGAGGCATTGCCCTTGGCGATGTGCATGATGAATTGGTGGTCGGGATCGGGGCCCGTGTCCTCAAAGACCCACGAGGAGAAGTCCCGCCCTTCGCAGGCACTGGGTGCGTCCAATCCCGCAAGGCCGCATAGGGATGGAAAAATGTCGATCGCCCCGAAGAGGGCATCGCTGGCGCGGCCCGCGGGCACGGCGGTGGGCGACCAGACGAGAATAGGCACGCGAATGCTCTCCTCGTAGGGCTGTCGCTTGCTGCCGACGCCGTGAGAGCCGTGCATCGAGCCATGGTCGGAGGAGTAGATGAGGATGGTGTCGCGGGTGTTTCCGCTCTCCTCGATGGCCCGCATGAGACGCCCGACCTCGTCGTCCACGGCGCTGATGTGGGCGTGATAGCCCTCGTAGAAGGGGTATCCGTTCTGCGCGGTAATGTTCGTCGAGTTGGCGGAGGTCAGGTCAACATTGGGCCGATAGGGCAGCGAATCCTTCGGGTAAAGCGCCTTCTTTTCCTCGGGCGCGTCGGTAAACTTCGAATGCGGCGGATTGAGCGACAGAATGAGGAAGTAGGGGTCCTCATGGTCCCGGGCGATGTACTCGAGGGCCTGGTCGGTCATGAGCGTGGCGTTGTAGCCCAATGGCTGGACCGGTTCGCCCTCCGCGGGGTGATAGATGGCGGTATCCCAGTGCGTGTTGTCCCGCTCCCAGATGAGGCTGTGCTGGAAGCCGAACGGCTCGGCCCGTGTGCCCGTCAAATGCCATCGGCCGATGTACGCGGTGCTGTACCCCGCCTCAGAAAAGCGATGCCCGATGGTGTAGGTATCCTGCGAGAGGGGGATGTTGTTGTCGATGATGCCATTGCGATATGGCCACCGGCCGGACATCAAAATCCCCCGGTAGGGCGTGCAGACGGGGTAATTGCTGATGCAATTCGTGAATTGAAAGCCCTCACTCGCCATGCGGGCCATGTGCGGCGTTTGCAACTCAGGCATCTCGGTGAACGACATCGACTGGTAGCGGTGTTCGTCCGAGAAGCAGAAGATGATGTTGGGACGCGTGGGGCGTTCGGCCCGGGCCTTGCCCGGCAAGAGCAGGCTGCCGGTCATGGCGGATGCGGCGGCAAGGAAGGAACGGCGTTTCATGGTTCGTCTCCCTGTGGCGTGGCAACTTCAAGGATGCGATGCCGGTACAAGAACAGTGTGAGGACCGCGCTGAGCGCGATGCAAACGGTGTAGATCGTGAACAATACATGGCTGAGGAGTGTCAATTGCGGTTTCAGCGTCACGATGTAGCCGGCGGCGATGATCAGGGCGAGGGCGGACCACAGCACACCGTGCGGCACGATTGTTCTCTCCGTGGGCGGCCATGTTTGACGGCGCATGCGCAGGATCCAGATACCAAGCGCGAACAAGGCGCAAAAAAGAAACAGCCGCGAGTAGGCCAGTTGGTAGAACCCGGGCCATTCCACTGCGAAGTGGTGCGGGTTCGAGAAGCCGTTGTAGGCGCCTCGCCAGGTGGCCCAGGTCGCGAGTAGCAGCGTAACGCCTCCCCCCCACGCCCTCTCGGCGACGCTGGGGGTGAAGCGCGCCCGCTCCGGGTCGGGCCGATTGAACAGGATAAAGGCAACAGCAAGGCCGAGTCCGCCGCCAATTCCGGAGACCATCTCCCAGTTTTTCCACCAATCGATGGGCGGTTGCGAGCCGTGGAAGGTGTGCCAGTACGCGCCGATGGACAGGCCAAGGGCGAACCCGAGGCTGACCGTGCTCATCACCTTGACTGCCCGCCAATCGCGGCGAAGGGCCTCAAAGACGAGGAAGCCCGCGAAGATTCCCACATGCTGCGCGACATTGGGAATCGCTCCCCAAGTGCGCTGGACTGTCCCGTAGTCCGGGTTGTCGTAGATGCCCTCTGCGTAAAAGGGAAAGAAGAACTGCGGGAACAGGCGCACGGTGTAGTGAGCGACGACGGCGCCGATGATCGCGGCCGCGATGCGTCCCGCCCATGTCTTCCAGGTTGTCTTGACGCGCGGGGCGCACCAGGCGAGAAACGCGCCTGCGTTTCCGCCCCAATGCAGGCCGCAGAAGAAGAGGGCGAGATAGCCGGTCCATGGGGCGATCTCGCGCGCGGCATCGGGAGCATTGTAGTGAAACATCCCCTGCACCCAGGCCGTATAGACTCCCCAGCCTGTCATGCCGCCGAAGGCAACGCCGAAGGTGATGGCCGCAATGACGCGTGGGCCGCCGTATGGCCGCAAGGCGCGGTTGCCGTCGATGCCGGCAAACAGGTACCAGATGATCGCCCAGCCAAGTCCCGCGTAGATGCCCCCCTGCGAGCCGCCAAAACCCGCGGAGCCCCGTATGGCCCAGAAGAATGCGCCCATCAGCGCCATGATGATGGCGAACGCGGCGTAATCAGCAGCGGTGAAGCGTCGAATGGGTGATATGCCCGGCGTGTGCATGCGGTGTCGGTCTCCCCGTTGAATTTGTGTCCAATTGGGCAGACTAGACGATTGCCGGTTCCCGATGCATCCGTCCGAGGTCGCGTGCCTTTCGGTCACCCCGCCAGGGGGAACCAGAACGCGATGACCCAGGTGAAGATGACGGCTGAGGCGATCGCGGCGGCGCGGTAGTCGTTCGTGGCGCGGGTGGCCAGGGTGTGGACGATGGCGAGCATCAGGCCGAGGAAGGCGAAAATCCCGACCATCATTCCTCCGAATGCCATGCCGACAACCGGCAAATAGAGCACAATTGCGAAAGCGAGGATCGGCACGACGCGCGTCAGTGCGGTGACGGCAAATCGGCGCCAGTGCGATGAATGCGGCACGCTCTCGATGGCGTGGGCATCGAGCAGAAAGACGAGTGCTCCTATGATAGCGAGCAGCAGCCATCGCACGAGGCGCTGCGGATGGTCAAGACCGCTGGTGAACATGTCGGTCGACAAGAGGAAGGACAGAAGCAGCACGCAGAGGAAGGCGAAGAGCAGTCCGCGGCGCAGGGCGGCCCCGATTCCACCAGCTACTGGTCGAGATGCCACCCCGCGCTGCCCGAGAAGGCGCGCGGTGAGGCGATAGGGGTTCACACTCCAGGACCGCCGCTCGGTGCGTGTCGGGGCATCGGACAGGGGCTCGCGAATCTGCGCCGTGAGGGTTGTGGCGACGACGAGGATGGCGCCGATGCCGAGCGGCAGGGCGAGCATCAGCAGCAGCCAACGGCCCCACGGGAAGGCGCTGTCCTGCGGAAGGCCGAGGGCGCCGTCGACCCAATCCACCATACCGCCGATGAGGATCGGGTCCCAGGTTTCGAGGGCGTGGTCGCTCCAAGGGCTGACCAGGACGGAGGCGTTGCCCTCCGGCGCCTGCTCCGCGCGTGCACGGGCCTGCTCGGGGCTGAATAGTTGCTCAAACTGCCCGAGTGCGATGAGAATTGGGCCCGATGGCCAGTTGTCCCCTCGCGGCATGGCGCCGAGTGAGACGAAAGCGACCTCGTTGTCCATCTCGGACAGGGCAGAGGAGCCCGCGAAGCCGCCCATGGAGTGCCCGAGGTAGGCGAGCGGCATCCCGGCGTATTCCGTCTCCGCCCATTCGATCCATGCGGTGACCTGCGAGGGCGTGGCGGTCCAGTCGAACGGCTCGCGTGAGCGGCCGTGGCCGAAGAAGTCGAGCGTGATGGTCTCGTACCCGTTGGCGGCGAATGCCTTGGCGACCGTGGCCATCACGCCCTGGTTCGAGGTAACGCCGTGCCCCATGATCATGACGGCTTTGGGCTCTCCGGCCGGCCTCCAGATGGTGCCAAGGGAAGGGCGTCCGTCGGGCAGGGCAATCGCGATGGACTCACGCGTCACGCCGGACGGCGTGGTCAAGGCCATGAGAATCAGGGCCACGCCGTAGAGCCCGGCGCCCGTGATCAATGCACCCCATCGGCCCGCGGTCACTTTTGATTGCATTGCTCGGCTCCCGGCTCGGTCATACACCAACCCAATACCACGCGGCGTAGGTATAGCGCGTGGGGCGTCAAAAGGGCAAGCAGGGAGTACGCCGATATTGGAAAATTGGTGCGTTGACGGCGTGAAACGCCGCTGGTAGTCTCAAGAGCCACACCAACAGGAGTGAGTCATGCAGAAACCTATTGCCTTAGGCGCTTTTCTGGCCATTGTGGCCTGCGCTACGCTACTGCCCTCGCGCGCGATGGCCGAGCGGCCGGGCGAGCCGCCGACACCATCCATCATCCACCTGTTCAGCAATGGAGATGGCGGCTTCCCGCGCTTTCGAATCCCCGCGCTGCTCGCACTCGATAACGGCGCGCTGCTGGCCTTTGCCGAGGGACGGCGGCCGACATTTGAGGGGCAACACGACGATCACGCGCGCAACAACATTGTGCTGCGCCGCAGCGTCGATGGCGGGGAATCATGGGAGCCCTTGCAGATCGTCGCCCGGATGAACGACGACTCCCTCAACGACCCGTGCGTGGTCTTCCTGCCTGATACGGGGCGCGTGTTGTTGATGTTCCAGCGATTTCCAGAAGGCTACCACGCTCGCCGCATGGTGCATACGGAAGTGGCGGAATTGGGGTACGGTGGTCCGCGAAACACGCAGACTTTCCTGACTTATAGCGACGATGACGGGGCGACTTGGTCTGAGCCGCGCGACATTACGAGCAACGTACGCGCCGAGGACGCGATCAGCGTCGGCAGTCCCGGTGTGGGGATTGTGCTGCGGCGGGGCGAGCATTCGGGGCGCATTCTTCTCCCCTTGTACGAGGTGATTCCCCAAGGAGACGACGAAGAGCGTTACTGGCGCAACCGCATGGCCATCAGCGATGACGGGGGCGAGTCGTGGCGCGTGGGCGAGCGCGTTCCCATTGACGGCCTGACGGGTTTCGGCAACGAGTGCCAGATCGCGGAGCTGGCCGATGGCTCCATCCGCATGAATGCCCGCCTGCAGACCGGGGCCAACCGCGTTGCGCGCAGCATCAGCCACGACGGCGGCGAGACATGGTCAGCAATGGAGGAAGAGCCGGGCCTGGTCACCACGCCGTGCATGACGAGCCTCGTGGCGCATCCCGATGTCGATAGCGGCGAGGTCCGGCTGCTGGCGTCCCTTCCGAACTCGGAAGATGGCCGCGAGAACGGCACGGTGTTCATGAGCCGCGACGGCGGCGCGTCGTGGCCCTACCGGCATACGCTTTACGAGCGCGGATTCGCCTATAGCAGCCTGGCCGTGATGCCCGATGGACGCGTCGCGGCCTTCTTCGAACTCGGCCCGTACACTTACCTGAGCTTCACCACATTTGGCCTGGAGGAACTCGAGCTTGTCAGCGATGACGCTGAACAGTGAGTCGCGTTGTCTCCCCCACGATTAGGAAACGATACATGAGGAAATTCCCCGCCATTGCCCTTGGATTGATGATTGCCGCGTGCGCATTTGGCGCGGATATCGTGAATCATGTGGATATCTGCAACGAGGAGGACCGCTTTGCCGCGTGGCCGCGCAATGGCGGCTCGTGGTCCTGGGGCGATGAAATCCTCGTCGGCTTCACCTACGCCTACTTCAAGGAGGATTCTGGCCACGATATCGACCCGGACCGGCCGTCCGAGCATCGGTTCGCGCGCAGCATGGACGGTGGGGAGTCGTGGACGATGGAGGACACCCGGCTCGCGGGGGCAAGTTCGGAGGCTGCGTCCCTCACGGAGCCCATGAATTTCCTTCATCCGGATTTCGCCCTCCATATGCGGGGCAACCACTTCAGCTTTTCGTACGATCGCGGTCGCAGCTGGGAGGGCCCATTCGCGTTTCCTGACTTTGGCCGCAACCGCCTGCTTGCGCGAACGAACTACCTCGTGGAGGGGGAGAACCGCTTGCGCACGACCTTCACCGTCACGAAGGATGCGGGCGGCGAGGGGGTGGTGATTCATGTGAAAACGGATGACGGCGGGATCACTTGGGAGGAAATCGCGCAGGTGACCCCGGAACCGGGCCCCGAGGGCTACTCCATCATGCCGACCACGGCGCGCCTGTCGGAGACCGAGTGGTTGAGCGTCGTGCGCCGCCGCGAAGCGGTGGACGACGAGCGGCATTTCTGGATTGAGTCGTGGTATTCGGACGATGACGGGGAATCGTGGACCCTCATCAACAAGCCGACGGAGGAAAACCGGGGAAACCCGGGGCACATGATCGTGCTGCGGGACGGACGCCTGGCGCTGGTGTATGGGCATCGCGCGGAACCCTACGGGCAGCGGGCGAGGCTCAGCAGCGACAACGGTCGCTCATGGTCTGACGAGTTCATCCTGCGCGACGACGGGGCGAATTGGGACTTGGGCTATCCCGTCAGCGTGCAACGCACGGACGGCAAGATCGTGACGATCTACTACCACAACAGCCCGGACTTTCCCGGCCGTGTCTACCTTGCGGCGACCATTTGGGATCCGGGCGAGGGGCAGGGCGTCACGCCGGTGCCCGAGCACCACACGCGGTAAACGGCATAGGGCTTTGTCACGGCTCCTCGGCGAATAACAGCGTCACCAACACGCGCGTGTCCTCGAGTACCTCGTAGGAATGCGGCGTGCCGCCGGGGAGATACATCCAGTCCCCTGCCTGCATCGTGCGCGAGGCGCCGTCGACGGGGAACTCGATCGAACCTTCGAGGCACTGGACGATGATTGGTCCATCCACGCTGTGCTCACCGACGGCCTTGCCCTGCGGCAGGCGCATCAAGATGGCTTGAAAGGCCTCCGTCTTGGCCAAGGTGTAGGACTCCTTGGCCCCGGCCTCTTCGTTCGCATTGAACAGATTGACGATCTCGCTCGGCTCGACGCGCTGCAATGCCATGACCGGACCCTCCCAATATGGTTGCGCTGTTGCGGTTTCGTGAGGATAACACCGGTCGGCGAGAATTGCTTCCGTTGACGGCCACTGCCCCACCTGATAGAGTCCAGCTCTAAAACCACATCACCCCAAGCTTTTGTGTCACAACGGTTTCCCGCAGGTTCAGGAGAGTGCCTTAATGAGCAATGGGAAATGCCCAATATGTCAGATGGACGCCACCATCAGGGATGTAGCTAACCCTCGTGCTAGTGACATTGACTGCCGCAACTGCGGCCGATTCCTTATCGCACTCCCTGCCCAAGAACACCTTGCAGCCACTCTGGAAAAGTTCGAGAAAGGTCAGGCTCGACTGAGCCATGCCATCCGAAAGAACCAGTCTAATCCTCCTTTCATGCTCCGAGATGTTGAGCGCCAGATCGAAAACACTCCACTACCACCCCCCCATGAGCAAGCAGACATTCTTATTCTTTGGTTGGGTGAAAAGTCTCGGGGCTACGGACAGAATCACCCGCTGGTTCCGCAGGAATTGCAAGCGTTGATTGGAGCATGGGGAGAACAAAATGTAGTGGCAATACTCGAACACCTTTGCTCTACGCAACTATTGAAGGAATCTGCCAGTGGTAGTAGTAAGTTTGGCCTGACGATGTCAGGGTGGGAGCTCTTCCAAGAGCTCAGCATTCAAAGTAAGGACTCTCGAACAGCGTTCATGGCGATGAAGTTCAATGAACCAACACTTGACGGTGCTTACAGAGAATGCTTCAAGCCAGCTGTCCAGCAAGCGGGATTCGAACTCGCGCGTCTTGATGAAAATCCATCCGCTGGCCTCATAGACGATCGGCTGATGGTCGAGATCAGAAAGGCACGCTTTGTGGTGTCTGATCTCACCTTCTGCAACCTCGGTGTATATTGGGAATCCGGTTTTGCCCACGGCTTGGGAAAACATGTGTTCTACACATGCAACCAGAATTACTTCGATAACAAGAAACCACACTTTGATATCAATCACCACCATATTGTTCTGTGGACTCCTGACGATTTTGAACAGGCCGAGAAGAAACTGACAGCGGCAATCCGAAACACGCTGACTTCAGAGGCCAAAATGTCCGACGATTAGCCGGACATTCCGCTACCCGCCCTCATTGACCCCCATCCCGGGGCTTGGTAGAGTTCAGGCATGAAAAACGGTCTCACCATGCTTGCGGGCGGAACGCTCCTTTTCGGGGCACTATCGCCAGTCTCGGCAGAGACGCCAACTTTTAATAAAGACATCCGGCCGATTCTGTCCGAAAACTGTTACCACTGCCACGGGCCGGACGAGGCCCAGCAGCAGGGGCGGCTTTCGCTTCACCACTTCGAGGGCGCAACCGCCCGGGTCATCGTGCCGGGGGATGCGGCGAAGAGCCGACTGATGGAGCGCGTCACGACGGACGACCCGCTCGACCTCATGCCGCCGCCGGAGTCGAACCGCCACTTGACGCCGGAGCAGATCGAGACGCTGCGGGCTTGGATCGATTCGGGCGCGGAGTACGAGGAGCACTGGGCGTTCATTGCGCCCAAGCAGCCATCCGTACCGGAGACGGCGGACTCCTCGTGGGTTCGAAACGAGATTGACGCGTTTGTGCTCGCGCGCCTGGAAGCCGAGGGACTCGCGCCGTCGCCCGAGGCGGACAAGGCGGCGTTGCTGCGCCGCGTGTCCTTGGACCTGACGGGCCTCCCCCCCACGCTCGCGGAGTTGGAGGCCTTCGAGTCGGACGATGCGCCGGATGCCTACGAGCAGGTCGTGGAGCGGCTGCTTGCTTCCCCGGCTTACGGCGAACGCATGGCGAATGATTGGCTCGACGCCGCGCGCTACGCGGACACTTACGGCTACCAGTCGGATGTGGAGAAGAAGGTGTGGCCGTGGCGCGACTGGGTGATCGAGGCGTTCAACGCCAACAAGCCCTATGACGAGTTCGCGCGCGAGCAGCTTGCGGGGGATCTACTGGAGAACCCGACACAGGACCAGCGGCTGGCGACCTTGTTCAACCGTTTGCACCGGCAGACGAACGAGGGCGGTAGCATCCTGGAGGAAATGCGGCTGGAGTATGTGGCGGACCGCGTGAACACATTCGGCACGGCCTTTCTCGGACTCACAATGGACTGCGCTCGCTGCCACGACCATAAGTACGACCCGATCAGCCACTACGACTACTTCGCCATGTCGAGCTTTTTCAGCAATATCGATGAATCCGGCATGTATTCGCATTTTACCGATGCCGTTCCAACCCCATCGATGTTCTTGTACAGGGAAGGCGAGGAAGAGCGGCACGAGGACCTGCGGAAGTCCGTGGTCGGCCTGGAGCGTTGGGCCGAGCGCACGCAGCGTCAGGCCCGCGAGCGGTTCGCGGAGTGGCTCATGAAGGAAGACCGCAGCTTCCCCGCGCCAACACCGATCGCCCACCTTCCGTTGGACGAGATCATCGAGGGCAAGACGCCGGAGATCATCGGTGAGGTGAATGGCGCCATCATGGAGTCCGCGCCGGAAGTCGTGCCGGGCATCCTCGGCAATGCATTGAAGTTTACGGGCGACAACGGCATTGAGGTCGAGGGTGTCGGAAACTTCGATCGCACCCAGCCCTTCACCGTGTCGTTCTGGCTGAACGCCCCGGAGATCGTGCCGCATCAGGTGGTGCTGCATCATACGCGTGCGCGCGAGGACGCCGGCAGCCGGGGCTGGGCGGTGCTGCTGCAGGATGGCAAACCCACATTCACGCTCGCGCACTTCTGGCCGGGCAATGCGCTGCAGGTGCAGTCAAACACAGCGCTGTCCGAGGGCGAATGGTATCACCTCGCGGTCTCCTACGATGGCTCGAGCCGGGCGGAGGGCATGGCGATCTTTATCGACGGTGAGCCGGCTCCGTTGACCGTCGAGCGCGACAATCTCTACAAGGACATCACCTACGCCGGCAACGGCCCGAAGGGTCTGACGCTTGGCGCCCGCTTCCGCGATGTCGGGTTTGCCGGGGGCCAACTGGATGACATCAAGCTGTACGACCGCGTGCTGTCGGCGCATGAAGTGGCGGTGGTGGCCGCGGAGGCGCCGATCGACGCGGTTGGGGATGACGACGCCGGGTTCGAGTACTACCTTCGCGCCATTGATGCGGATTGGTGGGATGTTCAATCGCGATTGCAGGCGGCCCGCTCGGAAAAGAATGCGTTCGTGGCCGGTCTGTTCGAGATCATGACCATGGAGGAGATGGACGAGCCACGCCCGACCTTCCTGCTTGACCGCGGGGCCTACGATGCACCGACCGTGCAGGTAACGGCCAGGACGCCCGAAAGCGTGTTGCCGTTCCCCGAGGACCTGCCCCGCAACCGGCTCGGCTTGGCGGAGTGGTTGTTGTCCGATGAAAACCCGTTGGCCGCGCGCGTGGCCGTGAACCGGTACTGGCAGCTCTTCTTCGGGCGCGGGCTCGTGGCGACACCGGAGGACTTCGGCAGTCAAGGGGCATGGCCCACGCACCCGGACCTGTTGGATTGGCTGGCGGTGTCATTTCGTGAATCCGGCTGGGACTTGAAGGAACTGCACCGGATGATCGTGACTTCCGCAACTTATCGTCAGGAAAACCGAGCCAATCGGGAGTTGCTGGAGCGCGATCCCTTCAACGAACTGCTGGCACGAGGCCCGCGTCATCGATTGAGCGCGGAGCAGATTCGCGATCAGGCCCTGGCGGCCAGCGGTCTGCTCGTGGACAGGCTTGGCGGCCCCAGCGTGAAGCCGTACCAGCCCGATGGCCTGTGGGAGGATGCGAGTTCAAAACCCTATGTGCAAGACACCGGCGAGGCCCTCTACCGCCGAGGCATGTACACCTTCTGGAAGCGGACGGTGCCGCCCCCCACGATGCTGACCTTTGACGCCGTGACGCGCGAAGTGTGCGTGGTGAATCGCGAGACGACACAAACCCCGCTGCAGGCCTTGGCGTTGATGAACGACCCGACCTTCGTGGAGGCAGCACGGATGTTGGCGGAGCAGTTGATGCAAAACGGCAACGACGCGCAGGGGCGCATCGTGGCGGCATTCCGCGGATTCACGGGAATGAACCCGGATGAACGGGAGTTGGCCATCTTGATGGCTGCTTTTGACGAGCAGCGGGCGTATTTCGCGGAGCGGCCCGAGGCGGCTGCGGCGTATGTATCCACCGGGGAGCACCCCCGGGACGAATCGCTTGATGCTGTAACGCACGCAGCCTTGACTGCGATTATCCAGGCAATCATGAACCACGACCATGCACAGGTGAAATCATGAAAGACAATTGCCCTCTCTGCACCGGCCCCGCCATCATTCCGGACATGGATCGCCGCGCGTTTCTGGCGCGATTCGGACTCGGCCTTGGCGGTGTTGCCCTGGGCAGCATGCTGAACCCGCTCGGTGCCGGGGCTTCCGCCGCGGAGCCCTCCTTGGCGCATCTGCCGCATTTCGCGCCCCGGGCAAAACGGGTGATCTATCTGTTCATGAGCGGCGGGCCGTCGCAGATGGACCTGTTCGACTACAAGCCCCTGCTGAATCAACGCAACGGCGAGCAGTTGCCCGACTCCGTGCGGCAAGGGCAGCGCCTCACGGGCATGTCGGCTAATCAGTCCTCCCTGCCTATGGCGGGATCGATTTTCAACTTCGCGCAACACGGCGAGAGCGGCGCGTGGTTCAGCGATTTGTTGCCGCACACGGCGGGCATTGCGGATGATTTGTGCATTCTCAAGACGCTCCACACGGATGCCATCAACCACGACCCCGCGATCACCTTTCTGCAGACGGGTTCGGCCCTGAGCGGACGGCCGTCCATTGGCGCGTGGATGAGCTACGGACTGGGCAGCATGAACCAGAACCTCCCCTCCTTCGTGGTGCTGATCACGCGCGGCAAGGGAGACCAACCGCTCTACGCCCGCTTGTGGGGCAGCGGCTTCCTGCCGGCCGAGCACCAGGGCGTGCAGTTCCGCGCGGGCTCGGATGCGGTGCTGCACCTGGCCAACCCCGAGGGCGTGAGCGATGAAAGCCGCCGCATGCTCCTCAATCGCTTTCGTGAGTTGCACGAGCACGACTACAGCCGCACGGGCGATTCAGGGCTCGACGCGCGCATCGAGCAATACGAGATGGCCTTCCGCATGCAATCGAGCGTGCCGGAGGTGACCGACCTTTCCGACGAGCCGGATTCGGTGTTCGAGGAGTATGGTCCCGATTCACGCACGCCGGGGACCTTTGCGGCCAATTGCCTGTTGGCTCGGCGCCTTGCCGAGCGCGATGTGCAGTTCATTCAGCTCTATCACCGCGGGTGGGACCAGCACGGCAACCTGCCCAATGACATCAGTGCGCAATGCAAAGAAACGGATCAGCCCTCGGCCGCCCTCGTGCGTGACTTGAAGCGGAGAGGACTGCTCGACGATACGCTGGTGATCTGGGGCGGTGAATTCGGGCGCACGAGTTACTCGCAGGGTCCGCTGACCGAGGACAACTACGGCCGCGACCATCACCCCCGTTGCTTTTCCGTCTGGATGGCCGGTGGCGGCGTGAAGCCCGGTCTCACCTACGGCGAGACCGACGACTTCAGCTACAACATCGTGAAGGATCCCGTGCATGTGCACGACTTCCATGCCACCCTGCTGCACTTGCTCGGGATCGACCACGAGCAGCTCACTTACCGTTTCCAAGGCCGCCGCTTCCGCCTCACCGATGTCCACGGCGAGGTGGTGAAAGGGCTGTTGGCGTAGGCGTTGCCATGCGGCGGATCCCCGATCACGCGCCGGGCATCAGCACCCATGTCGTCTGGTACAGGATGATCCCCGCCACGAGGGCGTGCGGCCGGCGCACGCGAAAGGTCAGGCGGTGGCCCTTGCACAGGGTCAAGAACATCATCTTGGCACGCGATTGAGTCGAGATCGTTCCGCTCACTTCTGGATTCCCCCTCCGCAGCTTTTTGCCGCGGGCTTGTGTCCCCGAGTTTGGGGGGTGGTTCCCCCCGGTTGATGCATATACGGAGGAAGAGCATTCTTCGTGCCAATGTCAATAATTTACTCAAACATCTGCAAATAAACAGCTTATCTCAAGTGAACTCCTCCGGATAGCTGTCCAATTCTGTGCACTTTCCCGTACACCGCCCGCCCGTGTACACCCTTGTACGATGGCGCGGGGTCTCCGACTGGGATTTGACACGGGGGATAAAAAGGCATACAATTCTGTTGTTAAGTATGCTGACACACGGCATGCACCAGCGAACGCATCGTCATGATTGCTTCGCCACGGTCTAATCACCATACCGCACCATGAAGGACCTGAAACCATGTGGACCAAGCGACTTATCGCCTTTGGCGCGACCGCAAGCGTTGCGCTGGTGTTCTGGCTCGGGATTGTACACGCGGACGACTCTTTGGTGGTGTACTCCGGCCGTAGCCAGGGCCTTGTGGAGCCCATCCTCAAGGAATTCGAGGCGGAGACGGGCATTCGCGTGCGTGCGAAGTACGGCACCAGCGCGCAGCTGAGTCTTGCCCTCCGCGAGGAGGGGTCGCGCAGCCCGGCGGATGTGTTCTGGGCGCAGGAAGCGGGCGCACTGGAACAATTGCATGTCAGCGGCTTCCTGGTTCCCCTGCCGAAAGCGATTCTGCAGACGGTACCCGTGGAATACCGACACTCGGCGGGCGCATGGGTCGCCACGAGCGGGCGTGCGCGGGTTGTGGCGTACGCACCGGCCCGGGTGCCGGAAGATGCGCTGCCTTCGAGCATCTTTGACCTGACGGATGCGAAGTGGTCCGGCCGCGTGGGTTGGGCGCCGACCAATGCATCGTTTCAAGCCGCGGTAACGGCGATGCGCCTGCAACATGGTGACGACGCGACGCGTGATTGGCTTCGTGCGATGAACGCGAACGGCGCGAAGGCCTATGCGAACAATACAGCGGTGATTCAGGGAATTGCGGCGGGTGAGGTCGACTTGGGCCTGGCGAATCACTATTATTTGCTTCGCTTCAAGGCGGATGATGCGAACTATCCCGTGGAGCAGACCTATTTCGAGGAAGGGGACGCGGGCAACTTGATTAACTTGGCGGGCGCGGGGATGTTGAAGAGCAGCCGCAACCAGGAAGCAGCCGCGGCGTTCATTCGCTTCTTGCTGGATCGCAAGGCGCAGGAGTACTTCGCGAACGAAGTGTTCGAGTATCCCGTCAATGAGGCGGTGCCGGCGGACCCGAGCTTGATGCCCTTGGCGGAACTGACCGCGCGGTCGCCGCGCGTCGAGTTGAGCGCGCTGGAGGATTCACGCGGCACGCTTGACCTTCTGCGCGAGGCCGGAGTGCTGTAATCGCTATTGTCCATACCCATCGCCCGGCGCCACGAGGTCTCGTCGTCACCGCATTCGCGGTGGCGACGCTCGTGTTATTGCCCATGGTCTATCTCGTCGTGCGCGCCTTCGAGGCGGATGCGGCGGGGCTGTCGGATCTGATCTTCCGAGCCCGCAACGCGCGTCTGCTGGCCAATACGGCGGGACTCGGCGCGTCGGTTCTGGTAGTAAGTTCCGCCGTGGCATTGCCCCTCGCCTGGCTGACGACGCGCACGGATCTCCCTTTCCGGAAGCTTGGCACCTATGTGGGCATGCTGCCGCTGGCCGTGCCGCCCTACCTGATGGCGTACGCCTACCTCGCGCTGGGCGGGGACTACGGCGCGATTGCCCAGATGACCGGGATCTCCGTTCCGCGCTTGTCGGGCTTCTGGGGGGCGCTGGCGGCGCTGAGCATCTGCTTCTATCCCTACCTCTACCTCAATTTCCGGGCGGCGTTGCTGGGAATGGACCCCGCCTACGAGGAGGCCGCGCGATCACTCGGGCGGCGCCGTCTTGAGGTCGTGCTCCGGGTCATTCTGCCGCAGTTGCGCCCGGCGTACGCCGCAGGCGCGTTGCTGGTGACGCTGCATGTCTTGAGCGATTTTGGTGGCGTGAGCCTGATGCGCTTCGAGACTTTCAGCTACGCGCTGTATCTCCAATACATTGCCGCGTTCGATCGTACCTACGCGGCTTGGCTGGCCCTGTTTCTGCTCGCGATGACGGTGGCGATCCTGCTGTTCGAGGCATGGTACCTGCGCGGACTCATGCTGCACCGCAGCGGCAGTGGGTCGGCCCGCAAGCAGACGATTCATCGCCTCGGCTATTGGCGTTGGCCGGCGGCATCATTCGTGGGCGCGGTCGGCCTCGTGGCGATTGGATTGCCCCTGTTCGCCATGCTGTTCTGGCTCGTGCAGGGCGGATGGCCGACGAACACGGCGGCGTTGACCCGGTCGCTCATCCAGACGGTGAGCATCAGTCTGCCCGCGGCCCTGGGAGCAACGGCGCTCGCTCTTCCCGTTGCCTACCTCGCGGTACGATATCCATCGCGCCTGTCGCGCGGACTCGAGCGCACGGCCTACATGGGCTACGCGACGCCGGCCCTGGCGTTTGCCCTCGGGTTTGTGTTCCTATCGCTGAACGCCGCCCCGATGCTCTATCAGACGCACCTGCTGCTGGTCGCGGCGCTGGCGCTGCATTTCATGGCCGAGGCCATCGGCCCGGTGCGCAGTTCGCTCTACCAGGCCAAGCCCAGCTTGGAGGAATCGGCCCGTATGCTGGGCATGAGCCCGGTGCGGGCCTTCTTCTCGGCGACCTTTCCGCTTCTTCAGCGGGGCGTATTGACGAGCGTGGCATTCGTATTTCTGGCGACGATGAAGGAACTGCCGATTACCTTTCTGCTGGCGCCGCTGGACTTCCAGACCTTGGCCGTGCAGGTGTGGGGATACATTGACGCGGCCATGTTTGCGGAAGCAGCCCCCTTTGCGCTTACCATTATGGTGTTCTCCGGCATTTTTGCCGCCTTGCTTCAGTTTCAGGATGCAAAATGACCACGCTCTTGACCATGGACCGCGTCAGCAAGACCTTCACCCCGCAGGACGGCCCCGTTCTGCGGGAGGTGTCCTTTGCCGTGGAACCAGGAGAGTTGTTCAGCCTTGTGGGCCCCTCCGGCTGCGGCAAAACGACGGCCTTGCGGATCGTGGCGGGCTTCGAGCGGCCGGACAGCGGCACGGTGAGCCTGGGCGACCGGGTATTGAGCGGCCCGCGGGGTCATGTTCGCCCGGAGAAGCGGGGACTTGGCTTCGTGTTTCAGGACTACGCACTCTTCCCCCATCTCACCGCGCTGGACAATGTCGCCTTCGGTCTGCGTGACATGCCCAAGGAGAAGGCGCGCGCCCGTGCGATGGAGGTGCTTTCGATGGTGCACCTGGCGGATGCGGCGCATCGCTACCCGGCGCACCTATCCGGCGGCCAGCAACAGCGCGTCGCCTTGGCGCGCTCGCTCGCGCCCCGGCCGAAGGTGCTCTTGATGGACGAGCCTTTCAGCAATCTGGATGCGGGGATGCGTCTGGCGACGCGGTCGGAGGTACGGGCTTTGCTCAAGGCCTCGGGCACGACGACGGTGCTGGTCACGCATGACCAGGAAGAGGCCATGACCATGGGCGATCGCCTCGCCGTGATGAACAATGGCCGCGTGGAGCAGTCGGACGCGCCGGAGACGCTCTACCGCAAACCACGCACGGCATTTGTGGCCAGTTTTCTCGGGGCGACGAACCTGCTTGATTGCGAGGCGGATGGCGGCGATGCCCTTTCGGCGCTTGGCCCCCTGATTCTGGACCGCCAGGCCCGTGGACCGATCCGGGTCTCGCTGCGACCGGAGCAGTTGGTGATGAGCCCGGCCAACGAGAGTGACCCTCGGGCGATTGTCACGGCCCGTGAGTTCAAAGGGCACGACCAGACTTATCGGGTCTGCCTGAGCGGGCAAGAGTTGATGGTGCAGAGCCATTCCTCCTGCACTTGGCGCCCGGGGGACATGGTGCGCCTGCAGGTGCTCGACGCGGCCGTCGTGTTGGACGAGCCGAGCACGAACGGCACTACAGAATAAAGGCCATTCCGAGGGCAATCGCGGTCATGAGGATGATGCCGAGGGCGAACGCCTCGCTCTTGGCTGCCCTTTGAAGCACGCGGCCGCGGATATCCGCCGATAGGGTGTTGACCCGGGCGGGCACTCGCTGCGCCGTTTGCGCCGGCGTCAGCACGACGAGGCGCAGCAATCCGCGAACGAAGTCGCTCACTCTCAGCACCGGGTAGAGCACATCGCCCGCCGGGATCCGAATCGCCGCAAGCGTGCTGCGAATAGCGCTGGCCTTGAACACGACAAAGGCAATGGCAAGGCCCATCAAGGGTGGCCATGCGGCGGCAAAGACTCCCCTCGGGTAGAAGCCTATCTCCCGGGGCGAGGCCCACCCCATCGCCAGTATCAGCAAGGGCAGCATGGGAATGGCCAGGGTAAGCACGGCCCATGGAATCAGCATGTACCGATTCAGGCGGCCATGGGCCTCCCCCGGGGGCGCTGCAATCAAAAACAGGAAGCGCACGATCAACAGCATCGTGGTGACGCCCGTAAGCGGCACGAGCCAGTCCAGCCATGGCGTCCAACCGGTCTCGGTGGCGCCCGCGGCGGCCTTGATGCCCGCCTTCGCCGCGATGCCACTCGTCAGTGGAAACCCGGCGAGGGCAGCCCCGGCCATGGCCAACCCGGCGATCAGCACCCGGCGCATGGCGGTGCTCAGATCCGTCGCGGCGATGCCGACACCAAGGAAGAGTGCGCTCTTGGCGATCGCGTGATGCGCCGCGAAAATCAGCACCGCCCCGAGCACGGCGGCATGGCCGGCATCCATCAGGAGACCGGCTCCGATGGCAATGGCGACGAGCCCCATCTGGCTGATGCTGGAGTAGGCCAGGAGCGCCTTCGGGTGCGTCTGCGTCATGCCAATCATGGCGGCAAGGAACGCCGTCGCGAGTCCAATCGCCACCAGGGCCCCGCCATCGAACACCGCGGGCTCGTCGAATGGGAACAGGCGCAGCCACAGGAGCAGACCCGTCTTGATCATGACGCCGCTGAGAACGGCGCTGGCGGGGGTTGGTGCGGCCGGGTGCGCAAGGGGCAACCAGACATGCAGCGGCATCACCCCAAGCTTGATACCGAACCCGACGAATAGCAGCAGCAGGATGGCCGCGCGATCGGGTTGCTCAAGCAGTGCCGCCGTGACCTCCGGAAAGCCCGTGTGGCCGCCTGCGATCGATGCCGCCCAGACCATGCCGCCAAAGGCGGAGACCTCGCCGAGGATGGTCATTGCAATGTATACACGCCCCGCGAACAGATTGGCGGGGGTGCGCTCGTGGATGATGAGCCCATACGCGCAGAAACTCATGATTGCGAAGAAGGCAATGTAGGACACCATGTCCTGCGCGGAAATCAGGGCGAGATTGCCGCCCATTGTGCCGAGAAAGAAGGCGAAAAAGGGAAGTTTTCTGTCGTCGTGATTGGCCTCCAGATAGCCCTTGGCATAAATCCCCGCGGCAAGCCACATCCCTGCACTGAAGGCAAGGAATACCTTGGCGGTGAGGTCCAGCGCGAAGGCGCCGCCCAGAAAAAGCCATGGCATGGCCATGAAGGTACCCGTGGGAAAGAGCACCGCCACGAGAAAGGCCGGAAGCGCTGCCCATGGGGCGAGCTTGAGCAATATCGGCCGGGCCGACGGGATGCCCATTGCGGCAAGCATCACAAAGGGAATGAAGACGGCCGTTACCATGATCGCGCCCATGGACTACATCTCCCCCAGCATGATCAAGCGCGCCCAGTAGAGCGGGCTCCACGGCGCCCCGGCGAATACACCAACGAGAACGCAGATCGCCGCCGTGACCAGTGGGGGCAGCAGGAGCAACGGCGCGGTCTCGAAGCGCTTGGAAAGTGTCCGCGCGTGGGGCCAGTCCACCTCGCGGGTGACGAACCATCCCCGGAACACAATGGGCAGGAAGTAGGCCCCGTTGAGCATGCTGCTGATCACGAGCACCCCCACCACCCAGAAGTGACCGCTGTCCACGGCGCCCAATCCGAGGTACCACTTACTGAAGAAACCTGCGATTGGTGGTACGCCGATCATTCCAAGCGCCGCGATCGTAAACGCGGCCATCGTCAGGGGCATGCGGCGGCCGACACCGTCCATCTCGCTGACTTTGTGGACTCCGAGCGTCTCCGCGAAGTTTCCGGCACAGAAGAAAAGGGTGATCTTCATGATTCCCTGGTGCACGAGGTGGGTGATGCCGCCGATAGTTGCCATGGGCCCCAGAATGGCGGAACCCAGCGCAATGTACGAGACCTGGCTTACGGTTGAGAAAGCCAGCCGCCGCTTTAGATCATCTTGGTAAAGTGCGCGAACCGAGCCATAGATAATCGTGATCGAGGCCGCGACGGCCAGATACTCCAGTAGTCCGAGTTGATTGCAGAACTCGATTCCAAAAACATCGTATACGACGCGCACAATGCCGAAGGCCCCGGCCTTTACGACTGCGACCGCGTGCAGCAAGGCGCTCACGGGGGCCGGGGCAACCATGGCCAGCGGCAACCAGCCGTGCAGCGGTACCAGGGCCGCCTTCACGCCGAATCCAATGATCAACAGCGCGAAGATGACCCTCAGCTGTGGGTGATTGTCCTCTGACATGGCACTGAGGTAGCCAGTGGCGGTGAAATCGACGCCCCCGGCGATGGCTTGCAGCCAGATCACGCCCACCAGCAGCACAGCCCCGCCGAGCATGGTATAGGCGAGGTAAATGCGGCCTGCCTCGATGGACTTGTTGTTCCCTCGGTGGATCACAAGGGGATAGGTGGTCAGTGTGAGCAACTCGTAGAAAATAAGCAGGGTGATGAGATTGCCGGCCATGGCAATCCCGATGGTGCTGCTGACGCACAGGCTGAAAAAGCCGAAGAAGCGGTTGCGGTTCGGTGATTCCTTCAGATAGCCGATCGCATAGAGCGTCGTGAGCAGCCACAGGACGGAGGAGAGACTCACCAAAAGCATGGAGAGCGGATCGGCGTGTAGTTTGAGGCTCAAATTGGGCATGAGGCTGTACTCGAACGCGACGGTATAGCCGAGGCTCACCTCACGAAACATGAGCAATACCAGACCCAACTTGAGAAAAGCCCCGCCGAGGTTCAAGGAAGTCCGGAGGAGGCTTTGCGATTCCTTGAGGAAAAATATCCAAATCGCCGGTAGAAGCGATGTGCACAGGATCAATATCGGCAGGGCTTGGTGCAGCGTCATGGCGAATCCACCGGCATGGTGCGGAACAGGTCCAACTCGGGAGCGCCAATCGCCACGATTTCCAGTGGGCCGGAAGCGAGCAGTCCCAGCAGCATTGCCACCACGGCGAGAGCCCACGCGGGCCAAATCAAGCCCGCAGGCACTGATTGCCCAACGGCCACGGACTTGCCCGTGCATAGCGCGATGTTCAACACGCGAAACACATACGCCGCGGCGAGGATACCCCCGAGGGCAAGCACGGCAGCCCAGAACCACTTGCCCTGCTCCGCCGCCGTGAGAATCAGCATGTACTTGCCGATGAATCCCCCGCTGGGAGGCAGGCCCATGATGCTCACGCCGGCGATGGCGAAGGCAAAGGTGACAGCGGGCAGTCGCTCGGCGCACCCGTGGAGGCTGTCGATCCAGTCGTGCCCGTAGGCATGAATAATCGCGCCCGAGCACATGAACAAGGCCGCCTTGGCGAACGCGTGGGAGATCGCGAACATGACCACGGCCTGCAATGCGGGCGTCGCGCTGCCCGGCTCGACACTCAGCGCAAAGAACACGAACAGGTAGCCAAGCTGCGCCACGGTGGAGTAGGCGATGAGGAGCTTGAGGCGGCGTTGACGCAACGCCTGAACCGAGCCGTAGATTATCGCCGCCGCGCCCAGCACGCCGAGGAAGGGGGCGGCGAGGTCCGTATTGATGGAACCGGGAAACACCCACAGCCACATGCGCATGGCAATGTAGAACGAAGCCTTGATCATGAGGGCCGAGAGCAGTGCGCTTACCGGGGCGGGGGCGTTGGCATGGGCCGGTGGCAGCCAGAAATGCAGGGGAAAGACGGCAGCCTTGAGCATCAACCCGGCCGTTATCAGGCCAAGGGCGATCGCCGCGCTTGGGCCTCCCTCCAAGTACAGGCGCAGCTCGACCCAATCAAGATTGCCGCTATTGGCGTACACCATGGCCACGCCGAGCAGATAGAACAACGAGCCGCAAAGGGCCGCGAGGAGGTAGCGCAACGATGCGGCATAGGCCGCGGGCGTGCCCGCCAAGGCGATCAAGCCGACCGAGAGCAGCCCGAGCAGCTCGAGCGTGACATACATGTTGAAAATGTCGCCCGTGATAAAAAGATTGTTGAGCGAGGCCCAAGTAAGGAGAAGCATCGGCCAGAAGCGTGTCGCGCGTGGGCCATTGCCGAAATAGCTGTGTGAATATATGCAGATAGCCGCCAGCAGCACCGTGGTCATGCTCAACATCACGAACCCGGTGCCGTCCATATAGAGGTCGATGCCCAGCGGCACGCCCCACCCGCCCAGCGAGGTTCGCAGGGGACCCGCGATCGTCAGGTATTCGTAGAGTGGCACCAACACGATGACGACGGAAACGAACGCCGCCGTCACCAGCACCTTGATGAAGCGAGCGGGCAGGAGATAGGCCGCGAATCCTGCCATGAGGGGCGCGAGGACCAACAGCACCGGCAATTGCTCAGTGCTCATCGTCGTCATCCACATTTTCCAAGTACGAGGCCATGGCCGGCGGCATTTCTTCGATGCCCCACTCGGGACTGTCCTCGGGTAACACGAGGTTGCCCGTGGCCTCGTAGTAGCGGCGCAACAGGGCGAGGGCGAGGGCAGTGGCGCTTACTGCCACCACAACCCCGGTGAGCACCATCGCCTGGGGAACCGGATCCGGCTCGGGGTGCGCCATGCCCAACAGTCGCTTGGAGGTACTGACGAGGATCAGAAAGACACCGTTCCCCATGATGTTCAGGGCAATGATTTTCCGCATGATATTGGGCGTAAGCACAAGGCTTTGCAGCCCCATCCCGATTAGACCCGCACCAATCAATGCGTAGAAGAGTGCTGTGTTCATCGGTGGCGCCCTGACTCGTCATGCAGCACGGCGTCGTTTGGATCCGACAGCGAGCGCCCGGCAAACAACACAACGAATGTCGCGGCAATCGATATTGCTGCCGCGGATTCGATTGCAATGATGAACGCCTTCGCGCTGCCTTCGGGATACTCAAGAAAAACGCCGCCCCACGCGATGCACAGGAGACCCGCGAGCCCGAACACGACGACGCCCAGCGCGAGGAGTCCTCGCTCCATGAGTGGGCCGATACTGCCGACGCGAAACCGCTCGGAGAGGAGCAGCAACACGCCCGCCGCACCGAGCACGGCGCCGGCTTGAAATGCTCCCCCGGGGTATTTGCTTCCCGCCCACAACAAATACCCCGAGAGAATGATCATGATCGGCACGAGAAACCGGACGAACTCGAGCAGCAGCGGCGAGAACTCCGTCTCCTTGACCAGCGACTCCTCGCTTCCCAGCCGTATTGCACGCAGGCCCATGATGGCCACCAGGAGGACGACCACCTCGAGGAAGGTGTCATACGCGCGGAAATTGAGCAGCACGGCGGTCACGCGGCTGTCTACGCCGCTCTCGGCAAGTCGGCTCTCGACCTCTCCCTGCAGACCGGGCCCCTCGGAGGGCAGACTCAGGATCGCCCATGCGAGGGCGCCAGTAAATACAAAGGCGCCCGCCGTCACCAGCCAACGGGTACCGGTCGATGCGAATCGATAATCGCGTTCATCCAGCATGCGCCTTCCCCTAGGGAATCTCCTCGATTCCCGGCTTCTCATCCTCCCCGCGGTCGCGTTGGATGGCGCGAATCCTGCCAATGGTGCTCAAGAAAAGGGCGCCGGTAATGCCCGCCCCGATGGCCGCCTCGGCCAGGGCAATGTCGGTGGCTTGCAGGCGCGCCCAGGAAAGGGCAATCAGCAGGCCGAACACGATGAACATCACGACGGCCTGGTAAATGTTGCGTGCATTGACGATCGCCCAGGCCAGTCCCAGCAGGCCCAGGCCAAGGACGATATCGAACACCCAGATCATCGTTGCCATGGTTCGATCCCCGTGCGCAGCGCCTTGCGAGCAATGAGGTGACAGGTGGTCGATGCGGCGAACATGGCCATGAGCCAGATAAGCAGCAGCTTGGCCCCCTCACCAAAGGAACCCGTCCGCAGCAGCAGTCCAATCACAACAAGCCCCAAGCCCAGATTGTCTGCCTTCGAAAGGGCATGGAGCGCCGTGAACAGGTCAGGGAAGCGCACGAGGCCGACCGTCCCGGCAATGAAGAAGAACACGCCAGCGGTCACCAGGGCCAAGGAGAGGAGATCAAGCATCAGCGCCATCGCCGCCCTCCTCTTTTGTGTCAGCCAAGGGCTTCCACTCCCACCCACGGAACACGAACGCCACGCCCGCGACGCCCGCGAGCACTGCGAACACGAGGGCCACATCGATCAGGCCGGGAACGGGCAAATTCGCCCGCTTCAGGCCCATGTTCAACAGCAAGAGGACCGAGACGCCCGCCGTGCCCATGAGCTGCGCGGCGAGTACGCGTTCCACCGGCGTTGGTCCCTTGAACACCCGTAGAAGGGAAAAGAGCAGGGAGAGCAGCACGACCACCGCAGCGGTCAGATACGCGAGTGCAATCCAGTCGTTCATGCCCCCGTTTCCTCCTGTTCATGCAGCGATTGGCGGAAAACGCCGGCGATTCGTTGCTCGAGACTTGCGAGGGCGGCAGCATTGTCCTGCTGTTGGTCCAGCACATGCACGGTGAGGGTATCCCCCTCCATTTCGGCGCTCAGTGTGCCAGGCAACAGGCTGATCATGAGCACGAAGAAATCGCGCGGCGTGCCTTTCGGCAGGCGAAGGGCGTAGGTGATCAGCGCCGGGTCCAAGCGAGGGGTTGGCGAAAGCGCACGGCGGGCGACATCCATGCCACCGGCCAGCGAAAGCACGAGGAACACCGGCACGAACATGGCGAAGGCAAACGGATTGACGCGAATTTCCCATGAGGGCGACAACCAAAGAGCGGCCGCCAGGGCGAGAAGTACCGTCGGCACGCCGATGATGACCGCGGTAAAGTCATTCCCGCCAAACGCGACCCACAACAGCAGAAGCAATCCCAATACAACGGCTAGATGCAGGGCTCCGGGCATCTTCCGTTGCGACTGGCTATGGGGGATCCGCTCCATCAAGGCCCTCACCGTGTGGCGCAGCACCACGCGCATCCGCAGGTCTGCGGCGTGGTGCACGCGCAATGCGTCAACTACGAGTATTCCTTACAGGGGGCGGAGGGGTCAAATCCGACAGCGGGTCAATTCTGATCGTTTCGATGACGGGAATACTTGATCAAAGTTTGACTCGATTCAGGCGCAGGGCGTTGCCGATGACCGAAACCGAACTGAAGCTCATCGCCGCACCGGCTATGATCGGACTCAGCAGCAGGCCAATGAAGGGATAGAGGATGCCAGCCGCGACGGGGATCCCGAGCGCGTTGTACACGAAGGCAAAGAAGAGATTCTGCCGAATGTTGCGCATCGTGGCCCGGCTCAAGCGCACGGCCCGAGCAATGCCGCGCAGATCCCCGTGCAAGAGCGTGACTCCCGCGCTTTGAATGGCGACATCCGTGCCGGTACCCATGGCGATTCCAACGGACGCCTCGCTGAGTGCCGGGGCATCGTTAATGCCATCGCCCGCCATGGCGACACGCTTACCCTTTGCACGCAGTTGGCGGACATGCTCCGCCTTTCCAGCGGGCTCAACACCTGCCACGACGACATCAATGCCCAATTCCCTGGCCACCGCGGCAGCCGTGCGGGGGGTGTCCCCGGTCAGCATCATGATCTCGATGCCAAGTCCTTGCAATTCCCCAATGGTCTCGCGCGCATCCTTCTTGATGGGATCGGCAATGGCCAGAACGCCCGCCGGGCTTCCATCCAATGCAACGAATACGGTCGTTTTTCCCTCTTCTTGGAGCGCGGCGGCAGATTCCTTCATGGCATCCAAGCCGAAAATGCCTTCGTTTTGCAGATAGGCGGCCTTGCCAATCACGACATCACGGCCATCCACCGAACCCTTCACACCGCCGCCCGTCTCGGAGTGGAAACCGATGACCGACGCCAGGGAAAGGCCTTGCGCTGTCGCCGCCTCCACGATCGCCTCGGCGAGGGGATGTTCGCTGCTTTGTTCAACGGATGCGGTCAGGCGCAGGAGCTCATTCGCATCAACACCCTCCGCGGGCATGGTATCGACCAATCGTGGCTTGCCCTCCGTGAGGGTGCCGGTCTTGTCGACGACCAAGGTGTCGATCCCCTCGAGTTCCTGGAGCGCCTCGGCATTCTTCACGAGCACGCCGTTCTGCGCGCCTCGGCCGACGCCGACCATGATCGACATGGGCGTGGCCAGTCCGAGCGCACAGGGGCAGGCGATGATAAGCACGGCAACGGCGTTGACGATGGCATACGCCAGGGAGGGTTCAGGCCCAATGGCCAGCCAGATGACAAAGGTGGCCACGGCCACGAGGAGCACGATCGGTACAAACACCGCAGCAACTTTGTCGACCAGCGATTGAATCGGCGCGCGGCTGCGCTGGGCCTCGGCCACCATGTGCACAATCTGGGCGAGCATGGTGTCACTACCGACGCGATCCGCACGCATCACGAAGCTTCCCGTGCCGTTGACGGTGCCACCGGTCACGGTATCCCCTGCTTCCTTCCTCACGGGCATGGGCTCGCCCGTGAGCATGGATTCCTCCACGCTGGAACCGCCCTCGACCACCTCACCGTCGACGGGAATCTTCTCGCCCGGGCGCACGCGAAGCAGGTCACCCTTGTGCACGGCCTCCAAAGGAACCTCCTCGTCACCGCCATCCGTCACACGCTGCGCGGTGGGCGGCGCGAGGTCGAGCAGCGCGCGGATAGCCCCTCCCGTGCGATTGCGGGCGCGCAACTCAAGTACCTGCCCGAGCAAGACCAGCGTGATGATGACGGCGGCCGCCTCGAAGTAGATGCCGACATTGCCGTGGTGCCGCATGGACTCCGGGAATGCACCGGGTGCGAGCATGGCCACGGCACTGTAGATGTATGCCGCACCGACGCCGATGGCGATGAGGGTGAACATATTGAGCTGCCGAGTGAGGACCGAGCGCCAGCCCCGGCGAAAGAACGGCCAACCGGCCCACCAAACCACCGGTGTGGTGAGAAGAAATTGCGTCCATCGGGAGAAGTCGCTGTCGGCCCACTGCGTGATTGCGCCAAGGGGTAGCATATGGGCCATTCCCAGGAGGAAGACGGGCACGGTCAGCGCACCGCCGATCCAGAAGCGCCGCGTCATGTCCCTTAACTCGGGATCGTCCTCATCGTCCTGGATGGATACCGTTTTTAGCTCCAGGGCCATGCCACATTTCGGGCAGTCACCGGGCTCTTCCTGCTCGACCTCGGGGTGCATCGGACAGGTATAGATTCGCTTGCTGGCCGTCGCGCGATAGGCGGGGTTGCGCTCGAGGGCCATGCCGCACTTCGGGCAGTCGCCGGGCTCGTCCGAGGCCACGCCGGGACACATGGGGCAGAAGTACTTCGAACCCACCGGCGGGGCTGCATCGGCCTCGTGACCGGCAGGCGCGTCGTGTCCGCAGCAGGCGTGCGGCGCCCCCTCCCCCGCTCCGTCTCGGTCGAGAAACTTGTCGCGGCAGGATTCGCTGCAAAAGTAGTGGTGTTTATCGTCGCGCTGGATGGATATCGCGGTGGATTCATCCACCTCCATCCCGCAAATGGGGTCAATGGCCATGATTCAGGCCTCCTTTTTTGAAATCACTCGACAAGAGCAATCGAGGCAACCGTGGGTGGCGCACACGCCACAGGTTACCTGCAGATCCTGCTTCAATCGTGCGCGGGCCCGGTGCAACCTCACCTTAAGGGTGTTCGGACTTACGCCAAGCTCGTTGGCGACTGCCCTCGGAGACTCTCCCCCGAGGTCGATCTTGGCGATGACTTCGGCGTAGGCAGGCCGCAGAGCCGGCAGAAGGTCATGCAGGCACGCGCACACCCGCCGATCTTCCTCGGAATTGGCGTCCGTGGAAAAGTCATGGAAAAGTTGCTCGTAGGCGCGCTGGCGTGCGCCCTGCTTTCGGTGAATGTCGATGATGGTACGCCGAAGGATCTGGTAGAACCATGCCTTGGCGCTGGCAGAACTCCGCAGTGGGGCATCGGTTTGAAGAGCCCTGAGCAGGCTTTCCTGTACCGCGTCTGCCGCCAGATCCGGATGTGCCAGACGCTTACGGGCGAAGGCAGTGAACTCGGGCAAATGGTCGAGCAAGTTCTTTGGCAAAGTATTCATACAACCCCGTAGACGAAGCCGTTCGAGAAAGGTTACACCAAGGACCACAACAATCTTGCCTGTTGGCAGAGATGCGGCTGACCAACACCGCGCTTCCACCCACCGAAATGGCTTCGTAGCGAGGCTAAAACCATCGGCCAGGCGGTGGATTCATCCACCTCCATCCCGCAAATGGGGTCAATGGTCATACGCTCGTGCTCCTCCGGCGGTGTGTTTCTATCCCAACACCACAGGGAGCGCCTTCATGCCTCGCAAGATGATCGAATCATTCCACTCCGGCTCTGGGCCGTCGAGGCGGATGTTGGGGAAGCGTTTGATGAGGGCGTCGAGGGCAATCTGCCCTTCGAGCCGGGCCAAGGGGGCGCCGAGGCAGAAGTGGATGCCATGCCCGAATGTCAGGTGTGGGTTTGGCGTGCGGCCGAGGTCAAAGGTGTCCGCATCCGGAAACTGGGCGGGGTCACGGTTGGCAGCGTTCATGAAGGCAAAAAGGCGGTCGCCCTTCTTGAGCGTCTTGTCACCGAATTGCACATCTGCCGCGACCACACGGGCCAAGGCCCCGCTGGGGCCGTCGTAACGCAACCACTCCTCGATGGCAGGGGCGATGAGCGCCGAATCCGCCTGGAGCCGCTCCCACTGCTCGCGGAATTTCATGGTGTAGTAAAAGCCGTTGCCGATGAGGTTCGTGGTCGTCTCGTGACCGGCGAACAACAACATGATGCAAGTGCCGATCACCTCGTCCGTGGTGAGGGCTTCCCGCTCGTCGCGGGCGAGCACGAGGTTGCTGATCATGTCATCGCGCGGCTCCATCGTGCGCTCCTCGACGATGCCCCGGAAGTAGTCGGCCATCGCCCGCGCTCCCTCCTCCGCGCGCTGGTACTTGTCCCCCGCGGCCTGAGCCGTGCCGATGAACAGGGCGATCTCGTCCGACCACACCTTGACGCGGCGCAGGTCCTCGCGCGGCACGCCGAGCAGGTCCATGATGACGGTGGCCGGCAGGGGGTAGGCGAAGTCGGCGATCCAGTCGATGGTTTCCCCGCGCGCAGCCTTGGCCTCGATGTCATCGAGCAGGAAGGTGACCATCTCATCGATGCTCGGCCGGAGCACGGCGACCGAGCGGGGCGTGAATACCTTGGTGAACAAGCGCCGGAGGCGGGTATGGTCCGGCGGATCGCGGAAGACCATCCAGTGGTTGAGGTAGCGCATCAGGTTTTCGATGCCGCTCGCCGCGCGGCTGGGGTCGGCCTCGAAGAACGGGGTCAGGCGGTTAGCGGAGATGTGCTCGTTGTTCATGGCCACCCGCTTCACATCATCGTAGCGGGTGATGAGCCATGCTTTCATCGACGGCGACCAATGGATGGGGTCTTCCTCCCGCATGCGGGCGAAAGTGGGAAAGGGATTGGCATTCACGGCGGGGTCGGCGAGATCAAAGGCGGTCATGGATGTTTCCTGGTTGGGTTGGCGATACGGTAGCGCATTGCACATGGCCGCACAACCCCGCGTCTGCTATGCTCGAACGAAAGTTACCTTTACTCGGGAGAACGAATCTATGTCCCCCTGCATCATTGGCTGGTCCCACACGCCCTTCGGAAAACTCGAGGGGGAAACCGTCGAAAGCCTCGTGGTGACCGCCGCGCGGGATGCGCTCGCCCATGCAGGGATTGCCGCAAGCGATGTGGACGAAGTCGTTCTCGGCCATTTCAATGCGGGCTTCTCGCCACAGGATTTCACGGCCTCGCTGGTGCTCCAGGCCGACCCGGCCCTGCGCTTCACGCCAGCCACGCGGGTCGAGAATGCCTGCGCAACCGGGTCGGCGGCGGTGCACGCAGCGATGAAGTCCGTACGGGCGGGGTTCTCCAACATCGTGCTCGTGGTTGGTGTTGAGCAGATGACGCAGACGCCCGGCCCCGAAGTGGCGCGCAATCTGCTCCGGGCGTCGTATCTGCCCGAGGATGGGGAAACGCCCGGGGGATTCGCGGGGGTGTTTGGTCAGATCGCCGCGACCTACTTCGAGAAATACGGTGATCACTCGTATGCACTCGCGCAAATCGCCGCGAAGAACCACAAAAACGGGGTGGTCAACCCCTATGCGCACATGCGGCGCGATCTCGGCTATGAATTCTGCCGCTCGGAGGGGGAACGAAACCCCTTCGTTGCGGGTCCGCTGAAACGGACGGATTGCTCACTGGTGTCGGACGGAGCGGCAGCGCTTGTCATCGCGGAGAGGCGCATCGCCCGCAGCATGCCGCGAGCGGTGGCATTTCGCGCAATGGCGCATGTGCAGGACTTCCTCCCGATGTCGAAGCGGGACATCCTGAAACTGGAGGGATGCTCGAGGGCATGGGGATTGGCCCTCAAAGAAGCCGGTATCACGCTGGAAGACCTCTCGTTCGTGGAGACCCATGATTGCTTCACCATCGCTGAGTTATTGGAGTACGAGGCGATGGGCCTGACGGAAGCCGGCCATGGGGCGAACGCAATTGCGGAGGGCTGGGTGGAAAAATCCGGCAAACTGCCGATCAATCCATCCGGTGGGCTCAAGGCGAAGGGGCACCCGATCGGGGCAACGGGCGTCTCGATGCATGTGGTAACGGCCATGCAGCTTTGCGGTGAGGCAGGGGGCATGCAAGTCCCGGGTGCGACCCTTGGCGGGATTTACAACATGGGCGGCACGGGCGTTGCCAACTATGTCTCCGTGCTGGAGCGGGCGGTGTAGGGTGCGCGTATTGTCCCGCCTGCGGGCAGGCTTATCCTGTCCCGTTGTGAACGGTGTCCAGTACTTCGCGGATCTTTTGGGTCAGTTGCGCGCGGGTGAAGGGCTTGTTCATGAGATGTACGCCATGGTCGAGCACACCATGGTGGGAAATCGCCTCATCGGTATAGCCCGACATGAAAATCACGGGGAGGCCGGGGAATCGCGCCGTCAACTGTTCCGCCAGTTCGCGCCCCCCCATCTTGGGCATGATCACATCCGTCAGGAGCAGGTCGATGATTTCGTCCCCCTGAAGCACGATGGCCAGGGCTTCCATTCCGTTCGATGCCGTGTGCACCGTGTAGCCTGCCTCGGAAAGGCTGCGATGCGCGAGTAGCCGCAGGGCCGGCTCGTCTTCCGCCACGAGAATGGTCTCTGTCCCCATTTTCAGAGTTTCCGGCTGTTCGGCATTGAGAATCGCGGCCACCTGGCCCTCGATCATGGGCAGGTAGATATTGAAAGTCGTTCCCTTGCCCAGTTCGCTGTATGGCCAAACGAGCCCGCCGCTTTGCTTGATGATGCCGTACACCATCGCGAGCCCAAGCCCCGTGCCCTTGCCCTGCTCCTTCGTTGTGAAGAATGGATCAAAGATTCGATCCAGCGTCCGTTCATCCATGCCCGAACCGGTGTCGCTCACGATGATTCGTACGAAGGCGCCCGGATCCAAGTCCGAGTGCCGGCGGGTGAAGTCCTCGTCCACGAACTCGTTGTGCGTCTCGACGACAAGCCTTCCTCCACTGGGCATGGCATCGCGGGCGTTGACGGCCAGGTTCATCAGCACCTGCTCGATCTGGCCGGGGTCGGCGAGCACCTGGCTCAGGCCGGGGTCGAGATGGACCTCGAAATTGATGTCCTCCCCGATCAGGCGCCGGAGCATTTTTTCTGATTGCCCGATAACCGCGTTGACACAGATCACCTCGGGCCGCATGACCTGGCGGCGGCTAAAGGCGAGCAATTGCCGGGTGAGATCGGAGGCGCGGTCCGCGGCGAGTTTTATCTCGTGGATGTCGTCGCGCAGGGGAGTGCCGGGCTCGAGCGAGGTCAAGGCCAGTTCCGAATAGCCTCCGATCACGCTGAGCAGGTTATTGAAGTCATGCGCGACCCCGCCGGCGAGCCGCCCGATGCTCTCCATCTTTTGAGCTTGTATGAACTCGTACTGCAAGGTCCGAAGCTCGGTAATCTCCACATTGGCGCCATAGACACGCAACGGATTGCCATCGCCGTCCGATTCCATGGTCATTCGGCAAATGATGCTGCGGTATTCACCGTCCTCGTGCCGCATGCGGCACTCCAAGGTATACGAGGGGACCAAATGTTGCGACGGGTGCGCCCACACCCCCTCGGAAGTGACGAGATCATCGGAGTGCAGGCGGTTCACGGTGTCCTGAATGGTGCCGATCAATGCTTCGGGTTGGCACCCAAGGTGCTCGCACCACTCCTTCGAGTATTCCGCCACCCCGGTAACCGGATCCCACTCCCACAAGCCGACCTTGCCGGCGCGGATGGCGCGCTCCAACCGTCCCTGTGTCTGGCGGAGGGCCTGTTCATTGAGAACGCGAGCGGTGATGTCTTCGTGCGCCACGACCACGCGGGGGGGACCGTCCCAGCGAAAGCGGGTGACGGTGCAGCGGAACCAGCGGATCTCTGTCGGGCTGTCGCAGGGATACTCCACATCGTAGAAGGATTGCTCCCCATTGAGCACGGCCCGAATGCCCTGGGCAACCTTGTCGCCGAGGGCACCGTCCCTGCAGGCGTTCAGGTAGTTCACCCCCTGCCAGGTCAATTCAATGAGACCACCGTTCTGCCGGGTGAAATCCTTCCAGGCCTCGTTCACCTCGAGGATGACGCCATTCTCATCAAGAATGGCAATGTTCGAGTGAAGGGCATCGATGGTGGCGCGAAGAAACTCCTCCGAGCGGTGAACCTGGATGGTGGCCCGGTGCCGCTGTGCGGCGTAGCGCAGCATGCGCGCGAGCGATTCCCCGTTGAGCCGCCCCTTGACGGCATAGTCCTGGGCCCCCTCATCGATCGCGGCAGCGCCGACCGCGCTGTCCTGATTGCCCGTCAGAACGACAATCGGTATCTCCTTGGCGCACTTCCGCAGATTGCGGACGGTATCCAGGCCACTGCTGTCGGGCAGTCCGAGATCGAGCAAGACGAGATCAATTTCTCCCTGCCCGACAACCTCCGCCGCCGAGGCAAGGCGTGGCACATGGACGATCTCGAAACCCTTCGCCGCATCGCGGTCGAGCATCTCGATGATCAGGTCGGCATCACCCGGGTTGTCTTCGACTAGCAATACACGCACGGGTAACTACCTCGTGGTACTTGGAAGGGTCACAATGCTGAGCCAAAAATCCTCGATGGACCTCACGACACCGATGAACTGGTCCAAGTCAATCGGCTTCGTGATGTAGCAATTGGCGTGAAGGTCGTAACTCCTGAGGACATCCTCTTCCGACCGCGAAGTCGTGAGGATGACCACGGGGATGCTGCGAAGGCCGGGGTCGTTTTTTATCTCTTCCAGCACTTCACGCCCGCTCTTCTTGGGCAAGTTCAGATCGAGCAGGATAACATCCGGGATCACCGCGTTCTCGTACGGCGCCTGTCGGCGAAGAAACTGCATGGCCTTCTCGCCGTCATCCACGACATGAAGCGTGTTGATGACCTTGCTGCCCTCGAGGGCTTCCCGCGCGAGATCGATATCGCCAGGGTTGTCCTCAACCAAGAGGATTTCCACGGGCTTTATCGGAAGTTGTTCGCTCATCCTGCGATCTCCTGTGCTTTGGGCAGCATAAAATAGAAGGTGGCGCCTTTGCCCAGACTGGACTCGACCCACATCCTACCACCGTGCCGTTCGACAATTCGTAGACAAACTGCGAGGCCGATTCCCGTGCCGGAAAACTCCTGCCGTGTATGCAATCGTTGAAAAATCACGAATATCTTTTCGGCGTATTTCATATCGAAACCGATACCGTTGTCGCTCACTGAGAATTGCCATTCATCGCCCTGATTCTCAGCATTCACTCGGATAACGGGCGCTTTCTCACCGCAATACTTGAGGGCGTTTCCGATCAGGTTTTGGAATAGCTGGGCGATCTGGGCGGGATCCGCATTCACCATGGGCAATTCGCTGTTGGTGATAATGGCTCGTGAATCCTGAATCGCCGATGCCAATCGGCTGAGGGCCACGCCGAGTGCCGCATGGGAGTCAACCGGTTCCAACGGAGCGCCCTTGGTGCTGATGCGCGAGTACGCCAGCAGATCGTTGATGAGCCCCTGCATGCGAACGGCCCCGTCGACGGCATACTCGATATATTTATGAGCCTTTTCGTCGAGTTGATCGCCGTAGCGCTGCGACAGGAGCTGGGTATAGCTGGCGACCATGCGCAAGGGTTCCTGCAAATCGTGCGAGGCGATATAGGCGAATTGCTCAAGGTCGCGGTTTGACCGCTGCGCCTCCTGCATGGCATCGGCCAGGTGATGCTCGAAGGCATCCCGCTCGGTGTTGTCCACCGCGATGGTAATGGCGAGCTTTCGGCCATCAGACAGATGGCCCAGCGGTGCGGAGCGAAAGTCCCAGATGAGCGATTCGCCGTTGGCAGCCGCCACGGGACAGGTCGGCGCCGTGACTTTCTCCGTGTACGCTTTCTCGCTGCCGGGGTGCACAGCTTGAGTCCCATTGCGGTAGGCACGCTCGGCCCATGCCTGTACCTTGGGAAGGTCGGCAGGGGTGTACCCCGAGATATCGGTCCATGCATCGCTGAGCAGCAGGATCTCACCATCCTCCGCGTGAAGCATGACGGGCAAGGGTGAGATCGAAACGGTCCGGTGCAGGCGTTGCTCGCTTTCGACGAGTTCGCGCTCCGCTTCACGCTCCGTCGTGCGGTCATGGAGAACCAGCACGATTTTGCCCGTGCTCCCGGAGGCGTCCTCGACGGGGCTAAAGCTGGCGGAGACAGGGCATGTACCACCATCGCGCGACCGAATCTGCAAGTCTCGGGAAATCGCCTGGGTGGAATCCGAATGGATGAGCTGGACGATGGAATGGGACACGGGCTCGCCGGATGCGTCCTCAAACAGCATCACCACCTCCTCGATAGGCCGTCCGTTCCCTTCCGCCTCGGTCCAACCCGTCAAGCGCTCGGCCACCGAGTTCATCCGTGCGACGCGGCCCTTAGCATCCACGGTGAGGAATGCGTCCGCCATGCTGTACAGCGTGGCCCGGAACTCCCCCTCGGCCGCCTGCTTCTCCTGCTCCAGGCGGTACAATTCCGCATACATACGCGTATCCCTGCGTCGGATGGCATAGCCGAGCACGAACGCAATCATCAGGACGGCGACCACGGTGATCGCCGTGGCGCCAATATCGGGAAAGGCGGACTCGACCGCCGGATAGGGGAGCGCGGCCCCCGCCAATACAAAGGGATGCCTACCGGCCGTACGCCCGATTGTTCCAAGGCCGGTGAGGATGCAACTACGCTTGTGGCATCTTTCTAGCATTACACCAATCACTATAACACGGATAATTCTGCGCAGAACAGGAATATATTGCAACTTTACCGGAAATTGCCCGGCACGAGGCCCTCATGGATAATGCCACCGTTCATTCGACTCCGCAACCCCCTCACCTCCATTTTGACGCACTGGAAGGAATGTACCGTTGGAATCACCGTATAGCGCCGAAGAAATGGCTGCCTTTAAGGAGCGCTTGCTCGCACTGGCAAAGGAAGTCGACGAGCAGCTGGCCGTCTACAACGAATCTTCCAAGCCGGTCTCCCTCGACCAGCCCATTGGACGCCTCACGCGCAGCGACGCCATGCAGGAGCAGCAGATGTTTGTGCACCTGCGCGAACGACTGGAGAAGCAGCGAATTCGCGTGACGACCGCCCTGGATCGCCTCGAAAAGGGCACTTATGGGGTCTGTGTGGTATGCAAGGAGCCGATTCACCCCGAGCGCCTGGCGCTGATGCCCGAGGCCCCCGCCTGCGCGCCCTGTCTCGAGCGGCGGAAATAGCCCCTGCACCTGCCCCGCGTCATTCGGTATACTTCTGCCCAAATCCGTTACCATTCATCAGGGGGAGATAGCTCATGTATATCGGTCGAATTGTCGCCGTGGGGAAAAACGAAGCAGGCACGCTATGCGCCCTGTACCGGGTGTCGAGCCGTTCCTTTCCGAATCGCACGACGGCCGTGCGGGAAGATGCGATCAGCATCGTGCCAAAGCCGGGCCACGAGGGGGATGTACACAAGAACCCGTACATTGCCTACAACTGCGTGCGCGTAGTCGCCGGCGGGCAGGTGGCCGTCGTGACCAACGGCAGCCAGACCGATCCCATCGCCGAGAAGATTGCCATGGGCATGCCCGTGCGCGATGCGCTGGCGCTGAGTTCGCTCGCGCTGGATTTCGAGAAGGACGACTACAACACGCCGCGGGTCTCGGCCATCGTGGACTTGCGCGACGACTCGGCCTGGTTGGGCGTCGTGCGCGAGGACGGCCTCGAGGCGCGGCGCATTCCGCTCGAGGCGGGCAAGTGCTGGTATGTGGCCACCTACGAGGAGAACCGCATCTCCGCCCACCACAGCGATGCGTTTGACGCCGCAACGGCGGAGGCAGCCTGCGACTACATCCTCGGCGGCGGCCGATTCGCCGAGCGCGTCAACCCGGTGACGGGCGTCGCGGCGATGGCGACGGGGCATGGCGGCTTCTCGCTCGCCACGAAAGATGCGACGCCTGCGTGATGAGCACGCCATTCGGACAGCAACTTGATGAGTACATCCGCGCGCGGCATTCGCTGATCTACATCGTGACCTGGGAAGAGGACCGCGCCCGCGACATCATCGTCCACATGGCCGCGCATCGCCGCAAGGATGTCTACGAGTGGAGCGTGACGGACGGCTTGCGCTCGGTGCAGGCGCAGAACCCGGCGCACCGGTCGGGCGAGCGGACGCGCGAGCCGATGGCGGTGCTGAACGAAATTCTTCAGGCCGACACGGACGCGGTGTACATCCTCAAGGATTTCCATCCGAATCTGGACAAGCCGGAGGTGATCCGCCAGTTGCGCGACTTGTCGGATGCCCTGCGGCGCTCGCGCAAATGCCTGCTGCTCGTCTCCCCCACACTCACGCTGCCTATTGAACTTGAAAAACAGATCACCGTGCTGGACCTGCCCCTGCCGGGCGAGGACGAGTTGCGCCGTCTGCTCGAACGCATTGTGGGGGAATCGCGCACGAACCGGCGCTTCCAAGTGGACCTGACGCCGGAGCAGGAGCACGCGCTGATTCAGGCGACGCGGGGCCTTACCATTGCCGAGGCCGAGAACGCCTACGCATTGGCTATCGTGCGGGACGGCCGTCTTGATGGCGATGACATCCAGGCCATCATTGAGGAGAAGCGGCAGGTTATCCGCAAATCCGGCGGGCTGGAGTATTGCGACACGAGCGACGACATTTCCGATGTCGGCGGGATGGATATCCTCAAGGATTGGCTCGAGCGCCGGAAGCGGGCATTCACCGAGGAAGCCCGCAAGTACGGCCTGCCGCATCCGCGCGGCATTCTGCTGATGGGCGTGCAGGGCTGCGGCAAAAGCCTGCTGGCGAAGACCGTGGCGCAGCAGTGGCAGATCCCCCTGTTGCGCATGGACATGAGCCGCATTTTTCAGGGGTACATCGGCAGTTCGGAGCAGAACATGCGCCGGGCGCTCGACGGGGCGGAGAGCCTCGCGCCGGTGGTGCTTTGGATCGACGAGATTGAGAAGGCCTTTGCGGGCATGGAGAGTTCCGGGGCCGCGGACTCCGGCACGACCTCGCGCGTGGTGGGCTTGTTCCTCACCTGGCTGCAGGAAAAGGCGGGGCCGGTGTTTGTCGTCGCCACGGCGAACGAAGTACGCAATCTTCCGCCGGAGTTGCTTCGCAAGGGGCGCCTTGACGAGATCTTTTTTGTGGATTTGCCGCGCCGCCCCGAGCGTCAGGAAATCCTGGATATTCACCTGCGTAAACGCCGCCGTGATCCCGAAAAATTCGACATGCGCGCCCTGCGGCACGCGTGCAAAGGCTACAGCGGCGCTGAAATCGAGCAGGCGATTGTATCCGCCATGCACGACAGCTTCTTCGAGGACCGTGAGGTGGAGACGCGCGATATTCTGAAGTCCTTCCAGGAGCAGGTGCCCCTGTCGACGACCATGCGCGAGCGGATCGAGGATCTTCGTGGCTGGGCACGGGATCGCGCGCGTCCGGTATCGAGCCTTGTGACTGCCCCTGCAGCCGAGAAAGAAACGGAGTGATGGATCTCTTCGGTCACCTCGATATCGAAGTACCGCGCGGCACGGGACTCGATCCGATCGTGGCCGATCAATTCCGCAATGAGGCAGCCTCGTTTCATCGGTCCGGCTTGAATCTGTTGCAGCGCGGGCATGTCGGGCAAGCGGCGGAGATGCTGGAGCGGGCCCTCGGCTTTCGTGAGCACGACTTCCAGCTCTGGCGTGATGCGATCGACATGCTGGTACGCGCGGGAAGGCTCGAGCGGGCGGAGGCACGCTCGCAGGAGGCCCTGCAAAACTACCGGCAGACAGCGCCGCTTTTCGCCTCCCATGCCCTCGTGTTCGCACGGCAGGAGCGCTATGGCGATGCCCTCGGCCATGTGCAGGTGGTGTTTGACCATGCCCACCGCGACGCCCACTGGTACGCGCACGCCATTCGGGGGGAGATCCTGCTGCGGCAGGACAAATCGAACCGGAGCGACGCCATCGAGTGCTTCGATAGCGCCATGGACGCGATGCCAAACCCATGGCGTGCGGCGCTGATTGCCGCGTGGGCCTTTCTGGACGCCGAGTTGCCGGTGTTTGCCGCGGCGGCCGCCGCCGAGGTGACGCATTGGAATCCACGCGCGTGCGTCGGCTGGTTGTTGCTGGCCCAATGCTTTGAACAATTGCGGCTGTATGAGCAGGCCGAATTCTATTACCATTGCGTGCTCGAGCTGGAGCCGAACCACCCCGGGGCCACTCGCGGCTTGCAGGCGGTGAAGGCGGGAAACTTTGGCTTGATGAGCCTCTTTCGACGGGCAAACCTTAACGGCCGCTGGCGCACCGCGTACGAGCGGGCCATTCACCAGACAGGAAGATGAACATGACCGACGATGTCTACACCTCCCCCCTTGCCGAGCGCGTCGCGACGCGCGAGATGGTCGAGCTGTGGAGTCCGCGCCGCAAATTCACCGCATGGCGCGACTGCTGGATCGCCCTCGCCGAGGCCGAGCAGGAACTGGGGCTGGACATCTCGGACGAGCAGATCGCCGAGTTAAAGGCGCAACGGGACAACCTCGACCTTGAGGCCGCCAAGCGCTACGAGCGCGAGACGCGGCACGATGTCATGGCGCACATTCACGCCTATGGCGATGTGGCCCCGAAGGCGCGGCCGATTATCCACCTCGGCGCGACGAGTTGCTTCGTGGGCGACAATACGGACCTGATCCTTATCCGTGAAGGGCTTGAGCTGTTGTTGACGAAGGCGGTGTGCGTGCTCGAGCGGTTGGCCGCGTTCGCGAACGAGTGGCGCGCGCTCCCTTCCCTTGGCTATACGCACTACCAGCCCGCGCAGGTCGTCACGGTGGGCAAACGCGCCTGCCTGTGGGCGCAGGACCTGCTCTTCGACATTGAAGACCTTGAGCAGGTGCTGGCGCGTCTCAAGTGCCGCGGGGTCAAGGGCACCACGGGCACGCAGGCGTCGTTCATGGCGTTGTTCGACAATGATGGCGAAAAGGTGCGCGAACTCGACCGGCTCGTGGCGGAAAAGCTGGGATTCGCCGAGAGTTATCCCGTCACCGGACAGACCTACCCCCGAAAGGTGGACACGCATGTGCTGCGCGTGCTGGCGGCGATCGGCGAGAGCGCCCACAAGTGGGCGACGGACATGCGCCTCCTCGCAAACCTGAAGGAAGTCGAGGAGCCCTTCGAGAAGAACCAGGTTGGCAGCTCGGCCATGGCCTACAAGCGCAACCCGATGCGCTGCGAGCGTACCTGCGCCTTGAGCCGCTGGCTGATGGTTGCCCCCCTGCACGGCAGCTTCACCACGGCGACGCAGTGGTTCGAGCGCACGCTGGACGACTCCGCCATCCGTCGGTTGAGCCTACCCGAGTCCTTTCTGGCCTGCGACGGTGTGTTGAACCTCTGGCTAAGCGTGATGGAGAAGCCTGTGGTGAATGCAAAGGTCATCGAGAAGCACCTGCGCGAGGAACTGCCCTTCATGGCCACGGAGAACATCATCATGGCCGGCGTGAAGGCCGGGGGCGACCGCCAGGAATTGCACGAGGTCATTCGCACGCACTCGCACGAGGCAGCCCGGCAGGTGAAGGACGGCGGCGAAAACGACCTGCTCGACCGCGTCGCCGCGGATCCGGGCATCGGCCTCACGCGTGAGCAGATCGACAAAACCCTGCGCCTCGAGGACTATGTCGGCCGTGCCCCGCAGCAGGTGGATGAATTCCTCGCCGATTTCGTCGAGCCCGTGCTCGAGCGCAACCGCGGTCGACTCGGCGCCACCAGCGATGTGCGCGTGTAGCTCGCCATCCACATGCCACAACACGAACGCATCGCCGTCATCGTCAATCCCGTCTCCGCCGGTGGGCGGACGGGCCGCCGCTGGCCGGAACTGCACGCGATCATGCAGGAAGTGCTGGACGACTTCACCGTATTCCACACCGAGTACCGCGACCACGCGACGGTGTTGACGAAGCAGGCCCTGCACAACGGCTACACTCGCATCGTGAGCGTTGGCGGGGACGGCACGCACCACGAAATCCTCAACGGTTTTTTTGACGACTACATGCCCATCAACCCGGCGGCGAGCCTGGCGATCGTGCCGCAGGGCACCGGCTCCGACCTCGCGCGCACACTGGGTATTTTTAAGAGCCGCGATGCCATCGAGATCATCCGCCATGGCCGAAGCATGCGTGTGGACATCGGCCGCGTGTCCTTCACGCGCTGGGACGGCGAGCCGGGCGTGCGCTACTTCATCAACATCGCCGACTTCGGCATTGGCGGGGCGATCGTGAAGCGAATCGAGGGCTCGAAGCGGCGTCTGGGCACGAAGATGGCCTATCTATGGGGACTGCTACGCACCTTGGCGACATTCCAGCCCCAGAATATGGTGGTGCAGGTAGATGGCGAGGTGTTTGATGGCGACTTCTTCGACATCATCGTCGCGAATGGGCAGTACTACGGCGGCGGCATCCGTATCGCACGGGATGCAGCGCTGGACAGCGGCCACTTCGAGGTGATCTGCGTGCCGCAGGTGTCCTTCTGGGAGGCCTTGCCGAACCTGCACCGCCTGTACAACGGTTCGTTCGTGGAGAATCCGCGGTGGGCGACGACCTTCAAGGCCACCCGCATCGTCGCGCAATCGAAGGAAGAGGTGCTCGTTGACCTCGACGGCGAAGGCCCGGGCACACTGCCCATCTCCGTGGAGTTGCTGCCCAAGGCCCTTAAACTCGTCATCGGCGTGGTGGATGAGGGGGAGGACGAAGCTAGCGGCGACGGGTCATCGTAGGCTCCGCATCGACTTACCGCACACTGTCTACTTAATGACGAAAGCCCCAAGACAGCTGTGTCACGCTGCCTTGGGGCGGATGGTATCGGGAACGCGAGCGGCCTATTCCGCCTGCCACTGCTCAATCAGTTCACGCCAGCGGTCGGCGTTGAAGCGCTCGGGCATTTCGTAGTCCTGGTTGGCCTGCAGTTCCTCGAAAGTCACGACGGGCGTTTCGATTCCGCCCTCGGGGACTTCCTCGCCGGCGATCCACACGATGCAGTTGAGGATAGCCTTGCGGAAATCGGGGTGGGCCCAGTTCCAGTGCTCGTGACCGCCGGTAAAGCCGAAGCCGCGGCCGGGAAGCGTCGCACGATCATAGACCCAGAGCAGGTGCTGCTCCTCCTCGCGCTCCAGGACAGCCTCGCGCACATGCGGATTGCCAGAGTGCGGGCCATCGGCGCGCTCGAGGGTTTCGGGCGGCGGCAGGGCCGAGAAAATCGGCGTGACGCCCTCGTGCTCCGTGAAGCGCATGTGGTAGTACCACTCGTCGCGCAATTCGAAGCCGCGCACGCCTCGGGTCACATCATGCTCGGGGTAGGTATCGAATTTGGCCGTCCACCAAGGGTTGACGGACCAGTGGGTCTCGAAAAAACCGCCCATGAACTCGAGCCAGGCATCGCCCATCTCGCCCGCTTCCACCTCGACGGCGTAGTGAATCGCGCCGATGCCCACACCGCGCTCTGCCGCCTCGCGCAGGGAGTCCAGATTGCCCACCGCCATGTGGCCCGCGCCGCCATCCGAATACATCACGATGGCGTCGGCATTGTCGAAGGCGGTTGGGTCCGACGGCCAACCGTTGGTGTAGACCGTGGTGAGGATGGTATCCGTGTTTTCCTCCAGCAGTCGGGCGAGCAGCATGCACCCGGCCCGGTGCTCATGCGCGCCGTAGCCATGACTCTGCGGACCCGCCACGAACACGACCTTCGTCTTGTCCTCCAACGGCAGGCGCTTGAGTTCGATATCCTTGAAACGCACTTTCATCGGCGGACCCGTGTGCAACTGGAATGCAATGACGCCACTGCGGCGCGCCTCGGGCGAATGATCGATCACCTCGTTCATCAGCGTGTCGTTAATGTAGGTCTGAATGCTCGGTCCGCGCGCGATGACCTTATAATCGTTCCACACGCCGGCGTGGATGCTCCCGGCCAGCGTGCCCTCATCCGCGAAGCGCTCGGTGGTCTTTTCGCCGTTCTCGTCGATGGTGGTGCGCTCGCCGCGCCGCGCCATGATGCCGCGCCCGCGCTCCTCGTAATGAATGCCGGTGATCCAGTCCACCGTGGCGATGTCCGGCTGGGGACCGGCGACGACATAATCCCCCTCGTGCACCGAGCGCACCTGGACGCCCGAGTTCGCCTCCTCCGAGTCGATGATGTAGGAGAAGCGCAGCTCGAAGTCGTCCGCCTCTCCCTCGTCCCAGATGAGGAAGGTGTTCTTCTCGAGCGGGTTGTCCTCGGTCATCTCGCCGACGATGGCGCCGTCCTCGACGCGCCAGTATCCCTCCTGGCCGATCCAGCCATCGAGGTTTTCGCCGTTGAAGATGGGTTTAAACCCCTCATCGGCGCCGGCTGGCAGGGCCAGCACGGCAATTAAACCCACCGCAAGCCAATTCATTCCCCCAAAAAACCGTGTCATACGCATCGTTCACCATCTCCTTCGTCGCAGCCCGGGGCATCGCGTTCACATTGCTGGAATCGAGGATACCAAATGCCGAACGCGTACGCCATCGCCGGGAGAGGAGAGGGGAATAAGGTATCCACAGATGGCGCAGATGCGCGCAGATGGGACGGGGCGGGCTGGATTCACGCCCCTTCTTTCTCAGGCCCCTTTTTCGCGCTGCCTCTTCCTCGAACTCAAGAGCTCGGTAGATTGGCCTAGACCATAGATGTCTGCACCCGGATAATTGATGGATGCTGCGTCGATCCCCATGTTATGGAGTTGATCGAACGCCTCTCGCTTCAAGTGGCTTGGTATGACGATTCGGCCGCAGGAGTCATCTGGCGCGCTAACCTCCTCGAACATACGATAGATGACTTTATCGTGAAGTTCACCGAGCTTCAGGCATATTGTAAACAGCCCTCGTTGCGAGTTCGCCCGTGATATGGGATGGTTTGTGAAAAAGATACTACCGACCAGTGGCTCGGCGATGGGTTCAAAAGCACGCTGATTATAATCAACTTGACCATTCTTGTCTCGCGGATATCCAGATTGATCCCATAAATAGCAGAAAGCAGATGCAAGCCTCTCCGGATTGAACCAGTATATTGCCCCACCCTTGTCAGATTCGTTGCAACAGGCGAAATAGCACGCGATAAGAGCCGACTTTGTCCAATCGAGTAGTCGCGTGGGTCCTCCGTAGTGCTGCATGACCGTCAAGCCGAGTACAGGATCGCGATCGAGGTAGCTCTTCTCAAGTGGTGGAAGATATCGATCGGAATTCCCCTTAAAATCCTTGAGAAGTGCGCGTTCTTCCTCCAACCGGACCATGTAATTCGTCTCTGGAGATGCCTTGCGGTCAAGCTTTGGCTCCAATGGCCACTCAGCGTCACACTGCCCCCGAAACACTCGTTCTGGTTTTGTGCGGGCATGATCCAACTGCTTAAAAAGGTCATCAAGCGACTGGACTTCCGTTTCTGGCCAGATTCGTTCGTTCACGGCACCTCCAGCGACATTCATTGATGTCATGTCGCGTGATGACTCTAACACAGAGAGTATAGAGTGGTCTTCAACTCGTTCCCAAGTTACACTTGGGAATGCCACGGGCCTCCATGGCAGGATGGCGAATTGGATGTCGATACTCGTCATTTGCCACGCGGGAGCGTGGCGTTCCGCAGACGCGCGTCCTGTCGTACAAAGCGCGATGAGCTCGACACAGCGATGCCCGTCCCCCCCTCACCCCGGCCCTATCTCGGAGGAAGAGGGAGTGTTCCGGTGGGGCGCGTGTGTTGCTGCGCGGGTCCTCACACCTTGCCGTCCTCTTCATCTGCGCGCATCTGCGCCATCTGTGGATGACCCCTCCCCCGGCTTTGCCCTTATGGGGCCAATCGTGGTGTAATCTCCCCCATGCGGCAATATCTCGATTTACTTCAGCACATCCTGGATCACGGGGTGGACAAGACGGACCGGACGGGCGTGGGGACGCGCTCGGTATTCGGCCATCAGATGCGCTTTGATCTGGAGGCCGGGTTCCCGCTGGTGACGACGAAGAAGATGTTCACGAAGGGGATCATCCACGAGTTGTTGTGGTTCTTGCAGGGCAGCACGAATGTGCGCTATTTGCAGGAGCATGGCGTGCGTATCTGGGATGAATGGGCGGACGAGAACGGCGAACTCGGGCCGGTGTACGGCGCGCAGTGGCGCTCGTGGCCGGGGGCGGATGGCGAGCCCATCGACCAGATCACGCGCCTGGTGGAGGGCATTCGGTCGAACCCGGACAGCCGCCGCCACCTGGTGTGCGCGTGGAATGTGGCGGAGGTGGACAAGATGGCGCTGCCGCCGTGCCATTGCCTGTTCCAGTTCTATGTGGCGAATGGCCGCCTGTCGTGCCAGTTGTACCAGCGCAGCGCGGATGTCTTCCTCGGCGTGCCATTCAACATCGCCTCGTATGCCTTACTCACAATGATGGTAGCGCAGGTGACGGGATTGAAGCCGGGGGATTTCGTGCATACCTTCGGCGATGTGCACATCTACACGAACCACATGACGCAGGTGGCAACGCAACTGACGCGTGAGCCGTATCCCTTGCCGCGGATGGTGCTGAATCCGGCGGTGACGGACTTGTTCGCGTTTCGCTACGAGGACTTCGAGTTGAAGGACTATGAGTGCCACCCGAAACTGACGGCGCCGATCGCGGTATGAGGATTGCCCTGATCGTGGCAATGGCCCATGGGCGGGTGATCGGTCAGGGGGGCGGCTTGCCGTGGCATTTGCCGGCGGACCTCAAGCATTTCAAGTCGGTCACGATGGGCAAGCCGATCATCATGGGCCGGGCGACGCATGAGAGCATCGGGAGGGCGCTACCGGGGCGGCAAAACATCGTGCTGACGCGTCAGCCGTCGTACGCGGCGCCGGGCTGCACGGTGGTGTCGACGCCGGAGGCCGCTCTCGAGGCCGCGACGGCCGACGCGCCGGACGAGGTGATGGTGATTGGCGGGGCGGCGGTGTACGAGGCCTTTCTGCCGATGGCGCGACGGTTGTACTTGACGGAAATCGACGGGGATCTGCCTGGTGACACCTTTTTTCCGGAGATTGATTTCACGCAGTGGAAGGAGTCCACGCGCGATGTCTTCCCGGCGGATGAGACCAACCCCCATGCCTACGCCTTTATCCGCTATGAGCGCGAGGGGCCCTAGTCGCGTCCGCGCGCAAGTTCTTCCCCGATGCGGGGTTCCGTATATCCGCGCTTGTCAGAAGCAATCCTTCGTGGTAGGCTGTGGGCGGTCTAAAGGGGTGACACACTCGTGATACGATTGCGAACACATGCCGCGCTGGTTTTCGTACTGGTTGCTGTTGGCTGCGCCACCGTGGTGGACTCGCCGCCGTTGCGCCAGTACGCGCAGGAGGAGGGCGCTTTCCGCGGGCGCTGGTGGAGCTATTTTGACCGGGGTGTCTGGCTCGCGCGGAACGGCTACTTGGAGGAGGCGGAGGCGGATTTCCGCATGGCCTTGCGTGGCCGTAGCCGGGATGCGTGGAGCGCACGCACCTACGGGCTGCATTTCACCGAGTATTTCCCGAATCGTGAGCTGGGCGCCCTGCTGCATGAGCAGGGCAGGCACGAGGAGGCGGAGATCTACCTGCGCCGCTCGCTTGAGCACCTCGATACGGCTCGCGCGCATCACTACATTGATCAGGTGACCCGGGCGAAAATAGCCGCGGGCATAATTCGAGATGATTCCGCTCCGCAGGTTGCCGCGCAAGCGAATGCCCTCACGACAACCCGGAGCGTGCCGCTCGCCATTTCCGCGCGAGACGAAGTCGGCGTGGCGGAGGTGCGCCTGGCTGGCCGCCGTCTCTACCAGCGCGGCAGCGGAGTCGAGCGCTCGTTCCTAGAGGAAATTGAGCTGGACGAGGGCGAGCACCGCATTTCCGTCGAGGCCGTGGACCTCTCCGACCGCGTGACGACCGAGGAGGTCGTTGTTCGGGTCGACACGACTGCCCCGACGATCGCGGTGTTCGAGCCGGGCCCCGAGATTGTGACCGAGGCCGCGACCGTGCCCCTGCGTGTGGCGGCGCTCGACAACTTCGAGATCGACTCCCTGGAATTGGATGGGCGGTCCATCGGCACGGCGTCGGGTGGCGGGCGCCTTGACGCATCCACGACTTTGAACCTCCAGCCCGGTGAGAACCGTTTCGTACTCACCGCGCGCGATGCGGCGGGCAATGAGAACCAGAGCGTGGTACGGGTTTACCGTGGAGCACGCGAGGCGGCGGCCTCGAAGTTGTGGTGGTTGCAGCAACACGCGCCAGAACAGCTCAAGACCGCCTCCATGGGTGGACCAGGCGCCATGGCAGCCGTGCTCGCCAATGCATACGCCGCCGTGGATGCCCCGCTGCGGATTGACCTGAGTTTCCCCGATCTTCCCGACGAGACGGTCTACTCCCGCAACGAAATTCCGGTTATCGGGCGCGTGACCTCGGCAACGGCCCTGCGCGGCATCACCGTGGGCGGCGCGCCGATTCCTGTGGTGACGGATGCCCCGGGGGCCTACTTCGAGTTTGAGCGGCGGGTGCCCCTGCAACGGGGTGAGAATCGCATTGAGGTGGCCGCCGAGGCCGAAGATGCCCCACCCGCGCGCGAGGATTTCACCATCGAGGCGGACTTCCTCCTGCCGGAGCAGGACGAGTACAAGATGCCCGTGGCGATTCTGGCAATGTACGACGCAGCGGAGGTGGAAAACGAGGCCCTGCGAGGCCGTCTTGAGCTTCAGGTGACGCAGACCCGCCGTTTCAATGTGGTGGACCGCCAGCGGGTGGAGGACGCCCTGACGGAGCAGCAGTTGTCCGCCGAATTGGGCAACCCGAACTACGCCCTGCAGCTCGGCCGGGCAGTTCCGGCGCAGGCATTTGTGGTGGCCTTTGCGCGCTCCTGGCAAGACGGCTACACCGTCGAGGCGCGCGTCATTTCAACCGAATCCGGCACGGTCGTTGATCGGCTGGACGCCTACTTCCCCGATCTCGACGCCGTGAGCGCCGTGGACGAGGGGATGGAGGCCATCGCCGCGCAACTGAAGGAACTATTCCCGCGGGTGACGGGGCGCGTGATCGTGGCGCAGGAGCCGGTCGTCGCCGTGGATTACACAACTGCGGATGGCGTGCGCCCGGGGATGTACATGCTGGTATTGCGCGAAGGCGATGACGCAGTCGTCAAGGACGGGCGTGTCATTCTGCCGGGCACACCGAAGTTTGTCGCGCGCGCGGAAATTACGCAGGTGGTCGATGCGGCCACGCGGGGGCGGGTGGTGGTGAAGGAAGAGGGCGAGGATATTGCCGAAGACATGTATGCGCTTACTTGGTAGCGTCGCGCTGTCCCTGCTGCTCGGCCTGACGGCCAGTGCACAGGACATTGTGTCGTCCTCGCCCAACACCGTGGGCAGCGGTGCGCGCGCACTCGGCATGGGCAGCGCCTTCATCGCCATTGCCGACGACGCGACGGCGGCCTCGTGGAACCCCGGCGGCCTCACCCAACTCGAGGCGCCCGAGTTTTCCATCGTCTACGCCTGGAAGTGGCAGTCCGAGCGGTTTTCCTCGACCCCGCACCCGGAACTCGAGGGGACTTACTCGCTCAATCTGGACGAATTGAACTACGCCAGCTTCGTCTATCCCATTCCGCGCACACTTGCCGGGCGGAACATGGTGGTCAGCCTGAACTACCAGAAACGGCTCGATTTTGATCGCGAACTGGACTTCAACTTCCGTGACATCACCGCGTTTGCCGGGGGCAACCGCTTTGCGCGCCGGCTCACGATCGACTACAAGCAGGAAGGCAGCCTCTCCGCCCTCTCCCCCGCTTTCGGCTTCGAATTGACGCAGAACCTCTCCCTCGGCGTCGTGTGGAACCTGTACGACTCGCGCATCATCGGCAGCAACGAATGGAAAACGCGGAACAACTTCCGGTCCGTCAGCAGCCTGAACGGGCGGATTCCCACCATTTCCTGGGGTGAAATTGCCGAGGACTACACCAATGTTCGAGGCAACAACTGGACCTTCGGCCTGCTCTGGAAACCCACCGAGCGCTGGAGCGTGGGCGCGGTCTACAACACGAAGTTCTCCACCACGGTCGACTACACCCGCAGCTTTCGCTCGCGCGGGGCTGGACGCGACACGCTGCAAGCCTTCGACAAGGAGCGCCGCCGCATTGAGTGGCCGCAATCCTACGGCGCCGGCATCGCCTACCGCTTCCCGAACGACCGCCTGACGGTGTCGTTCGACTGGACCCGCCGCGAGTGGGACAATTATGTCGAGATCAACGCCCGCGGCGAGCGCACCTCGCCGATCACGGGACTTCCGAAGGAAGTGAGCCGCCACAAGGCGACGAATACCTTCCGGCTCGGGGCGGAGTATGTCTTCATCGACCCGGATCGGCCCGTGCAGAACTATTTGCCGAGTCTGCGCGCGGGTCTGTTTATTGACCCGGAGCCATCCAGCGGGCGCAAGGACAACCCGTTCGTCATCGATCTAGGCATCCGGGGAGACGGGTCACCGGAGAACTACTACGGCGCTTCGCTCGGCGCGGGCCTGCTGATCCGCAACCGGGTCAACATCGATGTTGCCTACCAATACCGCTGGGGCAGAGATGTGCGCATCGACACCTTCGGCTTCTACGAGACCAACGCCGATGTCGAGCAGCACGCCCTGTATGTGAGCACGGTGATCTACTTCTAGCGGCCCCGTACCGCCTCCTTGTTCCCTCCGCGCATTTCTCTCGCCCCGCCCAGTTGCCACGACCGTGCCCAAACAGGCAATATCGGTCGTATCCGAACGAGATTCACGCGCACCATGCACGAGGGAGGCATTCATGTACACACACTTCACGCTTCGACTTATGGCCGCTTCATTCTTGGCGCTCAGCATGGCCCTGTTGCCGGCCGCCGCCGAGGAAGGCGAGTGGATTCAGTTGTTCGATGGCGAAAGCCTGAGCGGTTGGACGCCGAAGCTGGTCGGGCACGAGGCCGGGGAGGACCCGCTCGAAACCTTCCGGGTGGAGGACGGATTCCTGACGGTCTCGTACGAGAACTACGAGGGCTTTGACGGCAACTTCGGGCATCTCTTCTATAAGGACTCCTTCTCGCACTACCGGCTTCGGGTGGAGTACCGCTTTATCGGTGAGCAGGTGCAGGGCGGCCCGGGCTGGGCGTTTCGCAACAACGGCCTCATGCTGCACGGGCAGACGCCGGAGTCCATGCGGGTCGACCAGGACTTCCCGGTCTCCATCGAGGTGCAGCTGCTCGGGGGCGATGGCCGACGCGAGCGGTCGACGGGCAACCTTTGCACGCCCGGCACGCATGTGGAAATCGACGGCGAACTCATCACCCGCCACTGCACGAACTCGACCTCCGCGACCTTCCATGGCGACCAGTGGGTGACCATCGAGGTCGAGGTGCGGGGCAACGAGGTCATTCGCCACATCATCGACGGCGAGGTTGTGCTCGAGTACCAGCGTCCCCAGCTCGACCCAGATGACGCCGACGCCATGATGCTGTCGGAAGACGGCGAACTCATGCTGCACGAGGGCACCATTTCCATCCAGGCCGAGAGTCACCCGACCCAGTTCCGCAAGATTGAGGTGCTCGTGCTCGATGAGTAGCCGGAAGCAGCCTAGCGCATTTTGATTGATTCTGTAGCCGATACAGGGGATGTACGGGAGCAAGATGGGCACTGGGAAGCGGTTCAGGGCAATGCATCGGTCTCACACGCAGCCTGAAAGGCTGCCGCAAAACAGCCCAGGGTAAGCCTCCGCAGCTCGAAGAGCGCAGGAGGCGCGGCCCTGGG
>ERZ869909.302-NODE-302-length-67831-cov-8.376598_pt1 | contig 67831 bp, 61 predicted proteins | sample MGYA00520892_ERZ869909 | MGnify/ENA primary metagenome ERZ869909 (study PRJEB32215, sample SAMEA104723947) | bioreactor metagenome | biome: bioreactor; feature: anaerobic bioreactor; material: water | place: China | collected 2015-03-12 ...
TCGATCTTGGCGATCTTGTTGAAGCCCCAGTTCTTGAACATGCGGGCATGCAGGAAATACTGGTTGACCGTGGTCAGTTCCAGTTTGAGCGCCTTGTTGAGATGCTCGATAACGCCGCTATCGCCTTTCATGGCCCTCGTCTCCTGCCGGTTTGCCTGATTTGCACACAGACTACAGGATAGAGCGCAGAGGTGAAAGCCCAAGTCTCTGATTTTGTTTGAGTTTGTTTCTGAGAGGCGTTTGCAGTCAGCGCTATTCGGCTGCGACCGCGTGCGGCATCGGCTCAAGCGGTGCCATCGATTGCTCGATCAGGCTCGCGGCCTCCTCAAAGCAGCGCCCGCAGCGCGGCCTGGCGCCACAGGCCTTGAACGCGCTCGTCACGTCCTGCGCGCCGCCTTTGGCGGCATCGCGAAACTGCGAGCATTTCAGGGCATTGCAGATGCACACATACATGGGCGGGACCGCTTCTCGCTGCCGGGAAATGCGCCTTACCGCGACGCATTCGCATTTGCATGTCTCACGCCTGCGAATGATTGTCAATTACGCCTGGCAGGGCCGACTTTGACCGGCTTGCAGAAGTGTCATCTTCATGTTGCAATGCAGCACATGTCCGGACAAAGCGCGGCCCCGTTTGGCGCGCGCCGGACATAGCCGACTTCACTCGTTTCTCGCCACGAAGGAGAGCGCCATGCTCCGTTTCACAGAGCTGGACCAGAGCTACCCTGCCAAGCGCCCCGCCAGGGAGCGGCGCAGCGATTTCGGCGAGATTTACGCGCCCTTCAATCCCAAGGCCGGTGCCGATCAGGCGGCTCGCTGTTCCCAGTGCGGCGTGCCCTTCTGCCAGTCCGGCTGCCCGTTGCACAACGATATTCCAGACTGGCTGATGCTGGCCGCTGAAGGGCGGATGGAGGAGGCCTGGGAGCGCTCCAGCGCCACCTCCACCATGCCGGAAATCTGTGGCCGCATCTGCCCGCAAGACCGGCTGTGCGAGGGATCGTGCGTGATCGAGCAGTCCGGCCATGGCGCCGTCACCATCGGGGCGGTGGAAACCCATATCACCGAGACAGCGTGGAAAGAGGGCTGGATAAAGCCCATCCGGGTGAAGCGCGAAACCGGCTTCAGCGTGGGCGTGGTCGGGGCGGGCCCGGCGGGCCTCGCGGCGGCGGAACGTCTGCGCGAACAAGGCCACGCCGTCACCGTCTATGACCGCCATGACCGGGCGGGCGGGCTGCTGGTGTATGGCATTCCCAATTTCAAGCTGGACAAGGGCGTGGTGGAACGGCGCACCCAGCGCCTCGAGCAGAGCGGCGTGGCGTTTCAGCTCAATACCGAGCTGGGCCGCGATGTGAGCCTTGATCAGCTGCGCGAGCGCCATGATGCGGTGTTCCTCGCCATCGGCACCTACCAGGCGCGCGCACTGACCTGCCCCGGCGCAGGCAGCGAAGGCCTGATCCCGGCGCTGGATTATCTCATCGCCTCCAATCGGCGCGGGTTTGGCGAAACGATTGCCGACGAGGCGCGCCTGCAGGCGAAAGACCGCAAGGTGATCGTGATTGGCGGCGGCGACACGGCGATGGACTGTGTGCGCACGGCGATCCGCCAGGGCGCATCCTCCGTGACCTGCCTCTACCGGCGCGACCGGGAGAACATGCCCGGCTCCATCCGCGAAGTGACCCACGCAGAGGAAGAGGGCGTTGTCTTTGAATGGCTGTCGGCCCCGCTGGCGCTGAAAGGCGATGCCACCACGCTGTCGGGCGTGCGGGTGCAGCGCATGGGGCTTGGGGCACCGGACAGGGATGGCCGCCGCCAGCCTATCGTTCTGGAGGGTTCTGAAACCGACATGGCGGGCGATCTCGTCATTGCGGCCCTGGGGTATGAGGCTGAAGACGTCGACGCAGCCTGTGGCGGTGGCGGCCCTGTGCTGACCCCGCGCGGCACGGTGCGGGTGACCGAACGCTGCCGCACCAGCATTCCCGGCATCTATGCAGGCGGCGATATCGTACGCGGGGCGTCTCTGGTGGTGTGGGCGATCAAGGACGGCCAGGACGCCGCCGCCACCATCCATGCCGATCTGATGGCGCGCGTCGACGCTGAACAGATGCGCGAGCTGGAGCCTGCCGAATGAGCGAGATCACGCAATACCTGCAAGAGCGCCAGCGCCTCATCGAAGCGGGCAGTTATGACCCGGCCTCCGAGCGCGATGCATGCGGGGTCGGCCTTATCGCCGCCATAGACGGCCAGCCGCGCCGCGAAGTGGTGGAGCTGGCGATCAAGTCGCTCAAGGCCGTCTGGCACCGCGGCGCGGTCGATGCCGATGGCAAGACCGGCGACGGGGCGGGCGTGCGCGTGGGCGTGCCGCAGGATTTCTTCAAGGAACAGGTCGCCCGCACCGGCCATGTGCCGGGCGAGGGTCCGGTGGCGGTGGGGATGATCTTCCTGCCCCGCACAGACTTTGCCGCGCAGGAGCGCGGGCGCACGGTTGTGGAGACCGAAATCCTGCGGGCGGGCTTCCGGCTCTATGGCTGGCGCCAGACGCCGATTGACCCGTCCTGCCTGGGCGAAAAGGCCAACGCCACCCGGCCCGCCATCGAACAGATCCTGTTTGACCACCCGCGCGGCAAGAAAGCCCATATCGTTGACCGGCAGCTCTACATCGTCCGCCGCCGGATCGAGAAACGCGCGCGCGAGGAGAACCTGCCCGGCTTTTACATCGCCTCGCTGTCGACCCGTGACATCATCTATAAGGGCATGTTCCTGGCCGAGGCGATCGACCGCTTCTACCCGGACCTGAAGGACGAGCGCTTCGTTTCGTCCTTTGCCATCTTTCACCAGCGCTATTCGACCAACACCTTCCCTGAATGGCGTCTCGCCCAGCCCTTCCGCATGCTCGCCCATAATGGCGAGATCAATACGCTGAAAGGCAATATCAACTGGATGAAGAGCCATGAGATCCTCATGGCGTCGAAGGCCTTTGCCGATGCCGAGGATGTGGTAAAGCCCGTCATCCAGGCCGGGTCCTCGGATTCAGCGGCCCTTGATCAGGTATTTGAAGTGCTGGTGAGGGCCGGCCGCTCGGCGCCCATGGCCAAGGCGCTTCTGGTGCCCGAGGCATGGTCGAAGAAGGCCGATATCATGCCGGCGCGCTGGCGCGGGCTCTACGAGCACTGCAACTCGGTGATGGAACCCTGGGACGGACCGGCCGCGCTTGCCGCCTGCGATGGACGCTGGGCGGTGGCGGGGCTCGACCGCAACGGGCTTCGCCCGCTGCGCTGGCTGCGCACCCATGATGATCTCATCGTGGTGGGGTCGGAAACCGGCATGACCCCGCTGCCGCAATCGCGTGTGGCGCGCCGGGGCTCCATCGAGCCGGGGCGCATGATCGCCATCGATCTCGATGCCGGGCGCTTCTATGACGCCAACGAGATACTCGACCATCTGGCCGCCAAGCACCCGTATGATGAATGGCTGTCCAATATCCGCGATATCGAGGCTGAGGTCGGCCCCGGCCCTGAGCCGGTCTTGTGGGAGGACGAGCAAACGCGTTCGCGCCGTCAGGCTGCGGCAGGCCTCTCGCTGGAAGATATCGAGATCATCCTTGCGCCGATGGCCGAGGACGGCAAGGAAGCCATCGGCTCGATGGGCGATGACAGCCCGCTGGCCGTGCTGTCCACCCGCTACCGGCCGGTCTACCACTATTTCCGGCAGAACTTCTCGCAGGTCACCAATCCGCCCATAGACCCGCTGCGCGAAGGCCGGGTAATGAGCCTGAAAACCCGGTTCAAGAATCTGGGCAATATCCTCGCCACCGACGAAACCCAGACCGATGTGTTTGTGCTGGAAAGCCCGATCCTGACCAATGGCATGTATCAGCGCCTGCGCGGCGTGCTGGGCGAGGGCGTGGCCGAGATCGACTGCACCTTCGCCATTGAAGAGGCTGCCGGCACAGGGACAGGCTTGCGTGATGCGCTGGATCGTATCCGCGCGGATGCGGCCAGAGCGGTGCGCGAGGGCAAGGCCCAGCACCTTGTGCTGACAGATGAGACGCAAGGGCCGGAGCGTTGCGCGGTGCCGATGGCGCTCGCCGTCGGGGCCGCCCATACGCACCTCACGCGCGAGGGGCTGCGCACCCATGTGTCGCTCAATGTGCGGGCGGCCGACGCGATGGACGCCCATGCCTGCGCCGTGCTGATCGGGCTCGGCGCCACCACCGTGAACCCCTATGTCGCCTTCGAGACAGTGGTGACGCGCACCCTGCGCGGCCTTGGCCAGATCAGTCCGGAAAAACGCGCCTGGCACATGAAGAAGGCGCTCGATGCCGGCCTGATGAAAATCCTCTCCAAGATGGGGATCGCGGTGGTTTCCTCCTATCGCGGGGGGTGCAATTTCGAGGTGCTCGGCCTCTCGCGTGCCGTGGCTTCGGAATATCTCGGCGGGGTGACGAGCCGCATTTCCGGCGTGGGTCTCTCCGGTCTTGAGCAGAAGCTCGCCGAACTGCACCGCTGGGCGTGGGGGCAAGAGGGTGCGGTGCGCCTGCCCGTCGGCGGGTTCTACCGTCAGCGCGCATCCGGCGAGGTGCATGCGGTGGAGGCGGACAGCGTGAAGGCCCTGCAAAGGGCCGTTCGCAACGAGGATTACTCTGCCTTCCGCCAGTTCGTGGAGCTGCAACAGTCCAAGCCGCCCATCCAGTTGCGTGACCTTCTGGACATGCGCGCGCTTGGTCCGTCGATTGACATCTCAGCCTGCGAGAGCGTCAACGAGATACGCCAGCGCTTTGTCACGCCCGGCATGAGCCTTGGTGCGCTCTCGCCTGAAGCCCACGGCGCGCTGAATGTCGCGATGAACCGGATCGGGGCCAAATCCGTCTCCGGCGAAGGCGGGGAAGACCCGGCCCGCTACACGCCATTGCCCAATGGCGACAACATGAACTCTGCCGTGAAGCAGATCGCTTCGGGCCGGTTTGGCGTGACCGCGCACTACCTCAATGAATGCCGCGAGATCGAGATCAAGGTTGCGCAAGGTGCAAAACCCGGTGAGGGCGGCCAGCTGCCCGGCTTCAAGGTCACGGAGTTTATCGCGAAAATGCGCCATGCCGTGCCCGGCACGACGCTTATCTCGCCGCCGCCGCACCATGACATCTACTCCATCGAGGATCTGGCCCAGCTCATCTATGACCTGAAGCAGATCAACCCCGATGCGCGCGTGGCCGTGAAGCTCGTCAGCGCGGCTGGCGTCGGTGCGGTGGCGGCAGGCGTCGCCAAGGCCCATGCAGACGTGATCCTCATCTCCGGCAATGTTGGCGGGACGGGCGCAAGCCCGCAGACCTCGATCAAGTTTGCCGGCGCACCGCTGGAGCTGGGGCTGTCCGAAGCCCATCAGGTGCTTTCGCTGAACGGTTTACGCGAGCGGGTGACGTTGCGCGCCGATGGCGGCATCCGTACAGGGCGCGACGTGGTCATTGCCGCCATGCTGGGGGCGGAGGAGTTCGGCATAGGCACGACCAGCCTCGTCGCGCTCGGCTGCCTGATGGTCCGCCAGTGCCACTCAAACACCTGCCCGGTCGGGGTGTGCACCCAGGATGATGAACTTCGCAAACGCTTTACAGGCCTCGCCGATCACGTGGTCAATCTGATGACCTTTATCGCCCGCGATGCACGCGAGATTCTGGCCCGCCTTGGCGCCAATTCCATTGAAGACGTGATCGGGCGGGCCGACCTGCTCGATCAGGTCAGCCGGGGTGCAGAACATCTCGATGATCTCGACCTCAATCCGCTTCTGGTCCGGGTCGATCCGCATGCCCGCCCGCCCCGGTCCACGCGGGTGCAGCGCAATGCGGTAGCGCCGAGCCTTGACGAGCAGATCCTGAAAGACGCCAGCGCCGTGTTCTCGCGCGGTGAAAAGATGCAGCTCGTCTATGATGTGAGGAATACCGACAGGGCCGTTGGGACGCGCGTGTCATCGGCCATCGTGCGCAAATTCGGCCCCGATGGCCTCAGCGATGGCCAGCTCACCCTGCATCTGAACGGATCTGCCGGTCAGTCGCTCGGTGCGTTTGCGGCCAAGGGTCTGCGCATCGAGCTCGAAGGCGATGCCAATGATTATGTCGGCAAGGGCCTGTCCGGCGCAGTCATCGCCATCCGCCCGTTTGGCGGGTGCACGGCGGAGGCGCCCGGTGACGTGATCATCGGCAATACCGTGCTCTACGGCGCCACCTCCGGCGCGCTCTACGCCGCTGGCGGCGCGGGCCAGCGCTTCGCGGTGAGAAACTCCGGGGCGACAGTCGTGGTCGAGGGCTGCGGGGCCAATGGCTGCGAATACATGACCGCTGGCGTGGCCGTGATTCTGGGCAAGGTGGGCGACAATTTCGCTGCCGGCATGACCGGCGGGGAAGCCTTCGTGCTCGATGAGGATGACCGGCTGGAGCCGCGCCTCAATGGCGAAACGGTGTTTGTCAGCGATCTGGACAGTGATGCGGAGGCGCGTTGCCGGGCGCTGATCGAAGCCCATGTGGCGGCCACCGGATCACGCCATGCGGCTGCGATCCTGGCCGATTGGGAACGCCGCAAGCGCGCCATCCGCCATATCCGCCCCTTCGAGGCAGGCTATGTGGAGAGCGGCGGGGTGGCGAAAGCGAAGGCTTGAGAGCGCAGCCGGGCAATTAGTGCCAAAGGAAGAGCTATTCATGCCCGATTTCGGACTCCTAGCTCAGAAATTACGCCCCTCATCGTCCGATGATGTTTGATTAATTGTCAATTTAAGGTAGCGTAACCAACAGCTTAGTGGGAGGCGCTCAATGAGGTTCTTGATATCTATAGTTTTGGTCATGACGTTTTTCGGCACGTCGGAAGCTCAAGTAAATCGGATTCAAGGGGCATACGTAGGTTGTTTGACGCGCGAAGCTTTGAATGAATTCACACGGGCCGCGACTGCGCGGGACAACCGACAGATGAACCATTTGTTGGGGCGGACTTGCTTTCTCATCGAGGGACGAGAGTTCTCAATTATTGACCGAGGTTTCGCCGTATCGCGTATTCGCGTATATGTTGGCGACGACTCCGTTGCATTGTATGTACCAAGTGAGGCAACTCGACCTGAGCGGCGACGGTAATCGTCGAGGCTTCAAGGCGATCAATTGGGACGTGCGCGATCAGTTGACATCAAGGCAGCGATAATGGACGGCGCTCACATCACTCTTCTGGGCCTTTATGTCCACCCGGTGAAGTTCTCAAGCAGGACTTCATGGTGCCGTTCGGCCTGTCCGCGGCCGCGCTGGCGGCGCGGCTTCATACGACGCCCGCCAATATTTCGCGGATCGTGAATGGCAAGCAGGCGGTTTCCGCAGAGATGGCGCTGCGGCTCGCGCGGACCTTTGGCACCACGCCGGTCTTCTGGCTCAACCTGCAAGCCCAGTACGACATCGCCGTACTGGGCCGGCGGCTGGAGCAGATTGGACGCGAAGTCGGGGCGCTCTAGCTGGGCTTGCGGGCCTTGGAGCGCTCCTGCGACTCCTTCATCCGGTCGACGGCCGTGCGTGCCGGTGCGGCGGCCGTCACTTTCGGCTTTTCCTTCTTGGGCTTCTTGGCTTCCTTGTTGCCCCGCATCTGGCCTTTGGCCATGGGCGTCACTCCGCCGGCTGACCCGCAAGGCCCGGCCCATGCCGGTGCGGGCAGGGCGCGCCGGTCTGCCATCCGTCCCATTGGCGGATGACGCGCTGATCCCTGTGATTGCAATCATGCGCCTGAACGCAGCCTGTGTCGATGGGGACTACTCCGCCGCCATCGCTAGTGTCTGCCCTGCGCGGATGAGGCGTCCGGGGCGGGCATCGGTGATCACATCATCGCGCACCACCACCTCGCCGGAGACGATGGTGGCCTTATAGCCGGTTGCGCCCTGCAGGAGGCGCTGACCGCCCGCAGGCAGGTCGGCGACCATGTGCGGAGCTTCCAGCTTGAGATTATCGAGATCGATCACATTGATATCGGCCTTGAGGCCCGGCCTGATCCGGCCCCGGTCGGAAAGGCCCAGGAAGTCTGCAATATCGGCCGAGAGCATCTGCACGGCGCGGGCAAGCGCGATACGCTCGCCGCGCGTGCGCTCCTGTGTCCAGTATTTCAACAGATAGCTCGGGAAGCTCGCATCGCAGACCGTGCCGACATGCGCGCCGCCATCGGACAGGCCGATCAGGGCCTGGGGGTGGCGCATCATGGTCAGCACATTCTCATAGCTCATCTCGGTATAGTTATAGATGGGCAGGTAGATCAGCTCGTGGCCGTCACGGGCGATGACGGTGTCATAGAGCTCTTCCCACACCGAGACGCCACGCGCCCGTGCGCGTCCCGCAATGGATTGCTCGCCGGTCTGTTCGTAATCGGGGTTATCGCTCAGCATGAAAAGCTTCTCGGCGACGAACTCCATCGCTTCGAGCATCACATCGGCAATCGGCGGCACGGAGGAACCCTCCACCGCCACCTTGTCGGGCTTCTCGGAGAGTATCTGGGCCTTTACTGCAGGGTCTTTCATGCGCGCGATCCGTTCCTCCAGCGGCAGATGCGCGATGGCCTTGTAGGAAGGGTGGCCCATGAAGGGGTGGAATGTGCATTGCAGCCCCAGAAACACGCCAATCGCGCGCGGGGCGACCTGCACGCGCATGTCCACGCCTTCAGACTGGAGCTTCTCAACGCCCTTGAGAATATCACGCCACTGATCGGGCGCGAGATCACGCTGCATGAGGGAGATCGAGGCCGGGCGCCCGCCGCCCGCCTTCACGTATTTCTCCACCACTTCCCACTCTTTGGGAAAGGCTTCCTCGGAGCGCTGAAGATCGAAATCGGAGACGGCCTGGAGCACGCCATGGGTGAGGCCCTTGAAGGCCTCGGCGATGCCGGTCAGTTCTTTTGCGGTGGCCTCGGAAGCAGGTGTCCACTCGCCGTCTGCCGTGCGGTGCAGGTCGGAGCGGCCGGTTGAAAAGCCGATGGCGCCCGCCTCCAGCGCCTCGCGCACCAGGCGGCGCATCGTGGCGATATCCTCGTCGGAGGCCTGCGCATCAAAGCTCGCGCGCTGATCCATCACGTATACCCGAAGCGGATCGTGCGTGATCATGGCGGCGATATCGAGCGTGCGCGGCATGGCGTCCAGCGCATCGAGATAGTCCGGGAAGCTTTCCCAGTTCCACTTCAATCCCTCATGCAGGGCCGTGCCGGGAATATCCTCCACCCCCTCCATCAGGCGCACCAGCCGGTCGTGGTCGTTGGCGCGCACCGGCGCAAAGCCGACCCCGCAATTGCCAACAATGGCCGTCGTGATGCCGTGGCGGATGGAGGGCTCCATGCGGTCATCCCAGGTCGCCTGCCCGTCATAGTGCGTGTGGATATCGATAAAGCCCGGTGTGACGATGCACCCCTTCGCGTCGATCACCTCGCGCGCATCACCCAGACCGGTGCCCACCGCGCTGATGCGGCCATGATCAATGGCGATATCGGCCCGGACCGGCTCAGCGCCCGATCCGTCATAAACCAGACCGTTCACGATTTTCAGCTGATGGGTCACGGCTTTCCTCCTGCGGGTCCGATGGCCTGCTGCGCCCGTCACGCGCATCCAGAGGCAGGCACCGCCTTGTTCTTCTTCTGCAGATGGTCGGTCAGGCGGAAGCCGTAGGCAAGTCCCACTCCCGAAATCAGATGCCAGACGCCCCAGACGGCGATGATGGCTGCCGCTCCGCCCAGACCGCCCAGCGCGCCCAGGAGTATGACAAGGCCGAGGCCTGAATTCTGGATGCCGATCTCGATGGTCATGGCACGGCGCCCCCGGCCGTCCAGGCGTAATGCCCAGCCAGCGGCATAGCCCAGTAGCAGCGCCATCGCATTATGAAGGATGACGGTCGGCAGAATGGCGACCGCCCCCATCAGCAGCAGATCGGAATTACCCGCAAGGGCGCCCAGGATGATGGCCGTCAGTATCACCATCGCGATCAGCGACATCACCGGGCGCAGCCGGCGGGCGAAGACCGGTACACGTGCAGCCACCACCATGCCGATCACCAGCGGGACACCCAGCACCAGCGTGGTCTGCAGGATGAAGGGCAGGGGATTGACATCCAGCGCGTCGACCAGTTCACGGGTGGGTGGGTAGAGCCCGCTCCAGAACAGGATGGATACCGGCGTGGCCAGAGCAGCCAGAAGGCTGGAGGTTGCCGTCAGGGATACGGAAAACGCGGTGTCCCCGCGCGCCAGATGGGTGAAGAAGTTCGACATCGACCCGCCCGGGCAACAGGCCACGACAATCATGCCGAGTGCGATGGAGGGCTGGGGGTTGATCAGCACAATCAGGCCGAGCGTCGCCAGGGGCAGGGCGAGAACCTGCGTGAGGGCGGCGCCCGCAAAGCGCAGCGGGCGCCGGGAAACGGCCACGAAATCGGCAAACCGCAGAGAGAGCGCGATCGTGAACATGATCACGGCAAGGGCGACCGGCAGAACGGTCTGAAACACGGGCCCCAGGCTCAAACGCACGCTGTCGAGACTGGCAGGGTCGGTCATCCGGGCAGGGCTTTCGCTTTGACTTGGGCGGGCCACACCTTGGACGCGCGGCGGCCCTGATGTCGAGGGGGGTGAATGCAGGCTTTAACCTTGGAGGCGGACAGGGCATGCTGGCCCAAAACAAGCTAAACCCTTGGGAGGGCGTTATAATGTTACGTTTCTGGACTCTGACGGCGGCGGCTGCGTTGCTGGCCGCCTGTGGTGAGCCGGCGGCCGATCAGGCATCTGCGCCTGCCGGCAGCGGCGCCGCCCATACGGCTCAAACGGCGGATAATGGCGGCAATGCGCCGGCTTCGGACTGGCCGCCGGTGGGCGATACCAGCGCCGAGATTACGGCGGAGGATCTGCATTTCCGCATTTCTGTCCTCGCCGATGACCGGTTCGAGGGCCGCGCGCCCGGCACCGAAAGCGGTGAACGCTCGGCCCAGTGGATTGCCGACGAGCTGGCCCGGGTGGGTGTGCAACCCGCAGGCACGCACGACTGGTACCAGCCCGTGCCACTGATCGAGGCGACACTGGACGAGGCGGGGTCACGCCTCGACATCATGGTCAATGGTGGACCCATGGGCATGGGGATGGGCCAGGATGTGGTCTACTGGAGCCAGAATCCCGAAGAGCATGTAGCCATTGCGGACACCGAGCTGGTGTTCGTCGGCTATGGCGTCGTGGCGCCGGAATATGGCTGGAACGACTATGAGGGCATTGATGTCGAGGGCAAGACAGTCGTCATTCTCGTCAACGATCCCGGCTATGCCCAGCCCGATGCCGGCCGCTTCAACGGCGAATCCATGACCTATTACGGGCGATGGACCTACAAGTTCGAGGAAGCGGGCCGTCAGGGTGCGGCCGGCGCGATCATCGTCCACCAGACCGAACCGGCGAGCTATGGCTGGGACACGGTGGTCGCCTCGTGGACGGGTCCGCAATTCACGCTCGACATGCCGCCCTCGGACCTCGTGCCCGTGCAGGGCTGGATTCACCTCAACGCGGCACGGGAGCTTTTTGCCGCAACCGGGCAGGACTTTGACGCCCTGGCGCGGGCAGCGGCCGAGCCGGGCTTCTCCCCGGTTGCGCTGGAAGGCGCCACGATGAGCGCCGAGCTTCATACCAGCCTGCGGCGCCTGACCTCCAACAATGTCGTCGGTGTGATCGAGGGATCGCAGGCGCCTGACGAGTATGTGCTGCTGATGGCGCATTGGGACCATCTGGGGGTGCGCCTGAATTTCGCCTCTGACGACAACATCTATAACGGTGCCGTGGACAACGCGACCGGCACAGCGGCGATCATGGAAATGGCGGAAGCCTTTGCACGGGGCGAGCAGCCGCGCCGCTCCATCCTGTTTGTCGCCGTCACGGCCGAAGAGCAGGGCCTGCTGGGCTCGGCCTGGTTTGCCGCCAACCCCACCGTGCCGCTGAACGCCATAGTGGCCGGCCTCAATATCGATGGCGAGTTGCCGGTCGGACGCACCGAGGATGTGGTGGTGGTCGGCTATGGCGCCTCACAGATCGAGGACATTCTGCGCGAGGAAGCCGAAGCCCGCGGACGCTATCTGACCCCCGACCCGAACCCGGAAGCAGGGTATTTCTACCGCTCCGACCATGTCAGCCTCGCCCGCGTGGGCGTGCCCATGCTCTATGCAGGCGGTGGCACGGTGCATGTCGAGCATGGCCGGGAATTCGTGGAACGGGCCGCGCTGGCCTACCGGATGAACCGTTATCATCAGCCTGCCGACGAGTATAATCCTGACTGGGATCTCTCCGGTCTGGAGGAGGATGCGCGCCTTCTCTACACGGTCGCGCGGCGGATTGCCGACAGTGATGAGTGGCCGAACTGGTATGATGGCAACGAGTTCCGCGGTCTTCGTGATGCCATGATGGAGCGGCGGTAGCCGGGCTAAGCCGCCAAGCAACCCCCGGACGCGCCCCTGGCGCGGTCCGGGGCCGGACGGATGGGTTGGCTACCGGTATCCTGGCATGCCCGCCAACGGCCTAGCCCCCGAAATATGCCTTGAGGCTTCTGGCCGCCTGACGGATGCGCTGCTCGTTCTCGACGAGGGCGAGGCGGATATGGGTATCGCCGCGCTCGCCAAAGCCGAGACCGGGCGCGACAGCGACACCGGTCTTGTCCAGCAGGTCCTTGGCAAACTCCACTGATCCCATATGGGCAAAGCGCTCCGGGATGGGCGCCCATGCGAACATGGTTGCCGGCGGTGAGGGAATCTCGAAGCCTGCCCGGCCGAAGCTCTCCACCAGCACGTCGCGGCGCTTCTTGTAGATGTCGCGGGCGGCGGCGACGTGATCCTGTGGTCCGTCCAGAGCTGCGACAGCGGCGATCTGCACCGGGGTGAAGGCCCCGTAATCGAGATAGGATTTCACCCGCTTGAGCGCCGCAATCAGGCGTGCTGACCCGGCGGCGAAGCCGATGCGCCAGCCGGGCATGGAATAGGTTTTCGACATGGAAGTAAATTCCACCGCCACATCGCGCGCGCCTTCGACCTGCAGGATGGAGGGCGGCGGATTGCCGTCGAAATAGATCTCCGAATAGGCAAGATCGGAGATGAGCACGATGTCATTGGCCTTCGCGACCTTCACCGCCTCGCGGTAGAAATCGAGATCGACCACCTGCGCCGTCGGGTTGGACGGGAAGTTCAGCACCATGGCCGACGGGGCGGGTACGGAGCGCCTGCAGGCGGTCACTGCGTCGGCGAGGAATTGTTCGGGCGAGTTGAAGCTGACCGCGCGCACCGCCGCACCCGCGATGATGAAGCCGAACATGTGGATCGGGTAGGAGGGGTCCGGCACGATGATGACATCGCCCGGCGCCGTGATCGCTTGCGCCAGATTGGCCAGTCCCTCCTTGGAGCCGAGCGTCACGCAGACCTCGGTTTCCGGGTTCAGGGCGACATCAAACCGGCGCGCATAATAGCGGGTGAAGGCCTTGCGCAGGGCCGGTACGCCCTGGCTTGCCGAATAGCGGTGGGCACGCGGATCGCCTGCGACCTCCTTGAGCTTCTCCACGATATGCGGAGCGGGCGCGAGATCGGGATTGCCCATGCCGAAATCGATAATGTCCCGGCCTTCCTTGCGCCAGGCCGCCTTCATCCGGTTCACTTCGGCGAAGACGTAAGGCGGCAGGCGGCGTTCGCGGTAAAAGGCGTCGCTGCTGGACATTTTTCCCTCGCTGCAAAGCAGCATCAAGCTATCTGACAGCGGGGGTTCTGCGTCAATGGACCAATCGCCGGTGCCAGCTGGCGCTGCAGGATCAGTCAGACTCGCCAGCGGGCACCAGACGTGTCTCACCCGGTCGCGATCCGGGCGCGAAGCGCCACCCCTCCTCAAGCACAAGGGTCCACCCCGGCCCTTCGATCGACGGCCCGGTTTCGAGCGTCTCGGGCGCAGCGACCGTGGCGCTGGAGCGGTCAGCTGGCGCGAGCGCAGCTCCGTCGTGCAGCGTAAGCTGCCCCCATGGCCCCATCAGGATCGCGCCCGGATACACATTGCCATGCTCGCCCAGCGAGAGGATCGTGTTGGGGTTGAAGAGCAGGAGATTGTCCGGAAGGTCGAGGACGAGCACCCTGCCGTCCACCAGTTCCTCCAGATAGCGTGCCCGCAGCGCCGCAATACGCTCCGCGCGCTCCTGTTCTTCTGCCAGCACCGCCTCAAACCCGTACTGGTGTGCGCGTGCCATGATGTCAGGTTCCGGCGCAGCGGGTGGGGGTGACAGGGCCGCATGGAGCAGGCCCGCCAGGTCAATGGCTGCGCCATCAAGGCCTGCCCGCCAGCCCGGCTGATACCGGTCCAGCAGGAGGCCGATAGCCGGACCGGTTCCGTAGCCCAGGGAACGCACATAGGTGGGACGCTGCTCGAAACGTGCTGTCAGAGCAGCTGCGCGTCCGATATCCTCGCCCGTGGCATCGAGAGCAAAGCGCGTGCCGGTGTATTCTGCGAGACCTTCATGAGCTTCAAGCTGGCGCTCTGTCTCCGCCGCACCGGGATAGAGGCTGTGCCGCAGGGCACGGAAGGCCAGCGCGTCGAGCGCTGCCGTCCGGCCCGTCTCACCATCGGCTTCCAGAGCCTGCGCCAGCGCCCTCAACTCCATGCGCAGCCAGACCCGGCCATCTCTCTCATCGAGGTGAACCGCCATAGGGTCAGCGATCGTGTGACCAAGCTCGGGCTGGATGCGGTGGAATGACTCGTGCGCCAGAAGCCGCAGCCGGTCGAAGCGATCCCCCCTGAGCGGCAGCATGACCATCGCCCATTGTTCGCCGTCCCACCCAAGCGCCGTGTTGGCTATCGGCATGCCGGCCGGCCACTGGCCGAGATACACGCCGCCGCGCTCCTCAAACCCGCCGCTGCGCCCGGGCCGGTTCGCCACCGCCTCGCGGGACGCAGGATCAACAAGGATGATGGGACCACACAAGGCCGCCGGCCAAATCGCTTCGGCCGTCTCGCACGCGGCATCCATCTCCCGCAGCGCGCCAGCGGGATCGTATGTCTCCTGCGCGAAAAGCGGGGAGGTTGCCGCAAGCATGGCGGCGGTCACTGGGACTACGAGCCGCATCAACGCCTCTTACAGGGTACGTTCAAAGCTGGCGCAGCCTACATCAGGTTGTAGGGGCGCACAAAGAGAACCCGGCCCGACAATCTCCGCCCGGGAGCCTACTCCTGGTCCTGGACCGGCTTCCTGCGGGAAAAGACCCGCTTGACCGAGTCTGCATTGGCGTGACCGAGCGCACCTTGCTGGAACACCGATGCAGCGCCCCACAGCACCAGAATCAGCGTCACCAGCATCACCGCCGTCGTGCCGGCAATTTCCCACAGGGGCGGCTCGGAGGGCAGGCGTGCAATCATGATGAAGGGTGTCCAGATTGGCACCCAGGAGACGATCTGGACCGCCAGCGAGTCGATCGAGCGCATGGCAAAGACGAGAATCATGAGCGGCAGCATGAGGACGAGGATGAGCGGACTCATCAAGGTCTGCGCATCGTGCAGCGTTTCGCACAGCGAGCCGAGCGCGAGGAAGATGGCGCCATACATGAGATAGCCGACCACGAAATAGCCGAGCGCTGCGAGGAAAAGGCCCGGCTGTACGGCTTCCGCGATGAAGCTGGCAATTTCCGGGTCAATACCCTGCAGGAAGGTGCCTGCGATCATCAACACGATGGTGCCGATAAGCCCCCAGACCGCAAACAGGGTGAAGGAGACGGCGGCCACGCCCAGCAGCTTGCCGACCAGCAGGTCCCGGACGCGCACGGTGGACAGCAGGAGTTCGATGATCTTGCCGCCCTTCTCCTCGATCAGGCTGGTGAGGAGCATGTTGGCGACCGAGAAGATTGCCGTCCACAGCATGATGGCCAGGATCACGGCGACGATGAAAGGTGCCCAGTCTGCTGCCCCGACCTCGCTGTCATCGACAGTGGCCGGGTTCAGATTGCGCATTTCCGGCTCGAGTGAGGACAGGGCGCGGATCTCGGCCGGGTCCAGCCCCCGCGCTGCCAGTGCCTCCTCGCGCACGTGCTCACGCAGCGCCCGCCTTGCCGCGCCTGCCAGCGCCTGCTCGGTCACGTTGGTCGAATAATAGGTGATCAGCGGCAGTTCGGCGCCGGCCTCCCGGCTGATGAAGATCGCAGCGAACACCGAGCGGCTGCCTTCCGGCGTGGCAACACGCCGCTCGCCGGTCAGGTAGGGACGCAGCCCGTCAATCGTCCGGGCCGGTGCGTCGAGGCGTATGAGCCGGCCACCGGGCGCATCGAACATCTCGGCATTGCCGGACATGCCCAGTATGGCGAGCGCTTCGTCCAGGCCTTCCTGGCCGAGCGGATCGGCATCAAACGCGGCCAGCGCGCGCTCGCGGGTCTGCGCATCCGCTGACACCAGGGCAGCCGCTTCCAGGGCGGCGCGCGTCTGCTCGCGCCCTTCACGTTCGATGAAGCGCTGGATGGCTCCGTCCAGCCCGGTGCCGGTCTCGTCAATGATGACGTAATGGCGCACCGGCTGGGCCGACTGCACCAGTGCAGGAATGGCCGCCCCGACAAGCATGAAGAGCGGGACGGAGGCGAGCGACAGCCAGAAACCCCAGGTCGCCACGTAGGAGAGGTATTCGCGGCGGGCGATCAGATAGATGGCGCGCATGGCTTACTGGCCTCCTGCAGGCTGAAGGGGGTCGCCGGCCGATACCAGCCGGACAAAGGCATCATGCAGGTGCGGGCGCACCGGCTCGAACCGGGTCAGGCGGACACCCGCTTCCACACAGGCCCGCAGGACGTGCTGGGGGTCGATCCCGGCGTTGAGCGCAACCTGCCACAGGAAAGCACCATCCGGATCGTTCCCGCTCTGGCTGACCTCGCCAAACCGCGCGAGCAGCGCCGAGATGTCATCAGGTGAATCCACACCGATCGTCACCAGGCGGGGGACGACGGCCAGCGCCTCGTCAACCTTGCCGTCAAATACCTTCTGGCCCCGCGTCATCAGCACGATCCGGTCGCAGATACGCTCGGCCTGCGCCATGACATGGGTCGAGAACAGGATGGTGCGGCCGGCCGCGGCCTGTTCGAGGATCACCTCCTCCAGCATGGCCTGGTTGACCGGGTCGAGGCCGGAAAAGGGTTCGTCCAGGATGATGAAGTCAGGCTCGTGAATGATGGCGGCGATGATCTGCACCTTCTGCGCCATGCCCTTGGACAATTCCTTGACCTTCTTGCCGGCGCTGGCGCCAAGGCCAAACCGCTCCAGCGCCTCGCGTGCCCGGTTGCGGGCATCGCCTGCGGTCATGCCCTTCAGGCGGGCGAACAGGGCGATCACCTGCTCGGCGGTCATCTTGCGGTAGACGCCGCGTTCCTCGGGCAGGAAGCCCACCCGGTCAAGGGCGCGCACGGTTGGCGGCTGGCCGAACAGGAGGGCCTGTCCGGCATCAGGGCGGATAATGCCCAGCGCCATGCGCAGCGTGGTCGTCTTGCCAGCACCATTCGGGCCCAGAAAGCCGGTGATGGAGCCTGCCGGCACGCTGAAGCTGACATTCCTGACGGCAGGAAAGCCGGAAAAGGTCTTGGCAAGGCCTTCGACGTCCAGTGCGGGCGATGTCATCATCGGGCGAGTCCGGTTACGGGCAGGGAGGAATATCTGGGGGCGTGTTTAGGGCGCTCGTCCGCCGCTGTCATCCCGGCGTGGCGGATTAATCCCTGCCTGACATGGATTTAATGTTTCTGCCGGTCCGGGAAATGGGGGTCAGGCGGCCGGGAGCGCGAAATAGAGAAGATCGAGCGAGGGCGGCTCAGCCACGCCCAGCTGGCGCAGAATGTGGCTGGCCTGCCCGCGATGATGGGTCTGGTGGTTGAACAGATGGGCCAGGATCACGCCGAGCGGCAGCTCCTTGGTTTCGCCGCGCGTGTTGCTGTATTGGACCGCGGTATTGAAATCGGCGTCGGCCAGGCTCGCCACATAGGCGACGATCCGCTTGTCCTCGGCCTCGCGAGCGGTACGCAGCTCGGCAAAATTCTCGTACAGGATGGTATCCAGCCGCGCCGGCAGTTCACCCTCGCCGGTCAGGCGGTGAAGCCAGATACGGTCAGCCACGAGCAGATGGTTCAGCGTCCCGTGCAGGCTGCGGAAATACGCCTTCACGTCCTTCTTGCGCTCAGTGTCCTTGAGCGCGGTCGCAGCATCGTAAAGCCGGGCATTGGCCCAGGCATTGTAGGCGGCAAAGCGGCGGAAATGGCTGTGCACGGACGCGTTTACCCCTCGCTGGCGGCGGCTGTCATCCGCCTTTCATAGAGCAATGGATGGCCGCGCGAAATCCCGGCCCGCACGCCGCGGGCCGGAACCGTCAACACCTACTGCCGGGCGATCGCCGGCTGGGGGACAAACTGGGGCGCGATTTTCAGGTTATCGGCCCATCTGAGCTTCTCGAACAGGAGAAGCAGGGTGCCGTTATAATCAACCACGCGGTTCACCAGCCCCTTGCGCGGCAGATGCAGGGCGCTTTGCGGGTGCTCGTGGTGGTGATCGTGGATGGCCTCGCCGCCGGTCAGGAGGGCGAGGGTCCAGTCAAGCCAGGCCGGGGTCTTCAGGTGGCCGAACACGTTCACGCCCAGCGTGGTGGCGTGAAACTGCACACCGCGCGCTGTCACGGCTGCGGCATGCAGAAGGAAGGTCAGCAGCAGGGAACCGCCCGACAGGAAGACGGCCAGATAGATCGCAGCCGGGATGACCAGATGCACCACAAGCGACAGCCAGTTATAGTGATGATCCACCCATTTCACGCCCGGCATGTCGCGCAGCCACATGGCCAGCGGGCGCTGAAGATCGTTCGGATCACGAAAGATGATCCAGCCGAACCAGGCCCACACCTTGCTCTCGTGCGGATTGTGCGGGTCACCGGGCTTGTCCGACAGCCGGTGGTGCTGGGAGTGATAATTGATCCAGTCCTTGAACCGGCCCTGCATGGCCACCAGGCAGTTCAGGGCGGTGATGATCTGGGCAGGCCATTTCAACTCGCCGGCGCGGTGCTGCCAGACACGGTGCAGAACCCCGATGCCGAGATTGCAGATCACGAGTGTGAACGCGCCGACGGCCATGGCCAGCGGAATGTACCACCAGTGGAAGGCAAGGCTTTCAAGAGCAAGGCCAAGTACGATGGCGCCCGTCATGCCGATGACGCCGATGGCCGGATAGATCAGCGCTGCAAACACGCTGGTCCAGTCCAGATTGCCCCAGCTTTTCTCGATGGCCTCGGAGCGGGGGCGCGGAACGATATTGGTCAAATTCAACCCTCAGGATTTCATGTCATCAGAGCCAGCGTGCAAGGACGGGCCGGTGCGAAGGCTGGCATGATCTGCACAGGCTGGCCAGTCACTTCGGCCATGATACCCGCATCATATTGACGCCATTATGACCGCACGGTGTATACGCCTGCGTCTCGACGGCGCACCTCCTATCCGCTATTCGACGGAAAACCGTCTCGCGGGCCGCTTCGCCGAAGCGGGCCGCCAGGACCACAATCTCGGGAAGGATCAGCCCATGAGCGATAGCGTGTTTCCGGCCGGCAATCTGATGAAGGGCAAGCGCGGGCTTGTCATGGGTGTTGCCAACAAGAACTCGATTGCCTGGGGGATCGCCCAGCAACTCGCAGCCCAAGGCGCGGAGCTGGCCTTCTCCTATCAGGGCGAGGAACTGGAAAAGCGCGTGCGCCCGCTGGTGGAAAGCCTGCCCGGTTCGCCCTTCATGGTCACCGCAGATGTCACCGACGATGCCTCCATGGATGCCTGCTTCGAGGCGCTCCAGAAGAAATGGGGCCGAATGGACTTCCTCGTCCACGCCATCGCCTTTGCCGGCAAGGACGAGCTGCAGGGCTCCTTTACCCACAACACCACCCGTGACGGCTTCAAGCGCGCCATGGACGTGTCTGCCTTCTCGTTCGTTGATGCGGCCAAGCGCGCCAGCGCGCTGATGCCGGATGGCGGCGCAATGGTGTGCCTGACCTATCTCGGGTCGGAGCGCGTTGTGCCGAACTACAACGTGATGGGCGTCGCCAAGGCGGCGCTGGAAGCCTCCACCCGCTATATCGCGCGTGATCTGGGGCCTCACGGAATCCGTGTGAACGCCATCTCGGCAGGTCCGATGCGCACCCTCGCCATGGCGGGTATTTCCGGTGGCCGCACGCTGATGAAGACCGGCAAGGACTGGTCGATGCTCAAGGAGGACACGCGCATGGAGGGCGTGGCCGGGGCCGCGCTCTACCTCCTGTCAGACCTCGGCCATTCGTGCACTGGCGAAGTGCTCCACGTCGATGCCGGCTTCCACGCCGTTGGCGTTCCGGACATCGCCGAAGAAGGCTGACAACGCCTGATTTCGCCGCCCGCTGTTGAGTCAAAGCGCTTGTTCTGCTAGTATCCCTTCACGCAGATGTGCGGGGAATAATCAGGATATGCTCGATGAAAAGCACCCTGTCTCGGTAGACGGGACAGGGAAGACCTCGTTTGACGATATCTATAAATCTACGGATCCGCGGCTTTATTTCAGCAGGCTGTGCCAATACAGTTATATGATTGCGGAGTGCGCGGCCCCGGTCTTGCGCAACTGCTACAGGGCGATCCGCGAAGCGCGCGGGCTCGGCCGGCTCCATGTCACCGATGTGGGCTGCTCCTACGGGATCAATGCCGCGCTTCACAGGTTTCCTCTCTCGGTCTCGCGGCTCCATGCCCATTACACCGCACGGCTCATTGGCGGGCTGGACCGGGATGCGCTGCTGGCGGAGGATCAGGCCTGGTACCGCTCGCTGAAGCCGGTGGACGATCTGGTCTTCACCGGGCTCGACAGCTCCGGCCCGGCCATCGCCTATGCGCGCGCTGCGGGGCTTCTCGATTTCGGGCTCGCCTGTGATCTTGAAGCGGACGGGCAGGGCCTGCCACCCGAGCATGACGAGGCGCGGGTATTTGCCCATAGCGATATCGTCATTTCCACCGGTGCGGTGGGATATGTCGGCGCGCCCACTTTCACCCGCATCGCAGAGGCCGCTGACGGTGCGCCGCCCTGGATGGCGCTGTTTGCCCTGCGCCAGTTCCCGATGGAACCGATCTCGCAAGCTCTGCAGGCGTTTGGCTATGTCACCGAAAAGCTGGACGGATATGTGTTCCCGCAGCGCCAGTTCACCGGCGCAACCGAGCGCCATGGCGCGCTCTCGCGGCTGAAGAAGGTGGGCCGCACGCCGCTGGCGATGGAGGAAGCCGGCTGGTTTGCCGCCGAGTTCTTCCTGCTGCGCCCCAGGGCGGAGGCAGCAAGCGCCCCGCTGGGACGCCTGCTGCCGACCGAAGCGCTGTCGTGCGCGGTGAAGATCTAGAGCCTGTATTTCATCCCCATCAGGGGCCGCAGCGGCGCGATGCGTGACGCAGCCTCTGCAAGGGCCCAGCTGCCGAAAAGCGTGATCGCGGCGACGATCAGGAACTCGCCGGGCCCTCCAAGGCGGATATTCGACGCCGTGATCAGATAGATCGCGCTGACCGTGATCGTCTGGTGCAGGATGAAAACCGGGAAGATCAGCACGTTGAGCCGCGAAAGCAGAGGCGATCCCGAACGGATCAGCCGCCTTGCGAGCCAGATCAGCGTGACAATCATCCACCAGGCGTAGGCAAGGCGCATCACCCGCCAGAGCGTGGCTTCCACCGGATTGGCAAAGCGGCCGTCGAAATCGAGATAGGCAAAGACCAGCAATGCGCCGCCGCCGATCGTAAGGCCGAGCGCCAGCCGGCCTGCCCTGTCCACCGCCTGCCAGAAGCCGTATGATCTGGCGGCCAGCGCCCCGAAGATCACGAAGGTCAGGGAGTAGGCATGGGTCGCCCAGTCACGCGTGAGATTGTGGGTGGTGGGGAAGCTGTCCGCCAGCGTGAAGCGGATCAGCAATAGCGGCAACACGGGCACGATGAGAAAGGCGGCAAGGCCCAGCCGCCCGCTCCATAGCCGCTCCAGCCGCAAGCGTTCCAGTTTGCCCGCATGCGGCAGGAAGGGCGCCAGGATCAGCGCATAAACGAAGATATAGGCGACATACCAGAGATGGTTCCAGGTGGGTGTGGTGACCGAGAACGCGCTGCCAAAATCGAGATAGTGCGGCCAGAAGGCCAGAATGCCGGGTTCGATCTCGCCCTTGGTGCGCAGTTCAAAATAGGCTTGCGGCATGACGATCACCGCCATGGCGAACACCAGTGGCACGAAGAGCCGCCAGACGCGCTCCAGCATGAAGCGTCCGGTGCCGAGCTTTGCCGCCAGCATCGCCATCGCAACACCGGAAATGAAGAAGAGCAGAGGCAGGCGCCACGGGCTCATCAGCATCATGGGCAGTTCGAGCGTCGTCCCCGCATAGGCGCTTTTGACGTGCCAGCCCCACGTCACATAGCCCATGCCGGTGTGATAGAGGATCAGCATGGCGAAGGCGAAGACGCGCAAGGCGTCGAGGTCGGGGCGGCGGGCTGATGGCGGTGTATCGGTCATGGGGCGGCAATCCTGCGGGCTGAACGGGTTCTGCTTTCCCGTTTGCGCCCGCCCGTGCCGCCGGTCGCGCGGGATGTGATGAAACCTGCTTCTCGCGGGATGGTCACGTGCAGCGCAGGGGCGGACGGCGGCTGACGAGGGACGGGCGGCATTGCCGGAATCGTGTTCCACCGCCATGCTCCGCGCCATGAGTGACAGGACCGCATATCTTGATCCGCAGCGCCGCGCCGAACGCCGCGCCGGTCTTCAGGCCGGGCTGATCTTCGCCGCCTTTGCCAGCGCGTCTGTCATCGTCAATGCGCTCTCGACCAATACCGAGCTGGCGCGCGGCGCAGCCGCCTTCAACCCGGCTCAGGCCTGGCTCCTGGAGCTGACGAGCCTTGCGGTGCTGCTGGCGCTGGTGCCTGCGGTGATTGCGCTCGACCGGCGTATTCCGCTGGCGCTGGGCTGGCGGGTCGCCCTGCCCTTGCACCTCGTCGCGGCGCTCGCCTTCACCACCGCCCATGTCTGGGGGATGATGCTGTTGCGTGAGTTGTTATGGCCCGCCGTTATTGGCGGCAGCTATACCTATTTCGACGTGGTGGTGCGGGATTTTGTCTATGAGGCGCGCAAGGATTTCCTCACCTATGCGACGCTTGTGCTGGTAATCCGTCTTGCCCGCCGTATCGAGGACTACCGGCTGGAACTGGCTGAAAGCCACGCCCGCGCCAAAGGCGACAGCGTCATCGTGCTGAAATGCGGCGGACGCGAGTTGCGTCTGCCTGCGGCTGAGATCATCTCGGCAGAAGCGGCAGGCAATTATGTCGAGGTCGCGACCACCACCGGCTCCCATCTGGCGCGCATCACGCTGGGCGGACTGGAAACGCTGCTGGAGGAAGCCGGCGCCGACCCGGTGCGGGTGCATCGCTCCCGCCTCGTCTCCCGCCCGGCCGTGCGCGAGATCATTCCGGGCGACAGCGGCGACGCGATTGCCGTGCTCTCAAGCGGTGCGCGCATACCCGTCAGCCGCCGCTACCGCGCGGGTCTGAGCGGGGGCTAAAACCGCCGGCCCAGCCAATCCAGCAGATGGGCATTAAGTTCATCCGATGCCTCGTACTGGGTCCAGTGGCCGATACCCTCGACGACATGCATCTCCAGATCCTTGCACAGGGCAGGCATCCACGCGGTGAGCTTGGGCGGCAGCATGAAATCGCACTCGGCAGAGATCATCAGGCAGGGCATGGAGAGCCGGTGATCGACCCCGCCCATGCGCTGCCAGTTCGCATCGAAATTGCGATACCAGTTGAGCCCGCCCCGGAAACCTGACCGCGCATATATGCGCGCATATTCGGCGCGTGCCGCCCAAGGCACCACCACATCGTCCTCTGATTTCAGCCCGCCGCGCGCGATGAAATTCTCAAAGCGCTTGGGCAGGTGAGTGACCGAGGGTGGCAGTTTCTCGATATCAGCGGAGGGAAAGGAGGCGCCGAAGACGAAATCGAAGAAATCGCTTTCCCGGCCCTTGAAAATTCCGTCAGCCGCGTCCTCCTGAAAGCGCACGATATAGTGCTCGTCCCCGCCCATCTCGCGGAAAACCTCGGTGGGCGGTCTGGAGCCGCGCGGCAGGTGCGGCGTGTTCACGCCTACCGCGCCCAGAAACCGCTCCGGGATCAGGCAGGCCGCCATCCACATGAGTATGCCGCCCCAGTCATGGCCGACAATCACCGCTCTCTCGATGCCCAGCGCATCGAGCAGGCCGGCAATGTCGCCTGTGAGACGGTCGACATGGTAGGCGTTTGTCTCATGGGGCGCGTCTGATGCGCCAAACCCGCGATTATCCGGCGCGATGACGCGGTATCCTGCATTTGCCAACGCCTCGATCTGCGCGGCCCAGGACAGCGCCAGTTCCGGCCAGCCATGTAAGAGCAGGACGGGCAGGCCGTCCTTGGGGCCCGCCTCGTGAACAGAGAGCGTCACCTCGCCCACATTCACACGGCGGGCAGGCGGCATCGGCGGATGGTTCATGGATCAGCTCTGCGGTTGTTTCAGGGCGCGTCGGCGCGAGCTTAGAAGATCAAAGGCAAAGACGGCCAGCCCCGACCAGATGAACGCAAAGGTGATGGCGTGGGCGAAAGTGAAAATCTCGCCCCACAGGATCGCCACGGTGAACTGCAAGGTCGGCGCGACGAACTGCAAGAGCCCGATCGTGGCAAAATGCAGCCCCCTCGCCCCGATGATGAAGAGCAGCAGGGGCGCGACCGTCATCGGACCTGTGAGGATCAGGAGCAGAGCCTGCGACGGACTGCCAAGGAAGCTGCCGCCACTGCCTGATGCTTCAAGGAAGAAGAGCGCGACCAGCGAAGGCAGGGAGATGATCAGCGTCTCCCAGAAGAGGCCCACCCGGCCATCGGTTGCAATCGTCTTCCGGATATAGCCGTAGGCGGTGAAGGAGGCGGCAAGGAAGAGGCCGATCCACGGGATTTCACCCACAGCCACGATCTGGTTGATCACGCCAATTACGGCAAGGCCCACTGCCACCATCCGCAAGCGCCCGAAGCGCTCGCCCGCGATGAACACGCCGACCGCCACATTCATCAGCGGATTGATGAAATAGCCGAGCGATACGTCGAGCACCCGGTCGGCATTGATCGCCCAGACGAACACCCACCAGTTCGAGGCGATGAGAATGGCGCTGAGGAGCAGAGTCGCCATCGCCCGCCGGTCAGTCATCAGCCGCCAGGCAGACGGGGCCCGCCCTGCCATCCACACCAGCAGTGCGAGCAAGGGCACCGACCAGACCGCCCGGTGCAGCACGATCTCGGTCGCGCTGGCAAAGCCCAGAAACTTGTAGAAAGCCGCTGACAGACCCCAGATCACATAGGCTGACAGCGCCGCGAGGCCTGCCCGGCCAGCATCAAGCCGGCCGCTATCGGGCGGCGGGGCAAGGGCGGCGGACGGGTCAGAAGGTGTAGCCATGGCGCGGCTCTTACTCCCGCCGGTGCCGGTCCGTCATTCTGTTTCTTGCGGCACGTGCAGCGGGAGGAAGCCACCTCACGGCTGGTGTCGCGCGCTAATTGCCCGCGCCTGCATTCCAGACATCGGTGCGGAAGCGCGCCGGCAGGCGTTCGGGGCGGACCTCGAATACCAGCTCATCGGTATAGGTCCGGCCGTGCCTGTCCGTGCTGGTGATGGAGAGGCGGTGGATGCCGTCCGGCAGGCCGGAAGGCAGGCGGGCCATCCACAAATGCATGTTGCGATCGGCGAGCGAGCTCTGCGGCTGGGGCGGTCCTTGAAAGCGTGAGCCACGAAAAGCTTCGAAGCCGCGACTGCGTTCCTCGCCCGACCGGCTCTGAATCGCATAGCGGCCTACCGTCGCCTGACGTTTCACGGCGAACGGGTCAGCGAACATCGCGCCAATGCGCACCTCTTCGCCGGCGCCCTCCTGGGTGCGGGTGAGTGCGAAAGGCTGCCCGCCATTGATGCGGCCCTCGACTATGGTCTCCGCAGAGCCATTCCAGACATTCACGGAGACGAACGTGCCTTCGATCAGATCCTGGCGGGTCAGGATACGGGTGTCGGGAAGGTCGTTGATGGAGACAGGGGGGACCGGGTCGCGCTCCTCGCGGCGCGCATTGCGCCATTCGTTGAGGGCATCGAACCACTGGCGGAAGGCGGGGGTGTTGAAATCCACCCACTGGCCGCGATGCGCGCCAAGACGCGAGCCGACATAATGTTCGCGATAGGCCGTGCCATCGAAATCGATCATCAGCACGCCCTTGGGGGCGCCCATGCGCTGCAGGGCCTGCGCGTCACCATCAAGATTATAGTCGCCCTGCCACCAGTTTCCCGATGCGGCTCCGGCTATGATGTGGCGGAAGGGCAGCGGCCCGACGCCGACGGTTTCCTGCCAGCCTTCGAAGAACTGGCCCGGCGCGTGGTTCTCCAGCGTGTGGGTGTGACCGGACAGGGAGAGCGCTTCGCGGCCCTCCAGAAGCGCGTGGATCGCGTTGGCGTTGTCAGTCTGGTGTACCGGACTTGCCGCGTCCACGAAGCTGACCAGCGGCGCGTGGTGGGCGATGACGATGAGGCGGTCCTGCGGTATCTGCGCCAGCAGGTTTTCCAGCCATTCCATCTGCACATTGTCGACGCGGGCATTATAGCGGGCGGTCGCGCTCGAGGTGCAGAACTCCCGTCCCGGCACATCCGCATCCTCGATCCCGCAGGGGAAGTAGATGTTGTTCAGGACGATGAAGGTCACTTCGCCAATTTCGAAGGCGTAGTAGGCCGGGCCGTAGAGCCGTCTCCAGGTGTCAGCGGAGTGCGCATAGGCCGTGGCATCGAGATCGATGTCGTGATTGCCGATCACAGCCCATTGCGGGACGCCGACAGCCGAGCCGACCTCGAAAATCCTTTCCAGCAATTCCAGGTCATCGCCGACGACGTCACCCAGGTAGAGCATGCAGTCATTGGCCGAAAGCCCGCTGGCGACGAGATCTGCAATGGCGCTGTCACGGAACTGCGAGATTTCATGGTTGGAATAGGTCTGGCTGTCGCCGATGACCGCGCAGGTGAACTGGCTGTCTTCATCCACCCGGCGCAGCGGGAAGTTCACCGTCTGCGGGGCCGGGCCGGTATCGGCAAGGCCGCCATAGCGCAGCGCTTCAGGTGTGCCGCCGGGCTTGTGGGTGTAGAAAAATTGCGGAATCTGGCGCTCATTGACCGGCACGCGGAAGCCGGAAGGCTGGATCACGAACAGGTCCATGTCCTCGCGCACCGGCAGCATGTAGGCGCCCACCCGGTTCGTCATCGTGACGTCCCGCCCGTTGGAGACCAGCACGCGCTGCACGCCCGGCTCATCGCGCTGATAGGTGCCATCGCCATTGAGGTCTTCAAATACCACGCCGCGGACAAAGCCGTCCGAGGGCCCCTCGATCACGTCCGGAGATGCGATCCAGGGCTGCGCCGAGAGCGCCGCGGGACAGGCAAGCAGGATCATCACGGACAGGGCAAGGCGCGCGCGTGCATGCATGGCGGGGTCTCCGTCGTCAGGTATCCATCAGGCGTCGGGATCGATATGTAGGGCTCTGTCTTGTCAGTTCGGTGACGCGGACTGACAACAAAAAGGGCGCGCTCCCGGCTGGAAGCGCGCCCTTTGTATTCAGCTGGCCGGGAGGGCCTAGCCTTCAACCTCGGTCAGAAGACCGCGATTGCGCAGAAGCGGTTCCACCGACGGCTCGCGTCCGCGGAAGCCGGTATACATCTCCATGGCCGGGCGGGTGTTGCCGCCTGACAGGACGTCATAGAGACGCTGTGCCGTTTCCGGGTCGAAGATGTCACCAGCCTCTTCAAAGGCGGCAAAGCCGTCATTGTCGAGCACGCCGGCCCACAGATAGCTGTAATAGCCGGCTGCATAGCCTTCACCGGAGAAGCTGTGCAGGAAGTGGGTGGAGCGGTGACGCATGGGGATCTGGCGCGGGCTCTGGCGGCTGGCCAGGACCTCGGCCTCGAACGCTTCGACATCCAGTTCCGCCGGGTTTTGCTCAAGGTGGAACGCCATGTCCACAAAGCCCGAGTTCAGGAACTCGACATTCTCGAAGCCGGCATTGAAGGTTGCGGCTGCCAGCATGCGCTCCAGCAGTTCCACCGGCATCGGTTCGCCGGTTTCATGGTGCAGGGCAAACCGCTCGAGAATCTCCGGCTGGGCCAGCCAGTGCTCGAGGATCTGCGCCGGGAATTCCACGAAGTCGCGGTCAACCGAGGTTCCGGCAAGTGATGGATACTCGGTGTTGGACAGGATGCCGTGGAGGCCGTGGCCGAACTCGTGGAAGAGCGTCGTGGCATCGGTGAAGGAAACCAGTGCCGGCTGGCCTTCATCGGGCTTGTTGTAGTTGCAGTTGTTGAGGATCAGCGGGATTTCCCCCGTGATGCCGTTCTGCGCGCGGAACGCACTCATCCAGGCGCCCGAGCGCTTGCCGGGCCGGGCGAAGAAGTCACCGTAGAACAGTGCCATCGGCTCACCCGACGGATTGCGCACCTCCCACACCCGTACGTCGGGGTGGTAGACCGGGACATCGGTGCGCTCGTGGAAGGTGATCGAGAACAGGCGCTCGGCGGTGTAGAACATCCCGTCGATCAGATTGTTGAGCTCGAGGTATTGCATGACCTCGCTCTCATCAATGTCGAAGCGCTCGGCGCGCACGCGCTGGGTGTAATAGCGCCAGTCCCAGCCCTCGGCTTCGTAATCGCCGCCTTCGGCATCGATCATGGCCTGAATATCGGCCAGTTCCTCGAGCGCGCGCTGGCGGGCCGGCCACCAGACCTGCTCCATGAGATCGATCGCAGCTTGCGGTGTCTCCGCCATGGTGCCGCCGGTGCGGTAATGGGCCCAGCTTTCAAAGCCCAGCAGGCGGGCCTGCTCCTGGCGCAATACGAGAATGTCGCGGATCAGCTGGTTGTTGTCGAACTCGTTGGCGTTGTTGCCGCGATTATAGAAGCCGCGCCACGCGGTTTCACGCAGATCGCGGTCGGGCGAGGTTTCCAGGAAGGGTTCCACGCTCGAGCGGTCAAGCGTGATGATGTGACCTTCCATGTTGCGTGCACGGGCGGCCGCGCGGGCCGCGCTGACCATGGAAGCCGGCAGATTGTCCAGCGCGCTCTGCGGCAGTTCCATGTACCACAGCTCCCGATCGCCCAGCTCGTTCTGCGCAAAGCGGGTATAGAGCGTGGCAAGCTCGGTGCGGATTTCCGCGTAGCGGGCGCGGTCTTCATCGCTCAGCTGGGCGCCGGCGCGGATGAACTGGTCGTGGGACACTTCCAGAAGACGCAGTTGCTGGGGCGACAGGCCGAGATTGGCGCGATCCTGGTACAGCGCATCAATGCGCGCGAACAGGTCCGCGTTGAGCGAGATCGACGCGCTGTGCCGGGCCAGCAGCGGGCTTACATCGCGCTGGATGGCGCGCAGCTCGTCATTCGAGGCCGAGCTGGTCAGATTGCCGAACACGGCGCCGACGCGGCTGAGGCCGCGGCCGGCCATTTCCATCGCCAGAAGGGTGTTCTCGAAGGTCGGGGCTTCGGGGTTGCGCGCGATGGCATCAATCTCGGCAGCGTGGTCGGCCATGGCTGCCTGGAAGGCGGGCATGAAGTGCGCTTCGGTAATGCGGTCGAGCGGGGGCGCGCCGAAATTCGCGGTCCATTCCTCGGCAAACGGATTGTTCTCGAGCGCCGCGAGTGCACCGCCCTGGGCAGCGGGTTCCACTGTGGCGTCCGCCGCCGGTTGGGAGGTTTCGCCGTTTGCGTCCACGTCACTGCCCTGCGGGGTCTGGGGTTGCTGTTCGCACGCAGCCAGCAGGAGTGCCGCCGCCGCAGCGCCGTATATCAGACGATCAATCATGTCCTCACCTTTGGGATTATTCGTAGTTGGGGGTGGAAAATCGGCCTGTATCCTAGCGTCAGGCGCAAACTTTTAAAGCCGCTGGCGCCGTTTGCCCACGAGACTGTGAACGTGTGATATTATAACATGCGCCCACGTCAAATAAAAAAGGCGTGGAAGGGACCGCCTTCCACGCCTTCTTGAATGCTGGAGCCTGCTCCCGGCGGGAGAGGCGGCCCGGCGCTAGTCAGCCAGTTGCAGGTCGACAGCCTTGGGGCCCTTGCCGCGGGTATCCGGCTCGGTCTCGAAGGAGACGCGCTGGCCATCATTGAGACCCGTCAGGCCGGCAGCCTGGACAGCGGTGATGTGCACGAACACGTCCTTGCCGCCATCATCCGGAGTGATGAAGCCAAAGCCTTTGGTGGTGTTGAAGAATTTGACAGTACCGGTCGTCATTTTCGGGGTAACCTTTCCCGTAGTATTGCGCCGCGTCCGGCGCAAGAGTTCAGTCGCGTCCGGCGTCCCGGTCGCGGCGAACGGACTTGCAATGCGGGGAAGGCTGAAGGGGTAGGCGTGTTCTCACGCGAGGTCTTCCAGTATTCCGCCGGGCCGAAACGGCCGCCCGTGCGTATCTGTTATGCCTCAAAACCCGCTGGGCGGCAAGACGGCGGCGAGAGGAGGGCAAAGAGCGCCAGTGTTGATTGGCCGGGCGAGCCTGCTAGTTTTCGCCGGATGACCCGCCGCCCTTTTCTGTCCAGGACCCACCGGGCGCGTATCCGGCGCGAGCGGCAGGGTGCGTCCGGCGATCCGGGCGGGATGATGCGGCTGGCCGTTCTGGTGGCGCTCATTCTGGTGGCACTGGCGGTGGCCGCCGGGTTTCGGGGCGAGGAGACGGCGCGCGGCGTCGGCAGCATGCTGGCACGGTTCGGCCCGCTCACGGAGCCCGTCATTGCCGGGGCCTCCCTGCTGGAAATTTCCGCGATTGCCGCCGTCATCGGGGTATGCGCCCTGATCCTCTGGCGCAAACGCTAGCGGCCATCCTCGAGATCGGTCTTGAGCCGGTCCAGCACGCCAGCTGCGCGTGCAGCGTGCGGGCCGATCCAGCGATCATGAATATGCAGCACCGGCAGCGGGTTGAGATGGTTCCAGCGTTCACGGCCCTTGCGCTGGACGATGACCAGATCCGCCTGCTCCAGCACTTTGAGATGCTGCATCACCGTGCAGCGGTCCAGCGCGGCGAACCTGTCGCACAGATCGCCGGTCGTGCGGGGGGTGTCCTTCAGGCAATCCAGCATCTCGCGCCGTGTCGACGACGCCAACGCCTTGAAAACCCGATCCATTTGATCATCGCTTGACATGTTATATTTTTATAACATGATTTGCGGCAATCAAGGCAACCCCCAAGGCAAGGCAGGTGCAGCATGGAAATGGAACTGAAATTCAGGGTCGGGGCCCGCATCGCGCGACCGGTCGCAGAGGTGTATGACGCGGTCGTCAACCCGGACACGCTTTCACGCTATTTCACCACTGGCGGCGCGAAAGGACGGCTGGAAACCGGGGCGGTCGTGTACTGGTCGTTTCACGACTTTCCCGGGAGCTTCCCGGTCAATGTCGTGGAGGCGGTGGAGAACGAACGCATCGTCTTTGACTGGGACGCCGATGAGCCGGACGCGCCCTACAAGACCCGCGTCACCATGAGCTTCGAAGCGCTGGAGGACGGGCGCACGCTGGTTTCCATCCGTGAGGAAGGCTGGCGCCAGACGCCCGCGGGTCTGAAGGCCTCCTACGGCAATTGCGGCGGCTGGATGCAGATGCTGTGCGCCATGAAGGCCTGGACCGAGCACGGCATCAATCTGCGCGAAGGCATGTTCAAGTAGCAGGGGGGCTAGAACCAGCCTGCGTCGCGAAGTGCCGGATAAAAGCTGCGGCTGACCGGCACTTCGCGGCCATCTTCCAGAACGAGCGTGCCGCGGCCATCACCCTTGCGGGCATCGCCCACCGCATCACGCGCCACCCACCACGAGCGGTGAACTTGCGCCCCGTCCAGCGCCGAACAGGCCGCGACGGCATCAGACAGGCGCATCAGGATCAGCGCCTCGCCGGCATCCGTGCGGACGCGCAAGTAATGGTCCTCCGCGCACATGGAGATCAGCCGCGCCCGCCTGAGGCGAGGCGGCAGCTTCTCCATCAGGGCGGGCGAGGCCGCCGCGGCAGCACTGGCAGGTCCGCGGCTCGCCGCCTCGCGCAGGTGCTGGACGTGGCCTGCCAGCCAGGCAATGCCGGTCACGAAGGCGCAGATGACGAGCACGAAAAACCAGGTGACAGGAAGGGCAGACCAGACAATCCGGCCCTGCATGAGAATGTTGATGGCGAACACTGCGGCGGTCACCGGAATGGAAATGCACACACCCGCCAGGGCGTAATGAACCCATTGGGGCGCAGCCGGAAAGAGGCGCTGGGCCAGTGGCCCGGCCGTCCACCCCACCACGGCGCCCAGTGCAATTAGCCCCACCCAGTAGACCCAGACCTGCGGCCAGCCCACACGTCCCGTTCCATATGGCCCCAGAATGGCCAGGAACGTGCCGATTGCGGTTATCCACGCGCCACGGATTGCCCACTGGCGCAGCATTGCCTGCATTTTCCCCGACATTGGCTGCATACCCTCTGCGTCATTCACGAAGCGCCGATGGAAGGCTTACCGCCATTCGCGAACAGGTCCAGTCCATCAGCGAAAGTGCAGTTTCTTCTGCTGCGCATGCCGGTCATGCCTCTGACCAGCGGGACAGCCCCGCCAGATTTTTCCTCAGAGGAGCACATGACATGACATTGAACCTGATCACACTGGCGCTCGCGATATGGCTCATGCCGGGAGCCGGCCAATGAATATCGAAGCGTTCCTCCAGGCTCCCTGGCATATCCAGCTCCATGCCCTGTCCGCCATTGCGGCCGTCGCGCTCGGTGCGGTTCAGCTCGTGGCTCCCAAAGGCACCATTCCGCACCGGCAGCTGGGCTATGTCTGGGTGGCATTGATGCTGACGGTTGCCGTCACCGCGATCTTCATCCGCACAGGCGGGGGGTTCAGCTGGATCCACATCTTTGTGCCGCTGACCATTGCCGGTGTGGCGGGTCTGATCTTCCAGGCCCGAAAAGGGCTGGTGGCAAAGCACAGGGGTACGGTGCTGGGGCTCTATATCGGCGCCCTGATGATCCCGGGTGCTTTCAGTTTCCTGCCCGGACGGCTCATGCACACGGTAGTGATGGGTTAGGGGCGCGTTGCGCCAAAGCCATAGTGATGCCCCACCCGGTACGGCGCGCCAATGTTGCGATTGCGCAGATCATTGGCAGCCGTATCATGGGCGCAATGGGGGGATGGATGCGCGACAGACGCACCGCACGGTTTCGGGGTCTATATGCCGATGCGGCCGGCGAAGCAGCCGGGCCGGGGGCGCATCCCATGGATTCCTGGTGCCCGCCCTGTCCGCCGCCGCGCCGTCATGGCAGCACACCGATCGATGCCATTGTCGGCCTTGCCGTGCGGCTTGGCCTGGCTGCGGCCTTGTGGAGCTGGGCGCGGGCAAACGCCCTGCCGGTTGATCACTGGCGCCACTGGCAGAACTGGTTCCAGCCCGATCCCGGCCTTGCCGCGGCGGCATCCGTCTGGTTTCCGGTACTTGCCGATGCACAGGCGATTGCGTTCCAGCTGGTGCTTTGGGGCAGCGTGCTGCCGGTCATCCTGATGTCAGGATTTCTGACCCGTTTTGCCGGCCTGGCGGTGCTGCTGTGCGCCGTATTCTTTGTCATGGCCATCGCTCCGCAGGGGTGGAGCTTTGCGCTGATCGCCGGAGCGCTCGGCCTCTATCTCGCCTTGCGCGGCGCAGGGCCGCTATCGATTGACTGGGCCGCCGCGCGCCTTGCCCGCATGGGCTAGGCTCAGGGCACGGCCCGCCTTCCTGTCCCGGATTTAACTTCGCGTTCGTCCTGACAGGGGCCACCGTCTGCGCAGGGGAGGCCGCGATGGTTCAGGAATTAGTGAATGCGGGTATCCAGATTGGACTGGCGCTGCTCGTTGTCTTTCTGATCTGGCTGATTTTTGCGCGCAAGCGCTCCGGATTTCCAAATTTTACCGGCCTTTACGGTGCGCCGGCCAAGGCGATGGGCCTGGCTCTGCTGGCGGCGCTGATGTTCGCCCCTCTCACCATTGCGGTGTTCATGCTGCCGGGTCTGGCCGACGCTGCAACCGGACCAGATACGGTTGCCGGCCGGGTGCAGGCGCTCGGTATGACAGCGGAAACCGCCGCTATCATCCTCATCATCGCCTTCCTGAAGACGTCGGGCTCGGAGGAAATCCTGTTCCGCGGCCTGATCGCCAAACGGCTGATTGCCTGGATGGGGTTCACGGCCGGCAATTCGGTCCACGCGCTCATCTTCGCCTCCATCCACCTTCTGATCTTCGTGGCGCCGGGCGGACCGGCCTTCGATCCCGTTCTGGCCGCAGCCCTGGTCGGCGTCGGCTTCACCGGCGGCTGGGTGATGGCGTGGATCAACGAAAAGCGGGCGGGCGGCTCCATCGCGCCAGGGTGGCTGATGCATGGTGTCGCCAACGCAATTGCCTATCCCGCTCTGGCTTTCCTGTAACGAGGCGGGCTGCACATGCGGGCGCGGCCTTGAACCGGCTGGCGGGGCGTGATGTGCTGACAGCGAACCTTTCTGGCTCTTTTCGCAAGCTGCTACCGGCCCGACGCCCATGCTGATCTACCGCAATGTCGCCACGGTGCTGGGCGGCGCCTTCCTCCTGCAGACATCCGTCGGCGTGCTCGGCGTCTCCATGCCGCTGGCCATGGTGGCCGCAGGATGGAGCGGGACGACGATCGGGCTTGTGGCGGCCGCCTATGGCGCAGGCTTCATGCTCGGGGCATGGCTCGCGCCCTCGGCCATCCGGGCCATTGGCCATATCCGCGCCTATGCAGCGTTCGCTGGCCTGTCCGCCGCGCTGACGCTGCTGCTGGCGCTGGATTCCCACGTGCTGTGGTGGCTGATGGCGCGCTTCGGGTTTGGCGTCTGCACGGCGGGCCTGTTTGCAGTCGCTGAAAGCTGGATTGCAGATGCCACGCCGTCACAGCGGCGCGGAGCCGTCATTTCCGCCTACCAGATTGTGGGCCGGGCAGGCCTGATATTCGGGCCGTTCCTGATTGCGCTGCCGGGGCTGGAGCTGACGCAGAGCTTCATTGTAGCGGGCATATTCCTGGCGCTGGCCCTGGTGCCGGTCACCATCACCCGCCGCTCCCAGCCGTCGATTCCGGATGGCACGCGTGCGCCGCCCTGGAGGCTGTTCAGGATTGCGCCGGCAGCCGCGCTTGCGGCGTTTACGGCCGGGGTGGTGAATACCGGCCTTCTGGCCTTCATCCCGATCTGGGCGGAGACGCTTGATCCTGCATCGGCGGCCGGCGCCGCTGCGGTCGTCATGGCGGTGATCTACGGCGCCTCCATGCTGGTCCAGTGGCCGATCGGGCGCATTTCCGACCGGCTGGACCGGCGTATCGTGATTGCGGCGGCAGCGGCTGCCGGGGCGGTGTTCGCGGGACTGCTGGCGATCTTCATCACACCAGGGCTTGTCTATGGGGCCGCCCTCGCGGGGGCCTGGGGCGCGGCGAGCCTGTGCTATTACGGGGTGGCTGTCGCCCATGCAGCGGACCGCTCGACCGTGGAGGAATTGCCCGCCATTGCCTCGGGGGTGCTCATGCTCTGGGCGGCAGGGTCCATGGTGGGGCCGGTCATCGCCGGTTTCGCCTATGAGAGCGCCCTGGGCAGCCGGGGGCTGTTCCTGGTGGGGTTGGCCGGCAATCTGGTGCTGTGCGGGGTCACGCTGTGGCGGGCGCGGGTGCGTGCGGCGGTCCGGGCCGAGGAAAGGGAGCCTTTCGTCAACCTGATGGCGACCTCGGCGGAGCTTGCCGAGATCGACGCGCCGGAAACAGACGGCGTCCCGCGCCGTGCGGAGGATGTCTAGATGATCCTGGCCATTGTTCTGGGTGCAGCGGCCGGTGTTGCCGCAGCCATCGGTTTGCGCAGGCAGCTTCACGCACTCGCCTTCCTGACCTGGGTCGGCTGGCTGCTGGTCGGGACCGGGATACCGGTCCTTCTGGGCCAGGCCGGCTTTCTCCTGCTGGCCGGCGAAGGCGAGGGGCAGGGGGCCGGACTGGCCGTATCCGTTCTGATAACGGGCTTCTGTGCCGGTGTGTCATGGGCGGTGGCGGTAACGGGCTTGCGCCTGACGCAGCCTCGCCCCTGAAAGCCTACACGCCTTGCGTTGCACTGCGGCAAGGCGGTGGTATAAGCCCGTCGAGTCATCTCCTGTGACGAACCGCTTCGCCGGTTCGCCTCTCCCCGGTAACAAGGTGAGTGCTGCCCCATGAACATCCACGAGCATCAGGCCAAAGCCGTGCTGAAAACCTTTGGCGCGCCCGTCGCGGACGGCGTGGCCATCTTCTCCGCCGATGAGGCCGGTGCTGCTGCAGACAAGCTTCCCGGGCCGCTCTGGGTGGTCAAATCGCAGATCCATGCCGGGGGCCGTGGCAAGGGCAAGTTCAAGGAGTTGCCCGCCGATGCCAAGGGCGGTGTGCGTCTTGCCTTCAGCCGTGATGAAGTGATCGCCCACGCCAAGGAGATGCTGGGCAACACGCTGGTCACTCACCAGACCGGCCCGGCCGGCCGCCAGGTCAACCGCCTCTATATCGAGGACGGGGCCGACATCGAGACCGAGCTTTACCTCTCGCTTCTGGTGAACCGCGATACGGGCCGTGTGGCGTTCGTGGTGTCTACCGAAGGCGGGATGGATATCGAGGCGGTGGCAGAGCACACGCCGGAGAAAATCCTCACCTTCAACATCAATCCCGATACCGGCGTGACCTCGTCTGACGCGGCCAGGATTGCCGATGCGCTGGAGCTCAAGGCCGCCGCGCGCGAGGACATGCTGACGCTGGCGCCGATCCTTTACCGGGCCTTCACCGAGAAGGATATGAGCCTTCTGGAGATCAATCCGCTGATCGTGATGACGGACGGGCATCTGCGCGTGCTGGACGCCAAGGTGTCCTTCGATGGCAATGCGCTGTTCCGCCACGATGACATCCGCGCCCTGCGCGACCTCACCGAAGAGGACGAGAAGGAAATCGAGGCGTCCAAATACGACCTCGCCTATGTGGCGCTCGACGGCAATATCGGCTGCATGGTGAACGGGGCGGGCCTTGCCATGGCCACCATGGACATCATCAAGCTCTACGGGGCCGAGCCTGCCAACTTCCTCGACGTGGGTGGCGGTGCGAGCAAGGAGAAGGTGACCCACGCCTTCAAGATCATCACGGCCGACAAGAACGTCAAAGGCATCCTTGTGAACATCTTTGGCGGCATCATGCGCTGCGATGTGATCGCCGAAGGCGTCGTCGCTGCGGTGAAGGAAGTGGGCCTTAAAGTGCCGCTCGTGGTGCGCCTGGAGGGCACCAATGTGGCGCTCGGCAAGAAAATTCTCGACGAGAGCGGGCTGGACATCACCTCCGCCAACGATCTCGACGATGCCGCGCAGAAAATCGTCGCTGCCGTGAAGAAGGTCTAGGAACCATGTCCGTACTTGTGAACAAAGATACCAAAGTCCTGGTTCAGGGCCTGACCGGCAAGACCGGCACCTTCCACACCGAGCAGGCGCTGGCCTATTACGGCACGAAAATGGTGGGCGGCATTCACCCGGCCAAGGGCGGTGAAAGCTGGACCAGCGGCATGGACGGGGCGGCCTCGCTGCCGATCTTTGCCTCGGTTGCCGAAGGCAAGGAACGCACCGGCGCCAATGCGTCGGTGGTGTATGTGCCGCCGGCCGGCGCTGGCGCAGCCATCATCGAGGCGATCGATGCGGGCATCGAGCTGATCGTGTGCATCACCGAGGGCATTCCGGTCATGGACATGGTCAAGGTGAAGGCGCGCCTTGAGAAGTCGAATTCGCGTCTGCTCGGGCCGAACTGCCCCGGCGTGCTCACCCCGGAAGAGTGCAAGATCGGCATCATGCCGGGCTCCATCTTCAAGAAGGGCTCTGTGGGCGTGGTCTCGCGCTCCGGCACGCTGACCTACGAGGCCGTGTTCCAGACCACCGCCGAAGGCCTCGGCCAGACGACGGCTGTCGGCATTGGCGGCGACCCGGTGAAGGGCACCGAATTCATCGACGTGTTGGAGATGTTCCTGGCCGATGACGAGACCAAGTCGATCATCATGATCGGCGAGATTGGCGGGGCAGCGGAAGAAGAGGCCGCCCAGTTCCTGCGTGACGAGGCCAAGCGGGGCCGCAAGAAGCCGATGGCCGGTTTCATCGCCGGACGCACGGCCCCCGAAGGCCGCACGATGGGCCATGCGGGCGCCATCGTGGCGGGTGGCAAGGGCGATGCGCAGAGCAAGATCGAGGCGATGAAGTCCGCCGGAATCGCCGTGTCCGACAGCCCGGCCCGGCTTGGCAAGACGCTGGTCGAGGTCCTCAAGGGCTAACGCCTTCCCTCTGCCAAACGGAGATTCATGACGGCCTGCCGATCATGGATCTCCCGCAGCCGTGAGATAAGTGCGCCGCGGTCCAGCTCACACCAGCCGCTAGTCGCCCGGAGGGGTAGCGGCGCATCTCCGGCATTGGCAAATGACATCGCCCAGTCCTGGAACAGGCGCTCTCTGGCGGGTTCGATCAAACGCAGCGTGATCTCGGTATGGCGCGTGTCCTCACAGATGCGCGCGTAAATCCCGTCGACACAGGCTCGCGGCCCTTCCAGCATCTGGATGAAGCGCCCCCGGTCATACACCAGCACGCCGGTAATGCCCGCGCGGGGGTTGTTTCTCTCGCATGCGGCCATGATATCCGACATCTCGGCGCGGAAATGACCCTGCCCGCGCGGTATCGTGGCGGCTGAGACATAGACCAGCCGGGTGAGTGCTCCGGCCTCCCGCGAACAGGATGCCCCGCCCAGCTGCAGCCTGCGTCGCTGGTCAGTGGATGATCTCATGATGCGTCCCCCAGGGTTTCCAGCCCCTCGCCCGGCATGAACCGGAAGGGTGCGGCGGGCTGGTTGCGTTCCATGGCCACGGCCTTGCCGCTGATATAATCCGGCCCGATGGCGAGCCAGCCCGCGAGCGTAACGTGATCGTGGCATTCCTCGACGGCCAGCATGATGCCTTGCCGTGCCAGCTTCGCCGCGAATACCGCCAGGGCAGGGCTCCGCCGGGCAAACACTTCGGGTGCCGGCGCAGCAACCGAGAAGATGTCGATCCGGGAATCGTTGAACCGCTCAAGCCGGATGGTGCGCGGATCGACCTCCACCATGATGCGCCGGGTAAGGGTGCGCGCCAGCCTGCAGACCTCTGTCAGGCTGCCCATCGGCGCATCCATGTCCGCACCGCGAACATGCAGTATGAGCGCAGACCGCGCCTTGTCATCCAGCGCATTGATCGCCGCCATGTAGGGCAGGCGGTATTTTGCCGTCACCAGAGTCTCGAAATGCACCGGCACAGCGAGCGCTCCTGGCGTGCCATAACCGGCGGCGTCCCACCAGGCGCTGCCAGCAGCCATCAGCACCTCGCGGTCAAACTCCATGCGTATGGCGGCGCCTCCTTCGCTGGGCGACAGGGCATGCCCGCGTACCAGTGGCCCGTCCCCGCGCATCCGGCCTACCGGGCGTACGAGGCTAAGCGCTGCAAATCCCGTCGCCGATGCCCAGACAGGCTCGAAGCGCAGTTCGAACCGCGGCAGACGCACCGGCTCGCGCGGACGCGGAGGTGGTATGGGCTCAGCATTGGCGTCCAGATCGGTTGCATTCTCCTCGTGTGCGGCCTCATGGGCCCGCGCGGCTGCGTCCAGCGGATCGGAGTGAACGCCGCCAAACAGGGCTGACAGCGCGATATTCACGGTCTCCGCGTGCAGGCCGAGCCCCGCCAGATAGTCAGTGCCGAGGAAAAAGGCCTTCAGTTCGGTCTCAATGCGGCGGGTGAAGGTTTCGGCTGCTTCCAACCGGGATGGCCCGGGCAGTACGACAAAGCCGTTGGCTGCGCGCAGAATGAGATCGTCCGGGCCGATGCGTCTGGAGATGAATTGTTCGCATGTATCGAAAATGCGTTCCTTCACGCGGGGCCATTTGCTGCCGTAGCGCGCTTCCAGGATGTCCAGATTGATGAGCTGGAGCTGCGTGGTTTCCAGTTTGGCGCCAGCTGCCTCCTTCAGCTTGGGGCGGAAGCGGGCCAGTGTTGAAAGAACTGACATTTCACCACATGTGCGGAGCTACGGGCTGTTGGTACTCCTCACAGGAATTAAAATATTCCACACCCGCCACTTCAAACGCCTTGCAAACAGGTGGTTAACAGGGCGCTACGCATTAACATTGTTCATTGGTCCATGGCACGCGTGAGTTGTCGCCTCCGGACCCCCGGGCGGACAGTACGATCGCAGGCTTCAGGGCGTACTGCGCACGGTCGTTCGTGCCGGTTACCGCTGGAAGGGCCGTTTTGCATCCATTTGGGCTTCTCTTTTGCCACAGAGAAGCATAAGTGTCGGTCATCCCGCCAAGCGCCGTGGTGGCGCTCACGATAAACTGCCCTGAAGGGCCAAGATGACCGACGCTCGCTCCTCCGAAAACCAGACCTTCCTCGACACATCCTTCCTGTTCGGCGCCAACGCCGTCTATCTGGAAGACATGGCCGCCCGCTATGCGACCGATCCGGGCTCCGTGCCTGCTTCATGGCGCAAGTTTTTCGAGGCGGTTGGCGATGAGCCCGGCAATGCCCGGCACGCTGCCAGGGGGCCGGGCTGGAAACGCGCAGGCTGGCCGCGCAAGGCCAATGGCGACATGGTTTCCGCGCTCGGTGACATTGAAAGCGTGGTGCCCAGCCTGCCCGAAAAGGTTGCCGAGCGCATGGGCAGTGCCGCGGCGCCCGCCGACGTGCACGCAGCGGTAAAGGACAGCATTTCGGCGATCATGCTGATCCGCGCCTACCGGATGCGCGGGCATCTGGCGGCGGATCTTGATCCGCTCAACCTGGGGGAACGCGAGCCTCAGCCAGAACTCGATCCCGAAAGCTACGGATTTGCCGAGGCTGATCTCGACCGTGACATCTTCATCAATGGCTATCTCGGCCTCGAGACCGCGACCGTCCGCGAAATTCTCGACATTCTGAAACGCACCTATTGCGGCACGTTCGGTGTCGAGTTCATGCATATCTCCAATCCGGAGGAGAAGGCATGGCTTCAGGAACGCATTGAAGGACCGGACAAGGAGATTGCGTTCTCGAAGAACGGCAAGCAGGCCATCCTGCGCAAGCTGGTCGAGACCGAAGCCTTCGAACGCTTCCTGCACAAGCGCTACCCCGGCACCAAGCGTTTCGGCATCGATGGCGGGGAGGCAATGGTCCCGGCGCTGGAGCAGATCATCAAGCGCGGCGGAGCCGAAGGGGTCAGCGACATCATTGTGGGCATGCCCCACCGCGGGCGCCTGAACGTGCTCGCGGCGGTGATGGGCAAGCCCTATCACGTCATCTTCCACGAATTCCAGGGCGGCTCGACGCTCGGCGAGGACGAATTCTCCTCCGGCGACGTGAAGTATCACCTGGGCTCGTCATCCACGCGCGAATTTGACGGCAACACGGTCAATCTGTCCCTGACGGCGAACCCGTCCCACCTGGAAGCCGTTGATCCGGTCGTGCTGGGCAAGGCCCGCGCGAAGATGAGCAAGTACCAGGTGCAGACCGGCGAACCCTCAAGCCACAAGGTGCTGCCGCTTCTCCTGCACGGTGATGCAGCCTTTGCCGGACAGGGGATCGTGGCGGAATGCTTCGGCCTTTCCGGCTTGCGCGGCCATCGCACGGGCGGGGCCATCCATTTCATCGTCAACAACCAGATCGGTTTCACCACCGATCCGCGCGACAGCCGCTCGTCCCCCTATCCGTCCGACGTGGCGCTGATGGTGCAGGCGCCGATCTTCCACGTGAATGGCGATGATCCCGAAGCGGTGGTGTTTGCTGCCAAGGTGGCGACCGAATACCGGCAGAAATTCGCCAAGGACGCCGTCATCGACATGTTCTGCTACCGGCGGTTCGGCCACAATGAGGGCGACGATCCCTCGTTTACGCAGCCGCAGATGTACAAGGCGATCGCCGCACACCCGACGACGCGCGAACTTTACACGCGCCGCCTTGTGGATGAAGGCGTGGTATCGGCGGATGAAGTCGAGGCCTGGGTCAACGAGTTCGAGGCATTCCTCGATAACGAGTTCGAGCTTGGCAAGTCCTACAAGACCAACAAGGCCGACTGGCTCGACGGTGTCTGGTCCGGCCTTGGCCTGCCGGACGAGGACGACCGGCGCGGGCAGACGGCGGTTGATCTTGACTCGCTCAGAGCGGTTGGCGAGGCGATGACGCGGATTCCGGAGGGCTATAATGTCCACCGCACGCTCCAGCGGGTCATTGCCAACCGCCGCGAGACGATCGAGAAGGGCGAGGGGCTGGACTGGGCAACCGCCGAGCACCTGGCCTTCGGCACGCTGCTCACCGAAGGTTTTCCGGTACGCCTGTCCGGCCAGGATTGCGGCCGCGGCACCTTCTCCCAGCGCCACTCCCACCTGATCGATCAGGAAACCCAGGAGCGCTATACCTTCCTCAATCACTTAAGCGAGGACCAGGCGCGTTACGAGGTGATCGACAGCATGCTGTCGGAAGAAGCCGTGCTCGGTTTCGAGTATGGCTATTCACTGTCCGCGCCGAACACGCTCGTGATGTGGGAAGCCCAGTTCGGCGACTTCACCAACGGCGCCCAGGTCATTATCGACCAGTTCATTTCGTCCTCGGAGCGCAAATGGCTGCGCATGTCCGGCCTCGTCATGCTTCTTCCGCATGGCTATGAGGGACAGGGTCCGGAGCACTCCTCCGCCCGCCTTGAGCGCTTCCTGCAGCAGTGCGCCGAAGACAATATGCAGGTGGCCAACTGTTCCACGCCGGCCAACTATTTCCATATCCTGCGCCGGCAGATTCACCGCGGCTTCCGCAAGCCGCTGGTGATCATGACGCCGAAATCGCTGCTGCGGCACAAGCGCTGCGTGTCAGACCTCTCCGAGTTCGGGCCGGGCTCGTCCTTCCACCGCGTGCTGTGGGACGATGGTGATGTCAGCGTGCGCGAGGGCCGCGAGGATCTGGCACCGGCCCGCGCCGAGCCGGTCGCAGCCGACAAGGATATCCGCCGGGTCGTGCTATGCTCGGGCAAGGTCTATTATGACCTGCTCGAAGCGCGCGAGAACAAGGGGATCAATGATGTCTACCTCCTGCGGGTGGAGCAGTTCTATCCCTTCCCGGCCAAGTCGATCATTGACGAGCTGAAGCGCTTCCCGCAGGCCGATATCGTATGGTGCCAGGAAGAGCCCAAGAACATGGGCGGCTGGACCTTCGTGGAACCCTATCTCGAGTTCTGCCTTGAAAAGGTAGGCGGCAAGTCGAAGCGTCCGCGCTATGCGGGCCGGGCCGCTTCGGCTTCCACTGCCACCGGCCTTCTATCCCGTCACCAGGCCCAGCAGCAGGCGCTGGTGGATGAAGCCCTCGCCGCCGACTGACCCTCTCAAACCTTATCCGGATGTCTTAAGATCATGAGCGCAATCACCGTCCCCACCCTTGGCGAATCCGTTTCCGAAGCCACCGTCGGAAGCTGGCTGGTGTCTGAAGGCCAGGCCGTTAAAAAGGACGATATCCTTGTGGAACTGGAGACCGACAAGGTTTCGGTCGAGGTGCGCGCCGAGCAGGATGGTGTGATCACCGCGATCCGCGCCAAGGAAGGTGACACCGTGGAGATCGGTGCTGCGCTGGCCGAGTTCGAGGCCGGGTCTTCGGGCGGCAAGCCTGCCGAGCCGAAAAAGGCCGAGAGCAAGGCCGACGCGCCCAAAAAGGACGACAAGCCTGCCGCCGGCGGTTCCATGGTTGATGCGAAAGTGCCGGTAATGGGCGAAAGCGTCGCCGAGGGCACTGTGGGCAACTGGCTGGTCAAGGTCGGTGACCAGGTCAGCGTCGACCAGCCGCTGATGGAGATCGAGACTGACAAGGTGGCCGTCGAGGTGCCCTCGCCGGTCGCCGGGGTTCTTGAAGAAGCCCTCGTCAAGGAAGGCGACAGCGTGGAGCCGGGCCAGGTGGTGGCGAAGATCCGCGAAGGTGCTTCCGGCGGTGCAGCGAAGTCTGACAGCAAGGCCGAAGCCCCGAAAGCCGAGAGCAAGTCGTCAGACGATGTGAAGGCCATGCCGTCCGCGCAGCGCGTCGCCGCCGAGAACAAGGTTGATCTGTCGAAGGTCGAGGGCACGGGCCGCGATGGCCGTGTGACCAAGGGTGATGCGCTGAAAGCCGTTGAACAGGGCGCACGCGCACCCGAACCGGCCGCCGTGTCGCAGCAGTCTGCCCCGCGCGAGACCGGTCCGCGCGAAGAGCGCGTGAAGATGACCCGGTTGCGCCAGACCATCGCCCGGCGCCTCAAGGAAGCGCAGAACTCGGCCGCCATGCTGACCACGTATAACGAGGCGGACATGAGCGCGATCATGGCGCTGCGCAAGGATATCCAGGACGATTTCGTTGCCAGGCACGGCATCAAGCTCGGCTTCATGAGCTTCTTCGTGAAGGCATGCGTGGCCGCCCTGCAGGACATCCCGGCGGTCAATGCCGAGATCGACGGCACCGACATCATCTACAAGAACTATTACGATATCGGCGTGGCGGTCGGCACTGACCGCGGCCTAGTGGTGCCGGTGGTGCGCGATTGTGACCAGAAATCCCTTGCCGGCATCGAGAAGGGCATCATGGATCTTGGCAAGCGCGCCCGTGACGGCCAGCTTGGCCTTGAGGACATGCAAGGTGCGACCTTCACCATCTCCAATGGCGGGGTCTATGGCTCGCTGATGAGCTCGCCCATCCTCAATGCGCCTCAGTCGGGCATTCTGGGCATGCACAAGATCCAGGACCGCCCTGTGGCCATTAACGGCCAGGTCGTGATCCGCCCGATGATGTATCTGGCGCTCTCCTATGACCACCGGATCGTGGACGGCAAGGAAGCCGTCACCTTCCTGGTGCGCGTGAAGGAAAGCCTTGAGAAGCCGGAGCGGCTGCTTCTGGATATCTAGCGAAGCGGCGGAACCAGCCCCAGCGCCCGCCATACGAACGCTATGGACAGCCCTGTCACCATCAGGGCTGTCACCATCGCGTCTCCGCTGAAGCGCATGATGAGGGCCGCAAGGCCGATACCCGCAGCCGCACTTATGACGCCTCTGATGGCAAGGCCTTGCGCACGCGTGGCATTGGCGATGAAGAGGGCGGTGATGACCGCAAGGCCGATCAGCGCACCTGCAGGCAGATCAGCGCCATTGGCCCCCAGGACTACCATGAGATCGAGGCCGTAAAGGCCTGCCAGTCCGGCACCCAGCGCGACCAGCGTCCAGCGTATGGCGGCCATGGCCAAAAGGGCGGCGCGGTGGCGCGGACGGTTGTGATCGGAGACGAACAACCGGCCTGACAGCCTGGCATTGGCGGTGCCGCGCTTGCGGTCTTCAGGGTGATGAAGCACCTCGAACAGGGCTGCCGCCGCCAGGCCACAGGCCAGAGATACGAGAAACGTTTCCAAACGGCGCTGTCCCTTTTGCCCGTAACGAGCCCCCGAGCGGCGATCAAAGGCCAGTCTGCGGCGCGGATCAAGCCCCGAGCCGATCAATGGGCACTGCCATGACTGCATGACAGGGTTGAGGCGAGAGATGATTGACGCGCGGCCCCTCTTGGCTAGGTTGCGAGCCGACAGGCCCGGACCCCTCCCAGTTCCATGCCGCCGGGCCGGAGGACCCCTCATGGCAGATGTGTATGATGTTGTAATCATTGGCGGTGGCCCCGGTGGCTATAACTGCGCCATCCGGGCCGGACAGCTCGGCCTGAAGACCGCCATTATCGAGATGCGCAAGACGCTGGGTGGTACCTGCCTCAATGTGGGCTGCATCCCCTCCAAGGCGCTGCTGCATGCTTCCGAACTTTACGAGATGGCCAATACCGAATTTGCCGGGCTCGGTATCGGCACCGGCAAGGTGACGCTGAACCTCGAAAAGATGATGGGCCAGAAGGCCGACGCGGTCGAAGGTCTGACCAAGGGCGTCGCCGGCCTGATGAAGAAGAACAAAGTCGATCATTTCCACGGCAAGGGCCGCATCGCGGGCAAGGGCAAGGTCGTCGTCGCGCTGGAAGACGGCTCGGAAAAGACGCTTGAGACGAAAAACATCGTCATCGCCACGGGGTCTGAGGTGACCCCGCTGCCGGGTGTGGAGATCGACGAGAAGCAGGTCGTCTCGTCTACCGGCGCGCTGGAGCTGGATCAGGTGCCGGGCAAGCTGGTTCTGATCGGGGCGGGCGTGATCGGGCTGGAGCTGGGTTCGGTCTGGCGGCGCCTGGGTTCCGAGGTGACGGTGGTGGAGTATCTCGACCGCGTGCTGCCTACCATGGACGGCGAGATTTCAAAGCAGGCCAAGCGCCTTTTCGAAAAGCAGGGCATGATCTTCAAGCTGTCGCGCAAGGTGACGGGCGTGGAGCGCGACGGCAAGACGCTGAAGGTGAAGACCGAGGCAGCCAGCGGCGGCGAGGAAGAATTGCTCGACGCCGATGTGGTGCTGGTCTGTATCGGACGGCGCCCCTATACGGCGGGCCTTGGCCTTGAAACGGTGGGCATCGAGACCGACAAGCGCGGCTTTGTCCCCAACGAGCATTTCCGGACCTCTGCCGAAGGGGTCTGGGTGATCGGTGATACCACTTATGGCCCGATGCTGGCCCACAAGGCCGAGGATGACGGCACGGCCTGCGCCGAGCTGATCGCCGGCAAGGCTGGTCACGTGAACTATCTGGCCACCCCCAGCGTCGTCTATACGCGCCCCGAGATTGCCAGCGTCGGTTATACCGAGGAGCAACTCAAGGAGATGGGCCGCGCATACAAGACCGGCAAATTCCCCTTCATGGCCAATAGCCGCGCCCGCACCAATCACGACACGGACGGGTTCGTCAAAATCCTCGCCGATGCAAATACCGATGAAATCCTGGGCGGGCATATCATGGGGCCGCACGCGGGCGAGATGATCGGCGAGATTGCACTGGCCATGGAATTCCGGGCCTCGTCCGAGGACATTGCCCGCACCAGCCACGCCCACCCCACCCTGTCGGAAGCCATCCGTCAGGCAGCGATGGGGGTGGAAGGCTGGACCATGCAGATGTAATCTCCGGCTGAAGGGAAACCGGGCGGCAGAACGATGGCATCGGAAGAAACCACATCCGGCGGCCCGGTGACGGCCACGACACGGCTACGGCTGGTTGCGCTGGACCACCGTCTTGCGCGCATGCAGCTTGATGACCGCAAAGGCTTTTTCCGTGCACTGAATGTACAGGCCGAGGCGGCCTGGCCCCCGCCCCTGAACAATTCCGAAAGCATGGCCCATACGCGCGACCGGCTGGCCGCGAACCCGCACGAGGCCGGCTGGCATGGCTGGGTTTTCATCATGCGCTGGGCCGATGACGTCGCTGGCCGCATCGTCGGCAATGGCGGGTTTTACGGCCCGCCCGATGCTGACGGGAAAGTCGAGATCGGATACTCCATGCTGCCCAGCTTCCGGGAGCAGGGGCTGGCCACGGAAGCGGTGCAGGGCCTTGCCGGCTGGGCCTTCGCGCAGCCAGGTGTGAAGGAAATCCGCGCCCATACCCAGGTTTCGGCTACGGCGTCGCGCCGGGTGCTGGAGAAAAGCGGCTTTGCCTTCACGGGCGAGGCGAGCGATCCCGAGGCGGGTCCGCTGGCCGTCTACACGCTCACCCGCAAGGCCGGATGAGCGCGCGCGCGGTCCGCAATATCGTCATCCTGACCGGGGCGGGCATCAGCGCTGAATCCGGCCTTGGCACCTTCCGCGACAAGGGCGGCATCTGGGAAAAGTTTGACTGGCAGAAACTCGCAGCACCCGAAGCCTTCGCCGCCGATCCGCATAGCGTCCATGCCTTCTACAATGCCCGCAGGGATAATCTGCTGGCCGCCCAGCCCAATGACGCCCACCGGGCGCTTGCTGCACTGGAGCTGTTGTGGGAGGCGGAAAGCCGGGGGCAATTCCTGCTCGTCACCCAAAATATCGATGATCTGCATGCGCGCGGCGGATCGCGCGAGGTGCTGCACATGCATGGCGAGCTGCTCAAAAGCCGCTGCAATATTTGCGGTCATCTGTTCGAGCACGAGCATGCCATCACGCCCGATGCAGCCTGCCCCGCCTGTGCAAGGTCCGGCGGACTGCGCCCGCATGTCGTCTGGTTTGGCGAGATGCCGCTCGGCCTTGATACGATCTATGAGGCGCTGTCGGCGTGTGATCTCTTCGTGGCTATCGGCACGTCCGGCACGGTCTATCCCGCAGCGGGGTTCGTGACCGAAGCCAAGGCCGCCGGCGCCTGGACGGTGGAGCTGTCGCTGGAGCCCGGCGAGGTCAGCACGCTCTTTGACGAGCGCCATTACGGCCCGGCGACGAAAATCGTGCCCGAATGGGCGGGGAGGGTTTGAAGCGAAGATCGCTCTAATCCACACTGTCCTCGATCGCGTGCATGTCATCGTCCGACAGGCCGAAATGATGGCCGATCTCGTGGACAAGCACATGGGCAATGAGATCACCCAGCGTCACATCCCCACGCTCGCACCATTCCAGCAGGATGGGCAGGCGGTAGAGGAAGACATGGTCCGGCATGCCCGGATCCATCACCGATTTTTCCGTCAGGTCGACACCGTGATAGAGCCCGGTCAGCTCATACGGGTTTTCCATCTCCAGCGCTTTGAGCGTTTCCTCGTCGGCGAAATCCGCAATCTGGATCACCACATTGCCGCAGAGCTGGCGGAAGGCCTCCGGCAGGGCGGCAAAGACCGCCTCCGCGATATCGAGGAAATCGGCTTCGGACGGGGCGAGCTGGTCTTTGAACATCGATGTCATGCCTTTTCCTAGCCCGCCAGCGCGCCCCGGCCTAGATGCAGGCTGACCCCGGCTTGCAAACAGAACAAAGTTCGAACATTATTGCCCCATGAAGCCCGAGCTGCTCTCCATCGCGTCCATCACCAATCCGGCCATTGACGATGCGCAAGGGCTGATGCGCGGCGCTGCGCGTGTACTGGCGAGCTTTGGCCTTGCGGCCATCCCGGAATTTTCGCTGCCCTGCGGACGCCGGGCCGACCTGATGGCGCTGGGCCCGAAGGGTGAGCTTGTCATTGTCGAGGTGAAGTCGGGGGCAGCGGATTTCCGCGCTGACGGCAAATGGCCGGAATATTTCGACTGGTGCGACCGCTATTTCTTCGCCGTGTCGGAGCGTTTCCCGCGTGCCCTGCTGCCTGAGCACACCGGCCTCATCATCGCGGACGGGTTCGGCGGAGCCATTGTGCGCGAAAGCCCGGTCAATCCGCTCGCGCCTGCCCGGCGCAAATCCATCACCTTGCGCTTTGCCCGCACGGCGGCCGAGCGCGCAATGCGGCTATAGCCATCCCCGGCCTCAGATTCAGGTTGTGATTGCCACTCCGCGCGTGAATACTCTGGTTGTGGGGTGGCTGCTTGCTTGAGGGGGTAAGCGATGATTGTGGGGCGGTTGCTCGCGTTCTGCGGGCTGGGAATGCTTGTCGTGATGGCGATGGCCTATGTCGCGGCGCACTACCCTGCACCCGATACCGGTCACTCCCCCGCAGGACATATGTCCGGCCGCACACTCGCCGCGCCGGCCCTGTCCCCCGCAACATCGGCAGACAGGCGGCTTGAATACGGGCCGGTGCCTGCATTCGTGCGGCCGGTCAGCATGCCGGACCCGGACACGGCCGAGGCCGAACTGCATGGAGGCGCCAGGCTGCTGCTGGCCGATTTCCAGCATGACGCGACGAATCCCCAGGCAGGGTTGTATATGCGTCAGGTCACGCAGGCCGTCACGGGCATCGGCGTCGCGACGGTCTCGCGCTACCAGGTCAGTATCGATCCGCGCTACCAGACACTGGTGATCCATGAAGCCACAGTTATCCGCGATGGCGAGCGGCAAAGCCGCGAGGGGCGGATAGCGGCCGATTTCCTGCGTCAGGAGCCAGAGCTCGCTGACGGCGTGATGACCGGTATGGAGCTTGCCGTGCTGCGTATCGAGGATATCCGCCAGGGTGATATTCTCGACATCGCCTACTCGGTGACGGGAGAAAATCCACTGCTCGCGCCGCACCAGACCCGGGTGTTCCCGCTGGCTGCGGTCCCTGATATCGAGCAGCTTTCCGTTCGTACCACATGGCCGCGCGGGACGGCTCATGCCGTCGCCGGCCCGGCGGGGGCAGACGAGATCACGGTGGAGCGCCGGGGTAGCCGGACCAGCTTCGTCCTTGAACCAAGGCGCACGCGGGCGCTGGCCGTCGAGGAGGGCGCGCCGCCCGAACATGTCCAGATCCCGGTACTGATGGTGTCGTCCTGGCCTGACTGGGCCAGTGTCGCGCAATGGGGGCGCAGCTTCTACCAGTTGCCCGAACACACGGATCCGGACACTGCCGCGCTCGCCGCCCATATCCGGGAGTCCTACGGCGTGCCGGCACGCCAGCTCGTTGCCGCACTGGAATATGTGCAGGACGAGATCCGTTATCAGGCGATCCTGCTGGGCGACAGCACCTATGTTCCGGCGCCGCCCGGCGAGACGCTGCGGATACGAACGGGCGATTGCAAGGCCAAGACGCTGCTTCTGCTGGCGCTGCTCGATGCGCTCGGCATTGAGGCCTACCCGGTGATGGCCAGCACCGAGACCGGACGCGGACTGGACGCGTTCCTGCCCAGTCCGCAGCTGTTCAACCACGTGTTTGTCCAGGCCCGTCTTGGCGGTGAGGTTTTCTGGCTGGAACCGGCGGCTACGGCCCAGCGCGGCGGCCTGTTTGCCCGCGTTCCGCCGGACTACGGATTTGTGCTGGTACTGGAGCCTGGCGCGAACGGTCTCACCAACATGTCGCCGCAGGACATTCCGGTGGCGTCCACTACCTACCACGAGGCCTTCGATCTGCTCAGGCAATCGCTCGACGAGCCCATCGAATGGTCGCTCGAAATCACCCATCGCGGGATTGCCGCCGACCAGTGGCGTTCCATCGTGCGCCAGTTGGGCCTCAGCCAGGTCGAGCAGATATTTACCGCCTTTTACGCCGATTACCGCGGATCGGCAGAACTTGAACGGCCACTCACGGTAGAAGACGATGAGGAAGCCAATGTCCTGATCCTGCGCGCAAGCTGGCGGGTTGCACCCCTGATGAGCCAGCCCGATGTCACCGGACGGCGCGAGATACGTCTTCGCGTGCACAGTCTGGCGGACATGCTGGCAACGACCGATCTGGAACGCACATCGCCGGTCATGACCGCCTATCCCGTACACCGGCGCCACATCATCGAAGGCGGGATTGATTTGCCGGGCAACAATTTCTGGAACCTGGAAGACCGCGCGGAGACCATCTCCAATGCCGCGTTCGAGTTCAACTTCTCGGTTACCTACGATAACGGGCTGCTGTCGCTGGTCTATGACCAGCAAGCGCTGTCGCCCTCGGTGATGCTGGATGAGCAGATCGTGGAAGACAACCGGCGCATGTGGCAGCTGGCGCGCAGCTACATTCTGTGGGCAAACACCTCTGCCGAGGATGGCCGGACGGAGGCCGTCGAAAAGGGGTCATGACCGGCCGGGAAGGCCCGTCGTCCGCGCCTTCAGACCGGCTTGCCGTCCATCGCTTCCTTCAGCGCGGTCCTGAAGCCCGGCAGGCGGGTCGCATAACGCGCCCTTGCCTTTTCCAGCGTGCCGGGGCGGGCAGTGGCCGGCGATCCGGAGCTGAAGGGCGGGGCAGGGTCGTATTCTATCAGCAGCTGGACAGCCCGCGCGGTCTCTTCCCCGGCGAGTTCTGCCATCACGGTCAGCGCAAAGTCGATGCCGGCGGTCACGCCTCCGCCCGTGATCAGATTGCCGTCGCGCACCACGCGCGCCTGCACCGGAATGGCCCCGGTATCGGCCAGTGCATCGTGATAGGCCCAGTGCGTGGTCGCCTGACGGCCTTTGAGGAGGCCTGCCGCGCCCAGAATGAAGGCTCCGGTGCATACCGAGGTGATGTAGCGGGCGCCCGCCCCCTGCCTGCGTACAAAATCGACCAGCTCTGCGTCCTGCATGGCGTCATCCACGCCGAACCCGCCCGGCACGCAGATCAGGTCGAGCTGCGGACAGTCGGCAAAGCGCAATGTCGGCGGAATGGTCAGGACACCGTCCGTTGTCACCGGTTCAAGCGTCTTTGCCAGCAGGTGTATCTGCGCACCCGGCAGCCGGGAGAGCACCTGAAGCGGGCCGGTGAAATCCAGCTGGGTCAGATGGTCAAAGAGAACGAAGCCGATCTGGAAGGGCGTGTCCGTCATGGCTGGTCCTTTCTCCCCTGTCCGTTCCGGCCGTCCTAGCGCGGGGCGCGTTTGGCGAGAATGCGCTGGAGTGTGCGCCGATGCATGTTCAGCCGCCGGGCGGTTTCCGACACGTTGTGATCACACAGCTCGAACACGCGCTGGATATGCTCCCAGCGCACGCGGTCCGCGCTCATCGGATTTTCCGGCGGTTCCGGCTTGTCGCCCGGAAGGGCGAGGAGCGCCTTCACCACATCGTCGGCGTCAGCGGGCTTTGACAGGTAGTCAATGGCACCCGATTTCACGGCTGCCACGGCGGTTGCGATATTGCCATAGCCGGTCAGCATCACGGCGCGGCAGTCGGGCCGGTGGCGGTGCAGGGCACGGACCACATCAAGACCGTCGCCATCCTCAAGGCGCAGGTCCACCACCGCGAATGCCGGCGGGCTCGTCCGCGCCACCTCCAGCGCCTCCGCGACGCTGCCCACCGCCGTCACCTCGAAGCCGCGCTGGCTCATCGCCCGGTCCAGCCGGTTGCGGAAAGGCGCATCGTCATCGAGTACCAGCAGCGTGCGGTCGGCGGGAAGGTCGAGAGGGTCGGTCATTGCGGCCCGGTCCTTTCTGGGAGAGTCGGCAGGAATGATGCTTCCACATCTAGGCCAGCGCGCCGCGAAGTAAAAGGCTTCAGCTGGGCGCATCCAGCCCTTTGCGTGGCAGGACCATCTGCACCTGCGCACCGCCTCGCCCCGGCCGGTTCTCGAACCTGACGGCTCCCCCGAGGCGTTCGATCAGGGTGGTGGCGATGAAGACACCAAGCCCAAGTCCGCCAGGCCCCGGCTCATGGCGGCGTGTGGTGATGTAGGGTTCCCCGAGCTTAGAGAGGATTTCGGGCGGGAAGCCCGGCCCGTCATCGGCAAGGGTGATGGAGATGGTGTCGGCGCTCCAGTTTGCGGTGATTGTCACCTCGCTGCGCGCAAAGTCGACCGCGTTCTCGACGAAATTGCCCAGCGCATAGAGGAGTTCGGGGCGGCGTTGCAGAACCGGCATGTCCTCCCCGTCCGCGCAGGAGATAACGATGTGGGCGCCGAGACCCCTGAGCGGTGCGGCGGCCTCATCCAGCGCATCGCGCAGCGCAATCCGGTCATGCATGCGGTCGGTATCGCTCGGGGTCTGGGACAGCCGCTTGAGAATGTCGCGGCAGCGCTCGGCCTGGGACACCAGCAGGGCGGCATCGTCCTGCAATTCCGGGTCCTTCAGCGCGCGTGCCATTTCCTTGGCCGTCAGCTGGATGGTGGCGAGCGGTGTGCCGAGCTCGTGGGCTGCCGCCGCCGACAGGGCGCCAAGCGCGGAGAGGCGCTGCTCGCGCGCCAGAACGCCCTGGGCTGCGGCAAGGGCGGCGCCCATGCGGCGCGCCTCGCTGCCGACGCGCCATGCGTACACGGCGGTGAATGCGATGGTGATGACCAGCGCCAGCCACATGCCGATCCGGTAGAGAGGCGGCAGGCTCAGCGGCCCCGCCCATTCATTCCACGGCAAAGCGAGGTGCCACTGGCTCATCGCCAGCGAGCCGGCAATGGTGAGCGCGGCCAGCGTCATCCACCAGCGCACCGGCAGGGTGGCCACCGCTATCAGCACCGGAGCGGCGACCACAAAGGCGAACGGATTGGCGGTGCCGCCGGTCAGGGCCACCAGTATCATCACCTGAAGCACATCGAAGGCCAGCTGCGCGAAACTTTCCCGTTCGCTGGCGAAGCGCTGGACCGGCTGGGTGAAGGCGATCAGGAGGTTGAGAGCGGCACTGGCCGTGATGGCGGCAAGACACAGGGCCAATGGCAGCTCGAAGCCGAGAATGAAATGCACGCCGAAAACGGTGATCGTCTGACCGGTCACTGCCAGCCACCTCAGCACGATAAGGGTGCGCAGCCTGACCCGCCCGAAGAGGGGAAGGAGGGACGGGTCTGCGCTGGTCTCGTCAGCGTCGGTGTGAAAAAGAGCCAAGCGTGTTTCCCCGGTCTTGCTGCAATGCAGCGGGCTGCCTCGACAGGTAGCCATTCTGCGCCCTATCTATAGTCCAGCATAGCAAGGAGTGTATGCCCTTGAACCGGTCAAAACGTCCCGCATGGCTGTTGCCCGTCGTTGCTACAGCCGTCTGCGCCGCTCTTGCCGTTCTGGTGTTCGCACTGGCACAGACCCGCAGCCCGTCCGCACCGCCAGGAGTGCGCGAAAGCGGTCAGGCGCTGATCGGGGGCGATTTCGAACTTGTGAGCCATACCGGCGAAACGGTCACCAATGCCGATTTCGAAGGCCGGCCCATGCTGATCTATTTCGGCTTTACCTATTGTCCGGATGTCTGCCCGATGTCGCTGCAGGTGATGGCCCAGGCGCTCGACTTGCTCCCGCCCGACCAGAGGGCCGAATTCCAGCCGCTGCTCATCAGCCTGGATCCCGAGCGCGACACGCCTGAAGCGCTGGCGAGCTACGTGGAAACACCGGTTTTCCCGGAAGGGCTGACCGGTCTTACAGGCTCGCCTGAACAGGTTGCCACCGCTGCGCGTGCCTACCGGGTCTATTACGCCCGCTCCGAGGCGGATGGTTCTATGGCCGAATATCTCATCGATCATTCCTCACTGATCTATCTGATGGACCGTGAGGGCCGGTTCGTGGAGGTATTCCCCCACGCGACTGCCCCTGAACGCATTGCCCAACGTCTGCAACGCTTTTTACAGGAAGAGCGGGCATGATCCTCGCCCTGAGGGGTGAATGTGCGCGCCTGCCCGGCCGGAGGCCATAAGTTTCATGCTTTACACCTTTATGGAAATGACGCGGGCCGCGATGCTGCCGTGGCGGACCGCTGCCAATGTGGCCCGCTCGACACTGCGCTCGCCGCTCAATCCGATGGGGGACACGCTGGCGGGCCGCACGGCTGCGGCAGCCGCAGACGTGTTTGAGAGCCTCACGCGCTATTACGGCAAGCCGGAATGGGGCATCGGGCACACCGAGGTCAATGGCCGGCCGGTGGGCGTTGAAATCGAGACTGTTTGGCGCAAGCCCTTCTGCAATCTTCTCCACTTCTCGCGTGATCGCTCGGCGCTCGCCGGTGCCCGCAAGGTGAAGGTACAGTCGCTGGACGATCCGAGGCTGCTTATCGTGGCGCCCATGTCGGGTCATTACGCAACCTTGTTGCGCGGGACGGTCGAAGCCTTCCTGCCGACGCACGAAGTCTACATAACCGACTGGGCGGACGCGCGCATGGTGCCGCTCCTGGAAGGGCGCTTCGGGCTGGGCGATTATGTGGAATATGTGCGCGAGATGATCACGGTTATCGGCCCCGGCGCGCATGTGGCCGCCGTTTGCCAGCCCGGCCCGCCCGTGCTGGCAGCGCTCGCCTTGATGTCTCAGGACAAGGACCCGGCGCGCCCTGCGACCATGACCTTCATGGGCTCGCCCATAGATGCGCGCAAAAGTCCGACCGTGCCGAACAAGCTGGCCGAGGAACGTCCGTTCGAGTGGTTCCGCGACAACCTGATCCACACCGTGCCGAGCGTCTATCCGGGCGCACTGCGCCGCGTCTATCCGGGCTTCCTGCAGCTTACCGGCTTCATCAACATGAACTACGAGCGCCATGTCGATGCCCATTACGAGTATTTCAACGATCTGGTGAAGGGCGATGGCGACAGTTCGGACAAGCATCGCCAGTTCTATGATGAATACCTGTCCGTGATGGATCTGACCGAGGAATTCTATCTGGAAACCATCGCCGAAGTGTTCCAGGCCCACGCTCTGCCACAAGGCAATTTCGAGGTGAAAGGCCGCCGGGTCGACCCGTCAGCCATCACGGATATCGCCCTGCTCACCGTCGAAGGCGAGAACGACGACATTTCCGGAATCGGCCAGACGCAGGCCGCGCACACGCTCTGCTCGAGCCTGCCGAAGGCGCTGCGCGAGGATTATATCCAGCCGGGCGTCGGCCATTACGGCGTGTTCAACGGGCGGCGTTTCCGCGAGGAGATCGCCCCGCGCATGGTCGCATTCATGGAACGTCATGCCCACAAGGCCAGGGGCAAGGCTGCCTAGCGGCAGAGCTCGCTGGCCTGGCGCAGCGCGGCGGTGACGCCTGAAAGCGAGAAAGTGTAGGCCGTGTTGGTGCCGCGTGCGGAAACCGCCTCCACCCGCATGGTTGCGCCACGGCGCATGGCGTCGACCAGACGCGCCTCATCGCGCGGCTCTTCCACGAAGCCCTCGCGCTCGGAGACGTACATGCCGATCCGGTCAGAGCCTACCGATGCGCGCGGCGGATTGTCGGCGCGCAGCTCGTAGCCGACGAGAAAGCTGGGCTGCTCGCGCGCGGCGCCGCTGGCCCAGGTGGACACGAAGAAATACACATCACCATGGGCGACATCACCGGGCCGTGAATCGGTCGGCCTGGTAACCGCATAGCAGACGCGCTCCGCCCCTGTGCCGCGGGAGAAGACGCGCCAGTCATTGTGCTGACCGTGAAAGTCGGGTGCCTGGGCCAGCGCCGGTGCGCCGGCGGCAAGGGCGATAAGCACGGCAGAGGCGAGGGCTAGACGCATCGCGGTATGTCCTGTGTGTGGCGGGTGGACCGAAGAATCATGTTTTCCGTCCGCTAGCGGCCATTTCAAGGCGCGCGCCGGTTTAAACCGCGTTAAGGTATAACCCGATCAGGTGCAATCGGCAGGGCAAAAGCGGATATCCTTCTTGGCGGACCTCAAGCTCGGGACTGGCGCTGCCGAAGCGCGTGCAACGCATGACAGCCTGGTGGAGGCGACCGCCCGCCAGGACCGCGAAGCGTTTGCCACCCTGTTCAACTTCTTCGCGCCGCGCGTGAAATCCTATCTTTTGCGGCTTAACGCGGATGATGCGCTGGCCGAGGAGATTGCCCAGGAGGTGATGCTGACGGTATGGCGCAAGGCCAGCCAGTTCGACCGCAGCCAGGCCTCCGCCTCGACCTGGATATTCCGTATCGCACGCAACAAGCGGATAGACGTGGCGCGGCGCCTGTCCAAGCCTGCACTGGAGCCCGGCGAGCCTGCCCTGCTCCCGCCCGACCTGCAGGCGCCCGACGAGGCTGCCCATGCCAGCGCGCGCGACGTGCGGGTTCATGCCGCGCTCAAGGGCCTGCCGGAAGAGCAGTTGCGCCTGCTCCAGCTCGCATTTTTTGACGGGCTTTCCCATAGCGAGATTGCCGAAAGGCTGGGTATGCCCCTGGGCACCGTGAAGTCACGTCTGCGCCTGGCCTTCGACAAGCTGCGCAAGCATTTCAGCGTGGAGGACCTCTAGCCATGCCGGGGCCTTGCGCCGCTGACATAAACCATCGGCCAGCCCTTGAAGTGCTATAGGAACGATCAATATCCGCTTGGCCCAGAAACGAGACCAGACCGCCGCCATGACACATCAGAGCCTCGGTGACGAAATCTTTTCAGCCTATGCGGCCGGCACCTTGTCCGCGCCGATGCAGCTCCTGCTGGATACGCAGAGCCGGTTCGACAGCGAGGTGGCCCTTGGCCGCTCGCAGGCGGATGCGGTAGCCGGCCTGATGCTCGAAACCGCCCCGCCTGCGGCGATGGGCGAGGATGCTCTGGCGCAGGTTCTGGCGGTGATTGACGCTGAAGAAGCCGGTGCCGGCGAAGCAGGCCCGCGCGATGCAGCGTCCGGCGACGAGAAGGGACGCAAGGCCGCGCGCCTTGCCAGCAAGGCGCTGGACGAGCTGTTGTCCCTGCCCGTGCCGGTGCGCGACATGGCGCTGGAAAGCGGCGCGAACTGGCAGTTTGCCGGGCCGGGCGTGCGCGTCATGGAGCTGATACGCCAAGGCGCTGCCAAGGCGGAGCTGATCCGGCTGGAGCCGGGCCACGGCGTGCCGCGTCACAGCCATGACTGCAAGGAGTTCACCCTCGTCCTGTGCGGTGCATTCCACGACGGCCTCGCCCGCTATGGCAAGGGTGATCTCAGCGTTGCCGATCCCGAGATCGAGCACCGCCCGGTCGCCGAGCCGGGCGAGGTCTGCATCGCACTGGCGGTGACCGACGGTCCGCTCGCCTTTACCGGCCCGCTGGGCTGGGTCCAGCGCGCGCTCGGCGGGATGAACTGATATCCCGTCATCCTTCGGCCGGGCGCAGCGACGCACGGATGTGGAGCATCAGGGAAAGCGTACCCCCTGCGGCATTTGCCCCGCTTCCCTTCGCCGCCTGATCGGCTAGGCTTTGGCCCATGACAGGCAAGATCCTTTTTGATGGCGATGTGGCGATTTCCGGCGGCGGGCTGGCCGGTGTGACGCTGGCGCTCGCCTTGCATCGCGCGGGCGTGAAAGTGGCGGTGGTTGACGCGCTTCCGCTTGATTCAAGACTGGACGTTGCCTTTGACGGGCGCGCCTCGGCGCTGGCCTACACCTCCTGGCGAATGCTGGAACAGATCGGTGTGGCAGCGCACCTGAATGGTCAGGCCCAGCCCATCGAGGACATTCTGGTGGTTGACGGGCGTCCGCAGGACGGTCTGAAGCGGGGCGGCCCCGGCATTGACAGCCTGCATTTCGACCGCCGCGAAATCCATCCGCGCGATGAGGGTGAGCCTCTGGGATACATGGTGGAGAACCGCCATACCCGCATCGCCGCGGCAAAGTGCGCCGCCGAGACCGGTCTGCCGGTGTTCGCGCCCCGAAGGGGGCTGGGCATGCGTGCCGGTTCCGGTCACGCCACGCTGGAACTTGATGGCGGCGACCTGCTCCGGGCAAGCCTGGTCGTGGCGTGCGACGGCAAGATGTCACGTCTGCGCGAGCAGGCTGGCATCCGCACCCTCGGACGCCAGTACGGCCAGTCAGGCATCGTGCTGACTGTCGAACACGAACTGTCCCATCAGGGCGTCGCGTACGAGTACTTCATGCCGGGCGGTCCGTTCGCCATCCTGCCGTTGACCGGCAACCGGTCCAGTCTGGTCTGGACCGAGAAGGATGCCATCGCACGCGCCATCAGCAACCTCACTCCGGAGGCCTTCCAAGAGGCGCTGGAGGCCCGGTTTGGCGATTTTCTGGGCCAGGTAAGGCCGGTCAGCAAGGTGCACGTCTATCCGCTTGGCCTGGTGCTGGCCGAGCGCTTTGCCGCCAGCCGTCTGGCGCTGGCCGGCGACGCCGCACGCACCATCCATCCGATTGCCGGCCAGGGCTTCAATCTGGGGATACGCGACGCAGCCGCGCTGTCAGAGGTCATTGTCGATGCCCTGCGGGCCGGCCTTGATCCCGGCTCGGATGCCGTGCTGGCCCGCTATGAACGCTGGCGCAAGACGGACTCCGCCGCGCTGGCGCTCGGTACCGACATGTTCAACCTGCTGTTCTCCAACGACAACACGCTGCTGCGGCACGCGCGCGGTCTGGGGCTGTCCCTGACCAATGCCATGCCTGCGGCGCGCCGGTTCTTCATGCGCACAGCGGGCGGGGAGACCGGGGATCTGCCCCGCCTTCTGAAGGGTGAGACGCTGTCTCTTTGAGCTTCTGCTCCGAAATGCAGAACGCCCCCCGGCGGGGGACCGGGAGGCGTTCCAGTGAAGCGTGCCGTCCGGGGGGAGGGACTGACAGACACGCTTTTCCGTGACGTGCTAGTGCACGCTGACGGGGGTGACTCCGTGCATGCGGGCTGCGGCGAATGCCATGTCGCGATCAGCGAAAAGGCCCACGCGGCGACCGTCTTCGTCGTGTATAGCGTATAACTGCTGATCGGGTTCCAGCGTCACGCCATCAATTTCAATCCGGTTGCCGGGAACGGCCTGCTCAAACACGTCTGCGGCTGCAATCGGGCGCACATAGACGGTCTGCGTCACACCGGTTTCATTCTGTTCAAACTGTTCGGGGGCCATATCCGGACCTCCTCTTCAACGCCCTCAGGATGGAAGATGGGGGCCATAAAGTGCCCGTTCAAGGGGAGGGGTTGCAGTCGCAGGTGCCCCTTGCTGAGTTGACGTCCGCCCGGGTTCGCGGGACGTTGCCGAAAACGGGGGTTGAAGATGATCAAAGCCGCGCTCTGCCTGGCCGTAATCGTGCTGCTTGCCTGTTCTCCGGCTGGGGCGCAGGGCGCTTCAATGCCCTTGCCTACTGCTTCGCCGGAGAATGTCAGTGCCGAGGATGCCCGCACGGCATGGCAGCTCGGCATGTCGCTGCTGAACGCGGGATATCTGGAGGAAGCATTTGCATGGGTGGCGTGGTCAGCTGATGCCGGCGACAGCCACGGCTTCATCTCGCGCGGCGTGATGCTGGCGGCCGGTCAGGGCACACTGCAGAACCTGGAGGAAGCCCGCATCTGGTACAGGCGCGCCGCCGAGCGCGGGAGCGCCCATGCCCATCGCGCGCTGGCGGGCATGTGGATCACCGGAGAGGGCGGGCCAATCGACGCAGCGCTCGGATTTGCGCTGCTGGATCTGGCGGTGCAGGGCGGAGACGAGATCGCGTCGCGCATGACGGAGTTGCTGCCGCAGCACGGTTATGCACGGCCCGACGAGGTCGCGATCGCGCAGGCGAAAGCCCGCTGGCTTGGAGAGATCGGCCTGCGCGCGGAGGATATCGGGGAGACCCGCTAGCCTTCTTGGCCCTTTACACCATGAAAATGCCGGGCAGGTCTCCCCGCCCGGCCTTTCATGCCTGTCAGGACGGTCGTCTAGCCTGCCACGCGTCCCAGCATCTCGCCCAGTGCCGTCAGGCGTACGCCATCGCGGCCCTCTGCTCCGGCCGCAGCCGAGGCGAGATCGCGCGAAAGCCGGCGCAGATTGCCACGGTTCATCCGGCCATCGGCCCAGCGGGCGATTTCGGTGCTGGCACGTTCCATCAGGCGGGCCTCCACCGCTTCGCCGCGCGCGAGCTGGTCGAGATAGGCGCGGGCGACCACGGGCGTGTCCTCCCACACGATGCGGGTCTGGGTCTGCGGGTTCACCTCACGCTCGATCACCGCCTCGGCCGCGGCCAGTTCCGCTTCGGAGAGATGCTCGCTCGTGGTCAGGCGCAACACGTCGAGCCCACGCGCGATCTCGCTGGCGTAGATGCGGCCGTTATACCAGTAGGACGACCAGTATCCGGCGACGACCAGATTGTCCGGGTCCACCGGCCCGCGGTCGAAATAGGCGATCTCGAAGGGGTTTTGCGGATCGGTGAAGTCCATCACCGAGACGCCGCCCTGATACCAGGACTGCACCATGATGTCGCGGCCCGGCACCGGCACCAGCGAACCATTGTGCGCCACGCAGTTCTCGCTCGCGCCCTGGATTGCAGGCAGCTTGAAGAATGCCTGCCCGCGCAGCGTGTTGTTCTCGATGGTGGCTATGAGGTTGGCACCCCAGTGCGCCGGATCCTCCGCGCGGCAGCGCGCCGCCGTGCCGCCGCCCCATTCATCGGTGAAGACCACCACATTGCCTTCATTGTTGAAGGTCGCCGAGTGCCAGTAGGCCATGTCCGGATCGAACATCTCGGAAATGCGTGACGGATTGGCCGGGTCGGAAATGTCCAGAAGGATGCCGTTGCCGCTGCAGGCGCCGGCCGCGAGGTTCAGTTCCGGGTAGACGGTAATGTCGTGGCAGTGATTGGTCTGTGAGGTGCGCTGGCTGGCCACGCCCAGCTGCCCGCCTTGCCAGAGGCCGGCGATCTCGCCGGTGTCGCGGTCAGCAAAGATGCGCGGGCTGGAGATCAGCTCGGCGGTCTCGGGAGCGTCCAGCGGCACGCGGATGATGTCGATGGAATAGAGCGAGGTTTCGGGGTTCTCGCCCGGCTGGCCGTCCGAACAGATGCCCAGCTCGTCACCCGGCCGGACCGGCTGGGTGCCGGAATTGTAAACATAGAGGATGTTGGTGTCGTTGGGATCGGGAACCAGCGTGTGGGTATGCGATCCGCGGCAGGTCTGGACGGCCGCAATCTGGCGCGGTGCGGTCAGGTCGGAGATGTCAAAGATGCGGATGCCGCGGAACCGGTCGGGATTGACGGTGCCTTCCGCGCTCTCTGACCCGCAATCGAGCCGTGCGCGGTTATGTTCGACCGACAGGAAGAGCAGATTGCCGTGCACGCTCACATCACCCTGACCGCCGGGGCAGACCACGGCGCTGACCAGTTCGGGCGCATCACCGGCAATATTGTAGACCAGAAAGCCGTGATAATTGCCCATGAAGACGTGATCGCCCTGGAAGGCGAAGTCGGTGTTGGCCATGGCCAGCGGCGTGAACGCAGGCGGTGTGGCTTCCTCGCCGCGTTCGGCCGCTTCGCGCGCGGCCATCATTTCCGCCATGAAGCGGGCCGGCGCAAACAGGGCGCGCTCGTCGAAGAAGGCATCAATGGGCGGCACGGTGTGCTCCAGCTCCATATTGGAGCTGGCGCTCCCGGCGTCGAACAGCCCGCCGGACAGATGCGTACGCTCGTCTTCGCCGACGGTGTTGACCTGGGCATGGGCGAGGCCGGCACCGAGGGCAAGGCTCAGCGCGCCGAGCGCGGCGGTGCATTTGAGAAGTTTTTTCATGGCGAGCAGTCTTTCCCCGTTTTCATGAGCGCAGGTATTCCTGCGTCTAGTGGTGATGATGATGGTGATGGCTGTTACCAGCCGCGTCTTCGGCCTCCGCCGGCGGCAGGGCAGCCAGCAGGTTCTGCATGCGCAGGATCTCGGCCATCTGGTCGGCCACGATATGGCCGGTGAAGTCCGACATGATGATGTCCTCGGCCGCGCCCGGCTGGGCGAGAAGCTCGTCCACCATGAGCAGCGCGCCCTCGTGGTGGTGGATCATGCCTTCGAGAAACAGCCGGTCGAACGCGTCGCCCCGTGCCGCTTCGAGCGCGCGCATCTGGTTGACCGAGAGCATGCCGGTCATCAGCGGGATGTCGTCAGGATCAGCCGCGGTGTGGTGATGATGGTCATGCCCGCCGTGACTGCCGTGGCTGTGATGCGCGTGCAGGTCATCGGCCTCCACGGCCTCGCCGCGCCGTTCCAGCCAGTCGCGCATCATCGCGATCTCGTCATCCTGTGAGCGGGCGATGCGCCCGCCCATGGCGATGATGGAGGGATTGGCGGTGCGACCCTCGATGAGGGCGACCATGTCCACTGCCTGCTGGTGGTGGACGATCATGTGCTGCATGAAGCGGATGTCGGCGGCGGTATGGCGTGTCTGGCTCAGCGCGCGTGAATGCTCAGCCGTGATCTCGCGGCTGGGCTGGCCCGGCGCGCCGGGCTGCACGATGGGCGGGCCGGACACCGCGCCAGCCGCCAGCAGGGTCAGCAAGAGGCTGACGGTAATCATGGGTTTCTCCCCGGTTCTTCAGACCGTTGCCGAAACCCTAGCCGCACAACCGGGCCGGGCAAGTCTCAATTGCGTGAACGGCAGCCGGGCGCCACGTGCCTAGCGCAGGTCCGGCCGCGCGCGGCAGATCACCCGCCCGCGCTCATTGCGCACCACCAGCGTGGCATTGACCGGGCTCTGGCCCGGATAGGACACCGGACCGTAAAGGCCCGCCGCGCCGTGGTTGATTGCAGGCGGGCGTTGCCCGTCCAGCGTGATGCGCGACAATTCCTGCACATGGCGCGCGCCCGTCACCGGTCCGGACTGATCCACTTCCAGCCCGGCATTGCGCACGGTCAGAGACCAGCTTCCCGCTATGCCCGGCGCCGCCCTTGCCACAAGCACGCGGGCGCCGAAGCTCTGCACCAGGACAAGCGAGCAGGCCTCTCCGGGGCGGATGTCGGGCGCCGCCGGCGGCGGCGTGTTCAACCAGGGCTGCTGGGCTGTGGCCGGGCTGCCCAGCAGCGCGCCGAGGGCAGCCATGGCGCCGATCAGGCCTGCGCCGATGCGGCGGCGGGTATGCGATGCTTGGGTCAGGGCGTTACGCGCAGTCATGGCGGGCCTCCTGTCGGGATGCCGGGCAATGCCTCCCGGCGCTCCCGCGAACCGTGCCTGAACGTGGATGAATGAAAGCAGACGGGCGCATTTAGCGCGCGTTCATCCCGGAAGCGGGCCAAGAAAAACCCCGCCGGCATCGCGCGGGCGGGGTTTTTTTAGGAATATGGTGGAGCCAGGCGGAATCGAACCGCCGACCTCTTGAATGCCATTCAAGCGCTCTCCCAACTGAGCTATGGCCCCTTTGTATTCTGGCGCGGCGGGTTGGGACCCGCCGGATTTGGAGCGCGGAAACTAGTCAGCTTGCGCGCGCCGATCAAGAGGCAAACGCAATCGATCTGCGCTCGCCCTGCCGCGTGGTTTTACGGCGTGTCCTCGTCATCGTCCTCAAGGGCGATATCGGGATCGAAGCTGTCATCGTCCTCGTCGTCGAGGAGGATGCCGTCATCGTCATCTTCCTCGTCCAGATCCGCCTCGTCATCGGAGAATCCGTCGAGATCATCGTCGACCGCGGCGGCCTTGCCCTTCACGGGAACAGCGCCGTCCTCCTCCTCATCGTCCTCGCCAAGGTCGATGGGTTCCTCGTCGAGTTCGGGCGCATCGGCATCCTCGTCCTCGTCGGTCTCGTCGTCGCTCTCGGCTGCGTCGTCGGCGCTGTCCAGCTCGTCATCGTCCTCCAGCCCGGTGTCCTCGTCATCCTCGGTCGCCTTCGCGCGCGGGGCCTTGCGGGCGGACTTGGCCAATACTTCGGCGAAGAAGGAGAGCGGGTACTCCTTGCCGGTGAAGGGCGATACGACAGGGTCCTTGCCAAGGTCGTAGAATTTCTTGCCGGTTTCGGGGCAGATTCGCTTGACGCCAAGATCGGGTTTGGGCACGGGACGTGATCCTTCAGCGCTGGATTGGTCTTTGAAGCGGCGCGCCTGTTGCCACGTATGCGGCGCGCTGTCAAAACCCGATTTTCACACTCGTGCAAACGCGAAAGTCAAACCCATGGTTTCCAACGCCAAAGATGCCCTGGCAGGCACTGCATCGGGTCGGCGCAAAGCTGGCCGTCCGGGCGCGCTGAGCGGCACTCTGGCAGCCTCACCCGACAAGTCCATTTCCCACCGCGCGATCATCCTGGCCGGGATGGCAGCCGGCACAAGCCGGATCGAGGGCCTGCTGGAAAGCGCCGACGTCATGGCCACTGCCGGCGCGGTACGCGCGCTCGGCGCCGAAGTGGAGCGCACGGGCGAGGGGCGCTGGCAGGTCACCGGCGCGCCGCAATGGCGCTCTCCGGCGGTGGCGCTCGATCTCGGCAATTCGGGTACAGGGGTGCGCCTGCTGATGGGGGCGGCCGCGCGCTTTGCGCTCACCGCCCGGTTTGTCGGTGACGAGAGCCTCTCCTCGCGGCCGATGGAGCGGGCGCTGGCGCCGCTGCGCCTGATGGGCATCACCGCCGGGACCGCTGCAGGCGGGCGCCTGCCGGTGACGCTGGCCGGCTCGGCAAGCCTGAAAGCCATCACCTACACGCCGCCCGTGGCCTCGGCCCAGGTGAAGAGCGCGATTCTGCTGGCAGGCCTCGGCGCTGGCGGCGAGACAGTCGTGATCGAGCCGGAAGCCACCCGCGCCCATACCGAGACGCTGGCGCCCCTGTTCGGCGCTGACATGTCGATGGAGCGTGACGGGCCCGGCCTCATTGCGCGGGTACGCGGGGGCAGGGCGCTCCACGCCGCTGATGTGCATGTGCCGGGCGACCCGTCCTCGGCGGCATTTCCGCTCGCGGCCGGTCTGGTGGCGGGCACCGGCCCTGTCACGGTAACCGGCGTGATGACCAATCCCGCCCGTTTCGGGCTTTATAATGTGCTGAAGATGATGGGCGCGGATATCACCATCAGTCCTGCGGGCACCCGCGCCGGCGAGGCGCTGGCCGACATCACCGTGCGCCCCGGCCCGCTCAGGGGCGTCGAGGTGCCGCCGGACCTCGCGCCGTCCATGATCGACGAATACCCGATCCTGTCCGTGATCGCGGCCTTCGCCGACGGCGTGACGCACATGGCGGGGCTCGCCGAGCTGCGCGCCAAGGAAAGCGACCGCCTCGCCGCCTCTGCGGCGCTGCTGGCGGCCAATGGCGTGAAGGTGGAGCTGGGCGAAGACAGCCTGACCGTTCATGGCGTGGGCGCCGGCGGGGTGCCGGGCGGCGGCCTCGTCAAGACATTGCACGACCACCGGCTCGCCATGTCAGGCCTCATCCTCGGCCTTGGCGCAAGAGAGCCTGTGACGGTCGACGATGTCGCCATGATCGCAACGAGCTATCCCGGCTTCTTTGACGACATGGCGGCGCTCGGGGCGCAGATCGGGTGAGCGTCCATGGCAGGGCGCCTGCATGGGTGATCTTCCCAATACCCCCTCCCGCTTGCGCTGGAAGCGGCAATGGAGTAAGGACGCGCGCGCTTTGCTATTGCCTGCGTGGCGGGCAGGGCGCTTAACCGGGCACGATCTTGTCATCGGCCCTCCGGCTCCTCCAACCCCTTTCTTCTTGAGATCGTCGGGCCCGGAGTTGCCGGGCACCGGTGGCAGGGGCGTATCCAGACATCAACAATTCCGGCTGCGGCAGGGGAAAACCTTCAAGCAGCAAGACCGCCGGAGACAACCGGCCGGCCGGAATACAAACGCATAAGCTGGAGACTGTCTTTTCGCATGAACGCTACATCTTCCTCAGCGGCTAGCCGCGACGATTTTGCCTCGATGCTCGAAGCGAGCTTTGCAGGCCGTGACCTTGTAGAAGGCTCTGTGGTGCGTGGCACCGTGACCGCCGTTGAGCATGACATGATCGTGATCGATGTCGGTCTGAAAACCGAAGGCCGCATCTCGCTGCGCGAGTTCTCCGGCCCCGGCTCCGCCGCCCCGAAGGCTGGCGATGAGGTCGAGGTCTATCTCGAGCGCATCGAAAACGCGATGGGCGAAGCGGTTCTCTCGCGCGACAAGGCGCGCCGTGAGGAAGCGTGGGACCGCCTGGAAAAAATGTTCGAGGCCAAGGAGCCGGTCAACGGCGCCATCGTTGGCCGCGTCAAGGGTGGCTTCACCGTCGATCTGGGCGGGGCTTCGGCCTTCCTGCCCGGTTCGCAGGTTGATATCCGCCCGGTGCGCGATGTCGGCCCGCTGATGAACAAGGAACAGCCCTTCGCGATCCTGAAAATGGACCGCCCGCGGGGCAATATCGTGGTGTCGCGCCGCGCCGTGCTCGAAGAGTCGCGCGCCGAACAGCGTGCCGAGCTCGTCGGCGCACTGGCCGAGGGCGAGACCCGCGAAGGCGTCGTGAAGAACATCACCGATTACGGTGCGTTCGTGGATCTGGGCGGCATTGACGGCCTCCTGCACGTCACCGACATGAGCTGGAGCCGCGTTGGCCACCCGAGCGAAGTGGTCGAGGTCGGCCAGACGGTGAAAGTCCAGATCATCAAGATCAACAAGGACACCCAGCGCATCTCGCTCGGCATGAAGCAGCTTCTGTCCGATCCGTGGGATGCGGTGGCCGCCAAGTATCCGGTCGGCGCGACCTTCGAGGGCCGCGTGACGAATATCGCCGAATATGGCGCGTTCGTGGAGCTGGAAGCGGGCGTCGAGGGCCTGGTCCACGTCTCCGAAATGAGCTGGACCAAGAAGAACATCCACCCCGGCAAGATCGTCTCCACCTCCCAGGAAGTCAC